>Ga0256407_10000588_pt1 | contig 85501 bp, 66 predicted proteins | sample RumenRJG_04DNA_FD_193489 | JGI IMG/M metagenome (GOLD analysis project Ga0256407, IMG submission 193489) | Bovine rumen microbial communities from Lethbridge, Alberta, Canada - RJG_04 | ecosystem: Host-associated > Mammals > Digestive system > Stomach > Rumen | place: Canada: Alberta... | reverse complement strand
GATACAACAGTAAGGACAACCCTCCCAAAAAGACCAATATTGGAGCCAAGGAGGATATGCGTCTTTTTTTCATGGCAGGGTTCTCCTTACTGTTGTGCAGCGGAAGGGTCCGCTGCACAACAGATTTTACTCATGACTTCTTGTTATTTTCTTCTTGTCTTATTTCTTGTTGTTGCGTACACGACGACGAGCAATCAGAACCACTACAGCACCGAGAACGAGAGCGCCGCCAACGATGTAGAAGATAGTTGTGCCGATACCGCCGGTGGAGGGCAGGATGGAACCGGAGTTGTTGACAACGTTGATCGAATTGGTTTCGTTGAGTTTTACCGAATCAAATTCATAATAACGCTGACAGGCTGTGATGCTAACGCCGGCGGAGTTTCGTCCCGTAAGAGAATCGTCCGTCAAAAGCAGATTTCCGTCGGGACTTTGGCCCTTGACAATCGAATTCATGAAGTCCATTGTGTCCCTTAGGTAATCATAAGCCGGGTTTAAAAATGTGTTGGGAAGCTGATCCGCAATCCACATCTGGGTATCGCCTGTTAACATAACGGGCATTTCGATTGTCCAGTTTGCGGTATGGTTGGCGTTATCGTACTCCTCCAAGCGCTTGACCAGCGAGACATTCGTCTCATACTCGCCGTCGATTCCCGGCATTGTTTGGTCGGAGAAGTTGGACGCTGCCTGGTTGATAGCGTCAGCACTCAGCCAATCTCTGTTGAAGGTTGTCCAGTAATGCAGCTCATAGCCGTAGTTGGCGTCGTTCTTTTGCTCGGAGAACCAACGGAAGTTTCCGTTGTCGTCATAGTAGATAACGGTCGGATCGCCGGTTGTGCGCGCCGTGGCGTCGATGACCCGTTGCCAGGTAAGATACACGCGCGGCTCCTGCTTTTGTCCGTTCTTAAAAACATAAACATACGGGCGTTCATTGCCGGAATTGTCGATGATATACTGCAAGTCATCGGAGGTCACATAGCGGTTCAGGCGGTCGCTGATGTAGCTTCCGGAAGCGTCATAATAACCCTTGGTCTCCAGCGAAATCGTCCACTCCATATGGTTGCCGTCCTCGGAGGGTATCACGCCGACCTTAGTCATCGGTTTGGTATCCGGCGTGTAGCCAACATTCTCTGAGACCTCTTTGCCCTTGTTTGCGTCGTTTCTGAAGCCGGCATAGTTCTTCCAGTTTGCCCAGCGTTCATAGGCGTCAAGGCTTTGGGCGTCCTCCTTGGACAGATAAACTGTATATTGCCAGACGATCTCCCGACCGGGCGCAACGGAAACATTGGGAACGCTGAAGTAGCCCTGTTTATCCGGATCCGTAGAGAACCGTGAGCCGCTGCCCATCGTCATCGTGTAGCCGCCGCCGGAGATGGTGTTCGGGTAAAGCAGACCGAAGATCTTGAGCTGACCTTCATCATAGAAGCCATACTGCGACTCTCTTGTGTTGGTATCAAGGTACTGCGGGATATCATATACCGTCAGTCCGCTGACCGTTTCTTCGCCGTTGTTCTTTAATCTGATCTCATAGGTAATATAGAAATCTCCGCGATGCTCGCCGGAGGTCACCAAGCCCCTGTCTGTATAATCCTTTGTAATGCTCAGCTTGTCGTATTTTTCGTCTTCGGGATCGCTGATGACCAAGACCTCGTCGTCAAAATGCAGCTCGCCGCTTTCGATTGCTTTTGCTTCCGCGACAATCCTGCCTCGGCCTGCCGTGCCATGTGCATACGCCGAGAACAGGGAGATGCACAGATATGCCTTGCCGCCGTCGATCACGACCTGATAGGTACCTGCCTGCTGACCGTCCAGCCTGACGTAGCCTCGCGTATCCGAATAGTCAACCAGCACGGAATCGTACGGAATCTCGCCGTAGAAGTTAGCGTGGTTCAGATCTTCAAACCGGAAATCTGCGGAAAATTCAAAGTTTTGACCGACATATGTTTGATTGACAAGCGGTCTTGCCGTCAAGCTGGAAAACTCGTAATACTCAACGCCGTTGATCATTTTGCTGAAATGATCCGCTTCGTATTCGATCTTTCCGTCGCCGACCTCTACTCTGACAGGCTCCTCAAAGCCTCCTTTTTTTGCCTCGCGCGCCACCAAGATCTCCGAACCGTCCTTTGCGCCGTCCTTTTTGACGGAAACGGTCACGGAGCCGTCGTACTCGTCCGGCTCAAATACTTTTCCCTGATCGTCGTGTATTTCGATGTCATAGGCGGAATCGGCAACAAAAAGAACGCCGGGCCTTTCTGCGCGTATCTTTTCGCGGAGCTTGGCTTCGAGCTCTGTGAGCTGATCGCCCTTTACTTCGGTGACGCTCACGCCGCCGCCCTTGGGAAGCATTCCGGACACGGTCACTTCCGGCAGATCGGGGTCGGTAAAGCTCGTCTGTGTCAGCATAGCGGCTTCGTCAGCCGTGCTTTTCTGTTCCATGGTGATGGCAGGTCGAATCAGAGCATAGCTCGTAAATATCGTAACAGCCAGCGCAAAGCAGCCCGCGATGGTATACCAGCGCCACCGTCCCTTTTTGATATATCCGACTATGTTCCTTAATCGATTTCTCATATCGGAACACTCCTCTCTTAAAAATTTACATAACCGACAGCTTGTCGAGCGGCCATACGCGGAACGCCACTTTTCCCAAAATTTGCTCCTGCGCGATGCAGCCGATCTCGTTGCTTCGGGAATCGAGCGAAACCGAGCGGTTGTCGCCCATCATAAACCAACGGTTTTCAGGCACCTGATAAGGAAATTCGATGTCAGATTCACCCGGAGATTTTTCGGTAACATAAGGCTCGTCCAACAATTCGTCGTTTACGTACACATTGCCTTCGTCGTCGATGTTCACCCATTGTCCGGGACCGGCAATGCAGCGCTTGATCAAAAGCTTTTCGCCGTAATAAAATGCTGTCAGCTCACCCTGTTGCAGCTCGTTTTTTTGGAACACCAAAACGATCTGTCCGTTTTCCAACGTAGGAGACATCGAAGAGCCCTGTACCTGAAGCGCAGACAACAGAAACGTTGCGATCAATACGGAAATCGCCGCCGCTGTCACAATGATGCGGATCGTGCTTGCCAGCGCGCTCCTGTATCGCCTGTTATCGCGCACACGCTCCAGCTCCGACTCGATCTCCTGCTCAGTCGGCAGTCTGTGCTGTATCTTCTCTGTCTTCATGCTGTTCCAACTCGTTATCTGTAAACTGCTCCACGTTCATCCGCTGAATATTCGTCACGTGCCGGCGCGAATCGGAAATCGCCTTTTCGAACACCTCGCTGATGCAAAGCGCTTCATCAACCAGTGCCGCGGCGTTTTGCAGTGCGGCCTCACGCTCCTTCACCTGTGCTTTCAGCTCCTCGACTTCCTTTTCGAGTGCAGCCGAACGGCGTGTCTGTTCACGCAACAATTCCAGCACATCCTTGCGGTTCAAATAGCGCAGCTCTTGCTTTTCTGTTTGTGTTTTCTTTTTACTGAAAAGTCCCATTGCCAAATCCCTTTCAACGTGTTTCCCGTCAAGATTTACGAAATTGTAATTACATGCGCCGTGAAAAATTACGGCAGTGTAATTGTTATTTTATTATGTTATCATTATAGCACAAAAAAATGAAAAATTGTTATGCTGATTCTCACCTCTTTGCTGACGATTATCCCCTTTTTCAATACAAAGTTTTTGGTAAGAATCTCTATGGGAAGTATCACGCCTGTGCAAAAAGCACATAATTATTTGCACAAGGGAATGGCTATATTGCTGTAAAAGAGCTTTCCTTCATGCGAAAACTGCGCCATGCCTCCGTACTTTTCGGCAATGGCGGCAACCGAGACAAGTCCGATACCGTCTCCGTCCGACTTGGTGGAAATATACCTGCCGTCCCTCTGACACACGTTGCCGTCGAAGCTGTTGACAACAACGATATACAGCTGCATTTGATCCTCTGCAATGATCGTCAGCCGGATCGATTTTTCCGTTGACGACTGGCAGGCGGCAACGGCGTTTTCCAATATATTGCCGACCATGCTGCACAGGTCTGCGTCCGAGACCGGAAGATCGTTTGGGATCCTGACTTGCAGCCTTGCGTCGATCTTATGCAGCGAAGCAACGTGAACATAATAGTTCAGCATCGTATTGAGCGCCGGGTTGCGGCAAAAGGTGACCTGCTCTTTTTGGGGCATTGCATCCACATACTGCTTGAGGTATTTGCCGACCTCGTCCGTTTTGCCCTCGTCATGCAGCTCGGCAAGCGTCAAAATTTCGCGGCGAAAGTCACGCCTCGCCTTTTCGGACATATTGATGTGCTTTTGCATGTAACGATACTGGCTCTCCTGCATTTCGAGGATACGGTTTTTTTGTATCATTTTGTTTATGGTCATCATGCCGGAGACGGCAACATACAGTATGATCATCAGCAGCCCCCAGATCACGAGCCGACAGGATAAGATCGGCATCACATTGACGTGCGTTTGTTGCTGATGGAGCATAAAGAGCTCCGCCGAAATGATGACGATCTTGCAAATGATCAAGATCACCGAAAGGAAAATGAGAATACGGATCGTGCCTGCCAGCGCGTTTCTGTATCGTGCTTTGTCGCGCAGCCGCTTGATCTCCGATTCGATCTCCTGTTCAGTCGGCAATCGGGGCTGAATCATCTCTATCTTCATGGCGCTCCAACTCATTTTCCCTAAACTGCTTCATGTCTATCTGCTGCATCTTCGCTACATGCTGACGCGAATCGGAGATCGCTTTTTCAAATACCTCGCTGATGCAAAGCGCTTCCTCTGCAAGCGATTTGGCATTTTGCAGTGCGGTCTCATACCCGCTCAACTGTTTTTTCAGCTCATCTGCTTCCTTCTCCAAGGCGGTCGCACGGCGCGTTTGTTCGCGCAACAGCTCCGCCAATTCTCTGCGGCCCAAATGTCGCAGCTCCTGATTTTCTGATTTTTTTCTATTGAAAAATCCCATTGCTATTTTCCTTCCAAAGTGTTGCTTTCCGTCAAAAATCACAAAAATACCGTCGAAGTTCAAAAGAATGTATATATATTATTTGATATACTAATTGTACCACAAAAAATGATATTTTGTCATGCTGATTCTCACTCCCACGCTGACAATTATCCCAGCTTGCAAAAATGCCCATAGGAAGCATCACTCCCTATGGGCACAACACATATTTATTTGTTCAAAGGAATTGCTATATTGCTGTAAAAAAGCTTTCACTCATGCGAAAACTGCGCGACGCCTCCGTAGTTTTCCGCAGTGGCGGCAACCGACGCCAAGCCGACGCCGCTGCCGTCTGCCTTGGTCGAAACATACCTGCCGTCTCTCTGACGGGCGACCCCGTTAAAGCTGTTGACGGCGACGATATACAGCTGCATCCGCTTTTCGGAAAGAACGGTGAGCTCGATCGTTTTTTTGTCCGCCGACTGGCAGGCTATCACGGCGTTTTCCATTATATTGCCGACCATGCTGCACAGATCGACGTCGGAGACGGGAAGATGCTCCGGAATGCTGATATGCAGCTTAAAATCTATCTCATTCAGCGAGCTGACATGGACATAATAGTTCAGCAGCGCGTTGAGCGCCGTGTTGCCGCAAAAAATCATATATTCATTCTTTGGCAGTGAATCGACATACTGGTTGAGATATTTGCCGATCTCATCCGTTTTGCCTTCGTTATACAGCTCGGCAAGCGTCAAAATATTGTGGCGAAAATCATGCCGCGTCTTTTCGGACGCCTTGATGTACTTTTGCATGGAACGGAACTGACTTTCCTGCATTTCAAGAAAACTGTTTTTTTCTTTCATTTTGTTGATCGTCAGCATGCCGGAGATCACAAAATAAAGAAGGATCAGCATCAAGCCCCAAATCACAAGCTGTCCGAAAAGGATCAGCAGCACATTCGCAAGGAATTGCTGCTCACGGAACAGGTAATACTCGACCGGCATGAGCGCGATGTTGGCAACGATCAGGATCACCGAAAACAGAATGAGCGACATCCATACCGCAGCGGAGATCGGCTGGATAATGATAAAGCCGCCGTGCTTGATAAAGGGATAGGCAAGCAGCAAGATCGCGATCACCGTAATGCCGAGCTGAAACAGCGAAAAGGTCAGCGTAAAGGACTCGGGGCCTGCGTCCGGATTGCGAAAAGCGTCGATGCAAGCGGAAAAATTGGACAAAATCGCCAGCAGCGCGACGACGACGGTGAACACGCCCAGGGTTTTGACAAAGGGAAGCCGCAGGCTGAAATGATAGGCAAGGTAACTGATCAAAAGCTCCGGAAGCAGCAGATCATTTCCTTTGAGAGAGAACTGCCATGTCAAAAACGATGACAAAACGATCAGCGCAAAAAGCGCGGGAAGCATGATGGCTATCGTTTTGGGAAAGCTGTGCTTCAAATTTGCCTTCACCGGCAAAAAGCACAGGACGCCCGCCGGAAGGATGATCAGATTTGCCAACAGGATATTCATCATTACGGCTTCACCCCCCAACGGCTCGTCGCGTTACGGATGGCGGCAAATTTATAATTCAGCCATTTTTGCTGTATTTCTTTTTTCTTTTTCACTTGGACCGGAAGGGTTTTTTCGTCTCGCAGGATACAGACCGTATCCTGTATCTGACTGATATAATCCATGTTGACCATGATGCCCTTCATCAAAACCAAGAAGCGCGCATCCATCTGCTCCTGAACACTTGAAAATGTCATGCGCGTCCGGTAGGATGCTCCTCTTTTGTCCGTGATGACGATATAGTTGCGGTCTGTTTCGATCGCCTCTATGTCCGCATAGCTCAGGCTGTACTCACGTCTGTCATATGAAAAAGAAAAATATTGCTCCTTTTCCGTGCGGCAATGAAGGATGTGATCCAACGCGCGAAAAATCGCTTCCCGTGAAGAGGGCTTGCTGATATAGGTGGTAGCAAATACCGAAAAAGCCTCCGGACGGTGGTCTTCACTCGTGGTCAAAAACACCAGAACGGATTCTTCGTCCGTTTCTCTGATGATCTCAGCGGTTTTTATCCCGGTGATCCCGTTCATAAAAATGTCCAGAAAGATAATGGTGTATTGATACGGCTGATAGTGATTCAGAAAGGCTTCTCCGCCGGAAAAATGCTCGATGTTCATGTCAAGTTGATTGATGGCAGCGTATTTTTGCAGAATTTGCTCAAGATGACGGCGGTCTGTCGCCGAATCGTCAACAATAGCTATATTCATGGCGATTAACCCCCCTTCTTTCAACAACATATTATAACAACATATTATGATGAAGTATTGATTCTCACATGTTTGCGGAAAAGCGTCCGTGACCCTTCTCAGAAAATTTCCAATCATTTGCCGCCATACGGAAGTGCAGAGAATTTTTGGCAGAATTTTGTCAAACTCCATAGTTTTTCCAACTTCTCCCAAAGCTTTATAGCAATATTATGTCATAAAGGAGATGCGCTTATGTGCGGCAGGAAAGCGTCGGAGAATCGCGCAAGCTCTTTAATGCTTTTTTAACGGGGATATTTGCCGGGGTGAGCCGTTTGAGGCTGCAAGCAAAAAAGCAGGATTTTATATATATCAATAAAATATCCCTTTATCAATAAAATATCCCTTTATCAATAAAATATCCCTTTTCTCCTCATTTCCTGAATAAAATGTGACGGAATTGCTGTTTCACATTTATTATATCAGCAAAAAGTATAAAAATCAAGAAAAAGCATAAAAACCAAGAAAAAGCATAAAAACCAAGAAAAAGCATAAAAACCAAGAAAAAGCATAAAAACCAAGAAAAAGCATAAAAATCAAGATAGCGCGAAAAGAAGATTTATATAATGAGCGGATTTTTCAGCCGCCGCGCTTTTTGAGATTTGGGATTAGGAAAGGCGCTCTTTTTGCGTTGCAGGAGAAGCAAAAAAATTATTCTATAATCTTTTGCTTTTTTGCTTCTCGTATGGTACAATAGAAAAAAACAAACAGGAGGAAACTATGAAACGCATAACAGCACTTGTTATTTCTGTCATGATCCTTTGCGTCAGCGTGCTCTCCGCCGGAGCGGTCAATTACGGCTGCGACATAAGCACCGTGTCGGAGGCAGTCTATCTCGAGAATCTCAACAACGGCGCGGTCGTATATGAGAAGAACGCCGACCAGCGGCAGTATCCCGCTTCCACCACCAAGATCATGACGTTTATCATCACGGCGGAAAACGTCAGCAACTGGGACGAAACGCTTGTCACCATCACGCAAAACGCGCTGGAGGGACTGGATCCGGACAGCACGTTGATGGGACTGTCGGAGCATATCGGCGAGCAGGTCTCGGTCAGAGATCTGCTGTACGGTCTGATGCTTCCGTCCGGCAACGACGCCGCGCTGGCACTGGCAGAGCATGTCGGCGGCAGTATTGCTGCCTTTGCGGAAAAGATGAACGCCAAGGCCGCCGAGCTGGGCTGCACCGGCACGCATTTTGCCAATCCGCACGGTCTCTTTGACGCCGACCACTATTCCACCGCCCGTGATATGGCGCTGATCGCCAAGCACGCCATGACCATCCCGGGCTTTATGGAGATCTGCAACACCGTTTATTACACGCCCGACGGCTTCAGCTCCCTGCACAACACCAACTACATGCTCGATGAAGAAGAGGAAGGCGGCGTTTACTACTATCCCTACACGCAGGGCATCAAAACCGGCTATCTGGAAGAGGCAGGCAAATGCCTTGTCACCTCCGCCGACAAGGACGGCGCAAGATATCTGTGTGTATGTCTGGGCGCGGCATTCACCTTTGAAGAAAACGTGAACTACGCGATGAAGGACTCCGCGGATCTCTATGACTGGGCATTTGAGAACCTGGGCGAGCAGACGCTGTTCAGCCCGACCGACAGCCTCGCCTCCGTCGATGTCAAATATGTCCGCGGCGGCAAGAAGCTGAGCGCAGCACCCGAAAAGGCAATAACCGCCTATCTCCCGAATGATTACGACAAAAGCCTGCTGAACACCGAGGTCACCTGCGTCAATCAAGTGGAAGCGCCGGTCAAAAAGGGCGATGTGCTCGGAACCCTCAGCGTAAAATATGATGATCTGGATCTGGGCACCGTCAACCTGCTCGCCGCCGAAGACGTGGAGCGTACCGTCTCCCCCTTTGAGGCATTCATCACAGACAATATCGTATTGGTGATTGCGGCGGCTGTGGTGCTGGTTGCGGTCATTGTGATCCTTGTTTTCAGGATCCGCAAGCGCAGCAAGGCACAGACGCACAAACATTGAGCCTGACGGAAAACCTTGTATAAACAAATCAACAGCAGCCAATCGGAAAAAGCGATTTGCTGCTGTTGTTTTTGGGGCGCCTCAGCCCTTTGCATTATTTCGGTGACACGCCGCCGGACAGCCGCAGGGACTGTCCCTGCGAAAGACTGAGAAGCATCCGCGTCATAAATCGCATGACAAAGCTCTTGACAAACCGTCCGCATGCTGTAGAATAGGCTGTAGAATTGAATCAAAACGATCAGGAGCGATTTTATGAGCTACATCACCACCGTAACGGGCAAACATTTCTACCCGCTAAACCCCGATCAACAGAATATCGACATAGAGGATATTGCACATGCGCTGTCGCTGATCTGCCGGGCTAACGGGCATTTTCGGCACTTTTATTCCGTTGCGCAGCACAGCCTTGCCTGCGCAGAGGAGGCCGCCGCACGCGGTCATTCTTTGGCGGTCGTTCACGGCTGCTTGCTGCACGACGCGAGCGAGGCGTATCTCTGTGACGTGACGCGTCCCGTCAAAAAGCATATCCCTGCATATTTGCAGGCAGAGGAAAAGCTGCAAGCCGTTATTTGGAAGCACTTTATCGGCAGAGAGCTGACGGAAGCCGAGCAGGCGCAGATCTTTGAGATCGACGATCACATTCTCTCCATGGAATTCCATCTGCTGATGCCGGAGGATTTGAACGAGGATTACCGCAAGCTACAAAGCGACTGTGCTTGTGCCCCTCAAGCGCCGCAGGAGGTCAAGGCGCAGTTTATCCGCGTGCAGCGCATCCTGCACTATGAAGCCGTCATGCAGGAAGCGGAGCATTTGCTGCGCGACGGAAACAGCGCCGAACGGCTGCCTCAGCTTTTGAATGCGCTGGAATCCTACTACACAAGCGCCGCATGGAAGCAGGATCTTGCCGCCGACGAAGCCGGTCTGCTCCCCCAAAAGCTGAAACGCGGCGTGCTCTCGGAGGACGGTATTTTTGATCTGCTTGAGCGAGCCCATCATCACCCAATTAGTGTGCAGGTGCCAAAAACATGAACGAGCTTGCCTTTGAACGTGACTATACGGCGCTCTTGACAGGAGCACCGCAGTTGCAGGCAGCGCTCTCCGCAAAACTCACGGAGCGTGACAGCTTGGCGCTTTGGAATGCAAAACCGAGCCGGTTCAAGGGTATCTGAACCGTGATGAAGCCGTTATCATGCCGGCAGTTGAAGATCTGCACACCGGATTATTTTTGGGGCGCCCAAATTATTGCAAAGCAATTGAAATCGGCATAAAGATTTGATATGATAAGAGCAAGGGACACCGCCTTTGTCGGCTTTGTCGATTATTATGTATGAGAAACGAGGGTAACAGCATGAAAGTAATTGAAAAAATCAGTGCATTCGTCGGGAGATTTATGGCGTTGATCGTGCTGGCTGTAGCCGGACTGGCTCTGTTTGTGCCGCCGTCGTCGCTGTGGATAGACACGTCTTGGGTCAACTATCTTTTGATGATCGTGATGTTCGGCATGGGACTCACGATGAAGCCGAGGGATTTTGCGCTTGTTTTCAGGAGACCGAAGGATATTTTGATCGGCTGTGCGGCGCAGTTTATCATTATGCCCCTGCTTGCGTTCGGCTTGAGCAGCCTTTTTCACCTTGACCCGGCGCTCACGGCGGGCGTGGTGCTTGTCGGCACCTGTCCGGGCGGCACATCGAGCAATGTTATCACCTACTTGTCAAAGGGCGACGTGGCTCTGTCGGTCGGCATGACGAGCGTCAACACGTTGCTGGCACCTTTGCTTACACCTGCCATCACATGGCTGCTCCTGCAAACGATCGTGAGGGTCGACGTTTTGTCGATGTTTTTGAGCATTATTCAGGTGATCATTATTCCGATCACGCTCGGCTTTGTCATCAATCACTTTTTCGGAAGCATAACAAAGAAGGCCGTCACGGCTCTGCCGCTGGTTTCGACCGTTGCGATCTGCATGATCTTGGCGTCCGTTGTATCGCACAACGCGGAGAAGATCTACACAAGCGGCGCCTTGGTGCTTGCCGTTGTCATTCTTCACAATCTTCTCGGCTACGCAAGCGGCTTCGGACTCGGCAAGCTCCTCAAATTGACGCCCGAAAAAACAAAAGCGCTGTCCATCGAGGTCGGCATGCAAAACTCCGGACTTGCCACCAGCCTTGCAGGAACCGCCTTCTCCGATCTTGCGATGGCAACGGTGCCCGGTGCGGTCTTTTCGATCTGGCACAATATCTCCGGTGCGATTTTGGCGAGCTTTTACAGAAGATGGAAGAACAGCAAATGAGGAAGCTCCGCCTTTTGCGGAGCAGGATATAAACAAAGAGGCAAATCCTGATTCAACGATACGATTGACCCGCCGTTGATGAATCTTACCTTTACAGCACAGGTAACCAAAGGCGGCTTTGGCAGCCGGGGCTCCCGGCAAATCCTGATTTAGCGAAACTATCGACCCGCCGTTGATGAATCCTATCTTTACAGCACAGGTAACCAAAGGCGGCTTTGACCTCCAAAAAAACCAAATCACTGTATTCATTCTGTCCGCAGGCAGCCTTGTGAGAGGCTGCCTGCTTTTTTGACGAACAGACAATAGTTTTTGCGCCATATGCGCATAGAGAAACAGACCCGTGCAGCCTGCACGGGTCTGTGTTCGTATCATGTCATAATAGGCAAATGGTGTTGCCGCACTGCTATTCTCAAACGGTTTCGCCGACGGGATAGGACAAAACATATTCGGCGAGGAACATTTGCAGGGTGGTGGCGTCTTCGATCTCTAATTTATTGTCCATATTGATGTCCGCAGCCTTTGCACCCAAGTCGCTGAGCTCTTGCAGTTCGGCAAGATGCTGCTGAAGCGCCGTTACATCGTTGATGTTCACAAATCCGTCGCCGTTGGCGTCGCCGAGCGTCACCGGATCAAGCAGCCGATAAGCGCAGCCGTTCTCCTTTGCAAAGGTATGGGCATAGGAATCGAGCCACACGCCGAGGGTCAGGTTCTCATCGCCGAAAAAGGCGGTGTCCGCGATCTCGGTAACGCTGCGCGGGATCTCCAGATATGCGAGCGCCGTGCAGTTTCCAAACGCCCAATCGCCGATGGTTTGCAGGTTGGCAGGAAGCGCTGCCTCCTCCAGCGAAGTGCAGCCGTAAAAGGTTTGTTTTTGAATGGCTGTGATGCGTGCGGCGGAGCAGTCCGCTGTCTTTAAGCCCGTGCAATACTGGAACGCGCATTCGCCGAGGCTCTCGACCTTGGACGGCAGCTCCGCACGGGAAAAGCCGGTACAGCCGTAAAACGCATTGCTGCCGATGGTGGTGAGCTTAGTGCTCTCGCGCAGCTCCACCTTGTCAAAGTCGTCGCGTCCGTAAAACGCGAAATCCTCGATCCCGACAACAGTATAACCCCAGATAGTCGCGGGAATATACAACTCGCCGCTGCCCTCATAGGAATGGATGGTCGCCTGCCGGTTGTTCAGCGAAAAGCTGTAGCCGGCATACAGAATATAGCCGTCCGCCGCTGCCGAGAGGCTCCCGACAGCCGCAAGCGCTGCGGTTACAACAAGAACCGCTATTCTTTTGAGATTTTTTATCATATGCGCGCACCTCCTTTTAAGGAAAATCGATATCGTCGCCGTCATCGTCGTCTCCCAACGCACCGCCTGTTCCGCCACTTTCCGTAACACTGTGGAGTGTCAGGCCGCTCATGACCGTTTCCATTCGCAATTCCACAAGCTCAAACTCCGGCTCCGTATAGTATCTTTTCATTCATACCTCCGGTTGTTTTATCCTGCAATGCTGGTTCGTATCGCAAGGTCATAAAGCTGAACCGTGACGCCTTCGCTCTGATAAATACTGTCGTCGTCGTCGCTCAGCTTCACATAAGCATATACCTTGAAGATATATTTTGCATTGGGATTGAGATCGCCGTTCTCCAAACGGAGATTGTCAATGCCGCGATAGAACTCATAGCGGTTGTCGTGGGTCAGGTCGGCAGGATTGAACTTGCTGTAATAGAACTTTGGCTGTCCGCCTATGCTGTCGCTGGTATATCCTGTGCCGAAGGGCTCGCGGATATACGAACCGGTCGCGGAGCCGCTTTCGACAGCGTACACTGCGCCGCTATTGCCGGTGAATTGCAGGTCAAAGGTGATGTTGTAATCTGTACTGTGGTTTTCGAGCGTCAGGTAATACATCGGCTCCCACACGGCATAGAGGATATCGTTCTCATTGTCGGTGGTATCAACGCCGATGACCGCGTCGGGGGCAAAATCGGGAACAAGATCGTCGGGCGTTTTGCTCCAGCCAATCAGCTGATAGCCCTCCGAGTTGAGGAAGTTATTGTAATATTCGCTGAGGCAGACCTTAAAGCTATTCGGCTGATCGGCAAAGATCACCTGATTGTGGTCGAGGTCGGCATAAATCGAGTCCGGATAAATGCTCAGACCGTTGCTGACCGCATAGCCGGAGTGGCTCGTATTGGCGTCAAGCGTCAGCGCGGCGGTCTCTACGATACGCACGGATTCCGTTTCCGGCTCATAAGCCGCTTCAAAGTGAATGTATCCCTGTCTGTCGGCATAGGCGGAATCTACGGTAAAGGCGTCGCCCGGTGCGTAATACTCGCCCGTTTTTTCGCCGTCATCGGTCAGCAGCTCCCAGCCGCGGAAAATATAGTGCGCGGGAATGTAGGTGGGGTGCTGCAAAACAACTGCCTGTGCGTGGTCGTGATAATAGGCAGCGCCGGGTGATGAAATGTCGCCCGGTGCCGACGGATCATACAACACCGAATTGTGCATCATCTCGTCGTCTACCATAACGTCTCTGCCCACGTTATAGCGGCTGTCATAGGGATCATATTGCAGATAGTAGGCGCCGGTTCTTTTCCATACGGCGCGCACGCGTGTGTTTTCCGTAACAGGGTCGCCAAAATGGTAGACCACCGCGGAGGTGGTTCCGTCCGCGTTCACCTTGCGCCAGCCGTCCAGCACATACTGTCCGACTTCATCGTCGGCGATCTTGCGGTAGCGGTGTGTGCTGTCCACACAATATGCCAAAAAGTCGACGTACGTCAAAAGCTGCGTATCGCCGTTCTTGAGCGGTGCAAAGTAGGTGTCATACACCGTGTCCAGCTCCGTCAGCTTGCAGTAGAATGCACTGCGGTATTCCTCGCGAAGCCTCTTGTCCCAGTTTGCCGCCGCCTCTTCTATCGTGGGCGCCAAACGGACATTGACATAAATGTATTCGCCGTTGTGCGCCGGCGCATAGCTGCGCTTGACTCCCTGCGGCGCCAAAACCGAGTTGCCGTACTGCACGCGGTTGTAGGTGATGTCAGCGCCGCTGCCGGTGACGGTCGTGTAAGCGGAAAAGATGTTTCCTGCCTGCATTTCGCCGCCGTCGGGGTCGATCTCGACCATGTATTTTTTCAGTTCCCACTTGGCGTAGTAGATCCGATTGGCGGCAGGCATGACTTCCCCGTCAAATTCTGCCTGCTTTGTACAGCCCGGGTCAAGATACCATCCGGCAAAATCGTAGTGGGAGCGCTCCGGCGGCGTCATCAGCTCGGGATGCTCCGCGATAACCTCGGAGATCGGCTTTTCAAAGGGCACGCCGCTGATAACTACGTTCGGCTCGCCGGAAGAGCTGTCCTCTACGCGGTAATCCATGAAGGTCAAATCAAATTTTTTGCGCTCGTGGTAGACGTGAAGCTGCGAGTTACGAGCAAGAGAGACATACTTTCCTTCACTTGCATCACTACTGCCACCGTTCTCGTTGAAGCCACTATTGCCAATCCTGTAGCTCGTGACCGTAAAGCCGAGGAATTTATTGGAAAAAGTAAAGTTTCCGTTGGAAGCACGGGCAGAATATCGGTCATTCGTCGAATACTTTCCGTTCAAGCCCTGCTTGTAATGGTAAATCGTACAGTTTGTAGATGCAGCTTCTAATGAAAGCACATACGGACTGGTTTTTTCCGTAAATGCGTCCAGCAACGTCTGAAAGCTGTTGGAGTCGTGCCATAGATAGCCACTGGTGGGCGGGACATCACTCCATTTGTAGCCGTTCTGCGCAAAGGTCTGCTCATACAAGCCGGTGAACTAGACGGTTCTATTAGAATATTTAAACCGAATGGTCATCAAATCGCGGTCATAGTAGACGTTGACAACGGTGGAGCCGTCCGGTACGACAACGCCCTGCGCACGCTGCGCCGGAATGCTGCCGTCGTAGGCGGTGCCGCCACAAACGACCTCGGTGCGGCTGTAATGGAAGCATTCAAAATCCGTGCCGCTTTGGCTCTCAAAGTCCTCTGTCAGATATTCCGACAAATCGAACACCACGCTGTCGGTGGGAGCGTTCTCCATCAGCGTATAGGAGTAGAAATCATAATGCTTTTCGCTGTCGGCGGCGTTCTTGTCATCCGTGACCTTTTGCTTCCAGATGACCACCTTGTAGTCGGCGGTGTCAACCGCGCGCCAGTGGGCATAAAGCGTCATGCCGTGGCGCAGATAGAGCTTGCCCTTGTAAATATAGGAGCCGTCGGCTTCATTGTCGATGTGAACATAATTGTCGGTGGGATAGATCGCGCTGTTGTTGGTGTCGGTGGCACTTTGCTTTGCCATACTGACACACTGCTCCACAGACTGACCGTTTTGGTTGGTAAAGTGCGCAAACCAGCCGTCAAATACATAACCCGGACGGGTCGTGACAGGCAGCTGCGAGATCGTGGCGCGCTCCTGTTCGGGAACGTTGGGGTCATATAGGAAAGCGTGCATCGCGCCCAAGGGCTCCGCGTCGACTGCCTGCAGGTCAAATACGATAAAGCCCGTCTTTTTGAACACAGGCGTGATTTGTACCGTGTCGGTGCCGTCGGGGAAATCGGCGTCGGTAAGCGTCAGGGACTTCTCTATTACCTCATTGCCGGACCCGCGGGTCTGATAAACGGTGCCGTTGTATTCCCAGCCGTAGAACGACTGATCCGAACCGGGCAGCGGCTCGGCTACAACGTCGCTCAGCTCTACCGTGGCAGTGCGGGTCTTGCCGAGCACAATGATTTTGCGCATGGCGATGTCTGTCTTGCCCGAGTCGTCATCCGGTCCGAGGAATACCACAAAACGGAAGTTCTTGAAAAGCGGCGCGAGGAAAACATCCTCGTCCTCGCTCACATCCTCGCTCACATGAATAACGGTGTCGCCGGTCACGTTTTCGGGATCATCTCCCCATTTGTACACAAAACGGGTCAGCTGATCGGTGGTGAGGTCGGTTCCTGCCGGAATGGCGCCCTGTGAATCTCTGATGGTGGCTTCGATGGATTTTTGACGATCCAGCTCGACGACGTACCAGCCGTAGAAGGCGCCGAATTCGTTGTTGTTGGGCATGACGATCTGGTGCAGCCTCTCGCCTTCCTTGACGATTTGCGCGCTCACCATCTGTCCTGCGGTGTTGGGAAAGCGATAGAGACCGCTCTCATACAGGCCGCTGCCCTCACCGGTATCGTCCGTGTAGTCACTGAACTGGTCGCTGAGGAAATAAAAGGTTTTGCGCGGCTTTTGATCGCCGTCATTCTCGTGCTCATAGATAGCATAAATAGAAAAGCTTTCCGCGTCAAAGCACACCTCGCTGCCCTCGGCTTCTGTGAGCGCAACGGCAGTTTCTTTTCCGCTGTCGTCAATGTGCCCCACGGTCAGCGAGGTTTCTTCGTCTGCAATGGGGCGCGCAATGTCGGTGCTTTTGAAGCTGACAGCGATCGGACTGCCGCTGTCCGGCTCAAACTCCGTGCCGTCACTGCGGTGAATGGTGATGTCATAGGCATGCAGAACATCCTCTCCTGCCACGTCGGCAGGCTGCGCCTCTGCATAACCGCGCACCGGCATCAGACCGCTCAGCGTCACCGTGACGCCGTCCTCCGGCGTGAGCGTGAAGGTCTGCTCGCTGAGCTGCTCCGCAGCGCGGAGGGTGTCGAGCGCTATGACGGGTGACGATGTGAGAAACATCGCCGTGACTACCTGTCACTATTTTGCCAATTTTTCCATAGTACAGCTTTGAAATGCAGGAGCACCTATGAAAAGTTGCGCCATCTGTTTTTCGGGATATAAGGGCGCAAAAAGAATCAGAACCCGGTTTGAAGCATAGGGTTCAAACCGGGTTCTTTTATGCGTTTTTTTGACAAAATACGGGATGACCGTAAAATGCCGGTAAAAAAAAGCCGCCGCTTTCCGCAATCGTCAAAAGAATGCGGTCACCGCGACGGTCAACATTTTTGTTTTTCCCTGCGCTGCTTACGGCGCTGCTGTTTCGGAAACAGAAGCCTGCCCGTCAGCCGTTGCATCGGCGGCGTTTGCCACAGTCAGGCTCACCGCAGCCGCAGCCAAAAGCATGCATACCGCAACAAAAATACTGATAACCTTTGTTTTCATAACTTCTACATCTCCTCAAATTCAGCCCTTATACCATACCAAAAAATGGCGGAAAAATCAAGAGATGTAATGAATCTGTAATCTTTTTGATGATTATATGCCAAAAGCTGTGCCTGTCATGATTAAATTAGGTACAAAAAAACGATACCTTTTTCGCTTTGCTGCGCCTGCCGCCGTGATCAAAAGGTGATTTAGGTGCAAAATCCAAAAGCGCGCGAAGTCTTGACAAACCTGCGCAAAAATGCGATAATATGAAATTGTATATTGATATATTATTAAGGGGTGTAATTATGGCACAGGAACTCGAAAAAACCTATAATCCGTCCTCATTTGAGGACAAGATTTACGACTTCTGGATGAAGGGCAACTACTTTCACGCCGAAGCCGATCCCGAAAAACAACCCTATACCATTGTCATGCCGCCGCCGAACATCACCGGTCAGCTGCACATCGGTCACGCACTCGACGAAACGCTGCAGGATATTTTGATCCGCTGGAAGCGCATGTCCGGCTACTGCGCCCTTTGGCTGCCCGGCACCGACCACGCCTCGATCGCAACCGAGGCAAAAATCGTGGAGACAATGCGCAAGGAAGGCATTTCGAAGGACGATTTGGGACGCGAGAAGTTTTTGGAGCGCGCCTGGGAATGGAAGCGCGAATACGGCGGCAGGATCACACGCCAGCTGCGCAAGCTGGGCGTCAGCTGCGACTGGAGCCGCGAGCGCTTTACGATGGACGAGGGCTGCTCCGACGCGGTCAAGGAGGTCTTTGTCAAGCTCTATAAGGACGGAAAGATCTACCGCGGCAACCGCATGGTAAACTGGTGTCCGCACTGCATCACCTCCATCTCCGACGCAGAGGTCGAATATGAGGAGCAGCACGGCCATTTTTGGCATATCCTCTATCAGGTAAAGGAAACCGGCGAGATGCTCGAGATCGCCACCACGCGCCCCGAGACGATGCTCGGCGATACGGCGGTCGCGATCAACGCGGAGGACGAGCGCTACAAGCACCTGCACGGCTGCCACGTGATCTTGCCGCTTTTGAACAAGGAGATCCCGATCGTGTGCGACGAGCACGCTGATATGGAAAAGGGGACCGGTGTGGTAAAGATCACGCCTGCGCACGACCCGAACGACTACGCGGTCGGTCAGCGCTGCAATTTGCCGATCGTGCGCGTTTTCACCTATGACGGCCACATGACCGGCGCCGCCGATGTTGCCGCCTATGAGGAGCTGAAGGCAAAGGGCAACCTCGCCGAGAATGAACCCGAGGTGCTCGACTGCGGCAAATACGCAGGTATGGACACCATGACCGCGCGAAAAGCGATCGTCGCCGATTTGGAGGCGCTCGGTCAGCTCAAGCAGGTCAAGGAGCATACCCACGACGTGGGCACCTGCTACCGCTGCCACACCACGATCGAGCCGATGGTCTCCAAGCAGTGGTTCGTTCGCATGGAGCCGCTCGCCAAGCCCGCCATCAAAGCGGTGCGCGACGGCGAAACCAAGTTTATTCCGGCACGCTTTGAAAAGATCTACTTCAACTGGATGGAAAACATCAAGGATTGGTGCATTTCGCGTCAGCTCTGGTGGGGTCACCGCATTCCTGCCTACTACTGCGACGCCTGCGGCGAAGTGACCGTAGCCAAGGAAATGCCCGAAACGTGCTGTCACTGCGGCTGCACCTCGCTCACACAGGATGAGGACACGCTCGACACCTGGTTCTCCTCGGCGCTGTGGCCGTTCTCGACGCTCGGCTGGCCGAAGGATACCGACGATCTGAAATACTTCTACCCCACCAACACGCTGGTGACGGGCTACGATATCATCTTCTTCTGGATCGCCAGAATGATCTTCTCCGCCATTGAGCATACCGGTCAGGTGCCGTTTGACACCGTGTTCATTCACGGTATCGTCCGCGACGAGCTGGGCAGAAAGATGTCCAAGTCGCTGGGCAACGGCGTTGATCCGCTGGAGGTCATCGAAAAATACGGCGCCGACGCGCTGCGCTTCCTCCTCGTGACGGGCAACTCGCCGGGCAACGACATCCGCTATTCCGAAAAGCGCATCGAAGCGTGCTCCGGTTTTGCCAACAAGCTGTGGAACGCGTCGCGCTATGTACATATGAACATCGACAACTTTGACGTCAAGAACGTGCTGCCCGACACCCTCACCACCGAGGACAAGTGGATCCTCTCCACCCTCAACACCGTGGCAAAGGAGGTCAACGAGAACCTCGGCAAGTTTGAGCTGGGCATCGCGGTGCAAAAGGTCTACGAATTTATTTGGGACTGCTACTGCGACTGGTATATCGAGCTGACAAAGGCAAGACTGCACAGCGAGGGCGAGGACGCGCAAAACGCCCGTCAGGTGCTTCTCTATGTGCTCGATCAGATCCTCCGTCTGCTCCATCCCTTTATGCCCTACATCACCGAGCAGATTTGGCAGACCATTCCGCACGAGGGCGAGACCGTTATGCTCGCGGCTTATCCGAGCTATCAGCCGTCGCTCGACTTCCCCGAGGCGGCAGCCGAAATGCAGCGCATTATGGCGGCAATCCGCGCGATCCGCAACCGCCGCAACGAGATGAACGTGCCGCCGTCACGCAAGGCAAAGGTCTTTGTGGCGACCAAATTCCCCGAGACCTTTGAGGACGGCAAGGCGTTTATCATCAAGCTTGCCGCCGCAAGCGAGGTTGCCGTTGCCGACAGCTTTGAGATCGACGGCGCTGTGACGATCGTCACGCCCGACGCCAAGATCTACATTCCGATGGATGAGCTGGTGGATAAGGAAGCCGAGCTGGCACGCTTGAACAAGGAGCTGGCACAGGTGCAAAAGCATCTGGCGCAGAGCGAGGGCAAGCTCAGAAATCAGGGCTTTGTGTCCAAGGCGCCTGCCGCTGTTGTGGAGGGCGTCAAAAAGCAAGCCGAAAAAGAGCGCGAGACCATCGCCTTGATCGAAGCGGCGATCGCTGCTCTCCAATAAGCACCAATCGGCGGTATTGGACAACGGCAGGTGCTCTCCTTTCTTTGGAGATTTCTGCCGGATTTCAACTTCAAAATCTTTAAATCGCCAAAAAGAATCGCAGTACCGAAAGATACTGCGATTTTTTTATTGATAAAATCTATGCCGTTGTTCCTTTTCTTTTTTCCGTTTGTGGTATGCGCGAAAAATAATTCCGGCAATGACGACAATCACCCAGCCAATCAGCGGGAAAACAATATTCTGCCATCCAAACACAAACGGCTTGTGATAGACGCACAGGCACTCGAGAAAAACCAACAGGTTATAAAGGGCAATGGCGGCAGGCAGTCCGAGAAGTGCTCCGATCAGTTTTCTTTTCATGGTATTGTCCTCCTTGTTCTGTTTGATGTTGGCACCAGTATAGCATACCCACCATGACAAAACCGTGACAAACGATCTGAAACAGCGCATGATCAGAAAAAAGACCCCGTACAAACGGAGTCTTTCTAAATCGCTCGATATAATTCGATATGGATTTGGTGTTTGAGGTGCAGCACCTCGTCATATGCCGCCAGCATTTGGCTGTATTCGCGGCGAAAGGCTTCGACCTGCTCCTCCGGCAGCGCCGCACCGACGCCGCGGCAGGTCAAAACACGCTCCAGCCACTGTTCTTTTTGGAAAACGAGCGTTTCGTCATAGGACACGACCGCCTCTGCTTTGAAGCGGTTCTCCGCCCATTCAGGAAACACATAGGTGTACTCGCGGAAGCCGCCGCCGCTCCACTTGGGATTATAGCGCAGAACCAGGCGCTCCATCTCGGCGATCTTTTCATCCTCAAACGGCAGCCAGTCCATAAATACCTTGGCAAACAAGCCACCGGGCTTTAGCACGCGATGGATCTCCTGCGCCGCTCGGTCCGCATCAAAATAATGAAAGCACTGCACCGCCGTCACCGCGTCAAAGGTGTTGTCGGCAAAGCCGGTGTCCTCGGCGCCGCAAACGCGAAAGGACATCCGCTCGCAGTGCCGCTCAGCCGCCAGCTGACGCGCATAGACGATTTGGTTTTCCGCAATATCGGTCACGGTAAAGCATGCGCCGGTCGGATAAAGGCGAAGCGGCAGCACTCCGGTACCGCTGCCCAAATCCAAGATCTGCTGACCGGGCTTGCCGATGCCCATCGCCGTGAGCTTTTGGTAGAGGCTTTCGGGATAAATATCGCGGCTGCGCGCGTAACGCGCCGAGATCCTGCCAAAGTCGAACCCCTGACCGCTGTCGATATCTGAGCGGATCATGCGGTTTTGTCCTTGATCGTCATCGACAATCTGCCTATTTCATCATACGTTTCTTTCATCTGCTCCAAATCGAGCGTCACAATGCCCTCCATCGGGTCGTTGATGGTGACAGTGCCCTCGTCCAAATCGTAGCCGCAGAGAAAGACGCAGTGCTCCAACTCATACCAATAATAGAACTTGTCCTTGTATTCGTATGCCGTATCTGCCAAAATCGGGTATTCATAGTCCAACGTCGTCCAAATCACGACCGGACAGTTGTTTTCGATCAGCTTGAGCAGATCCTCAAACGGCACACCCATGGTATTATAGGCGACATAATTGGTTTTTTGCGTCCGCAAATAGATATTGGCTGTGTTGGTCAAGCCGGGCGGAAAAATGCCGGCACCGTCATATTCAAAGGGCTCGCCGACATAATCCCACATCACGTCCTCGCCGTAGGTAAGGTAATTCTCCGCAATATCGGTCTTTTCCAAATCAAATTTTAAGTATTGCAATGCTGCGGTCAGCGCCACGGACTCACAGCCGGTGGGCAGCTCCGGATTCTGAAAAAGCTCCTCGGTGTCCAGCTGATACTGCCGGTTTTTCAGTGCTCCGGACGGAATAGCAGTGGGGCTGAGCGGATAATCATAGGGATGTGTGGCGCTCAAATCGCCGAACTGGTCAAAGGTTGCTCTGTGCCTTGGCTCGTCCCTTGTGGAGGAATCAGTTGACGCAGCACCCGAAGCGCCGGGCACGGTCGGTTCATCTGCGCTGTTCTGCGCAGCTTTGTTCTGACAGCCGAAGGCGCTCAGCGCGACAACTACCGTCAGAAGAATGGCAAATAATCTTTTCATAGTTACCTCAACTCATTGAATTTATGTTGATTTTAACACAAATCCGCCCTTTTATCAATCCCCCAAACCTAATTCGTCAATAATTACCAAAATACAGCAGGTTCTTCCATGGTTTTTAAGGGCGAAAATCATTTAGGCTCCATCGCTCCCTGATTCTCCGTTGTATCTTAGGCGCAAAAAAGCCGCACTCCCGATAGAATGCGGCTGTTGGTTTTTGTGATCGCATTATCCCCAGCGGTCGAAGAAGCGGACACCGGCGTAGGACAAAATGAAATTCTGGCTTTCGTGAAAAGAGCTTTGCACGAGATAGGGATTGTACATATACAAAACGCGGTGCTGCACGGCGTCATGGTTTTCATCGAAGATATAGCGAACCGCCTGGCGGCACTCCTCGTTCGGCGCGATATCCACGCTGCCGTCGTAGTGGTTGCCGCTGATGACATCCGCAACCGAAGTGTAGCCCTCAAAGCACATGGCATCCTTGACGCACTGCGCAATGAGCGCCGCGCCGATAAAGCCGCCTGTGCCAAACTCACCCATGCAAATGCGCTCCGCGAGATTTCTGTCCTCATCGGTCAGCGTCACCTTAGCGCACGCATAGCTCACATCGGGATTGTCGATCGCGATCAAATAGCCCAGATCCCACTGCACCGAATAATCGGCGTTGCCGGCTGCGGCTGTGGCAAACGGAATATCCTGCAAGGCGTTTGTGGCACGCGGCTGGGTGGTGGTGCCGGCGGTAGCTCTGGTGGCTGCCGTAGTGCCGGCGGTGGTGCCTGCTGTGGTACCGGCGGTGCTCGCCTTGGTCTCCGGTGTGGAGGAGGTGACGGTGTTCTCCGCCATACCGCTGGTATCCTGTGTCAGCGCCTCGGAACCTCTCTCGCTGATTTCTTTATAACGCGGATTGATGTTGGAGGTCGAGGTCAGCTCCTGGCTGCTGTCTGTGGAAAGGATGTTGGCAGACACAATGGTGTGTATGCCGAGCACCACGGCTACCAGCGCTACACTCGCAACAACGATCAGCGTTTTTTTGTTTTTAATAAATTTAGAAAAGTTCATATAATTAAATCTGTCTATAATTCCATAAACCCATTATATTGTACTGTCTTACTTTGTTATTATACCACATATTGTTTTGTCAATCAAGCCTTTGAACCATTCGTGCCAAATCTGACATTGTTTTGATACTTTTTTGTTACCTTTATTAAAGCACTGTTATATCTTTCGGTCTATTCGATTCTGCCCGACATTTTTCCGATTTGTTGCAGTTGACCTTCTCTTTGAAGTTGTCTGTCCTTAAATTTGCCTTCGGTTACTTTCATTTCCTGACATCTCCTAAAGTTCTGCCCTTCCCGTGACGTTTGCAACCGTCTCGGTACTATGGCTTCTGCTGACTTCTCGTCATTCGTTGTTACTACGGCTTCTTACTCTGTTTCCGCCGCTGACGAGACCTCCCCGAGTACCACACGTTTCTTTCCCTGCATATATCTGCCACATTTACTATGCACAGTTCCGTACAGCTATTGGGCTTCGGTCTGTTTTGCGACCTTACCCCCATACACAGCCTGATGTGATTTCTGTTCGTCAGACCACAGGTTTGCCTGCACCTTCCTTCAGATTCCGCCTCACGGCGGACACCCTTGGTGTTCGGCTGTATCCTTCCCGCTGTCGGGCGGATTTGGGACTTTCACCCTTTAGAAACGTGCGCCGTCGGGCGCACAAATATACCCGGTTATAGATTGAATCTATAACCGGGTACGGCAAATAGTATTTAATTAATAAAGAACTGCGACCAGTAGAGAACACCACCGCTCTCTAAACAACCGATTCCTATTTTTCCGAATGACGCGGACAGAATATTCTCTCTGTGACCTTCCGAATTCATCCAGCCGTTCACTACCGCTTCGGGCGTGGGATACCCGCGAGCTATATTCTCGCCCACCGAACTATAGGAAACACCAAGCTCGCTTGCGGCGGTAAAGCACGGGCTGCCGTTTGGTCTGGTGTGGGAGAATGATTGAACGAGCTCCTTTGTACGCAGGTGTGCGACCTGAGTCGCTCCGCTGTCCTTTGCAAACGGAGAAAGTCCGTATTTCGCTCTTTCGGCGTTTACAAGCTGAAGCACCTGAGCTTCATACGCAGTATTAAACTCTGCTGAATCCGTTTGCGGCGGAACAGCGGGCTCTGTGGGGTTTACAACAGGCTCTTCGGTTGCCGCTTCGGTAGGAGCCTCAGTGGGTTCCTCCGGCTCGTCGCCGTAGTTGATGGTGAGTGTGAAGGTTGCGCCTTCCTTGGTGGAGAAGTCAAAGTTGCTCAGGTTGAGCTGCAGCTTAATGGTGCAGAGATCGTCAGTATCAAAGGTGATGTTGTCGCCGTTGTAAACCGCTGCGGTCTCAACGCCGCTGTCCTCGAACGCGCCGCCGAAGTTGTGTGTCCAAGCGCCGTCGATAGCGAACTTGACCTGACGCTCAAAGCCGTCGGGTACGTTCTCAAATTCGATTTCCCAAACGTCCTCAGCCACCTCGGTCATTTCGTTGGCAACATAGGAAGGATCCCATGCCGCGCCGTTGAGCCAGAAGCCTTCGCCGTTACCGACCGCGAATACGGTGTCATATTCAAATTCGGTGATGAAAGCAACGATGTCGCCGCTTACGGTGGTTACATTAGCCTCGGGATCGTAGGTAACGGTAAAGGTACCTGCGCCGGTGAGGTTGAAGGTTACGTTGTTGCCGGTCTCGTCGCCGATCCACTCTGCGCCGTTCTTGACGGACTTGAGCTGAACTGCGTCGTATGCCTTGTCAACAGTGTATTCCTTGGTGTAGGTGCCGTCAGCCTGCTTGGTCATCAGGTTGGCTTCGTTGGTGCCATCCCAACCGGTGCCGAAGATTTCAGCCTCGGAGCCTGCTACGATAAGGGTGTCTTCCTCAACAGGAGCCTCAGTGGGAGCCTCAGTGGGAGCCTCAGTGGGAGCTTCTGTGGGAGCTTCGGTAGGAGCCTCAGTGGGTTCCTCAGTGGGAGCTTCAGTGGGAGCCTCGGTGGGTTCTACGGGCTCGTCGCCGTAGTCGATAGTCAGAGTAAAGAGTGCGCCTTCCTTGGTGGAGAAGTCGAAGTTGCTCAGGTCGAGCTGCAGTTTAACAGTGCAAACATCATCGGTATCGAAGGTGATGTTGTCGCCGTTGTAAGCAGCCGCGGACTGAACGCCGCTGTCCTCGAAGGTGCCGCCGAAGTTGTGCGTCCAAGCGCCGTCGATCGCGAACTTGACCTGACGCTCAAAGCCGTCGGGTACGTTCTCAAATGCGATCTCCCAAACGTCCTCGGCTACCTCGCTCATCTCGTTGGCAACATAGGCGGGATCCCATGATGCGCCGTTGAGCCAGAAGCCTTCGCCGTTACCGACTGCGAATACGGTGTCATACTCAAACTCAGTGATAAACTGTACGATGTCGCCGGTCACGCTGGTCACGTTCTCTACGGGATCGTAGAGAACGGTAAAGGTGCCGGGGCCGGTGAGGTTGAAGGTCACGTTGTTGCCGGTGGAATCGCCGATCCACTCAGCGCCGTTCTTGACGGACTTGAGCTGAACTGCGGTGTAAGCCTTGTCAACAGTGTAATCCTTGGTGTAGGTGCCGTCAGCCTGCTTGGTCATCAGGTTGGCTTCGTTGGTGCCGTCCCAACCGGTGCCGAAGATCTCAGGCTCGGAGCCTGCTACGATAAGGACATCTTCCTCAACGGGAGCTTCGGTGGGAGTCTCGGTGGGAGCCTCGGTGGGAGCCTCGGTGAGTTCCTCGGTCGGAGCTTCGGTGGGAGCCTCGGTGGGTTCCTCAGTCGGAGCTTCGGTGGGAGCCTCAGTGGGTTCCTCGGTCGGAGCTTCGCCGTAGTCGATCGTCAGGGTGAAGGTTGCGCCTTCCTTGGTGGTAAAGTCAAAGTTGCTCAGGTCGAGGCGAGCCGTAACGTTGCAAACATCATCGGTATCGAAGGTGATGTTGTCGCCGTTGTAAGCCGCTGCGCTCTCAACGCCGCTGTCCTCGAACGTACCGCCGAAGTTGTGCGTCCAAGCGCCGTCGATCGCAAACTTGATCTGACGCTCAAAGCCGTCGGGCACATTCTCAAATGTGATCTCCCAAACGTCCTCGGCTACCTCATGCATCTCGTTTGCAGCATAGGCAGGATCCCATGCAGCGCCGTTGAGCCAGAAGCCTTCGCCGTTACCGACTGCGAATACGGTGTCATATTCAAATTCGGTGATGAAAGCAACGATGTCGCCGCTTACGGTGGTTACATTAGCCTCGGGATCGTAGGTAACGGTAAAGGTACCTGCGCCGGTGAGGTTGAAGGTTACGTTGTTGCCGGTCTCATCGCCGATCCACTCTGCGCCGTTCTTGACGGACTTGAGCTGAACTGCGTCATAAGCCTTGTCAACAGTGTATTCCTTGCTGTAGGTGCCGTCAGCCTGCTTGGTCATCAGGTTGGCTTCGTTGGTGCCGTCCCAGCCGGTGCCAAAGATTTCAGCCTCGGAGCCTGCTACGATGAGGGTATCTTCTTCGCTTGCATCCTCTGCCGGGAACTTGTCGATGAATTCAGCGAGATAGTGCTGGATGAGGGTGACGTCCTGAACGGTGAGGGCACCGTCGCCGTCAACATCCGCTCTCTTGAAAGCATCAGAGCCGGGTTCAAGAATGAAGCCTTCTTTTTCTGCAATATGACGCTGGATCGCGGTCGCGTCGTTGATTTTTACTACGCCGTCGCCGTCAACATCGCCATATACAATGGATGTGTCGCCGTCTGCCGCAAATGCCGTTACCGATGCCAAACATGTGAAGCATGAAAGAGCAAGCAGCAAGGACAAAAGCAAACAAATAGCTTTTTTTGTTCTTTGCATAAAATGTTCCTCCTTTATTTATTTGAACATATAAATGAACATAATAATTATATCAAACCCAACTGCGTTTTGCAATATATTTTCTCTCTGTTTTTTATTTTATTTGTATTTTTTTGAAAAGCTGTCCGTTTCCGGATGTCATTTTGTACGAAAGTGCCGAAAAGAAGACAGGTTTTTTTGACACGCAAAAAAACATCAAAAGCCAAAAAAAGCACCGTACCAAGCGGCACGGCGCAGCGCATGAATTCAGCCTTTTCTGTATGTGGAGGGAGTTTTGCCAAAATACATCTTAAAAGCCCTGTTGAAGTTAGAGAGATTATTAAACCCGGATTTTGAGGCAATTTCAATAATGGGACTGTCAGTTGTTACCAGAAGCATGGCGGCATGATTAAGTCTAAGCTCGTTGACGTAGCCGACAAAGGTGTTGTCCATCAACTCCGGTTGCGTGATCGGGAGCGGACTGACCTTGAAGCAGCCACATAAATCGCACGTCGGTTTTGCAGGCGTGTTCTATTGCACGGCTTGAATAAATGCCATTCATATATGCGAAAACAAGTATCTCAAACAGAATGACCGGATTGATTATCCGCCAGTGACGCAGATATTCATCATATAGCCTTGTGTAATCCAATCCGTCGCAAATTTCTGTCAGTTTCCACACCGGGTCATTCTCGTCAATTAAAATTTCAAAATTTAACGGCAAAACCAGTTGATTTCTTAAAACTTTCATTGTATAATTAACCTGCTTTCTGTGTGGTTTTTCGGCAATTAAATTATACAGTAAAAGCACTGACCGGGCAACCCTTTTCGGGCTACCCGGTCTTTTTCTTTTTGTTAGGGCTTAGTGCGACAGCACCTTGGTTTGTCATAAAACAGGTTTATTGAATTTAATAGACATAAACAGGCGTGCCGACCTCTACATGCTCATAGATGGTTTTCACCTTGTCAAACGGCGTGTTGACACAGCCGTGGGAGCCGTTGCCCTGATAGATGTCGCCGCCGAAATCGTCGCGCCAGCTTGCGTCATGAATACCGATTCCGCCGTTGAAGCCGAGCCAGTAATCTACATAGGACTCATAGTCCTCGCCGACCAGCGTCGTCTGTTCTTCGCGGCTCTGAATCGCGTAGCTGCCGGTGGGCGTGTCGCAGTCGCCGTCGTCGTTGCCGGTGACAACCGGTGTATCCACAATCAGGTTACCGTTCTCATAGAACCACATGTGCTGCTGGTCAATGCTGATTTCGATGAATGTGCCGGTCTCGTCGCCGATCCACTCTGCGCCGTTCTTGACGGACTTGAGCTGAACTGCGTCGTATGCTTTGTCAACAGTGTATTCCTTGGTATAGGTGCCGTCAGCCTGCTTGGCCATCAGGTTGGCTTCGTTGGTGCCATCCCAGCCGGTGCCGAAGCTTTCAGCCTCGGAGCCTGCTACGATAAGGGTATCTTCTTCGCTTGCATCCTCTGCCGGGAACTTGTCGATGAATTCAGTGAGATAGCGCTGGATGAGGGTGTCATCCTGAACGGTAAGAGCACCGTCGCCGTCAACATCGTCATACAGAATGGATGTGTCGCCGTCTGCCGCAAATGCCGTTACCGATGCCAAGCATGTGAAGCATGAAAGAGCGAGCAGCACGGACAAAAGCAAGCAAATAGCTTTTTTTGTTCTTTGCATAAAATGTTCCTCCTTTAATTATTTGAACATATAAATGAACATAATAATTATACCAAAAGCAATTGCTTTTGGCAATATATTTTCTCTTTGTTTTTTGATTAATTTTTGTTTTTTTAAAAAGCGATTGATTCTCGGCGGGCAATTTGTACAAAAGCGCCGAAAAGCAGGCGGCATTTTTGGCACGAAAAAACGCGTCAAAAAACCAAAAAAAGCGCCGTGCCAAACGGCACGGCGCAGCGCATGAATTCAGCCTTTTCTGTATGTGGAGGGAGTTTTGCCAAAATACATCTTAAAAGCCCTGTTGAAGTTAGAGAGATTATTAAACCCGGATTTTGAGGCAATTTCAATAATGGGACTGTCAGTTGTTACCAGAAGCATGGCGGCATGATTAAGTCTAAGCTCGTTGACGTAGCCGACAAAGGTGTTGTCCATCAACTCCTTAAACAGATGCGAAACATAGTAGCGGCTGATACCGGTTGCCTCGGCAACTTCCTCCAGCGAAACGCCCTCACTGTAGTGCTCATCAATATAATGGGTCACACGCAGAAGCGCGCGATACTTTTTGCTTCTCATCTCTACATCCAAAATCTTGATGTATTTGTTTGAGAATAGCTCATAGAACATTCCGTACATTTTGCTGTAAACCAAGAGCTGAAAATACTCCGGCTTTTCGCTTTCCGCATTTTTGACATCTGCAAACGCACCGAGAATAAACGCATAGCTGCTCTCGCTCGGGGATATTTTTGCAAAAGACGAACAGTTACCGTTTATTAGTGCGCGAATGATACTCTGTGGAATATAGTCCTGACTCATCGCAGCTGCATTTGAAAAGTTAAGGCTGATGACCTCGACCGACGCATTCTCGTTGTCAAAAAAACGATATTTGCGGTTTGGCGAGATAAAATACAGATCGTCTTTTTCAAGAACGATAGATTGGTCATCAATACTGATACCCAATACTCCTTCGCGTACATGACCAAAAACCGCCTCGTTGTGAAGATTCTGCTTATCGGAGAGAACCATCTCTCCACAGACAACGCGGAAAACAGAGTTGGACGCTGATGTTGAGCGCAATAATTCCAAGCCCATTTTTACACCCCTTTTCTAAAAAAAATAATTGCCGATTATCGCTCCTCCTTTTCCGGATTTGATATATAGTATCCCTATCTTACTCTTTTATTGTAACATATATCAATTTGTTTTGTCAATAAGATTTTGTCTTTAGCGCAAAGTTTTACACAAAATAATAGAAATAACATCAATAAAGCTGCTCCAGCTGCCCGATCCTTGTCTTGTATTCCTCGATCGCCTTTTGGGGCGACACGATGCGCACGCCCGTTCCCAAGCCGAACAGCCACGCATAAAACTGAGGACTCAGCACCACGCTGACGGTTATCAAAAACCGGCTGTCACCGTCGCGGCGAATGAACACATCCGCGCCGAAGCGATCGACAATGACGCCGATCAGCTCGTTGGCGACGCTCAGCGTCACCTCGCACTCCTCACCGCCGAACATAGAAAAAACGCTTTTGGCATAATGAGCCAGATTAAAGCTCTCAAATCTGTCTGTGCCGTCGCGTTCACTGTCTATTATACTGATTTTTTCCATCTTGTCAACCCGAAAATGCTTGATGATTTCTGCCTCGGAGTCGAATCCAACCAGATAATAGTTCTCGTCATCCCAACATAACGCAAAGGGTGAGATGATGTAGATTTTTCCTGCGTGCCGCTCTGCACGAACGATTTTCGCGCCGCCGCTGAAATCCGTCTGCCATTTCATATAACGGAAGGATATTTTTTTGTTTTGGGCGATGGCGTTGTGTATCTCATCCACATTATAATAGATTTGTTCGTTAAAGGTCTTGACGCGGTTTGTCACGACCACCTCGCGCTGCAGCTGCTTGCCGTCGTTTTCGCTGACAAGCCCCTCCAGCTTTTTGATCAGCCTCAGACTTTTGCTGTGCGTGATAAACTTGGCGCTTTGGATCGCGTCCACCAACAGCTTCAGCTCGGGGATCTCAAAGTCACGGCTGCCCACAAAATAGCGCACCGTGCTCGACCGCGTGCGGCAAATATCCAAGCCGAAGGTCTCGAGGATCTGCAGGTCGTCATACAGCGCCTTTCTCTCGGTTTGGATACCGTAGCCGGCAAGCAGCTCGATGATCTCGCCCAGCGAAAGCGGATGGTTTTCGTCGGTTTTTTCGAGCATGATCTTTTGCAAATACAAAAGCTTTTGCTTCTGTCGTGAGCTTCTGGGCATAAGCGCCTCCTTATGCCGGACAGACGGTGTACGCCAGACTCACGACCAGCGGCATCGTCACGATGGACAGCAGCGTAGACGACGCGACCACACCGACCGACAGCTCGACATCGCGGTTGAACTTTGCCGAGAACATGGTGCAGGTGGCGGCTGTCGGCGCAGAGCAGGCGATGACAAAGGCGATGACCAGATTGCGGTTGATGCCGAAGGGCGCCAGTGCAAAGAGCGTGCCGACGGGTATCACGATCAAACGCAGCGCCAGCGCCACATAGGAGCCGAGGTCGGTGAACGCCTTTTTGAGCTGCGCGTTGGCAAGGTAGTAGCCGATGATCAGCATGGGCAGCGGTGTGTTGAGGTTTGCCAGATGGCCGATGGGCGACGAGATGAACACCGGCAGCTGCACGCCGGTGACAAAGATGATCATGCTCGCCACAAAGCCGATGACGCCCGGGTTGAGCGCCAGCCGCTTGGCAGACAGCATTTTTCTGTCGCCGCTCATATCGACCAGACCGAACGTCCACACCACGATATTGAAGATGGCGACAAAGATGGAGCCGAAGAACATGCCCTCGTCACCGAGCAGCGCCTTTTGCAGCGGCAGCGACATAAAGGCACAGTTGGAAAATACAACGGAGAATTGCAGCACCTTGCGCCGGGCGATGTCCTTGTCGTGGAACACCAGCTTGGTGAGCAGGATCGACAAAATCAAGATTGCAAGCGCAATTCCTGCCGCCAAAAAGACCTGTCCGAGCAAATCGAACGAAAACTCGCGCTGAAAAGCGTTCACCATGACGCACGGCGTCACAACATAGAGCACGATGTCGGTCATTTTTTTGGAAGCTTCCTCGGTGATGACCTTAAACTTTCCGCAGGCGTAGCCGACACCGATGAGAATAAACAGCACCAATACCTGCTGCGCGATCAGGATAAAGTTGTCAAAAAACATACGATCCCCCTCTTTGTATTTTTTACATCTTAATCTATTGTATCATAGGACAAAAAATATTGCAACAAAATACAGCACGCATACTGTCAATACTGTATATTTGACAAAAACCGCAGTTATATATTGTTAAAATTAACCAACTAAAAATGATAATTTCTTTAAATATGTATTAAGCGACAAAAATAATTTGTAGCGATTGACAAATATTTTTGTAAAAGGTATAATGTGCATGCAGGCAAAAAATACAGACAATCATGATTATTGAATAACTGAAAAGAGGGATTTGATGTCAAGAACAAAAAAAGTTGCTGCAGCAGCTGAAGCAGCAGAAAAGGAAATCACCAAGGCAACAAAAGCGGTCGAGACAAACGTAGAAAAGGCTGTTGAAAAAGTAGCGAAGGCTCCTGCCAAGAAGAAAGTCGCTCCCAAGAAAACAGCTCCCAAAAAGCCCGAACAGCCTGCCGAAGCTAAGGTTAACTTCTTCGTAGAGTTTGGCGGCGTTCAGGTTTCTGCCGACGATGTTATTGCTAACGTTAAGGCGAGCTACGGCAAGGATGCCAAGGAGATTTCTGTTTATCTCAAGCCCGAAGAGAGCAAGGCTTATTATGTAGCTGACGGCGAAGAGAGCGAAATGGACGTTTTCTTCTGCTAATCGGCAACCCACACAATTTCAAAAACAAACAGCGCTGTGAAGACAGGACAATGTATCCTTCGCTCTTCACAGCGCTGTTTTTGCATCATGTTTTCAACTGACAGCGCATACGCTCTCAAAGGTCAAAAAAGCTCCTCCACCGGCGCGTCGGCGGCTGCCTCCACAATGTCCTCCTCTTTTTTGGGGAACGGACTGGAATTGTATTCGTTCTCGTTGGAGCAGGCAACGGTGATGTCCACCACGTCCTTCTTCTCAAAGTGCTCCTCCTTTTTGGGCGCACCGGAAACGGAGGTGTACAAAAACTCGTTCTGCTTCTCCACGATCTGTCTGTAGCAGTCGCGTGCCTTGGCAATGCGCGCCTTGCAGTTGTCGATCAGCTCCGCCAGCTTTGCCTCGCGCTCGGAATCGAGCTTTTCGCCCTTTTTGATCTGCTCATAATAGTCCTTGCCCAGCGCGATATAGGCACGGTTCATCAGCTCGCTCTCGCTCTTCATCACGTCTCTGAGGCGGTTGAGCTTGGCGTTGGTGCGGTTCTTCTTCACAAAGGTCTGCGCCGTTGTTGAGACCGCCTCCACTGCCGAATTGAAGCCGTTGACAAATGTATTCAAAATAGACATAGTCATTCTCCTTATTTGATATTCATTACTATGTATTATGACAGATATTCGGAATAAAATCAATATTTTTTTAAAATTTACTTGTGAAAAATCGCTCCCGTTGCTATAATAGAGAGAGAACCGACAAGGAAGTGAACCTTACATGCCCTCAAACCAGACAAACAAAGCGGTCGTCTGTCCGTCCTGCGGCGAGCTTGGCAAGGCGGACATCTACACGAGCGTCAATGTCACCAACCACCCCGACATGCGCGACAAGGTGTTGGAGGGAGAGCTGTTCGCGTGGTGCTGTCCGGCATGCGGCTATCAGGCGCGGCTCACCTACCCTATTCTCTACAATGATATGAAGAACCGCTTCATGGTCTATTTTATTCCGCGCGTCGAGCGTTTTCAGCTCTGTGACAAGGAGCTGGAATCCAAATACAGCCACCTGCGCCAAATCAACAAACGTGTCGCGCCCAACTTCAACAGCTTTAAGGAAAAGATCTTTATCTTCGAATCCGGTCTTGACGACATGGCGGTGGAGCTGACAAAGGTCGCCATCAGCCAGACGGTCTCCAAAAAGCTCGGCGGCGCCGACGTGTCGGAGGGCTACCTCTCCATGTATGACCGCGAGAGCAACACCATGGGCTTTACCTATTTTACCGGCGAGGAGCGCACGCCCTATGTGCAGACGGCGCGGCTCGAGATCTACAGCAAGTCCAAGGAGATCGTTGACCAATTTGCCGTCAAGGACAAAAAGCTGCGCGGCTTTGTCAACATCGACCGCGAATGGGCGGAAAACGTCCTCTACCGCTACAAAAGAGCGAAAAAAATCGAAAAGTTGAACAAGCTGAGGGAGTAATTTGTAATGCGTAATTCTTAATGCATAATGCATAAAGAAATGGGAGGAAGCGTTTTGTTTCCTTTGATATAAGAAATAACATAAAAAACGGAGCCGGCTCTCAAAAAGTCAGCTCCGTATTTATTTTATAAATTACGCATTATGCATTAAGAATTAAGAACTATGCATAACGAATTCCCCTTTATAGCGGCAGTAGAGGACGACCGCCACGGCGATCGGGATGTAGCAAAACCAAATGCTGTTGACGCCGAACCACATGCCTGTCACGCCTGCGAGCGCCACGCCCATGTGGAAAGAGAGCAGCGTCAGCCAATAGAACCGCGCCTTGGCGGCGTTGGCGGCAGTGCGGTCAAGAAAAAAGTTGGTCGTCAATATCGACGCCTGGCGCACGTTGTTTGAGGAAAAGATCGTGGAGCTGGCGTTGCCGTCGGCGATCTTGAAGGCGTTCCACTGGATCGGCGCCGCAAACACGATCGGATAACAGGCGACAAAATCGTTGCGCACAAAGGGCAGCGCGCCGATCAGCGCCACAGCCGCAGCCGAACACATCAGGCTGACAATCTTCATGCTGATTTTGACCCGGCGCCGCACCAGCACATAGAACACGTTGCCGCCGCAATAGACCAAAAAGCAGAGCGCCATAAAGCCCGCAAAGCGAAAATCGCCGTGCGACACGCCGAGCACCAGCTTGATCAGGTTGCCGGTCTGCGCGTTGCCGAAAATATCCATGTGGTTGAGTATCGTGTAGCCGCCCCAAAAGCCGCCGATGGCGGAAGCGGCATAATGCACCAGCCTTTGACGCCGAATTACCTTGTCCATTTTATATCATGCTTACCTTTTTTGCAGCGGCGTATAGGGCTTTTCTTCGGAGATGCTCATGTAGGCAGGGCGGATGATCTTGCCGCCGTTGACCAGCTCCTCCAACCGGTGTGCGCTCCATCCGGCGATACGCGCCGTGGCAAACAGCGGCGTGTACAGCTCGCAGGGAATGTCGAGCATGCTGTAGAGCAGACCGCTGTAGAAATCGACATTCGAGGCGACGCCCTTGTAGATCTTTCTCTTTTTGCCGATGACGATCGGCGCAAGGCGCTCCACGCGCTCATACAGATCGAAGTCCTTGGAGAAGCCCTCCACATGCGCCAGCGTATGCACTGCGCCCTTCAAAATCTTTTGACGCGGGTCGCTGATGGTGTAAACGGCGTGACCCATACCGTAGATCAAGCCCTTGTGGTCGAACGCCTCGCGGTCGAGCAGCTTTTCGAGATAGGAGGTGATCGCGTCGTCGTCCGTCCAGTCGCGCACGTTCTTTTTCAGATCCTCAAACATCTCAAACACCTTGACGTTTGCGCCGCCGTGCTTGGGACCCTTGAGCGAAGCCAGCGCCGCCGAGATCGCGGCATAGGTGTCGGTGCCGGAGGAGGTGACAACGTGGGTCGTGAAGGTAGAGTTGTTGCCGCCGCCGTGCTCCATATGCAGGATCAGCGCCATATCGAGCACCTTTGCCTCCAGGTCCGTGTACTTGCGGTCGGGTCGCAGCAGCGACAGGATCACCTCAGCGGTGGACATGGTGGGCTCGGCGTAGTGTATATAGAGGCTCTTGTCGCGCATGTAATGGTTATAGGCGTGGTAGCCGTAGACCGACAGCAGCGGGAACACCGAAATCAACTGTACGCACTGTCTGAGCACATTGTTGATCGAGGTATCGTTGGCGTTTTTGTCGTAGCAGAACAGCGTCAGCACACTGCGCGCGATAGAGTTCATCATATCGTCGCTCGGCGCCTTGAGGATCACGTCGCGCACAAAGTTTTGCGGCAGGGTCCTGTAGCGCACCAAAAGCTCCTTGAAGGACTGCAGCTCCGCCACGTCTGGCAGCTCGCCGAACAGCAGCAAATACACGATCTCTTCAAAGCCAAAGCGGTTATCGCGGTGGATACCGCTGACGATATCGTTGACGTTGTAGCCGCGGTAATACAGCTCGCCGTCGCAAGGAACCAGCTTGCCGTCAACCAGCTTGTTTTGCTTGATGGTAGAAATATCGGTCAGTCCGGTCAAAACGCCCTTGCCGTCAAGGTCGCGCAAACCTCTTTTGACGTCGTATTTGCTGTACAAATTGACGTCGATCTGCGAGTTTTTCTCCATCTTTTTCGCCAGTACATTCACCTCCGGTGTAATGTCTGAATAATCCCATTCTGTCAGCGACATGCCTTCACTTCCTCTCATAAAATACATCATTTGTTTACCGAACTATTATAATAACACACTTTTTAAAAAAACGCAAATTTCGGCGCCGGATTCCGGATTTTTCTCCATTTTGGATAAAAAATCGGCGGCGCGGGCACTCTGTTGCCTGTATCTTAAACAACAAAAATCAAAGGGCTTGGAACACCAAACCCTTTTGCTCTGAAAGATCCTGCCGGTATCGCCGCCGTCAGGCAGCGGAAACACACACACGGCGGCGCATTATTTGATGATATTTCTCCAGTCGAGATCGCCGCGCTCCAAGCCGTGAATGAGCACCTCGGCGGTGGCTATGTTGGTGGCAACGGGAATGTTGTGCATGTCGCACAGGCGCAGCATGTCCATATCATTTGCCTCGTTGGGCTTCTGGTTGAGCGGATCGCGGAAGAACAGGAGCATGTCAATCTCATTGCAGGCAATGCGCGCGGCAATTTGCTGGCTGCCGCCCTGTGCGCCGGAGAGGAATTTTTGAACGGTCAAACCGGTCGCCTCGCTCACGATCTTGCCGGTCGTGCCTGTGGCGCAAAGGTTGTTGCGGCTCAGCACGCCGCAGTAAGCGATGCAAAACTGAACCATCAGTTCTTTTTTCTCGTCGTGTGCAATCAATGCTATATTCATACTCTTTCCTCCAAACTATTCGGAATTATTTCATAATGATCATTCGATTATCTGTAGAGCAGCGGCACGCGCTGTCCGTCCAGCCGGTCGGCAAGGCGGTCAAACACCTGCAGGGCGGAGCTTTGCTCCAAGCCTGCGGCGCCGCGCTGCATAATGACGGAAATCTCGATGGAAAACGGCACCAACGCGATCAGCTGCGTCTGCGCCGCGTCGATCACCGCGTCCAGATCTGCATAGAATCCGAGCTTTTTGAACATGCGGCGGTCAAAGCGGTTGATCACCAGCCGCAAGTTCTCCACCCCGAGCGCCTCGAGCTTTTTGCGCACCTTGAGCGCGCCGCGCACACCGGTCGGCTCGGCATTGGTGACGATCAGCCCTCTGTCGGCAGGAGCCGCCGCCGTGACAAAGCCGGAATTGATGCCGGCAGGCGAGTCGATAATCACATAGTCAAAGTTGTTCTTGACCGAATCGACCAGCTGCCTGAACACAGAAGGGCTCAGCTCATTTTCGGCGTCAAAGGGCGCCGCCATCAAAAAGAGGTTTTTGTTGTGCGGACTTTTGTAAATCGCCTCGCCGAAGCTGCAATTGCCGCAAACCGCGTCGGACGCATCGAACAGAATATCCTGCTCGATGTCAAGCATAATGTCCAAGCCGCGCATACCGCTGTCGCAGTCGATCAGCAGTACCTTCTTCCCTTTTTTGACAAGCGCCACGGAAAGACAGATGCACACGGTCGACTTGCCGGTGCCGCCTTTTCCGGAAGCGACAACAATTACATTGTCCATATTACACTACCTCTGAATTATATTAACATAATTTTTTGTAAAATGCAATAAAAGTCAACACTTTTATCATACAAAATTTTTACGCTTATTTTGGTCAATAGTGATAATCGGCAAAGCATGCAGCAAATTATCCCGGTTTTTTACCGTCTCTCTCAAAGCCAAGCGCCCTTGTTCAGCGGAAAAAATAGCTGTCCAGCATGTCCTTGGCGATTTGCAGAGAGTAGTTGTTGCGCACGCCGTGCTCCACCATAACGGCAACGGCGACCTTTGGCTTGTCGTAGGGGGCATAGCAGATAAAGGCGGTGTTGTCGGAGCCGGGATTCTCGGCGGTGCCGGTTTTGGCGGCGACCTTGATCTTGTAGTCGCCGAACATATAATTCGCAGTGCCTACCGCGTCCTGCGTCACACCGAGCATATCCTCCTGCACGGTTTTGAGGTTGGCAGCCGAAACGCCGCTCTCCTCCGTCTTGACCGGCTCATCGTAGGAAGCCAGCACATTTTTCCGCTCATAGTCGGTGATTTTGCTGATGATATGCGTTTTCAGCCGCACGCCGTTGTTGGCGATGGTGGCGACGTAGGTCGCAAGCTGCAGGGGCGTAAAGGCGTTGTCCGCCTGACCGATCGCTGCCTGCACGGTGTTGCCGGGCATCCAGCCCTGGCTGTCGCGTCCGGCGAGCGTGCCGCGCGATTCCTCGATCTCGATGCCGGTATATTCGCCCAGCCCGAACCGCTCGGCGTAGAGATACATGGTATCAATGCCGAGCTTTCTGCCGGTTTCGGCAAAATAGTAGTTGCACGACTGCGTGATCGCATTGCGCAGATCCACGGTATCGTGGCGGTGCATGCACTGCACCACGTTGGAGGGATAGTAGTCGTACTTTTGCGTACAGTTCACGGTGTCGGTCGGCTTGATGATCTTCTCCTCCAGCGCCGCCAAGGCGACGACCGGCTTAAAGACCGAGCCCCAGGCAAAGGTGCCTGACAGCGCACGGTTGTACATCGGAGAGGTCTTGTCGTTGGCGAGCTTGGCATAGTAGGCGTCGTCGGACGAATAGCGGTTGAGGTCGTAGGTCGGATAGCTCGCCGCTGCCAGCACCGCAAAGCTGCTGACGTCCAGCATCACCGCCGCACCGGCTTGGCAGTCCTCGCCCTGCAAGGCTTTGCCGGAGCTGCGCGCCGCCTGCCTGCCTGCCTCCTGCGCCGCCTTGATATTGCGTTCCAGCGATTCCGCCGTCGCCTGCTGCACCTTTTCGTCGAGCGTCAAATAGACGGTGTTGCCGGGCTTAGACTCCTTTGTTTCCACGGTCTCGACGATGGTGCCGTCGGAATTGCGCTGGATGATCTTGCTGCCGCCTTCGCCCTTCAGCTCCTCCTCCATCGCCGCTTCCACGCCGGATTTTCCGACCGTGTCGTTGATGGTGTAATGCTTGGGGCTGTGCGAAAGCTCCTTGAATTCCTCCTCCGTCACAGCGCCCAGCGCACCGAGCACATGCGGCGCCAGCGTGGGATTTTTGGCGGCGCGCACCAGATAGGTCTGCACGTCCACGCCGCTGACGCCCTGCGTGTTCTCGCTCACGGCGCTCACGCCGCTGCGGCTCACGTCGGAGGCAAAGGTATAGGGAACGGCGTTGGAATAGCCGCTGATCTCCATATTATAGCGCACCGAGCAAAGCGCGCGCTTTTCTTTGTCGCTGAGACCGCCGTCGATATGATAGCGCCTGCACATCAGGTCTATGCAGCGCTGCGCCGTCACCTCACCGGTCGCCTCGATCGTTTCGAGGAGCGTCTGGATCTCCTCGTCCTTCTTTTCCTGATAGACAAAAACGCCGTCCTGCAGCAGCACGGGCAGCGTGTCGTCCCACTTGTCGCCCGTGGTCTTTAACAGCTCCATCAGGCTGAGCAAAAAACTGTCGAGCGTGCTGTCGTCGGCATATACCTTGTCGATCACGATTTTGTAGTGCGTGTTGTTCGTCACCAAGCCAACGCCGTTGCGGTCGAGTATCTCGCCGCGCGTCGCCGGTGTTTCGACGTTATAGCCGGTGGAGCGGTTCGCCATGCGCTTATATTCCGCGCCGTGGATCAGCTGCCAGTCAGTCAGCCGCGCGACAAAAACAGTCGCCGCCACCAGCACAAGGACCGCGCAAACCGTAAACGGCAGCTTGCCGCGGAGTTTATTTTTCAAAAGGCGGGAACCCCCTTTTTAAAGTGGAAAGTGGAAAGATGATAATTTGGAATTTGGAATTTGAAATTTGGAATTTGAAATTTGGTATTATGGTCGGGACGGAAGCCGCCGACTTTTCCCTATCTGTTTATCTTCTTCGTTATCAGGTTCATCAGCCCGTAAAGCGGCACGAAAGCGATCAGTGTGCAGAGCATTCTCGGCAGGTAGGCGGTCAAAAACAGGCTGCCGCCGTCGGCGCCGGGAAGGATTTTGAACAAAAGACAGTACAGGCTCAAAACCGCCGCGACGGAACCGGCGGACAGCACCGTTGCCGTGAGCAGATTGCGGTTGAGATAGGTCCCCAGCAGGCTTGCCTGCGCAAAGCAGACCAGCACAAAGGTTATGGAAAAAAAGCCGACGCCGCCGCTTGCCGAAATATCCGCCGGCACGCCGCAGACGGCGCCGATGATCACCGCCGGAACGGGCTTGCTGCATGCCGAAAAGGCGAGTGCCGCCGCCAGCAGCAAAAACGGCTTGGCGCCGAACAGCTCCGGCAGCAGCTTGGGCGTGCTCTGCAGCAGCCAGAGCAGCAAAAGGAGCACCGAAAGCACCACATAACGCAAAACGGGAGGCTTAGTTTTCATCTGCTCGCACCACCTTGCCCGACGGCTCAAAGCCCGTTATCACCGCCGCCGAGGTGATGCTGCGCACATCCTCAAAGGGCTTGATGACCGCGCTGCGCGACGCGTCATATTTATTGAAGGCGATCGAAACCACCTCGCCGACCAGCAGCCCTGCCGGATAGACGCCGCCGGTGCCGGAGGTGACGACCATATCGCCCGCCTTGAGCTGATGATCCTCCTCAAGCTTGCTCATGCCGGTGAGGTTGCGGCTGCACAGCGACACGCTGCCGCTGAGGATGCCGCTGTCGCCGGTCTGCTTGTCCTCCACCGTCGCCTTGGTGTCGGGCGAGAGGATCGTCTTGACCTTGCAGGTCGCCGCGTCCGCCTGACACACCCAACCGACCAAGCCGTTGTCGGTGATCACAGGCGCGTTCACCTTGACGCCGACCGAGGTGCCGACGTCGAGCGTAAAGGAATAAAAATCATCGTTGACGTCGCGCCGAATCACGTTGGCAGGCGCGATTTGGTAGGACGGATTGGTCTTTTTCAGCTCATAATACTTCCAGAGCTTTTCGTTTTCCGCCTTTGTGTCATAATAATCCGCCAGCTTTTTTTGCAGCTCGGCATTTTCGCGGCGCAGCTCCTCCACCTCGGCGGCAAGCTCCTGCGGCGACGCGGAGTCCATGGAGGCGGTCGCCGACGCCGTGAGCTGGAACAGCCACTTGGTCGCCAGGTTGACGCCGCCTGCCACCGGAGAATTCTCCGGCTGCGACATGATACCCAGTACCGCAAGGATAAAAAGCGTGATGATCAGCACGTTGCGGCTGCGGTTCGTTCTTCGTTTCATGGGCTCAGCTTCTGTTGTGCTTATATTTGCTGGCGATCGCCTTGCCCAAACGCTTGCCGGCGCCGTCCACCACGCAGTCGAGCGGACGTGTTGCGATATGCACCGGCATGCCGGTCTGCTGCATCACCAGCATGTCGATACCTCTGAGCAGGGCGCCGCCGCCGGTGAGCATGATGCCGTGGTCGATAATGTCGGCGGCAAGCTCCGGCGGAGTTTTTTCGAGCGTCGTCTTGATCGCCTCCACGATCGTATTCAGCGGATCGGCAAGCGCTTCACGGATCTCCGCCGCCGTGATGGTGATGTCCTTGGGCAAGCCGTCGATCAGGTTTCTGCCCTTGATGACCATCGACTGCTCATCCTCGTAGGGATAGGCGGAGCCGATCCGGATCTTGATATCCTCGGCGGTCCGCTCGCCGATAAGGAGGTTGTAGGTCTTTTTGATGTAGGTGAGGATCGCCTCGTCAAAGCGGTCGCCTGCCACGCGCACCGAGCACGCGGTCACGATATCGCCGAGAGAGAGCACCGCCACCTCGCTGGTGCCGCCGCCGATGTCCACCACCATGCTGCCGGTGGGCTCGTCCACAGGCAATCCTGCGCCGATCGCCGCCGCCATCGGCTCCTCGATCAGCACCACGGGCGGCTTGGCGCCTGCCTGATAAGCGGCGTCCTCCACCGCCTTGCGCTCCACCTCGGTCACGCCGGTCGGCATGCAGATGACGACGCGCGGCTTGGAGAACAAGCCGGGCTTGACGGATTTTCTGATAAAATGCTGTAACATCTTGGCGGTTATCTTAAAGTCGGCGATCACGCCGTCCTTGAGCGGACGCACCGCCACGATCGAACCGGGCGTTCTGCCGATCATATCCTTTGCCTGCGAGCCGACCGCCAGCACGGTGTCGGTGCGGATGTCGACCGCCACGACCGACGGCTCACGCAGGATGATTCCCTTTCCCTTGAGGCACACCAGCGTGTTGGCGGTGCCGAGGTCGATTCCTATATCCTTGGAAAATGAAAACATTGTTTCGTCTCCTTTTTAGTTCTATGATAACGGATCATATCCGAATTTTCAACAAATACCTGTCGCCCTTTGTCGAAGGGATTCAGCTTTTTCCGGTGGAGCCAAAGCCGCCTGCGCCGCGGTCGGTGCCGCTGAGCGCATCGGACTCAACGATCTCCGGAAGCAGCACCGGCGCGATCACCATTTGCGCCACGCGCTCCTCCGGCGCGATCACATAGGGCTTGTCGGACACGTTGCAGAGACCGACGCAGATCTCGCCGCGGTAGTCGCTGTCGATCACGCCGACGCCGTTGGCAAGGCAGATGCCGTGCTTGACGCCCAAGCCGCTGCGCGCATACAGAAACGCTGCGCACGAAGCGTCCGGCAGCTCGATGGCAATGCCGGTGGGGATCACCCGCAGCTGACCCGGCGCGAGCGTGACCGCCTCGGGGATACAAGCATACAAATCCATGCCAGCGGAGCCGGCTGTGGCGCGCTTGGGGATATGCGCGCCCTCACGGAGCTTTTTGATTTTTAATTCCATTTTACACACAATCCTTCATATTAATCTGATTTTGCAGGAATTTGGAATGTTCTTTTTGATAATTCCAAATAGTAATTATAGTTTGGAATAATAGAGCCGATCTATTTTCCGGTAAAGAATTTTTGATTTTTCTTCAAAGACAAATTAAACATTTTAACACGATAAAGACTTTACAGCACGCCCCGTTTGTACAATCCACGGGTAAAATTGTCTTTCAACATGGAAAAGTCATTGATTTCCCATGCGTTTTCCACGTTTTCCACATAGTTTTCCACAGTGAAGCGCAAAACGTGGAAGGATGTGGAAAGCTTTGAAATTTCCTTTTCCGCAATATAAAGCGGCACGCAATTGAGCACCTCCGTGCTGTTCCCGTCGCAGCGCAGCAAAAAGCGCTTGCCTTTTCTGTCTGTCATTTTTGAGTTGTTTTTGCAAGTTTTGCAATCCAGCCCGATGCTCTTGGCAGGGCAGTTGCGGCACAGCATCAGGGGCAGATAGCCGTAGCTGACAATACCTCTGCCGATGCTGCCGCCGAGACGGTCGATCCGCTCAAAGGTCAGCTCCAGGCTCAGCTCGGTGTCGGCAAGCCCGGTTTCTTCCGCCCAGAGCAGATCGTAGGTGTTGCACAGGTTCAGCCCAAAGCCGCCGTGCAGTACAAAGCCCAGCTGCTTGGCGACATAGACCGCGCCGATATTCTGACACAGCGCGTGGGTGACGCCGGCTTCCCCGGCGCGGCGAAGCTGCCGCTCGATCTGCTCCTCTCTGCCGAACATCCCGCGCGGGATCTCCACACCAAGCGGATAACCCTCCTGCTGCAGCCGCTCCCATTCGCGCGTGTCGGAAAACAGCGGAACAAACACGATCTCACAGGCGCGAAAGCCCTTTCCGATTTTGGTTTTGGGAATACGCGCGCGTGTTGTCCGCGCTGACGGACGGTACGGCTCAGGCGCTTGGATGGTTATGTTGTTGATTTGATAGTTGTGCCTGTTGGCGCGCAGGCGGTTCATCTGCTCCAGCGCCTCGCGCCGCATCGTGTTGAGCGCCGCCAGCGGAAGCGAGAGAGCCTCCTCTATATTAATAGAAACCGCATCCAGCAAATAGGCGGTGCCGCCGGTTTTGCCGAGCTGGACGCGGCACTTTTCAGCGGTCAGCGCGACCTTTTGCGCCGGCTCCGCTTTGCATTCCGAGAAAACGGCGACCGTATGCGCGCCGTCGGTCAGGGTCAGTGCGGCTCTCTCCCCTATTTTGGCGGAAAAGCTGCCGCTGAGCGGAATATGACTGTATTCGTCCTTGTAGCCCTGACGGATCTGCGCGAGCAGTTTTTCGTCGGCTGAAACCACGTCGTCGCGCGTGCGCGTGCCAAACATACCGGCGCCGCGCTTGCCGGTGTAGTAGCCGTCGGTGAAGCCGGTGCGCGAGAACACGCCGCGTAGCTGCGCCGCTGTTTGGTCGGTGATAAAGCCGAAGTCGCGCTGCTCCACACAGGCGCGCACCGCTGCCGCCACATATTCGGGACGCTTCATTCTGCCCTCGATCTTGGCGGACGCGATGCCGATCGCCTGCATATCGGCAAGATGCGGGATCAGGCTGTTGTCCTTTAGGCTGAGCGCGTAGCCGCCCTTTTGGCTGTTGACAGAAAAGGGCAGACGGCAGGTCTGGGCACAGGCGCCGCGGTTGCCGCTGCGCGAACCGAGCATAGCGCTGAAATAGCACTGTCCCGAAACGCTCATGCAGAGCGCGCCGTGGACAAAGACCTCGAGCTCTATCGGGAGCTTTGCCGCTTTTTTGATTTCCTCGCGGCTCATCTCGCGCGCGAGCACCACGCGCTTGAAGCCCATTTCGCAGAGCGCCTGCACGCCGGAAGCGGTGTGCACGCTCATTTGTGTGGACGCGTGCAGCGGCAGCTCGGGTGCGATCTGCCGCGCCAGCCGCGCAACGCCCATATTCTGTACGATCAGCGCGTCGGCGTCCGCTTCGGCTGCTGCGCGGATCGCTGCCGCCAGCGCCTCGAATTCCTCGTCAAACACCAGCGTATTGAGGGTGACATACACCTTGACGCCGTGAACATGGCAGTAGGCGACCGCGTGCCGCAGCTCTTCATCTGAAAAATTTTTGGCGGAAGCGCGGGCGGAAAACCGTTTTTCGCCCACATAGACCGCGTCCGCGCCGGAACGAACGGCGGCGACCACACTGTCATAGCCGCCTGCCGGCGCTAATATCTCAATTTTTGCCATTCTTCTTCTTTGCCTTGTCGGCAGGCGCTTCTTCTCCAAAGAGCGAATATTGCCGCATGGGCACATAGCCCATCAGCTGCTCGGCTTTTCGGTCGCGCACCGCCTTTTCAAACTTTTTTTCACTGTCATTTTTTGCGGATTCGGTGTTCTTTTTCAGGCTCTCATTCTCCCTGAGCATGACGCGCAGCTGTTCCTCCAGCGCCATGATGCGCTTGGTCAGGTGCGTGTTCTCATTGATCGCGTCGGCAAGCTTGGTCTTGTATTCCTTGCACTGCTTTGCCAGGTCCGCCGACTGACGGATGATCTGATCCGCCTTGTCCACCAGCTGCTTGTTGCGCCGCTCTGCCTTGTGACGGTCGTCGCAAAAGTCCAGCGCAGCCAGAACCGCACAGTCACGCGTATCGAGGTTTCTGCCGCTTTGCGCTGCGTGGCGGATGCTGTCGGTCACTTCTCCGGCAACACCGAGCACATAGCTTTTGTCCTCGGTGGTGATGACCACATAATTGCGCCCTTCGATTTGCACGGCTACCCTTCTCTTTTCCATGGGAACACCTCTCCTTATAAAACTCCATTTTACATTATAAACTATATTCCTGACAAATGCAAGCATTTCGGTAGTTATAATTGTAATTTAGAAATATATAAAAAGGAGCGGACAAAACGTCCGCTCCGAAAAGATAATACATATATTACCAGTTGCCGTTCATGAACGCGCCGCCGCTCCATCCTGTGAGGGTATAGGTTCCTCCGATCTGGGTGGTGAGGTCATTGGTCTTGTTCCAAACATTGTCCCAATTTGCATTGTCGCTGCTCATTCTGACGAAGATGATGTTGGAATCAACGTCGCTGAAGATGTAGTTGGAGCCGCTTGCGCTGCCCTTGACCCATCTGCCTTCGCCGCTGCCCCATGTCCAAGCGTACCAAACCTCGTCACCAACGTTGCAGGGACCGGGATTCAGGGTCACGCCGCCGGAGGGAGGCGTGGTGGGCTGTGTCGGCTGCGTCGGCTGTGTGGGCTGCGTGGGTGTGGTCGGATTGGTAGGCTGTTGACCGACTTCCTTGTACTCGCCAGCGTGGCTGCCGGTCACGGTCATGTCGATCAGATAGAGTTGGATCAGGGTCGCGTCCTTGATGGTGATGCTGCCGTCCTGATTGACGTCGGCGCTGACAAGGCTGTTGCCCGTCAGGAAGGACAACTCCGCCTGGTGTCTCTGGATAGCGGTAACATCCTGCACGTTGACCCTGCCGTCAAGGTTCGCATCGCCGATCAGCACCTTGTCGCCAACGGGTGTGGTGGGCTCGGTAGGTGTGGTAGGTGTGGTAGGCTGGGTGGGATCTCCACCACCAAACACCTCCCAAGTGGTGCCGCGCAGGATCATGTCGGTGCCGTTGATGTCAAGACGCACGCCCTCGGCAGGATACTGTGCGGAGCCGTTGTTAAAGACGACCGCGCCGCTGTTTGCCAGATCCTCGTCTACCTCGTAGGCATAGTAGCCCGTTTGGCTGTCGAGCTGCATCGGCTCGCCCGGCCATTTGGCGTTGTTAACGACCGGCGTAACGGAATCATCATAGACATAGATATTGACCTTCTGCCAGTTGTAGGCGGAGTTGTCAAAGTAGATGGTAGTGACCGCGTTGGGGTCTTTCTTCTTATAGCTAAAGGATTTGCTGACTGTTTCCTCGCCGTTGGAGGCGGTCATTTCGACGGTGAACACCTGACCCTCGGCAATGCCCTCGCCGATTTCAAAGGACTGTCCGTCAACGACACGGAAAGGTGTGCCGCCGGCAATGGAGACCATCGCGTAATCCGCGCCGCGCAGGCTGACGGTGACGGTCTGTCTGTCGAGGAAGCTGTATCTGCCGCCCTTGAGCGACATTTTGATCGAGGACTGCGGTCCTGAGATCAGGATGGTGCCGTGTGCGCCGGAGTTAAAGGTCGCGGTTCCGTTCTGCACGACCGCGGTGGTGCCGTCGTATTCATTGGTGACAACGGTGCCGTTGCCCCACATGGAGGAAACATTGACAGCGATCTGCTGGTTGGCAGGTGCGAGAATACAGCATACGACGCCGTCGGAAACGTTGCCGTCGTCATAGGTACGCGAGAAGGTGTAGCCGGTGGAGGCGCTGTAGGCGGAAATCTGCTGGTGCTGACCGGCGCCGACCGCCACATGGTTTTTGCGGAAGGTGCCGACCTTCTGCCAGTGCGTCAAAACGCCCTGATCGATGGTTGACCAGTTCATGTCGCTTCTCACGGCGTGGCCCGCGCCGTCAACCGTGAGTCCCGAAACGAGTGGACGCGAGGTTTCGTCGCCGTAGAATATCTGTACTCCGCCGGGCAGCAGTTGGAGAGCCGTGCCCTGCCAGTAAGGATTCTGTCTTGCGAGACCTGTGTCGTGTGAAGAGATGTAGGTGAGCAGGTTGTAGTTGGGGTTAGAGTTGATGTCGGCAGCATAGGAGGAATACATTCCGTTGATGCTGTCAACGCCGGGCATACCGGAGGGGTTAGACGAAACAGCGCCGGTGACCTTGAAGCTGATCATCGAGTCAAAGCCGCCGTCGGTGTAGTAGGAACCGTAGCCGCTCTGATAGCCCCAGCATTCGCCGGTCATCCAGAAGTCTTCGTCCCAGTCTGCGCCGACCGCTGTCGGGTTGTTCTGTCTCCATGTTTTGAGAGCCTGAGCGCACTTTGTCTTGAGCTTCTTCCATGAAGCCTTTTCAACGTGCTTTGCGGTGTCGCAGCGGAAGCCGTCAACGCCGTAGTTTTCGACCCACTCGGCAAGCCATGTGGTCAGGTAATCGGAAACTGTGCCCGAGCTGCCGTATTTATAGAGCTTCTGCTGCAAGGAACCTTCCTTGCCCCACTTTGTCTGGAGGAAGGTAGGAATGGAAACAGTCGCTGTGGACTCGGTGCGGAAGTCGGGAAGACCTTCAAGGCAGCTTTTCTCATCGCCGGCGTTATCGTCGGTGTAACCGGGAAGTCCGCTGCGTACCCAACCGGAGCCCCACCAACGACCCCAGTCGGTCGCGCTGGACTCATAGTCTATATAGCTGTGGAACGCGCCGGCGTTGGTGAGCTGATACTTATACTGCTGATAGCCTGACTTGAGGGTACCGTAGTTGTACTCCTCCATGTCGAGAATGTTGTTGTAGCCCGCGTGGTTCATAACGATATCCATTACAACGCGGATGCCATGAGAGTGAGCGGTGTCTACCATGGTTTTGAATTCCTGCTTTGTACCGAAGTTCGCGTCGGTCTCGGTGTAGTCAAGAACATAGTAGCCGTGATAGGAATAGTGGGCAAAGTGGTCGTTACCCGAGTCAACGTAACCGTGGATCTGCTCGTAGGGAGCGGAAATCCAGATGGCGTTAACGCCCATGTTGTCGAAGTAGCCCTCGTTGATTTTCTGGGTAAGACCCTTGAAGTCGCCGCCGTGGAAGGTGCCGGGAGCGGATTGCCAGCCGCTGAGCGGGTTTCCGTTGGCGTCAAGAGCTCTGCCGTAGGAATGGTCGTTTGAGGTGTCGCCGTTATAAAAACGGTCGGTCAAGAGAAAGTAGACGTTGGCATTGTCCCAGGTAAAGTCGTCTGCGCTTTCAATTTTGCTCACGCCGGCGGCGGCAGAATCGACGGTCGCGGCATTGGTGGTGGTAAAGCCGACCGCAAGCATCGAGACGATCATCGCCAGACAGAGCGCCAGTGAGATGGTTTTTTTGTGCATTTCAAAACTTCCTTTCTTCAAAGCTTCTAAATAAACTCCAAAAAATTACCCAAAAAGAATTATTCCTTTCGCATAATTTTTATAATGCTATTATACATGGAGACAGCAAAAAAAGCAACGAAAAAGACAACTAAATGTTGCATAAAAATGCAACATAAAATACAGGTTCCGGTGAGTAGTTCTGCACAAGCAGCGGAGCCGGCTCCAAACAGAGCCGGCTCCCAAGATCGTTTATTTATTTGTCACGGCCGCAGCATTTCTTATATTTTTTGCCGCTGCCGCAGGGACAAGGGTCGTTTCTGCCGACCTTTTTGCCCTTGCGGATGGTCTTGTTGGCGGTGTCGGTGCCGTCGCCGGAGGTCATGGTGGGCTTTGCCACCTGCTCGCGCTTGATCGCCATTTGCAGCGCGGTGGGCTGCGGCTTTTCCTCCGGTGCGTTGGCAGACGCGTTTTCAGCCGCCTTTTCGGCCGCCTGCTGAGCCGCAGCCGCCGCAGCCTGCGCCGCCTTGCGTGCCGCTTCGATCGCCTCCTGACGCTTCTGGATCTCATAGACGCGCTTGGGCATGATGAGCATCAGCTTGACGGTGTCCTCGCGGATGTTCTCGATCATCTCGTCAAACATGTCAAAGCCTTCCAGACGGTATTCCACGACCGGGTCGTGCTGACCGTAGGAGCGCAGACGGATGCCTGCCTTGAGCTGATCCATGGCGTCGATGTGATCCATCCAGTGGGTGTCCACGCTCTTGAGCAGATAGACGCGCTCCATCTCGCGGATGGTCTCGGGAGGAACGATCTTCTCGTTCTCCGCAAAGATGGCGAGGGCGTCGTCCTTGATCATCTGGCCGATCTCGTCGGCTTCCATTTCCTCCAAATCGTCCAGATCAAGCTTATATTTCTCGGTATCGGTGATGATCCAATCCTTATAGTACTCTACCAAGCTCGGATAGTTCCAGTTCTCCTTGGGACCCTCGGGCAGATAGTGAGCGATGGAGGTGTCGATGGTGTCGCTGAGCATCTTGAGCACGGTCTCGTGAAGATCCTCGCCGTCGAGCACCTGGTCGCGCTGACCGTAGATGATCTCACGCTGGCGGTTGAGCACGTCGTCATACTGGAGCACGTCCTTACGAATGCCGAAGTTACGCAGCTCCACCTTCTCCTGCGAGCTCTCAATGATATTGGTGAGCATTTTGTTTTCAATCGCGGTGTCCTCATCCACGTTCATACGCTCCATCATGGCACGCATGCGGTCGCCGCCGAACAGACGCATCAAATCGTCCTCGGTGGAGAGGAAGAAACGGCTCACGCCCGGGTCGCCCTGACGTCCGGAACGGCCGCGCAGCTGGTTGTCGATACGGCGCGACTCGTGGCGCTCGGTGCCGATGATCATCAGACCGCCTGCGTCGCGCACCTGCTGTGCCTCGTCCTTGATCTCTTCCTTATATTTTTCGTTCAGCTCTTGGAAGGTCTTTCTGGCTTCGAGGATCTCCTCGTTGTCGGTCTCGGCGTAGCCGGTCGCCTCCTCGATCAGCTCTTCGGGATAGCCCTGCTTGCGCATGGAGGACTTTGCCATATACTCCGCGTTACCGCCGAGAATGATGTCGGTACCGCGGCCTGCCATGTTGGTGGCGATGGTGACGGCGCCGAACTTGCCTGCCTGCGCGATGATCTCCGCTTCCTTGTCATGCTGCTTGGCGTTGAGCACGTTGTGCTGGATGCCGCGGCGCTTGAGCATTTTGGAGAGCAGCTCGGATTTTTCGATGGAGATGGTACCCACCAGCACCGGCTGACCGTTTTGGTGCACCTCGACGATCTGGTCGATGACCGCGTTGAATTTGCCGTTCTCGGTCTTGTAGACAAGGTCGGGCAGATCCTTGCGGATAACGGGCTTGTTGGTCGGGATCTCCACAACGTCGAGCTTGTAGATCTCCTGGAACTCCTCGGACTCGGTCTGACCGGTACCCGTCATGCCGGAGAGCTTTTGGTACAGACGGAAGTAGTTCTGGAAGGTGATGGTGGCAAGGGTCTTGCTCTCGGACTGCACCTTCACGCCTTCCTTTGCCTCGATCGCCTGGTGCAGACCCTCGTTGAAGCGTCTGCCGTACATCAGACGGCCGGTGAATTCGTCTACGATTATGACCTCGCCCTCCTTGACAACATAGTCAACGTCGAGCTTCATCACGCCGTTTGCCTTGATCGCCTGGTTGACGTGGTGCTGAATGGTGAGGTTTTCGGGGTCGGTGAGGTTTTCGATGTTGAAGAATTCCTCCGCCTTTTTGACGCCGAGCTGGGTCAGGGTGGCCGTTTTTTGCTTTTCGTCCACCACATAGTCAATGCCGTTTTCGGCGTAGTATTCGTCCATGTCCTGCTTGGAGTCGATCTCGGTAAAGCGCTCGAGCTTCAGGGTTTTGGCAAGACGGTCGGCGCGCTCATAGAGGTCGGTGGACTTGTCGCCCTGACCGGAAATAATGAGAGGTGTACGCGCTTCGTCGATCAAAATGGAGTCCACCTCGTCCACGATCGCAAAGGCGTGGCCGCGCTGCACCTTGTTCTCCTTGTAAACGACCATGTTGTCGCGCAGGTAGTCAAAGCCCAGCTCGTTGTTGGTGCCGTAGGTAATATCCGCGTTGTAGGCGGTCTTTCTGCCGTCGTTGTCGAGGTCGTGTACGATCAGACCGACCTTCAGACCCATATACTTGTAGAGCTTGCCCATCCATTCGGAGTCGCGGCGCGCCAGATAGTCGTTGACGGTGACGATATGCACGCCCTCTCCGGTCAGCGCGTTCAAATATGCCGGCAGGGTCGCCACAAGGGTCTTGCCTTCACCGGTTTTCATTTCGGCGATCCTGCCCTGATGGAGCACGATGCCGCCGATGACCTGCACCGGAAAGTGCTTCATGCCCAGCACACGCCAGCTTGCCTCGCGGCAGGCGGCAAAGGCGTCGGGCAAAATATCGTCGGTGGTCTCGCCGTTTGCCAGACGCTCCTTGAGCAGGGCGGTCTGGTTTTTCAGCTCGCTCTCCGACATTGCGGCATATTTTTCTTCCAGCGCAAGCACCTTGTCGGCGATCGGCTTAACGCGCTTGACTTCGCGCTTGCTGTAGTTGCCAAACATTGCTTTTAAAAAGTTTGCCATGTATGATTCCCTTTCTGTATATATAAAGTGATGATTACATGATCAGTTCATGCTGCCGCGCAGGCGTTCAGCCGCCGTGCTCAGCGTCGCCTCAATGACCGGTATCGCGTATTCGCCGCCCATACCGGAATCCTGCACCACGCACGCAAAGGCGAGCGGACAGTCGGCGTCGGTGGCGTAGCCGACAAACCACGCGTTGGGCTGTTTGTTGTTGCCGACTTCGGCGGTGCCGGTTTTGGCGCGGACAGTCAGTCCGCCGATGGAATAGGTGGGCATGATGCTGCCGACCTGAGAAGCGGTGTCGGCACTGAGCAGGCTGTAGGTCTTGTTCGGCTTCATGCCGATCTCCTTGAGCAGATCGCCTGTGCCGCTCTTGATGTAGGAGGGATTGACCGCAGTGCCCTGATTGGCGACCGCGCCGCAGATGATCGCCATCTGCATGGGATTCACCTTGTCCTCATATTCGCCGACGCCCTGTCCCACGCCCGTCCAGGCAAGGGTGTTTTCGTCATTTTTGGGCGCATTATAGTGACCCTTGGCGGTCATGACGTCGTCGATCTCAAAGGACATGTTGATACCCATTTTTTCCGCCATGGCGTTCATTTTGTCGCTGCCCAGCTCCACGGCGAGCTTGGCAAACACGATGTTACAGCTGTGCTGCATCGCTTCCTGGATATTGATCTCGCCGTGCGCGGTCTCGTTGTAGCAGTGGACCTCATGGCCGCCGATATTCTCGATGCCCTCGCAGTACCAGGTGCGCTCATAAATATCGGGAATATTCTCGATCGCCGCCGCCGCGGTGACGATTTTAAAGATGGAGCCGGGCGTGAAGGTGGACGAGAGCACGTTGTCGAGATAGACGCCGTCATAGAGGCTCTCGTTTTCCTCGGTGATCCTGGGCGGATCTTGGGGGTCGTAGCCCGGCGTGCTCACCGAGCAGATCACCTCGCCGGTTTTGTAGTTATAGATCACGCACGCGCCGCGCTTTGGCTCCTCAAAGCCGGTTTGCAGCATGTTGTAGGCGGACGCACAGGTCTCGGCGTCCACCGTGAGCGTGATGTCGCGCGAGCTGCGCATGGACTGCGGCATATTGAGTCCCCAGATCAGGCTGTAGCCCGTGAGGTTGGAGCGGTACTTGCTCTGCACCGCCGTCGAGATATTCAGACTGTTGTCGCCGACCGTATGCAGCAGCGCCTTGCGCACGAACTCATTTTCGTGATAAACACGCTCGCCGTCTATCGTCTGTGCCAGCGGAGCATCGTTGCGGTCAAGGATCTTTCCTGCCTGCTCCAAGCCGCCGCTGCCGGAGATATGCGCGTTGTAGGGCTGGTCGACCCAGTCCTTGGCGTTTACCGCCAGCTCGACGACAAAAAAGCCGATACCGACGATAAAAGCAATTGTAAAAATCAAAATCAGCGTACTGCGCCGAAGCGTTCTTTTCATCAGCACACAACCTTTGTAGAGAATAATGAATAAAGAATAACGAATAGTGAATAATATAGGGTCGCTTCGCTCCGATTTGTAATGCCGCGTTGTCCTGTCAAACCAATTTTGGATAGGAAAAAACGTTGCCCTATCCGCGGGCGCCCAATGGTCGCCCCTACATTGTCAAGGAGAAACAGCAAAAGCCTCTCCTCTCAGCCAATTACGCATGACGAATTAAGAATCATGAATTAAATTCCGCTTCCTATTGATTCATTCGGGTCGCCGCGGTATCGGAGCCGCCGCGCTGTCCGTCCCGACCGAAGCTTAACTCTCAACTCTCAACTCTCAACTCTAAAAAATCAGCGCTTCAGAGAATACGTTCTTTCGTCCGCCGCCTTGATAAACGCGAGCAGTCCCCAGCATGAAATCAGGCTGGAGCCGCCGGAGCTGATAAACGGGAAGGTGACGCCCGTCAGCGGCAAAATATCGGTCGCGCCGAAGATGTTCAGCGAGAGCTGCACCACGAGCAGACCTGCCGCGCAGCATGCCGAAATCGAATAGAAGGTGCTGCGGCTTCTGGTGGTGATGGCGCGCGCATAAATCATCAGCAGCGCCACGGCGAGCGCGGCGACTATCGCCACAATCACGCCCATCTCCTCTGCGACCAGCGCAAACACAAGGTCGCTCTCGGAGGCAAAATACTGCTTAAAATAACCGTTGCCGATGCCCACGCCGAACAGTCCGCCGCTCGCGATGTAGGTCATCACGCGCACCTGCTGATAGCCGGCGGCTTCGTTGGCGTAGTCCCACACGTGGCGGTACGCCTTGAAGCGGTTGAGCACATAGTTGAAGCGGTCGCCGATAAAATTGATCCGCTCCGCGACGAACCGCAGGAGCAAAAACGACGCGACGACCGAGCCGACCGGCAGCAAAACGGTTTTGATGTCGCCCGAACGCATAAACACGACGAGCAAAAAGGTGACGAAGAAGATCAGCGCCGTTCCGAAGTCGCTCATCAGCGCGAGCAAGCCCACACAGACGACCGAAAAGATGATAAACTCTATCAAATTGCGCTTGGTCTGCAATTTATCGAGCGCACTGGCGCCGATAAAAATAAATATCGTCTTGACAAATTCCGAGGGCTGGAACGAAATGGAGCCGATATACACCCAGTTGGCGGCGCCGTTTGTGACCCTGCCGAGCACGATACTCGACGCGAGCAGCAGCACCGCGAATATCATCACCGGAAAACGGATCTTGTCGCTCCGGTCGGGATCCTCGATGAATTTGATGATCACGCAGTACAAGACGATGCCGATGGCAGCCGCGATCAGCTGCACATAAGCCGACCGTTCCACCTGCCGCACCAGCATCATTACGCCGATGCCCGTCAGGAAGAGTCCCAGCGCCTCCAGCTCAAAGTTGACGCGCCGGAGCGCAAAGTACGAGACCGAGAAGAAGCCCCATTCCACCGCCGCCAGCGCCGCAAAGAGAAACATGGGCGCATAGACGTTGGTGCCGTCGTTCCAGAACATCGCCTCCACCGCCATAAAGAGGTGGAACATGGTGATCATAAACATCAGCTTCCACGCCTGAATGGCGGGCTTGTCGCTGACCTTGGAGAAGAACCGGCTGGCACGCAGCGGAGAATTGAAGTCGTCGCCGCGCCGCAGCTGATATTCGGTGTTGCCGATGGCGATAATATCGTCCACCAACACCTGCGCCCTGCCGTGGATGCGCACGCCGTTGACAAAGGTGCCCGACAGCGAGCCGACGTCCGACACAAACCAGCCTGCCTTTCGCCGCAGGAGCACGCAATGGTTGCGCGAGACCGAGAGGTCGTTGATGACAATATCGCTGGACTTGCTTCTGCCGATGGAATTTTCCCAAAAAACAACGGGAATCATGCCGCCCGATTTTGGATTGTAGAGCGAGACGAGCGGCTTTTCGGGACGGCGGCGGCGGCGCATTGCCGCATAGCACTGGTAGACAATGACGATCGCCAGCAGCGGCATGATCATACGCAGACCGACCACGCCCGCGTCATAAATGACGGAAATATCAAACAAGAAGCAACCCTCCTTATATTTGAGATAGCTATACATATTAGATAATAACGCAAAAGGCGGAAAATGTCAAGGATTTAGTTTTGAGAGAGCAGAGTTGAGCGTTGAGAGTTGAGATTCGGTCGGGACGGACAGCGCGGCGGCTCCGAACCCTCGGCGACCCGATTGGATCAATAGGGTGCGGAATTTAATGCATAATTCGTAATGCGTAATTGATGGGAGAAAAGGTTCGCACAATTTTTTCTTGACGACGCAGGGGTGCACCCATGTGTGCACCCGGGCGCGTTATCCTATCAAACCGGTTCTATTTAGGAAATGAACGCTTCCCTACCCGGGCATACACATGGGTTTGCCCCTACGATGCCAAGGAAAAAACGCAAGTCTTTTCCGTCCTGCCGGTCACGAATGATAAGCCGCATTTTCCTCTCTCACCAAAGCCTTCTCCCGAGGAGAAGGTGGCACACTGCCTGTGATGGCGGCAGTCATTATACAAGCGGTTAGGAATAGATGTGATTTTGTTTCTCTCAAACTTCGGCGGCAGTGTGACGGAAGAGGGCAAGCGAAGCGTTTCCTATCTCGGACGGTCAGCTCTCAACGCCGAGCTCTGATTACGCATTAAGGATTACGCATTATGCATTAAAAAGAGCGCCTCGCTTTCACGAAACGCTCTAAAAACTAAGCTTCAAACTGATGACAGCCGCGCAAGTCCTCGCGCTTGATGCATTGGGTGGTGCAGGCTTTGGCGCAGGCGCCGCAGTCGGTGCACTTTTCGTAGTCGATGACCGCCACGTTGTTCTTCACCTTGATGGCGCCGGACGGGCAGACGCGCTCGCATTTTTTGCAGCCGATACAGCCGGCGGAGCAAACCTTGCGCGTCACGGCGCCCTTGTCGCGGTTGCTGCACGCTACCACCATCTGCTTGGTATCGGGCACCAGCGAGATCAGGTGGTTGGGGCAGGTCTTGACGCAGATGCCGCAGCCGATACAGTCGCAGGTGTAGACCTGCGCCACACCGTCTTTGATAAAAATCGCGTTCTGGGGACATGCCCGTTGGCAGTCGCCCAAGCCCAGACAGCCAAAGGTGCAGCTGCCCTTGCCGCCGTAGAACATCTTGGCGGCTGCGCAGGTCTCGATGCCGCTGTAGGCGACCTTGTCCTGCGTATGCTGACAGTCGCCGGAGCAGTGGACGACCGCCACCTGCTCCACAACGTCGCCTACCTCCACGCCGAGCACTTCCGCCAACTGATTGGCAACGGAAGCCGCGCCGGGGATACAGAGATTGGCAGGCGTGGACGGATCCTCGCACAGCGCCTTGGCGTAGCCGTCGCAGCCCGCAAAGCCGCAGGCACCGCAGTTGGCGCCGGGCAGACAGTCGCGCACGGCAGGAAACCGCTCGTCCTCCTTGACTGCCATCAGCTTGGAGGCAATCACCAGCACACCGGCACAGATGACGCCGATAATCACAACGGGAATAACCGCAGCCAGAATTTCATTCATTTCGCGTCACCTCCGTCAAACAGGGAACATGTTTTCCACCACGCCGCCAAACCCGAGGAACGACAGCGAGGTGATGGAAGCCGCGATCAGCGTGACCGGCAAGCCCTTGAAGCTCTCGGGAATGTCCGCGCCCTCGATCTTGGAGCGCACGCCCGAGAACATCACCATGGCGAGGAAGAAGCCCAAGCCGCTGCCGAGCGAGTTGACCATGGCTTCGAGGAAGGTGTATTCCGAATCAATGTTGAGGATGGTCACGCCCAAAACGGCACAGTTGGTGGTGATCAGCGGCAAATAGACGCCCAGCGAGCGGTGCAGCGAGGGGAGATAGCGCTTGAGCACGATCTCGACGAGCTGCACCAGCGCCGCGATGACCAGAATAAAGACGATCGTCTGCAAATATTCGAGGTGGTTCGGCACCAAAATCAGCATTTGGATGGGATAGGTCGCGGCAGTCGCCATCAGCATGACGAAGATGACCGCCAAGCTCATGCCGGTCGCGGAATCGAGCTTTTTGGAAACGCCGAGAAACGGGCAGATACCCAAGAACCGCGACAGCACATAGTTATTGACAAAGACGGCGGAGAGCAGGATCACAATAAATTTTGTCATTTTGCAGCCACCTCCGCTTTCTCTTCACCGCAGCCGCCGCGATCCGCTCTGCCGCATGCAGCCGCCTGCGGACAGCCGGCACAGCCGAATTCCTTCTTTTTGGGCTTGTGCTTGCCGAACTTGTTGACAATGGCGATCAGCAGACCAAACACAAAGAAGCCGCCCGGCGCCATGGTGAGGATCGCGATCTTGTTATCGACCAGAACCGGGATATCTATGCCGAAGAAGGTGCCGTTGCCGAACGCCTCACGGATCAGCGCCATCAGGCTGAGTGCCAGCGTAAAGCCGGCGCCCATGCCGAGCGCGTCGATCGCGGAGTCGATGACGGTGTTTTTGTTGGCGAACATTTCCGCTCTGCCGAGGATGATGCAGTTGACGACGATCAGCGGCAGATAGATACCGAGCGACTGGTCGAGCGCCGGCGCAAACGCCTTGACGAGCATCTGCACCATGGTGACAAAGCCGGCGATCAGCACGATGTAGCAGGGAATGCGCACCTTGTCGGGTATGATTTTGCGCAGGGCGGAGATGACCACATTGGAGCAGAGCAGCACCACGGTAGCCGCCGCGCCCATGCCCAGCGCGTTTATGATACTGGTAGAGGTGGCGAGTGTGGGACAGGTGCCGAGCACCAGCACCAGCACAGGGTTTTCTTTGATCAAGCCCTTGGAAAAGTTTTGCAGTTTATTCATCACTTCGCCTCCCCTGTCAAAATGTCGTATGCCTCAAACGCCGCTTTCATGGCGCTCTTGTATGCCTTGGAGGAAATCGTCGCACCGCTCAGCGCATCCACGCTCTCGTAGGTCTCGGCGGTTTTTCCCTCATAATTATGGCGGTAGTCGCTGTCGTTGCCCACCACACGCGAGCCGATACCGCTGGTTTCGCTGTGGTTGAGCGTCTGTGTTGCCTCGATCGTGCCGTCGCTTTTGATACCGCAGATCAGGTCGATGTCGCCGCCGTAACCCTTGACGGTCAGCGAGAACACGTAGCCGGCGCCGTTTGTCGCCTTGACTGCCTTTGTGACTTCCTTGGGCAGGGTGACGCCGGTGATTTCTTCAAACGCATCCGCCTCGGTGAGCACCTCATGCTGCGCCTTTGCCTCCGCCTTGGCGTTTGCGTCGGCGATGATGGGTGCGGTGACGGAGTTGATATAGGCGAGCAGCGCCGTGACCACCAGACAGATGGCGGCGAGCACTGTGATCGGCTTTATGATGTCCTTCACGACTCGTCCACCTCCCCTACCAGCGGCTTGGAGCGCGTAAGCTTTTCGATATAGGGCGTGAGGATGCTCATGATCAGCAGCGCAAAGCTGACGCCCTCGGGGAAGTTGCCCCAAAAACGGATGAGGATCGTGATCAGACCGCAGCCCACGCCGTAGATGATCTTGCCCCATTTGGTGGCAGGCGAGGACGAATAGTCGGTCGCCATAAAGAACGCGCCGATCATCAGACCGCCGGAGAGCACCTGCGCGAGCACGTCCTGTCCGCAGACAAGCGACATCAGCGCGACAGTTCCGATAAATGTGACCGGAATGTGCCAGGTGATAACGCCCCTAAACAGCAGGTAGAGACCGCCGAGCACCAGCGCCAGCACGCTGGTCTCGCCCAGACAGCCGCCGGTGTTGCCGAGGAACATGTCCAGATAGGACGGCAGATGGGTGAGGTCGCCCTTTGTCATCAGCGCCAGCGGCGTGGCGCCGGTGGTGGCGTCGGGAAGCAGATTGAACGCCTGCGGCACAGCCCAGCTCGTCATGGTGCCGGAGAACGCCGTCATCAGCACGATGCGCGCGGTCGCGGCAGGGTTGGCAAAGTTTTGACCGATACCGCCGAAGAGCTGCTTGATCACGACGATTGCGATCACGGCGCCCAGCGTTGCCTGCCACAGCGGCACGTCCACCGGCAGGTTCAGCGCGAGGATAACGCCCGTGACGACCGCTGAGAGGTCGCCGATGGTGTTTTCTTTTTTACATATTTTTTCAAAGCCCCATTCGGAGAACACGCAGACCGCCACGCAGTCCACAAGCACCAGCAGGCTGCGCAGACCGAAGAAGATGACGGACGCGATCACAGCCGGGATCAGCGCGATGATCACATCGAGCATGATCGAGCGCGTGGTGCGGGGACGGTGAAAATGCGGTGAAGCGGTGGCTATCAGCTTGTTCATTTTGTCCCCTCCTTTTTCGCTTTTTGGGCGGCGTCGTAGGAACGCACCACCGCCTTGGCGAGCTTGTTGGTCTGCACCAGATGGCGCTTTGCCGGACAAACATAGGAGCAGCAGCCGCATTCCATGCACAGATCCACACAGAGCGTCTTGAGCTCCTCCGGCTCATTCATTTTGTATGCCTTTGCGATCGCGCGCGGGTCGAGCCGCAGCGGACAATTTGTCAGGCACGCGCCGCAGTTGATGCACGGCGTTGTTTTGGGCGGACGCGCCTCCGCTTCGTCCATGACCACAATGGCGTTGGTGTTTTTGAGGATCGGCGCGCTGAGGTCAGGCACCGCGATGCCCATCATGGGACCGCCGTAGAGCACCTTTGCCGGCTCCGATTTGCAGCCGCCGGCGCTCTCGATCACGTCGGCGATCGGCGTACCGATCGGCGCGATCACGTTCTTTGGCTCTCTGATGGCGGAGCCGTCCACGGTCAGGCACTTTTCGACCAGCGGCATGCCGGTTTCTATATATTTGGCGATAAACGCCAGCGTGGTGACATTGATCACGACCACGCCCACATCGAGCGGCAAGCCGCCCTGCGGAATGAGTCTGCCGAGCGTGTTGTAGACCAGCACCTTTTCGCCGCCCTGCGGATACATGGCAGGCAGCACCTGCACCTCCACGCCCTCGATTTTGGCGGCGAGCGCACGCGCCTTGGCGATCGCGTCGGGCTTGTTGTCCTCGATGCCGATCACATAGCGCGGCACCTTGAGGTATTTTTTGAGCAGCTCAATACCGGCGAACACATCGTCTGCGCGGTCGAGCAGGGTGCGCGTGTCTGAGGTGATATACGGCTCGCACTCGGCGGCGTTGATCACCACCGCGTCCACCACGCTCAAATCGTTGTTAAAGCTGAACTTGACAAAGGTCGGAAAGCCCGCGCCGCCCAAGCCGACGGAGCCGCTGTTACGGACAGCTGCCACAAAGCTCGTGAGGTCGTTGACCTCCGGCGGCTTGACCTCCTTGCTGACCTCCTGCAAGCCGTCCGGCTCGATCACCACGACCTGCACCTTGGCGCCCATCGCGGTCACCATTTCGTCAATTTTTTGTACCTTTCCCGAAACACTCGCATGCACCGGCGCCGAGATGTAGCCGTCCGCTTCCGCGATCAGCTGTCCCACCTTGACCGTATCGCCGCGCTTGACGATCGGCTTGGCAGGTCTGCCGATGTGCATGGACATCGGGATCGTCACCAGCTTGGGCACGGGAATACGCTGCGGCGCACTCGCTGCGGTGTGTTTCTTGTGCGGTACCCTGATACCTTTTAGTTTCATAGTTATCCTCCGCATAAATAAGCTGACAGAAAAAACGCATATATTATTATTCTAACACATTCCGATTTTTTATCCAATATGCACATTCAACAACTATTTGCCCCTATTTTGTACAAAAGTGCTATATAGCAGCGGCTAACCCTGTTTTTTGTTCTCTTTTTTTCTGTCTGTATCGGAAAAGGTGAAAAACCGGTTGCATTTGCAAAATTTTATGCTATAATAGACAATTAGCAAACATCCGACAAACACAGGAGAAACAAGATGAACGACTATCACGAGCTGCTGCAGGAAGAGAATATGGAACTGCTCCGCGCAAATCCGCTGCTAAAGGGACTCGCCGACGATGAGATAGCCGCCTTTTTGCAGCACGCCGCGCCGGACTACATCGAGCTGGAGCCGGAGCACAGCATCACGGTCCTGCGGGGCAGCGCACGCAAGATCGGACTGGTGATAAAGGGCGACGTCACGGTCTGCACCGTTGACTACAGCGGCGCCAGAACCGTGCTCAACGTGCTGCACGACCCGGGTCCCATCGGCGGCATGCAGTTCATGATCGACCGATACAACATCGTCTACGAGATCACGGCAAACAACGCGGCGCGGCTGATCATGCTCGATCCCGACACACTGCTCAACGCCAATTCCGAGATCCTTTTGATCCAGCACCGCATTCTCGTCAACACCATGCATTCGCAGCGCGACCTGTTTCTGCGCGTTTCGGAGCATCTGCTCTGCCTGTCGCAAAAAAGCATACGCGGCAAGCTGCTGCGCTATTTGCAGCTAAAAAGCGAAACCGCGCAGAGCTATGAATTTGACATTCCGCTCTCGCGCGAGGATCTGGCTGCCTATCTGGCGGTCGATCGCGCCTCGCTGTCGCGCTCGCTCGGGGAGCTGAAGCAGGAGGGCGTCATCGAATTCCGCAAAAATCATTTTAAGATTCTGGACACAAAATATTTTCGCTATGAATAAGGAGAAGAACGGCACTATGACAAAAAAATCCTTTCGGCGCGCCTTTCGTGACAGTCTGCCGATCATGGCAGGCTATTTGGCGCTGGGCATCGGCTACGGCGTTCTGCTCCAAAGCAAGGGCTACAGCTTTTGGTGGGCGATCTTGATGAGCGTCACCATGTTTGCCGGCTCCGGACAATACGCCGGCGTTGATTTTATGGCGAGCGGCGCCTCGCTGCTGACGACCGCCTTTATGACGCTGATCATCAACTGCCGCCACTTTTTTTACGGCGTTTCGCTGCTCGACAAATACCGCGGCACCGGCATCGTCAAGCCCTATCTGATCTTTGGGCTGACCGACGAGACCTACTCCATCACCGCGACCGTCAAGCTGGAGGACGACATCAGCCCCAAAAAATACTACTTCTTTCTCACCGCACTCAACCACAGCTACTGGATCACCGGCTGCGTGCTCGGCGCGGTGCTGGGCATGTTTTTGCCGTTTTCGGGCGAGGGCGTGGACTATGCCATGACCGCGCTGTTTATCGTGATTATGGTGGAGCAGTGGCTCGACAACAAAAATCACCTGCCGGCAATCTTGGGCGCGGCGACCACGGCGGTTTGTCTGGTCATTTTCGGTGCGGAGTTTTTCATTGTGCCGTCGCTGTTCCTGATTGCGGCGGAGATGGTGGTTTTTCGCAAATGGCTCGACCCTGCGGCAAAGGAAACGACAAGCGAGGTGAGCGGCAATGACTGATTTGCATCCGCTGTGGCAGGTGCTGATTATGGCGGCTGTCATCGCTTTTACACGGTTTTTGCCGTTTTTGGCATTTCCGGAGGGACGAAAAAGACCGGCTGTGATTACATATTTGGGCAAGGTGCTGCCATATGCTATAATCGGAATGTTGGTGGTGTACTGCTTCAAGAGCGTGTCGGTGTTCACCTATCCGTACGGCCTGCCGGAGCTGATCGCGGCGGCGTTCGTGGTGGGCATGCACGTCTGGCTGCGCAACACCCTCATCAGCGTATTCGGTGGCGTTGCCGTCTATATGCTGCTGGTTCAACTCGTTTTCTGAGAGAGGGATATATATGGAAATTTGGGAATTATTCTTGGTCGCCGTGAGCCTTTCCATGGACGCGTTCGCGGTCTCGGTGTGCAAGGGACTGTCGGTCAAAAAGCTCCGTCCGCACCACTGCGCAACAGCCGGCTTGTATTTCGGCGGCTTTCAGGCGCTGATGCCGCTGCTCGGCTGGCTGCTGGGCAGGCAGTTTGAGAGCCTGATCAAAAGCATCGACCACTGGATAGCCTTTGTGCTGCTTGCGCTGATCGGCGCGAATATGATCCGCGAGGCGCTCGGCGACGAAGAGGACGTCAACGATTCCTTTTCCTTCAAGACGATGCTGCCGCTCGCAGTCGCCACGAGCATCGACGCGCTGGCGGTCGGCGTGACCTTCGCCTTTTTGGAGGTGCAGATCCTGCCGGCGATCCTGCTGATCGGCTGCACCACCTTTGCCCTTTCCGCCGCAGGCGTCAAAATCGGCAACGTCTTCGGCTCCGGCCTGCAGTCCAAAGCCGAAATAGCCGGCGGCGTCATTCTGATACTGCTCGGCATAAAGATTTTGATAGAGCATTTGTTTTTCGGAGGGTGAGGCACGAATGCTTAATTCGTAATTCATAATTCATAATTCATAATTCATAATTCTTAATGCGTAATTCTTCGGGAGGAAACGCTTCCGATTCATGAGATTTTTCCTTGACGACGTAGGGGCGAGCAGTGCTCGCCCGCAGATAGGGCACCACCGTTTTCCGTTATAAAATCGGTTTGGCAGGACAACGCGGCACAGCAGGCGACCAATGGTCGCCCAACCGCAAGGCACACCTGCGCACAACCTATTCGCCATCGCAGCAAAATTACAACTCGGAGCGCAGCGACCCGCATCTCAGCTCTCAACTCTCAACGCTCAACTCTAAAAAAAGAGCCACCTCACATGGAGATGGCTCTTTATTCATTCCAAAAACGTCAGCCCACGCGCCGATCACGCGTTACGCATGACAAATTATGCATTCTCATCGGCGTCCTGTGTATCTGCGGACTGATACGCCGGATCCTTTGCAAAATCGGGGATCAGCTTTTTCTTGAAGATATAGGTCGCGACGCAGAACAGCGTGAAGGTCGCCAGACAGAGCAGCGACACCATGAGTCCCGGCCAGAAGCCGTTGGGCGCGTATTTGAGCACGATGGTGTGCTCGCCCTGTGACAGCGGGAACGCGAGCAGCGAGCCGCCGACGGGTGTGATCTCGGTCTCGTTGCCGTCTACATACGCCACCCAGCCCTTTTCGTAGGGAACCGCGGTGTAGAACAGACCGTCCTTTGCCGCGTGGATGGTGCCCTCCATCTTGCCGCCGTTGCGGAAGTAGGTGGTGTTCATCACGCTTTCGCTGCAACGCTCGTAGCCCTCCTCAAAGACCTCTTGGTTGAGCGCGCAGACATACACCTTGGCGGTGCCGCTTGCGTTCGCCTCCAGATCCGCCTGCAGGGAGAGGACGTCTCCCTTGCTGAAGTAACCGGCGGAGGCAATGCTCACACGATCCATATTCACCTTTTCGCCGACAGAGCGGTTGTTGCGCAAAACCTGCACGTTGTCGCCCTTGTTGATGGAGGAGCTGAACAGATACAGGCCGTCCTGCTGAATGGTGTAGTTCCATTGCAGACGCGGCGAAATGCCCTGTGTGATGCAGGAGTAGCTGTAGCTGCCGTCGGCATTTTTGTTGACGCTGAACTGCGAGGGGTCGGTGTGTTCCTCGCCGTCCGGCTCAATGAGCGTATAGACCGACTGATTGATGCCCGTGGCAAGACGGAAAAACTCCGCCTGCTTTTCAAAGGGATTAAAACTGTTTTCTTCCCTGATTTCCTCCCATTGCAGAAGATTCTCGTTCACCATAAAGCCCATGGGAATATAGTGGTTGTTGCGGAACAGCTTGATGCCGCCGGAGCTGGAGACCTCCGACAGATCATAGGTGTTGTGCACGCTGCCGGAACGGGCGATCAGGTATTTGAGGTTCATGAACATGTTAGTGACAGGCGAATTTTCCTTGTAGATATAGCGGTTGCCTGCCTGCCAGCCGTTCATGCCAAAGTTCTGATAGAACAGCGTCATGCTCTCGTTCGCCATGGAGTTGAACATCGACAAGCCGTGGTAGTGGTTGAGCGCGCCGTCGTTGAGCGTCTGGGTGCTCTCGGTCTCGGCACGCCACAGCTCGGGCGTGTTCTGCTCCTGCTCTTTCAAATAATTGATGATCGCCTGGGTATTGCTCTCGCCGCGCGGATAGCCGTTCATGCCGGTCACGGTCGTGACGTTCACGCCGAAGTAACCCGTGTAGCCGCTCTGCGCGATCGCGATCACCAGCAGCGAAACCGTCACTGCCTGCAGCGGTACGACGCGCTTGGTGTAGAGCACCACCAGCACCGTGATCAGCAACAGCAGCACCGCCACGGTCACAAGCGTCGGCGGCACCCAGCTCATGCGGTCGGGTCGGGAATGTCCCTTGACCGCGAACATGTTGAACACGCCTTGATCGTAGGGACCCTCGCCGTCGGGATTCTTGGTGCCGGAGAAGTCAAACTCCATCAGCAGCACCGCAAAGCTCAGCACAGCCGCCGTCAGCGCGTGCAGCAGCTTTGTCTTGTGAATGACCGTAAAGGCGTGGAAGCCCAGCACGATCATCACAAAGCTGACGAGATAGCTAAAGCGGTAATAGATCATGTTCGGGAAGTGGAAGCCGTGCCAGATAAAGTCGAGCTGACGGATGATAAAGCTGAGGAACATGAACAGGATCAAGCCCATACCCGTGAGCTTTTCTCTGAGCTTGATCTCCTTGGAGGTCAGGCTGAGGAACACGAAGAAAATCGGGATCGCACCGCAGGCGATATTGGGCATGGCGTCGATTTCCTTGTTGGCGGCGACGGTAAAGTTCACCAGATTGCCGGTGACGCTTTTGAGTCCCTTGAGCACGCCGATCAGGTCATTGCTGCCGCCGATATTCGTTGCAAATTCCTGCGGAAAGGCGCTGCCGCTCGCATGGGTATTTTGCAGCGCAAGGAACGCAGGCAGCACAAAAAAGGCGGTCAGACCGATGCCCAAAACCGTAAACACGCCGAATTTGAGCAGGTTGGCGGCAAATGCGCGCACACCGTGCCAGCGCGTGATATGGTAGCAGATAAAAATCAGCAGGATAAAAATGCAGGTGAAGAAGCCGATGTAGTAGTTGGTGATCAGCGACAGCGCCAGCATGACGGTGTAGAGCCGGAAGCGGTTCTCGGTGAGCAGCTTCACGGCGCCCAGCGCGACCAGCGGCGTGATGCAGACCGTGTCGAGCCAGATGGTGTTCCAGTAGTAGCCCATAAAAAAGGCGCAGAACGAAAAGCTGATGCCGAAAATCACCAGCGAGGCGTCGTTGCGCCTGAAAACGCTTTTGAGGAAAAACGCCATAAAGGAGCCGGCAAGCGCGATCTTGACCGCGACCGAGAACATCAAAAACTCGCGCAGCCAATCGGGCGAGACAAACAGGGACAAGAAGTTCATCGGACTCGCAAGGTAGTAGGACATCAGCGAAAAATAGTTGGCGCCGGAGCCTACCGACCAAGTCCAAAACAGGCTTTCGCCGTGCTGGAGCTTGTCCTGAAAATCCGCCAAAAAGGGATAATACTGGTGCCACAGGTCGGTCACGAGGATCTGCTTGTCCGCCTTTCCGAACGGCGACACATCCATCAGACCGAACGCTGTCAGCATCAGCGCCAGCGGAACCAAAAACGCTATCCACACATACAGGTTGCGCTTTGCGAACGCAGACAACCGCTGCGGGATCGTCTTTGGCTCACGTAGGATTGGGATAGTTGGCATAAAATCAATACCTCCGTGTTGTTGACATAATAAGACAAATATTATTGTAACACGTTTTTGCGGCGCGGTAAATAAAAATTTTTCAAATACTAAGAAAATTATATAAAATTATCAAAAAAGTTTGGACTTTTGCCGTATTCTTTGCTATAATAGAAACGAAGGTGATAAAATGATAAAAAAACATACAATTGATTTGGTAGTCCCCTGCTACAACGAAGAAGAAGGGCTGGAGCACTTTGTTCTGGAAACCAACAAGGTGATCGACTCCCTGCCCGCCTATGCCTTCCGTTACATTCTGGTGAACGACGGCAGCCGTGACAAAACCTATCTTATTATGAAACGGCTTGCCGCGCGGTTTGACAATATCAAATACATTTGCTTCTCGCGCAACTTCGGCAAGGAAGCGGCGATGTATGCCGGTCTGCAGCACACCACCGCAGACTATGTGGTCGTGATGGACGCGGATCTGCAGCATCCGCCGGCGGTCTTTCCTCAAATGCTCGCCGCGATGGAGGAGGGCTACGACTGCTGTGCCACCAAGCGTGCGGAACGAAAGGGCGAGAGCTTCTTCCGCGGCTTCTTTTCCAAGCTGTTCTTCAAGCTCAGCAACAAGCTCACCGACGTCAAAAACCCCTACGGCGCCATGGATTACCGCATGATGACGCGCCAGATGGTGGACGCCATTTTGGAGCTGAGCGAGGTGCAGCGGTTTTCGAAGGGAATTTTTTCGTGGGTCGGCTTTGACACCAAATGGATCTCGTTCAAGACGGTCGATCGTCAGCTCGGCACCACCACATGGAAGTTCTCCTCTCTGTTCAAATACGCCATCGACGGCATCACCTGTTTTTCGGTGGCGCCGCTGCGGTTCACGGCGGTGATGGGTGCGGTGATTTTTTTCATCTCGCTGATCTATATCCTCATCACGCTGATCCAAACCCTGTTTTTCGGCATAACCACCCCCGGCTATGTCACCACATTATGTGCCGTACTGTTCCTTGGCGGCATTACGGAGATGTCCATCGGGATCTTGGGCGAATACATCGGCAGGATCTACATGGAATCCAAGGACAGACCTATATACATCACCAAGTTTTCCAACTTTGAGGAGGAAAACAAGAAAGAAAGAGAGGAATTATCATGAGCAAAGAAACCACAGGTAAAAAATTCGGAGCAGGGCTTGCGGCTTGTGTGCTCGCAGTGCTGTTGATCATCAGCTGCGTCGTCAGTCTGATCGCCATCAAGCCCGGCAGCACCGAGGCGGGCAGCGCGGTTGACAAGGCAAGCGAGCTGACCGTCAAAAAGGTCACCGCCTTTGACGAGGATTCCGTGAGAACCAACGCCGTCTTTACCGACATGATTCTCAAGCGTGTCTGCGGCGCGGCGCTTGCCTTCAAGGGCAACGAGGCAGAGCTGGAGGCCATCGCTTCTACCCTGTCCTTTGACAGCGTTATCGTCACCGACGAAAAGGGCAAGATCACCGCTTCTTATCCCGATGACCTCAAGGGCAAGGCGCTCAAGGACGACCCCAAAACCCTTAGTCTCACCCCTGTTGCCAAGGGCATCACCAACAAGGCGATGGGCGACATCACCGAAAACGAGGACGGTACCTATCAGATAACGGCGGCAGCCAGACGCACCGACAGAGAAGAAGGCGGCGCGGTTGCGGTCGTGCTGACCAACGACACCTACGGCGCAGTACAGGGCAAGGAGCTGGCGGCTTCCTGCGGTGAGAACGTGATCATTGAAAAGGACGGCAAGCGCCTCAGCTCCAGCTTTGCGGACGCAGGCGAGACCTCCATTGCCGATCTGGGCGTCAAAGAGGATGACAAGGTCGTCAGCATCAAGGCGAACGGCAAGGATTATGACGCAAAGGCAGCCACCGTCGGCGAATATCACACGCTGACCGCTGTGGCGCCGCAGGCATCCGGCGGCAACGGCTGGGGAACCTTCTGGATCATCGCCATCACTGACATCGTGCTTGCCTCTGCCGGTATCATCATCTTTATGGTCGCGGGAAAGTCCAAGGCAAAATAAGCCAAATGAACAAGCTAAAATCATTTTTTGACATCAAATTTCTCAAATTCATTCTGGTCGGCATCCTCAACACGCTGGTGGGCATGGGCTTGCAGTTCGTGTTCTACAACGTGTTCGGCTGGGACAAATATGATTGGGGCGTGGTGCTGGCAAGCCTGATCGGCAACATCATCGGCAGCGTCGTCAGCTACTTCCTCAACAAATATTTCACGTTCAAGAACAAAGAAAAGGGCTGGAAGCCGGTGCTCCGCTTTGCGCTCAATATCGCCGTGTGCTACGCCATCGCCTATCTGCTGGTGTCGCCGCTGGTGAGCTGGGTCAGCACCGCCAACCACTGGTCGCTGTTCGGCTGGAGCGTCGAAAAATTCGCGGGCAACCTCTCCCTTGCCGTAGGCGCATGTACCTTTGTCGCCTGCAACTACATCGGACAACGGTTCTTCGCGTTCAGAGAGAAAAAGGAAATAACAAAGGAATAAACCAAGAAAACACCGGTATAGGCAAAGGCGTCTGTACCGGTGTTGTTTTTTGTCAAAAAAAATCATTTCGGACGCCGCACCAAAGCCGCCGCACGCTTCATCACACTTCATCACATTTCATCACACATGTAAGAAGTGCCAAAAACCGCATAGATAAGCCATTATCACACATATCACATTAATCACACTAATATATTTATATTTTTTCTTGTTAGTTACATTATATATATAAAACAGAAAAACAAGTGTGATGTGTGTGATGAGTGTGATAACCGCATAGCCAAGCCATTTTTGAGGGCACCCATGCACACAGCATTCACGGAAGCATGACGCACACGCATGCAGCGTTACAAAATCGGAGCGGAGCGACCGGTCAGCAAATCCATAATGCGTAATGCGTAATCGGCTGAGAGGAAACGTTTCTTTTATATATCTTTTTTCCATGTGAATGTAGGGGCGCATGGAAAGCTTGCGCAGAGCCTATCCTGCACCGCAACAAAACTATAAATCGGAGCGAAGCGACCCTTCACTCAACTCTCAACGCTCAACTCTCAACTCAAAAAAAAAACGGCTTCCTCCAAAAGAAGCCGTTTTGATCGTTTCTCTCAATGCTTGCTCGACAGCGTGAATTTGGATTCGGTTCCGTGAACGAGCTTGACAAAGTTGGGGTAATGGCGGATGATCACCAGCGCCGCCGCCGCAATGGCGAGCACCTCGACCCACACATTGGAGTAGCCGAGATAGAACAGCGAGATTGGACAGCTCAGCGCCGCCGTGCAGGATGCCACGGACATGTATTTTCCGATGAACAGCACCGCAAAAAAGATCGCCATTGCAATCAGGGTCATGCGCCAGTCAACAAACCAGATGGTCGCAAAGCCGGCGATGAACGCCTTGCCGCCCTTGAAGCCGTACCAAACCGGAAAGCAGTGTCCGAGCATGCAGAACAGACCGGCAAACTGTGCGCCGAACTGCCACATATCGTCATACATTATGCCCATATAAACCGCCGACAGAAACACCGGCAGCGCGGTTTTGAGAATGTCGATCAGCATGACCGACCAAGCCGCCGCGTTGAGTCCGTAGACGCGCTTGAAGTTGGTGAAGCCGGGGTTGTTGCTGCCCGACTTGCGAATGTCCTCGTGATACACCAGCCGCGACATAATGATCGCACCGTTAACGCCGCCGAGGAGGTAGGAAACCACGGCGATAATCAGCAGGCTGACACTCATGATCATACGGCAAAGCGTTCGATGCTCTTGCCATAGGCGAACACGCCGATAGCGTCCGCACCGATGGAAGCGCCGATGATGGGTCCGATGTAGGTGATGTAGGTCTTGACGCCCGGGATCGTCTCCTTGCACATCTCCGCAACCTCACGCGCGTCCTCGATGCAGTCGGCATGCGCGATATAAATGGTGGGATTCTTCTCGTCCGCCACGCCCTCGGCGATCAGCGCCACGATCTCCTTGAGAGAGTTGAGTCTGCCCTTTGCCTTTTTGATGGGAATGTTGTTGCCGACCTTGTCGGAGATGATGATCGGCTTGACGCCGAGCAGGTTGCCGAAGAAAGCGGAGGAACCGCTGACTCTGCCTGCCGCCTTGAGCGCGTTGAGGCTGTGCACGGTCACAAACTGGTTGACGTTGTTGCGGATCGGGAGGATCGCCGCCTCGATCTCCTTGGCGGACATGCCCTGATCGCGGAACTCAGCCGCCTTTATCGCCACGACTGCCTCGCCCAAGCAGGCGTTCAGAGAGTCGATGCAGACGATAGTCGCGTCGGGATAGTCCTTCATAATAGCTTCTGCCTCAACCTTGCCGACGTTGACCGAGCCGGTCATCTTGGAGGAGCAGGCGACATACACAATGTCATTGCCCTTGGCAAGCTCCGCCTTGAAATACTTTTGGAACTCACTGGGAGGCACCATGGTGGTCGTTACGCGCTCGCCGCTGCGAATCACGTCATACAGCTCCTTGGCGCTGTAATATTCCCAGTCGATGCTGGCAGGGGTCTCCTTGCCGTTTCGGACGGTGTTCATCTTCATATAGTCGATGTCGTACTTCCGGCGAAGGTCTCTCGGCATATCCGAGCAGCTGTCGGTAACAATCTTAACAGGTCTCATGTTAATAATCTCCCTTTATTCTAAAATAATGATATAATCATAGATCGGCTGTCCGCCGTCGATCATGACAATTTCGGTGCGGCGATACTGCTTTTGCAGTGAATCGCAGAGCGCCTGCGCCTCTTCGGCGGAAGCGTCGGCGCCGCAGACAAGCAGCATGATGTCATAGCGCTGCGCCTTTGTTGCCTCACACAGCTTGGCAGCCGCCTCATTGCGGTCGGAACAGGCGGTATAGATCGTATCGCCCACAAAGCCGATGTAGTCGTCCTTGTGCACCGCCACGCCGTCCATCTCGGTGTCGCGGACAGCGCGTGAAACGATGCCGGTCACAACGCCGGCAATGATCTCTTCCAGCTCCTCCATGATCGCGTCGGTATCACCGGAGGAGGTGTCGAGCATCGAGATCGCCGCATAGCCCTCGCCGATGGTCTTGGTCGGCACAACGCGGATCTCCGCGTCGGTGTAGAGCTGTGCCGCCTGCTTGGCGGTCATAATAATATTGGAATTGTTCGGGAATACGAAGATCACGTCTGCGTTGACGTCCTCAAACGCGGCAATCAGATCCTGCGCAGAGGGATTCATGCTCTGACCGCCGTCCACTACCGCGTCACAGCCGAGAGAACCGAACGCGTCCTTGATGCCCTCGCCTGCCGCCACGCTGACAACGCCAAAGGGCTTATGCGGCATTTTGCGCTTGGGCGCGAGCTTTTCGCTCATATGGTTCTCGTTGTGCTGCAGCGTCATGTTTTCCATCTTAAAGGTGAGAAACTCGCCGTATTCCTGCATTTTGTTGAGGATATCGCCGGGCTTTTTGGTGTGTACATGCACCTTGACGATCGTGCCCTCGCGGAAGCAGACCACCGATTCGCCGACGCTGTTGAGATAACGGATCAGCTCCTCGGTTTGGAATGTGCTGAGATCGACCTTGCCCGTCTGCAAACGGAGCAAAAATTCGGTGCAGTAGCCGAATTCGAGCACGCTGTTTTCGGTGAAGGCGTCCAGATCCACTGCCTGCACATGCGCCGGCTCGCCGCCTGCCGCTTCGACCTCTCTGCCGCTGAGCACCGCCGCCATGCCCTCGGTCACATAGCCGAGACCGGCGCCGCCGCTGTCCACCACGCCTGCTTCGCGCAGCACGTCCAACAGGTCGGGCGTGCGCTCCAGCGAACGCTTGAGCTCGCGGTTGAAGTCGTCAAAATAACTCTGCAAGGTGCTTTCGGCGGTAAGGTTTTTGTTGGCGAATGCAACAGAATCCTTTAATACCGTGAGGATCGTACCCTCCACCGGCACCGAAACCGCACCGTATGCCTCGGTCACACCGCTGTCAAAGGCGGCGCCGAGCTCCCTGACGCCCACCGACGCAGCGCCCTCAAAGCCCTTGGCAAGACCTGCGAATATACGCGAAAGGATCACGCCCGAGTTGCCGCGTGCGCCGAGCAGCATGCCGCTTGCCGCCTTGCCGGCAGTCTGGGACAGGTTTTCGGAGCCTTCGCCTGCGGCGGTCGCGCCGGCGTTGATCGTCAAAAACATGTTGTCGCCGGTGTCGCCGTCGGGGATCGGGAACACATTGAGGTCGTTGACCGTTTGCTTGTTGGCTTTCAGATTGGCGGCGCCGCCGTGGAGCAGCCGCGCCAGCAAAAAGCCGTCTAACTTTTTCATTTCCATATCCTGATAACCTACTTTATATGCATAAAAATATGGTGCAAATCATTGACTTTTACCTACTCTTTATATTATAATAATTGCAGAAAAATTTTAATGGTCATTATATCGAAAATCTGATGATTAATACATACTTTTCTTTTATAATGTGCAAAAATACACATTTCTGTCAAAAATTGTAGAAAGGACTTTGTTCTATGGAGAAAAAGCCGAAATCCGTCGACCGCCGCGTGCTCAAAACCAAGCGCGCCATCCGCAACGCCTTTGCCAAGCTGATGGTCGAAAAGGACATCAACGACATCACGATCATGGAGCTTGCCGACACCGCCGACATCAACCGCAAGACCTTCTACAACTACTATTCGGGCGTCTATCAGGTGGTGGAGGACATCGAACGCGACATTTTGACGAGCTATGAGGAGCTGCTGGGCGGCATTGAGTTCAAGCAATACATGAACACGCCCTATTCCCTGTTTGAGCGGTTCAGCCTGCTGATCAACATGGATCCCGAATTCTTCGGCTATCTGCTGTCCATGAACGGCAACGTGAATCTGATCACGCGCATCATGCGGCTGCTAAAGGACAAAACCTGCGAGGTGATGGTGGCGCAGCTCGATTTGGACGCCTACAAAGCGGACATCATGCTGGACTTTGTGCTTTCGGGCATGCTGTCGGTCTATCAGCACTGGTTCAACTCCGACCAGCCCATCTCGGCGGAGGAGGTCTCGCAAATCATCAGCACCATGAGCTTCAGCGGGATCAACGGGATCATTAATAATTCATAATTCATAATTCATAATTCATAATTCATAATTCATAATTCGTAATTGATGGCAGGAAGGGTTGGTTGGTTTCGTGCCTATTATCCTTGAGACGTAGGAGCGACCCTTGCGTTTGACCGAGGACGTTTTCCTCACAGCCAACCGTTTTCCTATTATGATAAACTCCTGCCGCTGTTGCCGGACAGAGGCAAGCCCTGTCCCTACGAAAAACTTTTAATGTTCGCTGCACTAACCGCTAACTGCTAACCACTAACCACTAACCACTAACCACTAACCACTAACCACTAACCATTCTCTGTCTCAAAAAGCCGACTCACCCGAGTCGGCTTTTGCTCTGCTGTTTATTCTTTCAGGTGCTTCGGCGGCTTTGCCTTGGCACGCTTGCGCGAGTGGTGCAAGATGATGAAAACGATCAAGCCGACCGCCGCGACAAACGCGAGAATACCGATAGCGGCGAACACGTAGCTGACACGGTAGCCCAGAATGAACACGCTGCCCTCCTCGGCACTGACGATCTTTCTGACCGGCTCGATGCTCTCGGCGTCATTCGGAACGCGCTTGCCGCGCACCAACAGACGATGTGTATTGATAGAATAGGGCGTACAGGTGTGCAGCGTCACGTAGTCCTCGCCGTCGATCACATAGAGGTCGTCGGTCTTGTCGGGCAAAACGACCTTGATCTGGTCGATTTGGTAGGTCAGCAGCTCGTCGAGCACGTGGATAACGAACTTGTCGCCTTCCTTTAGGTCGGGCAGATAGTCAAAAAACGTGCGCGTCGGGAACGCCGAATGTGCCGAAATAACGCTGTGGGTGGAGGCGCCGCCGACGGGAAAGGGGGTGTTTTCGAGATGACCGGCGCCGCGCTCGAGCACTTCTTTTGATGTGCCGTGATAAATCGGCAAAAAAACGTCGATCTTGGCGATCTCGATATAGCCGATCAAGCCCTCGTCATTGACGTTGAAGGATTGGCGATAGATGTCCTCGATTTTTTCATAGGTCGCTTCGTCAAAGGGGTCGGTGAGCAGCACAGTCGAAATCAGCTTGCGGTTGTATTCCTCCGCCTCGTCAAACAGCGCATCGCGTTTTTTCTCGCCCATATTTTCAATTTTGATCAGCTCGTCCTGCGCATGGCGGCGATCCTCGATGTTGTTGATCACCGAGCTGACCAGCGGATAGGACAAAATGCCCACGCCTATCAGAAAAATCAGCGCGATGGCAATAATCGGCAGGGTTCTTTTCATAGGGTCTTTCCTTATATGATACAATTATAAATAGAAAACGGAAAACCGCTTTTCCGCTTTCTGCTTATAATTCAACTGATAATTCTCTTAACTTTCCACAGGAGAACGACATCGGACGCCACACCAAAGCCTTCTCCCGAGGAGAAGGTGGCGCACTGCCTGTGATAGCGGTAATCGTTTCGTAATCGGTTAGAAATAAATGAGTCTTGGATTCTGCCAAACTTCGGTGGCAGTGTGACGGAAGAGGGCAAGCGAACCTGTCCTCTTGCTGTCCGTCCGATTCACGAAACGCTTCGCTTGCCCTCTTCCGTCACGGCACCGCATGGCTTCCTGTGGTTTTTACGTTTATAATATGTCAAAACGTAGCTACCACAATAACATTTCGGCGCAGGTGCCGTGCCACCTTCCCCTCGGGGGAAGGCATTTGCACATCCAAACGTTTCTGCATAAAATCGACTTGATAAATCAGAACCTATGCACTCTAACTCAACAAGGCGGGGACGTGAGAACACGTCCCCGACAATGTTAACTTAATTTGACAGATTCAAATTATTTGGAAGCTCTCTTCTTGAGAACGATAGCGAGCAGAATGCCTGCTGCAACGATCAGGGAGCCGCCGACGATGGTGAATACCAGAGTGCCTGCGCCGCCGGTATTGGGGAGCTTAGCCCTGGTATCCTTGATGGTGGCGGCGTTGTAGATACCGTTGTAGATACCGTTGTTGATTCCGTCGCCGCCCTTTGCAATTTCAACCACTAAAACGGAGGTGTTGAGGTTGTAGCCGTCGGGAGCCGCGATTTCCTTTACATAGTAGGTGCCTTCAGCGAACTTGTAGGTGAAAGCAGCTACGCCGTCGGTGCCGGTGATCGCTTGGTCAATCTTGTCATTGTCGGAGCAAGCCTGAGCCTTGTAGATGCCGATCGTCGCTCCGCTGAGTTTTTTGGTCTCGTCATCAGCGTCAACCTTTTTAACAGAAACCTTAAAGGTGTAAACCTTAACTTCTTCACCCTCAACTTCGTTCCTGTTGTCTGACTTATTCTCGTACTTTAAGCCGTCCTTGTTGATGATGTCGAAGCCTTCCTTAGCAGCATCTGTGAGCTTTGTTGTGAATGTAACAACAACCTGGTTGCCTTTTGTGTAGAAAGAATTCTTTTCGAGCTCGGTGGCGGCAATAGATACACCGAAATCATAGGAGTAGCCTTTTTCTGAACCAAGGTCAGCTTCGTCAAGAGTATAAGTATATTCGATGTCGTCAGCTGTTGTGCCGTTAACGAGCTGTACAGACTGAATTTCAACGTCGGCAAGGCTGAGGTTATCTGTGTCCATGTCATCAGCGATGATGTACTTAGCAAGCTTGTTGTCCTTTGTACCGGTAATGTCAGCCTTAAGAACATATGTGATTGTGTCGACACCGTTTACTGATGTCTCTTTAACGAGCTCATCGCCCTTCTTGATATCCTTGTAAACTGAGGGCTCGCCATTTTCTTTGATCTTGTTGGTAGCAACGTCTACAGTGAAAGTTGTTGCGCCTGCAGCCATGTTCTTGTTGGGAAGGGGAACGATGTTGTTCTGTTTAATAGAGTCGTTGTTGATTGAAACGCCTGTGCACTTGATGTAGTACATACCTGCGGGCACAATGAAATTCTTAGAGGTTGTGGTCGCATCGGATGTAAAAGTGCCGACTGCATCGCCGAGCTGAGCGTCGGTAGCAGCGTTCGCAGCTGTAAGAACAGCAGCAGTGCTCTCTGTGCTCTGGTTGATAGCCGCAGTGATAGCGGTGGTCTTGCCTTCTTCGAAATGACCGGTGGTCTCGTTGAAATCAGCAATCTTATATACGGTGTATGTGTAGTCGGGCTTGTCACACTGAACAGTGAGGGTGTAGCTGGTTACTGCGGAAACTGCGAACGGAATAGCGAGCGCGAGCATCAAAACAGCCAACGCAACAGCGATAACTCTTTTTGTAGTTTTCATTAGTTAACAAATCTCCTTTTAAAAAATTATTTCATAATGTGACGGGCTTTTTTTCTGTTCCGCTTGGCGTAGAACAGATATGCCGCACCCATCATAGCGGCAAAGACGATGGCATAAACGCCGATCATCTTCATACCGAACATACCGCCGAAGCCGGCTTCGGGATTGAGAATGTGACCGTTGACATATTCAAACTTCGGTTCATAGGAGCCGCTTTGCGGCAGCTGGAAGTAGACAACGGTGTTGTTCTTGTAGTAGCCCGTGGTGGGGTCGGTCTCAGCGATAGCATACCACTGATAGTTTCTGCTGTTCTTGTCAGCATAATACTTATCGTCCGCGTACAAGGGCAAATCGGTGAAGTGAACCGCCGTTTTTCTTTGAATGGAACCGCCGGTATACGTGATGTCCATCTCTTCGGTTCTGGCGGTACGGAAGGGCGAAACACCGGCAAGGCTCGCGCCGTTGCTGTCTACCTTATAGATGGCAAACTCAACGCCGGACACGTTTCTGTCTGCTGTATCGCTCTTGATAACATACGCCTCGCCCGGCTTGACGGTATTGGTAAACGTCACCGCGCTGACGGTTTGGTTGTTCTTGGAGTTGGAGTAGGTCACGGTCGGTGTAAGATCAAGCCCGCTCTTGGTGACGACGACCGAAACCCTGTATTCGGTCCTGTCGTAGGACTGTATGTCGGGATCCTCTGTTGCGGGGACCTCCTCTCTGATGTAGTAGGTCTCATTTGCAGCGTCGGTGTAGGTGCGTGTCCTAAAGGTGACCTCGCCGGCAGCGGTGCAGGACTGGGTTTCGATGACATTCTTGCTGCTGTCGAGCAGTTCAAACTCAAACGCACCGTCGGTGAGGCTGGCGTTTTGAAGCGTCTTGTGCGCAGTGAGCGTTACGGAAATCTCATCGGGCTTGAGCTTTTGGTTGGTAACGGTCATGGCGTTGCCGGAGCTGCCGACGGTAATACCGTTGTCGCCGCCGGTAACACTCTCAAACCGGTGCTCCACGTCGGTGGCGTCCTCAACGAACTTCACCTTGGCGCCCTGCGGAATGCCCGCAAAGGTCAGCGTTCTGCCGTTTTTGAGCTTTCCGTCATACGCGAGCTTACCGTCGTTTGTCAGCGTGGCAGATCTGCCGTCGCTGGTGGTGTAGGCAAGGCTGTATGTCTTGAATTCGTCGCCCAGGTTAACATAGACGGTGCCGCCGAACTCGGTGTTGTCGGTTTCGCCGTTGTCAAGACCGGTCACCGTTTTGGTGATGGTGACGGGTGCAGATCTCGGCGTGTTAACAAAGTCTGCCTGCAGCTCCGCAAATTCAAAGGTGTCAGGGTTTGTCGTGCTGTTAATCAGCTGCTTCACGCCGGTGGCAGCGGCTGTTCCGGTGCTTGTGTCCTGATCGCCCACCTTGTCGGTGTATGTCCAGTGACGGTCATAAATCAGATAGCTGGTCGTCGCCTGACTCTGTGTTACCTTGATCTTATCACCTGTGGTGAAGAAGGTATTAAAGTGTGCCGCACCGCCGGACTTCAAATCAAAATAGGAATTTGAGGTCGATTGTGTGGCGCCGCTCTCCGTGATGTAGGTCAGGTTGGGAACGGGATCAGTGGCGTTTGTGCCGGCTGTGGGAGTGAAGCGGAAAGAATCCAGCGTTTTGACGGCATCTGTCAAACCGCTGTTGATGTCGGTTGTGTCGATGGTTTCGGTAACGGTAACCGCGTTGCCAAGGGGAACCATGGTGAACGCCATCTTGCAGTTACTCTCAAGCATACCGCGCTCCATATAGAAGATGCTCATTTTGTATGACTTGGAGTAATCAAAGGTAAAGTTCTTTGTCTGTGCCCCATACTTGCCATAGACGTCGTTTGCAGTCGCCGTTTGGGTCTTGAAGTTTATGGTACCCTTTGCCTGCTTATGGTTACCGCCGAGGTCGAGAACCAGCTGTGAATTGTTGGTTCCGATTTCGGTAATATAAACCCAAAGATCGTCGTCGCCCGAATACTCAAAGGTAATGGCGTTGCCTGCGTTGTCTACGCCTCCTGCGGGAACACGGAAGTTCATTTCCGTCTTGATGCCGAAGCCGTAGTCGAGCGCTTCATTGTCTGCAACGGACGCGCCAATGCCTGAAGTGCCTGCGTCAGAGGGCAGTGAATCCCATGTGTGCACAGATAAATTATTGCCCAACCAGAAAGCACCCTTGGAAATGTCAGTGATGTCGGCTGTCTGCGCACCGCTGTTATTATTGAAAATAATGCTGGTAGCGCCGGCAGGGATCTCCACTCTGACATTGGTGGAGCTGTCATAGCTGTTCATCTGATAGCCCGGCCACGCTCTGCCGACTGTGCCGTTGCTGTTAAAGAAATAGCAATAGGTCGTGCCCCAGCCGGTATTATCCTTGTTCAGATAAATATACCGTGTGCCGCGGTTGTTGAACGGGAAAATACCGTAGCCGGATGTCTGACCTTCAGCGGGATTCATAAAGTATTGAATACCGTCCCGAACACCGTGGCTTGTACCCGAGCCGTAGTTGACCGCTGTAGGCGTGGTGCCGTTCCAGTTGAAATAGACGTTATCCTTGGCGTTTGTTGAGTCAAACTCATACTTGGTAACGCCGTTTACAACCGAAGTTCTGAACGGGAACTTACTGTTGATGACCGTGGCATAGCTGCCGAGCTGGTCGGGGTCAAAGTAAGGCGCCTTGAGCGTGCTTGTCGCCATCAGGTTGCCGTTTGCGTCAAGTGTGTTCTGCATCAAGCCCTGATAGCTCTGATGCCATGTTGCTCAGACCGTTTGAGTTGTTCGCAGCATAATTAAAGCGCGTTACATTGTAGCTGTTGGTCGCGTCCTTAAAGCTTTTTGCACCGTCGCTGTCGTAGCCTGCCGCCGCACCATTGTGGTGACCGGAAGTGTCAAACGCGCCGGGTGTATTACAAAAGTTACCGAAATATAAGGGCGTTGTCCAATTGCTGTCTCTATCGGCAGCCGCTTTAACAACAGAACGGTTAAAAATGTAATACGGGAACCACTCATCCGCTGAGCCGTTAAAACCAGTACCATACTTTTGGATACCGTTAATCCAACCGCCGACCACTTCATCATCTGTCAAATAGTCATAGTAGGTGGCATTTGTCCAGAATATATTGTTCTTGTTATCGTTGTTATTAGCGTTAACAGGAGCATTATAAGTAGTGGAAGCACCGGTTTCACCGTCCACACTCGCCGCAGATGCCGAATGCATACCTGCGGTGACCGCAGGAACAACGCCGGAAGCGGTCAAAACCGCCGCCAGCACAGGTGCAATAACCTTTAGCTTCAGGCTTCTGCTTTTGCTGTGTTTGCTTTGCAAATTTTCTCCTCCTTTTCCATAAAATCACATAGTATTGTGCTGTTTAATTCATAAAAGGCAAGCAACTTTTATGGATATTCAACTAATACCCACATACATTAAAGTAGATATATTTTCTGTTATACTTCCATAAAAGAATTATATATAAGAAAAATAAAACTTTTTTCACCTTTTTTTCACACTACATCTCTCTAAAGTCATAACAAGTTAGTATCATCCGATCCGCGATACACACCAAAGCGCTTTCGCCACTTGCGCTGACGAAAAAAACATGCTACAATGATAGCACAAATACCGGCACAAGCAAAGGATCAGTGATATGAGCAAAAAAAGCAAAACCAAATCAAAAATGCGCCTTGGGCAGCGGATCCTGCTGATCGTCGCCATTCTCATGCTGTTGACGGGCGTGGGCTTTCTGCTCTTTCCGCCCATCTCCAACACCGTGGGACAGGTGCGCGCCAACGCCATTATCAATGACTATGAAGCGTCGCTGAACGCGGTCTATGACCCTGCCTCACCCGACAGCGCGTCCGAGAAAGTCCGCCGCCGCGTGACCTCCTCTACCTTTGAGCAGGCGCGTCAAAAGGGCGAGGTCGACAAGGAAGGCTACGCCATCAACGAAAACGGCGAGCGCATTTCTTCCTTGCCGGTGATCTTTCAGGCTGACCTCGACCGCCTGCGCCGCGACAGTATCGCCTACAACCAATCCCTGCTCAATCACCAGGGCACGCCCGACACCACCGACTTTGAGCGCGCGGCGTTTGACCTCGGCAGCTACGGTCTGACAAATATTTATGCGTTCCTCAAGGCGGATTCTATCGGGCTGAGCCTGCCCGTCTATCTCGGCGCCAACGACTGGGCGATGAGCTGCGGCGGCGCACACCTCTACGGCACCTCTTTGCCGGTCAACATGAACAGCACCAATGTTGCCATCGCCGGACACACCGGCTATGTGGGCAGGATCTTCTTTGACAACATCCGCAATCTGCAATACGGCGATACCGTGACGATCACCAATTACTGGGAAACCATCACCTATAAGGTCATCGACTTTAAGGAGGTCGCGCCCGGCGAAGCCAACGACGTCCTCATCAAGCCTAACCGCCGTCTCCTGACCCTCATCACCTGCACGCCCTCCGACTACGGCGGCTTCAACCGCTTCCTCGTCATCTGCGAAGCAACGTGACGGCAGCGTGACGCTGCACCCAATCCGCCTTTTGAAAAGCTTTTTGGTTCGGAAAGGTTCATCAACGGCGGGGGGTAAAAAGGCAAAAAAGGTAACGCGTTGATTCTGCTCTATACAGTAATGATTTAAGTACAATTTCAAGTATAATTTCAAGTGCAATTTCAAGTACAAGTACGATTGCACTTACGCCTACCGACAACAAAAACCGGCGAAACCGTTTGCAGGCTTCGCCGGTTTGTCATGTTATATAGCATTGCCGGTGTGTCAGATGACACTGTACAATCTTTTTTCGCCGATGGGCGCATTGGTTTCATATGTTGCCAGATGGGATTGCAGCAAAGTCGCGTCGGCGATGGTGAGCTGTTCGCCGCGGATATTGCCGCGCTCCGCCGCCTTGACGTTCCTGCTTCCCCTATCGGTCAGCATCTGCTGCAGGAAGGTGACGTCGCGCACGTCGATCGTGCCGTTGCCGTCGCAGTCGCCGAGCTTGTAGCTGTCGCGCACCTTGAAGCCGAGCGTGTAGGTATTATTATAATAGTATGCCTCCTTCACCGGTCGGTCGTCGTTCACCTTCAAGGTGAGCGTATAATCGCCGGCAGGCAGCTTGCCGAGGCGGTCAACGCGGAATCCGGTCGTCTCCGCCAAATCCAATCGGGAACCGCCGATCGTTACGGTACCGTTCAAAAACGACCTGCCGTTTTGGTCGGTGACTTGGCGGCTGACGTTCAACGCTGCCCGGTATGCTTTGTCGGAAGCATTCTCAACGCAAAAGCGCACATACGGCGCGGCGCCGCTTTCAAACAAGGTATTTTGCTCCGCGCTGTTTTTGGATTCGCTGAGATACACGATGCCGAAGCACAAATCGGGATAACAGATCTTGTTGCGCGCGGCCGTCACCTCTCTCTCTTGCGGCACCTCGGTGCTGTAGGGCAGCAAATAGGTGTAGTCCTCAAAAACCGCCGTCACACCGTTGCCGTACTCAAAGCAAACGGAACCGTCCCGCGTGAATACAGGGTACATCTCCAAAAGATTGACGGACTTGGTGCGGTCTGTTTTCTCGGTCATATCGGAATCGGAATCCGTGATGAACACAGCGCGGAAGCGGTTGGGGTCGTTTGCGTCAAGCGAGGCGTCGAGCACATACCCCCACAGTGTGACCGTGTGGCCGCCATACGCCTCGCCGTCATAGATGATGCCGACACCCGGCGAAACACCGCAGCCGCTCTTGAGGCGGTCGAGCATTCGGTTCATCTCCGTCATACCGCTCACATACTCAAAATTACAAACCATGTCATAGGCATAATTTCTGAGATAGCCGCCCGAATCGGGATACCGCCGCACCTTATTAGTGCCGAGCGCCACGCCGTTGAAGAACCACGCCAGGCCGTTGCGCTGAAAACCGCCGCTATTGATGAAGGAGCTTACATACAGGTCAAACACTTCATCCTCTGTCTGAAAGCCTGCCTGCTGTGCCCAACCGGTATAGGTGAGCAGATTGGAGCAGGAAGCCGCCCAGCAAAGGTTGTCGTCGTTGTCGCCTGCCTTCGTTTTTTCGGCGTCGATAAAATGGAGGTTATTGAGGTACATCGGCTTTCCGTTGATATAGCTGTCCAAAACCGCCTGTTGGATCTCCTCCACATTGGCGGCGCTCAAGCCGGTGAGATAGACCTCTTCGCTCGAATCGGGCAGCATAAAATCCACATGATAGCGCTTGGCTTCTGCCGCCGCACCGACGCTCAGCACAGGCTGCTTCTGCACATACAGTTCATACGCCTGCCCGTCCCTTAGCTGTTCCCAGCTTTGCGTGCTGCCGGTGTAATGCCTGGTGCCGTCTGTGACAACGGCATACACGCCGACCGGCTCGGTGCGAGTCTTAGCCGCCAAAGCCTCCGGCGCAGCCGACACCGCAGCGATCAAAGCCGCACTGAGCGCAAAAAGAGCTTTTTTCATTCTTGACCTTCCTTATTCACATAAACAGTTCACTACAATCCTAACACAAAGGGACGGAGACTGCAATTGATGGAATATCTAAGAAAACATGTATATTTATGTGCAAAATGTCAACTTCTGAAAAATTGCGCAAATCTGTACCGAAAGAACTCTCTCTGCCCTTTGTTCTAAAGTATTATAATTTTGGAATTTTTTGGAGCTATAGCCACTAATTGCCAATATTTTGCACATAAAGTCTGCACATAAACGCAAATTATAAGCAATAGTTCCAAGTAAGAGGGCAAAATTTGTTAAATAATCAGCAAATTATACCAGTGACATATTGCGCTGATTATAGTATAATAACAATAAGGCAAGGGGCTTTTGCTCAAAATTGCTGATAACGTGCAATTCATTCCGGCGCTTTCGAAGATGCAAAAAGGTCTATCATCCTGGATTCACTTTTGCTTGATTCGACTATCTTCTTCAGCTGCTGCGGACAATTCCGCCGGGAGCTTCCATTCGACTCTGACCTATCGGGTTCCTGAAATATCCGGTGCACTGCACCGGTACCGGCATTGTTTATCCGATTTGAAGTTGCCAGCGTATGATATTTGGGCATTTCGCCAATTGCATTTCTCTTGGCGGCGGCTTACAATATTATAAGATAACGATGTGCTTCAGGGGTATTATTATGGCAGAGATCTTATTGTTTAACATCGAAAAAAGCAAGGCAATCAAGATAAAAATGCTTTGCCGCAAGTTCTTTATGGAAGCCAAAGAGGTTTCAAAAGAGGATTTCGGCTGCACGATTTCCTACCTTCTCGGTATGTCAGACGACAGAGGAGGAGCTGAGCACGCGGACTTTTCTGAGGAAATGCTGTATTTTGCCGGGTTTGAGCGCGGCATCTTCGGCATCTTCCTCGATCAGCTCAAACGACAAAGGGCAAACGTCGCCCTCAAGGCGGTGCAAACCGAAGCCAACGTGAATTTAACGGCGTTTGAGCTGTACAAAGAAATCTCTGCCGAACGCGAAGCGATGGCACGCGGCACGTCCGCACACTGATGGATGCACTTTTCAGTTGAACCGCCCGAGCGATCGGGCGGTTTGATTGTGTGTGGCAGAGGGCGCACATAAAAATGAGTAGGGCGGAATGATTCCGCCCTACTCGTTTTATTTTTTACTTTGTTCAGATGGTCAGGCTACTTCGCCGATGGGGTAAGCTGTCCCAAATTCGGCGAGATAGGTCTGCAAAAACGTGGCGTCGTCGATTGTGTCGACTCCGTCGCCGTTGATGTCAGCCGCCTTTTTGCGCAAATCGTCAAGCGT
>Ga0256407_10000587_pt1 | contig 85523 bp, 74 predicted proteins | sample RumenRJG_04DNA_FD_193489 | JGI IMG/M metagenome (GOLD analysis project Ga0256407, IMG submission 193489) | Bovine rumen microbial communities from Lethbridge, Alberta, Canada - RJG_04 | ecosystem: Host-associated > Mammals > Digestive system > Stomach > Rumen | place: Canada: Alberta... | reverse complement strand
CAACCAAATTACGCTGGAGGCCGACAAGAAGGTGCAGGACTTTATCCGTAAAAACGGTAAAGAGACTCTTATGCAACTGAAGCGCGACAACCATAACCTGAAACTCGAGGACTGTGTGATCGGTGCTGACCAACTGCGGATGTACGAGGTGATTGATAACTATGTTGTGCCCCGGACAGGGCAGATATTCCTCACACCCCATAGCCGAATTGGTAGGGCTCCTTTCTACAGCAGTGAGAAAATCCTAGGGTCATGGCATATTCCAACGCTGTGGTTCAATCTGTCCGTGCTCATGCTCATGAGTGTCATCGCGGCCTTGTTACTCCTTACCGATTGCCCCGGACAGTACGTCAGGAGAAAAAATCATTGAACGTTTATGTTTTTTTTGAAAAAAAGAAATAAAAGAATGATGATTATCTTAAAAGTTTTTCTATTTTTGCAGTTGGATAGGGAAATGTAGCCCTTTTCATGAGTTATTAACTATTGGAAATCTATACATAATCAATTATTAATTAATAAACAAAAATCCAAAACAATGAAGAAATTATCTTTTTTAGCTATTGGTTTTGTAGCCATCGTCTTGGCAGCATGCGGCGGAAAGGGTACCGATCAGAAGGCAGACGCTCCAGAGGCAGAGAAGACCTTTGAGCAAGAGCAGATCGAGGCCAGCATAAAAATGCATATCGACAGCATCGCCAACGATATTGGTCAGCTCAAGCAGTTCCCATTCGTTCAGGAAGGCACTGATTTCGCTTTGACCAAGGAGGAAAAGCAGGTGAAACCTGACTATCTGCTCAACCCCGCCGTGGCCGACGAGGTTTCCACTCTCGCTGAGAAATACCGTATCCTCAGCGCACTTTCCGTAGACAGGAAAATCGCTTCTCTGTATGAGATGCCTGTCGAAGAATACGACAAGGCCATAGCCAAACTCTCTGCCGACATCAACGATCCGTCGTTCAAGGTGCTCGACAATGCCAACAGCATCTTCGAGAGCACTTCTGCTCTTTATGACGCTATGAACGAGAACGGCCGTGTCAACTACTTCTGGCAGATTGCTTCTGCTGCTTTGGTTGAGCAACTCTTTGTGATCAACCAGAACTCTGAGAAGTTCCTCAGCGTATTCGATGACAAGGCTGCTTCCGACGTTACCTTCCGTATCGTCCTCATTCTGGATGCCGTGAACCGCCTCACTGCTTATGATCCTGAGATCAAGCCCGTGGCCGATGCACTCGCTTCCTTGGAGTCGCTCAATGCAGTTGACCTCAACGACCTGAAGAAGCAGCTTGCTGAGTCGAAGGAGAAGATCGACGCTGCACGTAAGGCTTTGATTAAGTAATTATACTTTTTCCATATATCCTTTAGGCATGCCCTCCTGGAGGAGGGCATGCTTTTAAAACCGACTAAACGAAAGAAAATGAATTGGGAAATTAAAGAGCATGAGGGTGGCCTGACCGCTATCATCAGTGGACGTCTCGATACTCCATCTGCCGTCAAGGCGCAACAAGAGATTCTGCCTTTGTTGGAGAATGCCGACAAGGAGATTATCTTGGATTGCGAGCAACTGCAGTATATCAGTAGTTCTGGCCTTCGCTTGTTTTTGGCTATCCGCAAGGAGGTGGCTGCCAAGGGAGGTAAAGTGATTGTCGAGCATATCAGCGACGATATCAAGAAGGTCTTCATGATGACAGGCTTCGTGCAACTGTTCGAGTTGCGCTGAACCTTTCCCCTATGCTATGAATGGTGCGGGCTATAGAGAATTTGGTCTATAGCCCATCAGAGATGCCATTATTCATGGCTTTTTTATTCTATGCTCTCTATTTGTACGCCATCGAGTTCCTCCATGATGGCAAGCACTCGTTGCTCATACTTGTCGCGTTTCACGATGACGTCGGTGGCCACCGAGAAAAGTATCTTTCCATCTTTCTGCACCTCGCGCATGTTGTAGTTGTCGATTTTCATGCCGTCTCTGCGAAAGCGGTCGAGTACGTCGCGAACATCGTTGATACTGGGCGAGGAGAAGGTGATGACGATGTTGCGGGTGCCAAAGTGTTGCATTATCAGGTTGAGGGTTTCCAGACACAGCAACACCAACAGCGTAGTGGCACCAGCGAGCACATACAGTCCTGAACCACATGTCATACCGATGGCGGCTGTTACCCAAAGACCGGCAGCGGTCGTCAGTCCACGCACCACGTGTTTCTGGAAAATGATGGTGCCGGCACCAATGAAACCGATGCCACTCACCACCTGGGCTGCGATACGTGAGGGGTCGAGACGGATGTTGTAGGGCAGGCTGAGTACGGTCTCGAAACCAAACTGTGAAATAATCATGAACAATGCGCTGCCCAGAGCCACGAGAAAATGGGTACGGAATCCGGCTTCCTTGGCACGATAGCCGCGCTCCATACCGATAACGCCACCCATCAGGGCGGCTGCAAACAGGCGGAGGATGAATTCTTGGGTCATGCTGTTTTATTGTTAAGAATAACGGCATGAGGTGTCAGCCTCATGCCGTTGTATGGTTTATTCGAAAGTAAGGGCCTCGGTGTCGGGGTTCTTCCCAATCTTGATGGTATCGCCCGATTTCACCTCTCCTCCAAGGATACGCTCACACAGACCGTCCTCGATGTAGTTCTGGATGGCGCGCTTCAGTGGGCGTGCGCCAAACTGCACATCGTAGCCTTTCGTGGCGACAAATTCCTTCGCGGCATCGGTAATCTCGATGTGGTAGCCCATGTTTTCCACTCGGCTCACCAGTCCGCGGAGCTCGATGTCGATAATCTTCTTGATGGCCTCCATATCAAGTTGGTCGAAGGTGATAATCTCGTCGAGACGGTTAAGGAACTCGGGGGCGAATTGCTTGCTCAGGCTCTTCTGGATGATGGAGCGGGCGTGCTCCTTGTCGCTCTCGTTGATGCTCAGTCCGAGTGTGCCTGTGGAGTTGAATCCCACGCCACGGCCAAACTCCTTCAGTTGGCGTGTGCCGGCATTCGAGGTCATGATGATCACGGTGTTGCGGAAGTCAATCAGCCTGCCATTGCCATCGGTAAGGCGGCCCTCGTCAAGCACCTGCAGTAGCAGGTTGAAAACGTTGCCGTGGGCTTTCTCTATCTCGTCGAGCAGAACGATGGAGTAGGGGTGGCGGCGCACCTTCTCGGTCAACTGGCCTCCTTCCTCGTATCCTACATATCCCGGAGGCGCACCTACGAGGCGTGAAACGTTGAAACTCTCGGTATATTCGCTCATGTCGATGCGGATCAGGTCATCGGCACTGCCAAACATATATTCGGCAAGTTTCTTGGCCAGGTAGGTCTTGCCCACACCCGTCGGTCCGAGGAACATGAACACGCCGATGGGATGGTTGGGGTCTTTCAGTCCCACGCGGTTGCGCTGGATGGCTTTCACCATCTTCTCTATGGCGGCATCCTGGGCAATCACAGCCTTTTTCAGCTCGTCGCCCATCATGCGAAGACGGGCGCCCTCGGCCTCGGCCATGCGCTGAACGGGAACGCCTGTCATCATCGATACCACATCGGCCACTTCTTTCTCGGTCACGGTCTCACGCGCCTCGTTGGTGCCGTTGCTCCAGGCTTCGTTGAGTTGGCGCAACTCCTCCTGCAGTTGACTCTGCTGGTCGCGGTAACTGGCTGCCAGTTCGTAGTTCTGGTTCTGCACCGCATTGCGCTTCTTTGTCTTCAACTCTTCTATCTCTTTCTCCTTGGCCACAATCTCGGGCGGTATCTGGGCGTGCTGCAGATGCACACGGGCTCCCACCTCGTCCATGGCGTCGATGGCCTTGTCGGGGAAGGCACGGTCGGTGACGTAACGCTCGGTGAGCTTCACGCACGATGCGATGGCATCGTCGGTGTAGTTCACGTGGTGGTGCTGTTCGTAGCGGTCCTTGATGTTCTCCAGAATCTGGAGAGTCTCCTCACGGTTGGTGGGCTCCACCATCACTTTCTGGAATCTTCGCTCAAGGGCACCATCTTTCTCAATGCTGTTGCGGTACTCGTCGAGCGTGGTGGCGCCAATGCACTGGATGGTGCCATGGGCAAGGGCTGGTTTCAGGATGTTGGCGGCATCCATCGAACCAGGTGTCGAGCCGGCACCGATGATGGTGTGCACCTCATCGATAAACACGATGATGTCGGGACTCTCCTCCAGTTCCTTGATGAGGGCTTTGATGCGCTCCTCGAACTGGCCTCTGTATTTGGTTCCTGCCACCACCGAGGTGAGGTCGAGGCTCACCAAACGCTTATTGAAGAGAATTGGTGAAGTGTGGTGCTTCACGATGAGCTGGGCAAGGCCTTCCACGATGGCACTCTTGCCCACACCGGGCTCTCCGATGAGGATGGGGTTGTTCTTCTTGCGGCGGCAGAGAATTTCCATCACACGCTGCATCTCGTGCTCACGGCCCACAACGGGGTCGAGCTTGCCTTCAGAAGCGGCCTTGGTCAGGTCGGTCGAGAAGTTGTCGAGCACAGGGGTCTTGCCCGCTGGCTTGCGGGTCTGTGTGGCAGTTCCTCCGCCGTTGCCACCACCATGGTTGTCGAGAGGCATGCCGTCGTCATCGTCCTCGGTGTCGTCGGGAATACCCAGGCCGTCCTGTGGCTGGTTGGCCATCTGCTGGAAATATGTCAGTGCGTCTTCGTAATTCATGTTGTTGTCCTCCAATACTTTCTTGGCGCCATTGTCCACCTGGTCGTGGAGAATGGCAAGCAGCAGGTGTCGCACGTCCACGGTGCTGGTGCGCTGCAGACGGGCCTCTAGTACTGCCAGTTTCAGAATGTTGCTTGCTTTGTCGTTCAATACCAATTCACGGGTGTTGACGGGATGGCCATATTCATTGGTCCTCGCTATCGACTCCAGTTCTTCTTTCACCGTCTGGATGTCGATGTGCATGCGCTCGAACAACGCATGTACCTCATTGGCTCGGTCGCGAAGTATACCCATGAGCAGGTGCTCCGGCCCCACCCAACTACAGGCAAGCCTTGTGGCCTCTTCCCTGCTATAGGAGAGGATTTCTGACACTTTGGGTGAAAATTGGCTTGTCATTTTCTTGTTTACCTTAAAAAATAATACTCAATATCTATTAATAACACTCAATATCTGTCATTCAAACATCGTGCCAAAATCATTTATTGCCAAAAATTTTAATATATTCATCCTCAAAATTTGGGGTGAAGAATTCTTTTCCTAACTTTTCCAGTATCTCTTCGCGACTGAAGAAGCGGCCACCGGCCAGTTCATCGGGGTTGGGGCGCACCTCTCCGTCGTAGGTGGTTTTGTATACATATACCAACTCGCGCTCGCGTTTGCCCTCGAAGATGTATTTGCCCAGGAATTCGGGGATGAAGTCGGTCACTCCAAGTTCCTCGCTTACCTCGCGGGTCAATGCGTCGGCCACTTCCTCGCCATAGTCCACATGCCCACCTGTGGCCGTGTCCCATTTGCCGGGTTGTATGTCTTTCCACTGTGGACGTTCCTGCAAGAAGAGCTGCCCTTGGCTGTTGAACAGGTGCAGGTGCACCACGGGATGCAGTATCTTGGTGCCGTCATGGGCCTGTCCGCGACTGATGCTCCCTATCACATGGCCGTTCTCGTCAACTATGGGGAAGAGTTCTCTTTGGTTGTCCATTTCCAGTTGAGTTAGAGTTCCATGACAGCGGTGAAACAGTCGCCAAACTGTTCGGCGATGCCTGTGGGATGATTGGCGAAGATGCCGAAGACGGCGCTGCCGCTGCCTGACATTTGGGCATAAAGGGCACCATCGGCATAGAGCTGGTCCTTGATTTCGCCTATGCGGGGGTATAGGGCGATAATAGGAGCCTCGAAGTCGTTCACCAATTCCTCACGCCATGTGCTGATGGGCTGACATACAATCTCCCGGCAGCATTTGGCGGGTTGGTGGGGGTGTATGTTGGCATAGGCCTCGCGGGTCGAGACAGCGATGTCGGGTTTCACCAGCGCCAGATGGTAGCCCTTCAGGTTGCCGTACTCGCCATCGGCAGGCTCGAGTATATCGCCGATGCCTGTGGCGAAAGCGGGTTCCGAGGTGATGAAGAAGGCGCAGTCGGCTCCCAACTGTGCGGCATAGCGCTCCATCTCGGCATTGCCGATGTTCAGGTGGTATTCCTCGTCGAGCAACCTGATCATGTATGCAGCGTCGCTCGAACCTCCTCCCAGTCCGGCCTGCGAGGGAATTCGTTTGTGCAGGTGGGCATGGATTCGTGGCAGTCTGAAGTCTCTGGCCAGCAGGTTGTAGGCCTTTACCACCAGGTTGTGCTCGTCATCGCTGTCGATATTGATGCCTGTTGTCTTGATATCGCAGGGGTGCTCACTGGGGAAGTGGTGGTCCATCTTGTGCACCGACAGGGCGTCGTAGAGTGGGATGGGGTAGAACACGGTTTCCAGGTTATGGTAGCCGTCGGGCCGTTTCGACACGACGTTCAGGCCTAGGTTGATTTTTGCGCAGGGGAATACAGTCATATATCGTGCTTGATTCTTTGTTAGTCGTCTATCTCATGCAAATATAATGCAAATGGAGAGGATATGCAAACAAAACACGATTTTTTTGTGATTCTCCTTGTCCGTACGAAAAAACGAAAATGCCCCGCCCTGCTTCTTCCTGTTGCTATCTTTGCAGACGGGTTCGCCCCGCACACCTCATTCTCACCATCTCAAAACCTATCAACATGGCAACAGTAAAAATCAAATTCAGACCCTCCACGGTGCAAGGCAAGGAGGGCAGTCTTTTTTTTCAAATCATCCACAACAGGGTGGCCAGGCAGTTGAACACCGACTATAAGATTTTCCCTGATGAGTGGGACGAAAGGCACGAGGCCATTGTACCTCAAGGCGGTCGTGAATATCTGCTCGACAGCCTCCGCGAGCGGATCGACTGGGATGTGGCACGCCTGAATAAGGTTATCCTTCAGCTTGAGCACGAGCGTTACCGCTATTCGGCCGATGATGTGGTCGGGGCTTTCCAACGGCTGACCCGCGAGATGTCTTTCTTCTCGTTCATGCATGGAGTCATCGCCCAACTCAAGCAGTTGGGCAGGATCCGCACGTCGGAGACCTACACGGCAGCACTCAGGAGTTTCTTGGCTTTCCGCGGGGGACGGGATGTGCCGCTCGATGCCATCGACTCCGACCTCATGCTCCTCTATGAGGCCTGGCTGAAGGCGCGCGACGTTCAGATGAACACCGTCTCTTTCTATATGCGCATCATGAGGGCGGTCTACAACCGTGCGGTGGAGAAGGAACTGACCCCTCAGCGCCATCCCTTCAGGCATGTCTACACGGGGGTGGACAAGACCGTGAAGCGGGCCATTCCCATCAAGGTCATGAGGGAACTGAAACACCTTGACCTATCTTTGAAACCTTCCTTGGCGCTTGCCCGAGACCTCTTCCTGTTCAGCTTCTACACCCGGGGGATGTCGTTCATCGATATGGCCTATCTGAAGGACGGCAATCTGAGGAATGGCATTCTGACCTACCGGCGCAGGAAGACGGGCCAGCAGCTCACCATCAAATGGGAGAAATGTATGGCGGAGATTGTGGGGAAATACCACAAAGAGGGGAGCGCCTTTCTCCTGCCCATCATCACTGGGCAAGGCAATGAGCGCAGGCAGTATATCAATGCCCTCCATCTGGTGAACAAGCGTCTGAAGGAACTCTCCGAGATGCTGAGGTTACAGCGCCCCCTGACGATGTATGTGGCCCGCCATTCCTGGGCCAGTGCCGCCAAGGCGAAGAACGTGCCGCTGGCGGTCATCAGTGAGGGCATGGGCCATGACTCCGAGGCCACCACCCAGATTTATCTTGCCTCTCTCGAAACATCGGTGGTAGACAAGGCCAACAAGAAAATCCTTGACCTGCTTTGAACTGAATTGCTAAAGATTCTTGATGTTCTTGTGCGTATCCAATATGCACCTATGGAGCCTATCTGTCATCATAATTCAAATCATACCAAGTTATTATTACACCATCACTTAGCTGCTCGTTTTAGCAACTTCTCATCTTCGGCAATAATACTCATATTGCGAAGTATTTCGGCATCCATCTGTGTGACAGTTATAATTCTTAGTATTTATGGCACATTTTTTATGCCGTGCATCTTCATCCATACTATTTCTTTCTCAGGCTCCTCATCAGGGCCTGTGCGAATTTGCTGAATTCATTGGAAAACTTTCCCCTGCCCACCACATTGTAGAGCAGGGCTGAGGCAGCCGAGGCATTATCCTTGCCCACGAAAGGAGCGACACTGGAGATCTGTATCTCATCCTTGCCAAGGTTGAGGTGGGCCTCGTAGAGCTTGCGCGTCGGTATCTTGTAATCAAGCCGGTTCCGCACGTCGCGTATCACGGTGGTTGTCTTGTTGGCGCTCACCACCCGCCATTCCTTCAGTGCCTTGCTGCGGATGGTCTTCTCCTTGGCAATGGTCTCCACAAATTCATTGTAGGGCAATTTGCTTATGTACCTATCGAAGATGTTTTCTTCAGTATTGTCTTCCTCGCGTATGATCCTCTTGCGGAAGACCTTGTCGGTGAGAATGTCCCTGCGCATGCATCGTGTCAGGAACTCGATGTTGTCTTGTACGACCAAGTGCCCATGCTCGTAGCCTCTCATATCGTTGATCAAGACATCTGGCAAAAGGTCGTGCTCTATCAGATACAGCAGCAGGCCCGGACTGCATATATGCTGGGCGACGATATAGTGGAGTCCTGTTGCCTCGGCCTCTGACTGATTGTAGAATGGGTTGGAAGGATGCTTGATGCACTCTGGCTCCAGCGAGATGGTCATCTGACCGTTATCCTCGAAGAACACCACCAGTGGGGCATCCTGGTGACAATCCAATTCCTCCAATTCTTGTTGCTTCAGGCCAAAATCTTTATGTAGCCACTTCTTGTAGCTGCTGAAGTTTTTGAAGAAAAAGAGCCTCTCGCCGCCATGTTGCCGGATATAGTCATCATACTGCCCTTTGCAGCCGTTCATGGCAAGGTCATTCTGTTTTTGCTCTGCTACATACTTCTCGTAGGTGCCGGCAGGTGGCGCCGACCAGATGCCTGCCCCGTTGAGATGCCATTGCCCGTTCATGTTGATGAAAGAGCCTGCCAGATGGGTATTCCTCTTCTCCATTTTTTTTGTGTTGTCAAGGAAGTTGCCTCTGCTCACGTTGATGATGTCGCCCTTGAAGTCGCTCAATCGAATGTACTTGCTGTCGCTGCCTTCCAGCTTGTAAATGCCAAAGGGCTTGTACTCCAGTTTCTCGATGGCGGCAGCCAGCTCATCGTCGGGGGCATCCATGTCTATCCTGATCATCTCCGCATAAATCTGTTGAGGCGTGAGTGACAGGGGCCATACCCGCTGTTCTGCAAGGCTATAACAGTCGTTGGCATACTCGATGAGGTCTTCCTCGGCATCTTTAAACAGGTGGCGGATGTCGTCGTCAGGAGGCAGGTTGGTGTACCAGCGTCCCAGCGGGCAATACCGGCCCAGCCAAATCAGCACTGTCTTCACCATGTTGACATCGCGCTGTGTCTCCTCCGAGTAGAGGAGGTCGGCCAGTTCCTCGTTGGGAGGGATGTTGATCCTCCGCTCATGCCACAGCAGCACCAGATCCCTGGCCATTTTCCTTAACCCGTTGTTGGTGGGGTTGGAAATGGTTCCCTCGCTCTCTGCGCAGATACTGAGCCACAGCATGAAGCACATCGCATCTTCCTCGGCTTTCTCGTCATTGCTGCCAGCCGAGCTATAGAAAGGCAAGTATGTGCCGAACATTTTCTGGTATATTCTCGTGAAGGTCTCAAAGAGGTGTGTCTCGCTTTGGAGATCCTCCATATAGAGTGCCATGCTGATACTGATGTCTCTACGTTGCTGGTCATTCTTATTTGACAGTCCGATTTCGAGCAAGTTGAAGATCTCGTTGGCCAGCTGGCCATATTGAAAGTCTGTCTGGCAGGTGAGGTATCTGGGATGGCGGCGCTTAATGTCAATTGCCGTGATGCTTCTGATGTTCATTGTCTTTGCCATATTGCCGTGATGTGTATGGATTGCTTGAATAGATAGAATTGTAAAAGGTCTGTACGGATAGACCCTACAAAGGTATGGTTTTTCTTGTAGATAGTCAAATAATAGCATGAAAAAACGAGAGCACCGAATAGACATGCTCTTCTTGTGCATAATTATGTATGTTGAGGAAATCGGTTCAACTCTTGGAAAGAGAGTGAAGTTTTTTGCAAATATACAATTTTTTTAGGGAGAACAGGCCTTTTTGTGAATAAAAAATGGATATAAGATGAGGAAAACAACTCTCAAAAGACGATTTGTTGAACAAGGGATAATAATCTGAGGCAGCTTTTGAAATGATGATGCATGTCCTGAAAAACGGAATATCTCTTTCCAAGAGATTGACCAAAAACAGAGACGAATGGATAGAATTGAGCTCATCAGAAAAATCAAAACACTTGAGGGACTTACTAACGAAGAGAAATCTGAATTGTTGGGATTACTCCAAACCCGTAAGAAATATGGTCTGGTGTGGGAAGACAAAGTTGAGGACGTTGAAGAACGGCTGCGCGATGAATTGCCGATTCTCCGTGAAGTTAAAGACAAATACATTCCATCTGATGCAAAAGATGCGCCCAACCATATCCTAATAGAGGGGGATAATCTTGAAGCTCTTACCGCCCTTAGTTATACCCATGAGGGAAAGATTGATGTCATTTACATTGATCCGCCTTATAATCGAGGTGAAGAAGACTTTAAATATAATGATAATTATATAGATAAGGATAATCCCTTTAAACATTCTATGTGGCTTTCCTTTATGAAAAAAAGATTAAAAATAGCAAAATCTTTGTTAAGTCCACGAGGTGTAATAATTACGCATATTGACGAACACGAATTTGATGCCCTTCATATGCTATATGAGACTGAAATATTTAATGAATCATCTAATCTTGGTGTTATCATATGGAATAAAATGAATCCAAAAGGTGATGCTCATTCAGTTGCAATAATGCATGAGTATATTCTAATTTTCTGTAAGAATAAGGATTTCTTTATGGAAAATGAATATGGTTTAATGAGAGAGAAACCAAACGCTAATAAAATATTGGATAAAGCAAATCAATTATTTCAAAAAATAGGTAAGCGAAGCATTCCGGAAGAAATAAAGGCAATGTTGAAGAGTTATGGCTTTTCTATGAGTTTAGTTAATCAATTTTCTATTGACTATGATTTCAAAACCGTATTGAATGAATTTCAAAACTGGTTAAGAAAAAGTGACTTTTCTAAGGGTGAAAAAGCATATAAGTATATAAATAAACAAGGAGAAGTTTTTCGTACTGTATCAATGGCGTGGCCAAATAAGGAAAAAGCTCCTGAAGATTATTGGATCCCATTATACCATCCAATTACAGGAGAACAATGCCCTCTTCCATCAAAAGGATGGCGGAATCCTTCAAAAACGATGGCACAATTATTAGGAGATAAGCCCCCTGTAATATACGACAATATGGTAGTTAAAGGTGAGATAGCTTTTACAAGGAAGAAAAATGGCACATGCAACATCCCTGAAAGAGTATATTATTTAAAAGATAATATGCTAGAAAATGTGTCTTCTATTTATAATGACGGATCTAGTAACGAACAGTTATTCATAGATTTAGGAATAAAATTTCCATATCCAAAGTGTCTCAATGTCGCTAAATATTTATTAAGCAATGTTATTCGAGATAAAAACATAACGATACTTGATTTTTTTGCTGGTTCAGGAACCACACTTCATGCAACGATGTTGCTTAATGAAGAGGATAACGGAAATCGTAAATGTATTTTAATAACTAATAATGAAAGTAATATCTGTGAAGAAGTTACTTATGTTCGAGGTAATAAAGTTATCAATGGCTACACCACGCCAAAAGGATTAGAAGTTGAAGGCTTACACAACAACCGCCTACGCTACTATCAAACTGACTTTATTTCCCGCGATAGAACCCAACGCAACATGCGACAGTTGGTCAACGCTGTCACGGATATGCTTTGCATCAAAGAAGATTTATATACAGAGCAACAAAAGTTTGGGCGATGGAAGATGATACCACAAATAGCCCGGTATTTCAGTGATGGAAAAAAACACATGCTTGTGGTTTATAACGAGCAAGCTGCATCGAAATTATCGGAAATGATAGCCCAAATAGATTTGGAAGGGGAAAAAATAAAGATATATATCTTCTCACCAGAGCGCTATGCTTTCGATGATGAGTTTTATGAAGTACAAGACAAAGTGCAACTCGTGGCACTCCCTGCAGCCATCTATGATGCCTATCAAAAAGTATTACCTAAACGAAGACCACAAATGCTTGAAATAACAGAAGAGAAAAAAGCTATCACTCATGATCTCTTTGAAGAGGAGAAAGGAGGTGAAGCATGAAACAACTGAATTATCAGCAGAATGCCATCAATGAATTGGTGGAGAAGGCCATACAACTTTTGAAACTGAACGGACATCGCAAGCAACTTATATTCAAAGCTCCGACTGGAGCTGGTAAAACGGTGATGGCTTCCGAAATGCTCTCACGCCTGACCACCGAATTACAATCTCGTGGCGATAGTCCATACCAACAAGTGGCCTATATTTGGATTGCTCCCAACAAACTACATCAACAGAGCTATTTCAAGATGAAGGATTTCTTTAATGAGACCCATCTGCTTCGTGCTGTGATGTATGATGAACTCGACCATTCAGAGGGATATATCAAGCCAGGAGAGATACTTTTTGTAAACTGGGAGAGCATAAATAAAGAGAAAAACATCATGGTGCGCGACACAGAACAAAGCGCATCCATCTATGAGATTACACGATGCACACAAGATGAGCATGGCTTTCCAATTGTAGTGATTATCGATGAGGAACATTTGTTTTGGTCAAAATCCGCTGACAAGTCAGCCAAGGTGTTGCAAAAAATCAATCCCAAAGTGGAAATCCGCGTGTCTGCCACTCCCAAGACATATTCCGACTATCAAGTGACCATCCCACGGGAACTGGTTGTGGCAGAGGAAATGATCAAGAAGCAGGTGATTCTGAATCCTGACATTACACAAGGGTATACTGACGAACAGGAATTGAATCAACATCTTATCAAATGTGCGCTCAAAAAGCGTGATCAGTTGGCTGCTGCTTACAAGAAGTTGGGTGTCAATATCAATCCTCTTCTTCTTATTCAACTTCCTAACGACACAAAAGAAACGATGACTGCCGAAGATACGGCCATCGCTGACCAGGTAAAAGTGTATTTGCGACAAGTGCGTGGTATCAATGAGGAAAATGGCAAACTCGCGATTTGGCTTTCAAATGAGAAAGCCAACCTGACCAATCTTGAACAGCCCAACAACCTTGCAGAGGTGTTGTTGTTCAAACAGGCCATCGCCCTTGGTTGGGACTGTCCTCGTGCAGCAGTGCTGCTTATCTTCCGCAAGATGCAGAGTGACACGTTCACCATCCAGACCGTGGGACGCATCCTTCGTATGCCAGAACAGAAATTCTATACGAATAACGCCCTGAATGTTGGGTATGTCTATACAGACATCAGCAAAGACAAGATTCAGATAGTGGCAGAAGATATGGATTATCTGAACAAGGACACGCTTCAAGCCATCCGTCGTGAGAATTTAAATAATGTTGAGTTGCAATCCTATTACAGTGTTTACAAGAGCAGCGACCGCAACCGTCTGGGACCTGATTTCAAACAAGTTCTTATCGACTGCTTCACACGCAATTGGCTGCTTACTTACCAGCCGACATTGTTCACTTTCGAAGAGATGACTGGAGAAAGCAGCGACGATGTTACTTTAGGAACAACTCAACCTGCTCAATCTACTATGGCTACCAACCGTCAAAAATTGGAAGGAATAATCCGCTTCGATGTGAAGAACGTTAATGTGGAGATACCTGCCGACCTGGTGTTTCAAAACGAAGTCGGTATTATCGATGTGGGTGAAAGGTCAAAATTCGCCCGCAGTGCCGGGGAACTCCAACGAATCTATATTGATTTCTGCCGAAGCATGATTGGCGGCAAGTTTGAGAAGGCACATAGTACAGGGGTCTTGGCTGGTTATCTGATGGAAGCCATGGAAGAACTGTTTGATTTATTTGAGACCGATGCCAAGAAAGTCATCCTCTACCATCTGAATAAACCGAGATTTGTTGACATCATACAAAAAGCCCTTGACATCTATGCACGAAACTTACATAGCAGACAACATCAAGCCAAACAACGTGGTTTTGAGGAATATACATGGGAAGTGCCAACAGAGCGTCTTTATAAGGAAGAAACACATCAAGTGAAAGAAAAAGTCAGAGATCACGCTCTGCTTCCCTTCATTGAATTGAAAGAAGCGTCCACCCCCGAACAATTATTCCGTGACTTCCTCGAAGCCCATAACGACAGTATTGACTGGTGGTACAAGAATGGCGATGAGGGCAAACAACATTATTCCATCCCTTACGAGAAGTCGAATGGCGACAAGTCGCTGTTTTATGTTGATTTTATTGTGCGAATGAAGAACGGCCAGGTATTCCTCTTCGATACCAAGTCGGAATTGAGTGACCCCGAAGCACCCAACAAGCATAATGCACTCCTCGACTACATGAGCCACCCAGACCGAGAAGAACAGCATCTCAAAGGTGGTGTCATCATTGAGAAAAATGATGTATGGTATTATTCGCGCTTCCCCATCACGACAACGAGCGACGTGACAGGATGGGATGCATTCTATCCTAATGACTATAACTAAAATCGATGAATATGGCAAAAGGACCCATTTAATATAATGCGAGATGGAAAAAATGCAGAAAGCTTATGAAGCTATAGAGATACTGAAATCTTTGGGACTACCTGTCAGCTCTGAGCAAATGAAAGGTATTGCAAAGATGGAGCGAGAATACCTGAGTGAGGAAGTTATTCCACTTTTAGAGGGAGAACTCTTACCATTAGTGGATAAGATGAGAAACAGGTTTCAGCTGGAAGTTATATATAGTGCAGAAACAGGTCTGGATGTCAATCTCATAGATCGTATTCCTAAACAGGAAACGCTGTCTCAAGGTGACACGGAATCGAGAAGGCAGAGAAAGTATATTATTCGAGTAACATTTCCCGACAATCACGTTTCATGTAACAAGATGGTGTGGGAAACTTTGATGGATGTAATTAGGTATGCTGAACCAGAAAACGTTCAAAGACTTGGCATTATAGTCATGGGTGGGAATATTGTTTCAAATGAGTTGCTGGAAAATGAACGTTATCGTGTAGGTCAGAAAGAAGTCAAACCAGGATTATATGTCAATACCTATTCTTCAACCGACACGAAGTATGAGCAGATAAAGAAAATTAACCGTTCTTTGGATTTAGGACTAATAGTAGAAAAGGTGATGCTGTGATGGATGACGAACAATTAAAGAAAGCCTATGAGGCAGTGGAATTGCTTAAAGCACTTAATCTTCCAGTCAGTGAAGAACAGAAGACTGCGATAGCTGTCTTGGAAAAGGAATATCTGAAACAAACAGTTGTTCCCAACGTGAAGAAGGAGCTGGCTCCATTCCTTTCTTCTTTCGTAAATAGGACAAAGTTGAGAATTGACTATTCTCCCAATGAGGGATTGAGCATTTCTATAGTTGGTGAACAAAGACCTTCACAGAGTGAGACTGATGGGAATGTAACAAATGAAGGTAGAGATAGAACCAAATATGCTATAGATGGCGGATTACCTCAGAACAAGAGAAGATTTGTTTTAGAGGTAGTACGAAAATATGTAGATGAGCATCCTGGAATAACTATTGATGAACTAGAAAGGGTATTTCCATCCCATCTTAGTAACAGTCCGTTGAATGGTGTTGTCAGATCGTATGAATCTGTTACCAATCGAATGAAGACCCAACCCGATTTGAAGAATCGGTTTCTTCTTGAACCTGAAGAATTGATAACGCTCTCTGATGGGACCAAGGTGACAGTATACAATCAATGGGGGCATGCATTTAGCCAATTCCTTGAACTGGCACAAAAGATGTATATTGTGGAATGTTTTGGGTGAAACGCCTGACATTGGGCATGGAAAAGCGAATGCGAAGGCATGGCAGACAGAAATGCGAGTTGACTGAAGAAGTACAAGCTTTTTAGTATGCTTCCGTAAACGCGCAGCGCGAGACGGCCGTCTCGCGCTGCTTCTCTTATGTCGGATAAGAGTGGTTTGGAATAAGAGTAGCGTCATCTCAATCGCGAAGGATGGGCATGGTCATGCACCTCGCACCACCTCCGGCTCTTGGCAGTTCCGAACCAGGGAAGGCGGCCACGAACGAGTCGTAGTCCTTCATGTCCACCTTGCCGCTCACAATGTCCTCGGCGTTGAGCACGGCGAACCCGGCCTTGTCGAGGGCATCGATGGTGTGGGTGTTGCGCTGGTAGCCCATCACCTTCCCCTCGCCCAAGGCAAAGAAATTGGCGCCGCTGTGCCATTGCTCGCGCAACTGTACCCAGGAATCACTGCCACCACAGATCACAGGAGCCACGTCCCATCCCAACATGCGCAGCCCGCTGAGGATGTCGCGCACTTGATGGTAGGTCACCTTGCCGTTGTGTATCCGTATCAGCGTCGTGGCCTTGTTGGCGAAGAATCCCTCTTTTTTCAGCATCGGCTCAAACACCATGCAATGGTGCTGTGAGAGGAAGGTGAACACCATGTCGAGATGGATGAAAGAGTCGGGGTCGGTGGGCATCTCCTGCACCAGGATGTTGAAATGGTCGCGCTCGTGGGCGAAGGTCTGAGCCAGATACTCGATGCCCTTCGCATTGGTGCGTATGCCCTCGCCGATGCAGAGCAGGTCGGGCGAGGCGATGTGGATGTCGCCACCTTCGGTGCGGGCCATGGGATTCCATGAGGCGGCATTCAGCATTTCGGCATGGAAGAAGTCGCGGAAGATGGCGTCGTAGAGCAACGTCTCACGCTCGCGCACCTCAAAACTCATTGAGTTGATGAGTACGCGGTTGTAGACCGACGACGAGGCATCGCGCGTGAAGAAAAGGTTGTAAAGCGGCTTCAGCAGGTAGCGGTCGTCGGAGAATCCGTCCCACTGCTCCTTCTCATACCCTTCGATGAGGATGCGCGCCAGTTTGGCACTGTCCAACTCCATCAGATAGTCGGAGAGTCCGTTGTTGACCTGTTGCTGCTGCGACGTGCGGCGGTCGTGGCGCAGGCTTTCCGTCACCAGATGCTGTCGGATGCCTTGGTCATCGAGAAGCACCTCCAGAATATCGCTCACATAGTAGACGTCGCACCACCGTTCCAGCACTCCACTGAAGAGGTCGTACTCCTTGTCTACCGTTGGCCGGTCGAGGATGTCGCTATACAGGGCCTGGGCCGCATTGAGCGGTGTCATGCGTTCTATCTCGATGCCCGGGCGCCGGAGCAGCACCGCACGAAGGCGGCCTGTCTCCGAGCACACGTTCACTTGACAGGGTTTTATCTTTTCAGTACTCATTTCATATAGGTATAACGATAGTCGGTGGGAGACACCAGTGTCTCCTTGATCACACGGGGGATAATCCAGCGGATGAGGTTGAACTCTCCGCCGGCCTTGTCGTTGGTGCCGCTGGCACGAGCTCCACCGAAGGGCTGCATGCCTACCACTGCGCCGGTGGGCTTGTCGTTGATATAGAAGTTGCCGGCGGCATAGCTCAGGGCCTCGGTGATTTTCTCCACGGCCATACGGTCGCGGCCGAAGACAGCACCGGTAAGTCCGTAAGGCGAGGTCTCGTCGCATAGTCTGACGGTCTCATCCACCTTGTCGTCATCATAGGGATAGACGGTGAGAATCGGACCGAAAATCTCCTCTTCCATCGACTTGAACCGGGGGTTGGTGGTCTCGATGACTGTTGGCTCCACAAACCATCCTTTCTGTTTGTCACATTTGCCGCCAATCACCACCTTGGCGTCTTTGGCGTTCTTGGCATAGTCGATATACGACTGGCACTTGTCGAACGAGGCCTCGTCGATGACGGCATTCACATAGTTCATCGGGTCTCTTACGTCGCCCATCTTGATTTCCTCGGTCATCCTGCGCACATCGGCGAGCACCTGCGGCCACATGCTCTTGGGGATATACATACGCGAGGCGGCAGAGCATTTCTGGCCCTGGAACTCAAAAGCACCGCAGAAGGCGGCTGTGGCCACGGCTTTGGGGTCGGCAGATGGATGCACGAAGATGAAGTCTTTACCACCGGTCTCACCCACCAGGCGGGGGTAGGAGACGTAGCGGTCGAGGTGGCTGCATGCCTGTTGCCACAGACTCTTGAATGTGGCGGTAGATCCAGTGAAATGGATGCCGGCGAAGTGCTTCGACTGGGTGGCCACCTCGCCTATCAGGGCACCGCTGCCTGGAAGGAAGTTCACCACACCATCGGGCAGACCGGCCTCCTTGTAGAGTTGCATCAGGTAGTAGTTGCTCAGCAAGGCCGTGGTAGAGGGCTTCCAGATGGCTACGTTGCCCATCAGCACCGGGGTCATGCACAGGTTCGAGGCGATGGAGGTGAAGTTGAACGGGGTGACGGCGAGCACGAAGCCTTCGAGTGGACGATACTCGGTGTGGTTGAGTTGTCCTGCTCCGTCCTTGGGTTGCATGGCGTAGATTTTCGAGGCGTAGTGCACGTTGTAGCGGAAGAAGTCGATGGTCTCGCAGGCCGAGTCAATCTCAGCTTGGTAGAAGTTCTTGCTCTGGCCTAGCATGGTGGCCGCGTTCATGATGGGGCGATATTTCGTGGCCAACAGTTCGGCCATCTTCATCACGATGGCTGCTCGGGTGGTCCAGGGGGTGCGGCTCCACTGCTGCCATGCCTTCATGGCAGTATCGATGGCCAGTTCTATTTCCTTTTTCCCCACTTTGTGGTAGGTGGCGAGCACATGTTGGTGGTCGTGTGGACAGGTTACCTTGCCCACGTCGCCGGTGCGTATCTCCTTGCCTCCTATGATAATGGGGATGTCGACCACGGTATTGCTCTGGCGCTCTAGTTCTTTCTCTAGTGCGATGCGTTCTGGTGAGTCTGCCAGATAGGCCTTCACGGGCTCATTGGCCGGAAGGGGGAATGTGATGATTGAATTGTTCATGTGTGTCAAAGTATTAAAAGGTTGTTTTTTTCAGAATAGTTCGGCCATCATGCAGCGTGCGCTGCCCCCTCCCGCTTTCTCGATATGGGGGATGTGGGGTGTCACGAGGTGCATGTGGGCAGAGAGGATTTTGGTTTGTTCGGGTGCAAGCGAGGCTTTGGCTGTGCTACTCATCACCAGGAGTGGCTCGCCTTGACGGTTGTGCACTTCAAGCATGTTGCCGGCAAACTGGCTTACCTGTGCCATCGTGATGCATACGTTTCGCTTGCCGTTGGCCTCGAGCAGTGAGAGCAGCCTTTGGCGCTGGCGGTCATCGGGGATGCTCTCTGTGCATACGATGGCGATGTGGGTGCCAATGTGCATCACCACGTTGGTGTGGTAGACGGGCATGCCGTGCTTGTCGACGCTGTCGAAGAGAAAGTAGTCGTAGCCCATCTGCTGGGCCCAGTCGGCCACTACCTCCTCATGGGTGCGGGGCGAACGGCAGGCGAATGCCATGTGGTGTTCGCGGTCGAGAATGAGCGACCCCGTGCCTTCGAGATACTTCCCCTGTTTTTCCCAATGGGTAAGGTCTACCACCTTGTCGAAGTGTGTCTGGGCGAGTACCGGTATCAGTTTCTCGCGCTCCAGTCGGCGGTTGGGGGCAAACATGGGGTAGAGCACCAGCGTATGTCCGCCTTCGTCTTGATGGGTCGAGAAGCAGTTGTTGGGGAAGATGGAGTCGGGGGTGAAGGGGGTGGGGGTGTCTTGCACCACGGTCACCTCAACGCCTTGTTCGCGGAGCAGGGCGACAAAAGCATCAAACTCTTCCAACGCTTCCTGCTGGAGCAGACGGGCTTCTTCGGCACCGACACGTTGTTGGAAGGCGTTGTTGCCCGCAGTCTCTTCGTTGAAGGCAAAACGGGCGGGCCTCACCATCAGCAGATGGCTTGTGGTTTGGATATTCTCCATGGGCATCGGGGATTATTGTGCCATTTCCTCAAAAGTCTCCTTGATGATGCCGATGGCTTTCCTCAACTCGCTCTCAGTGATGCAGAGGGGTGGGGCAAAGCGGATGATATGGTCGTGGGTGGGCTTGGCGAGCAGGCCTTTCTCCTTCATCTTCAGGCAGATGTCCCAGGCCGTCTTCCCGTTTACTGGCTTGGTGACGATGGCGTTGAGCAAGCCACGGCCACGCACCTGTTCGATAAAGGGTGATTCTATCTTCCTCACCTCGTCGCGGAAAATCTTGCCCATGGCTTCTGCATTCTCCACCAGATGCTCGTCTCTCACCACCTTGAGGGCCTCAACCGCCACTCGGGCTGCGAGGGGGAAGCCACCAAAGGTACTGCCATGCTCTCCTGGCTTGATGTTGAGCATGATGTCGTCGTCGGCCAGACAGGCCGAGACGGGCAGCACACCGCCACCAAGGGCCTTGCCAAGAATGACGATGTCGGGGCGCACGCCGTCGTGCTCCGAACAGAGCATCTTGCCCGTGCGGGCGATACCAGTCTGCACTTCGTCGGCAATGAACAGCACATGGTGTGCGTGGCACAGGTCATAGCAGGTCTTCAGGTAACCATCGTCGGGAACGAAGACACCAGCCTCACCCTGGATGGGCTCGGCGATAAAGGCACATGTCTCGTCGCCGTATTTTTCGAGTGCCTCGCGCAATGCCTCAGTGTCGTTGTAGGGGATGCGGATGAAGCCGGGAGTGAGCGGACCGTATTGAGCATACGAACTTGGGTCGTTGCTCATCGTGATCACCGTCACCGTGCGGCCGTGGAAGTTGCCCTCACAGCATATCACCTTGATTTTGTCATTGTCGATGCCTTTTTTCACGGCTCCCCAGCGACGGGCGAGTTTCAGGGCTGTTTCCACGCCTTCGGCACCGGTATTCATAGGCAGCACGCGGTCGTATCCGAAGTATTCGTGCATGAACTGCTCATACTCGCAGAGAGCGTCGTTGTAGAAGGCACGCGAGGTGAGGCACAACACGTCGGCCTGGTCTTTCAGGGCTTTGACGATGCGTGGATGACAATGTCCCTGGTTCACGGCAGAGTAGGAGGAGAGAAAGTCGAAATATTGCTTGCCTTCCACATCCCACACGTAGATGCCCTTGCCACGGTGAAGCACCACTGGCAGAGGATGGTAATTGTGTGCGCCATAGTGCTCTTCCAGGTTCATGAGGCGCTCGCTGGCGCTAAGCGGTTCTTTTCCAATGTTTTTCGGAGTCTCTGATGTCTTTTCCATAGTAACAAATGTAAGTTTATGCGATTTTTTTGCAAATATAAATTTATTATCGAAATTGTCAATGCTTTCTGTGCTAATTTTCGTTAAATTCTTGTCTGTTTTTTCATGGTGATGATTTCAAAAACAAAAAACGCCCCCTCGTATGAGGGAGCGCTGTATAGGCATGGGGTTATTACTATTCTTTTATCCGGCTACGATGCTGAAGGCGCCTGTCATGTAGATGCCCAACTTGAGTGAGTAGTCGAAACCACCCACCTGGTTCCATGGTGCGTTGTAATAGATGATTTCCTTGATTACTTTCTCATTCTTGTCATAGTATTTCTTGGAAAGGATGCGGTAGGTAAGCAGGGGAGCGTCGAACTCGTAGAGCAGTTCAGCCCTCACGGGTTTACCAATCACGCCGTCGCGCTTGGCATCCTTCTTGCAGAGCTTTGTGGTTTTGTAGTCATAGCGCACCCACATACGGTAACTTTTCGGTAATCGGTCCACGCAGTCGCTGGCATTGACAACCATCGTATCGTTTTCCACTACCGTCTTGTAGGATTTCACTTGAGCGAATGCTGCTGTGTGGAGCAAGAGCATCCAGAACAGGGAGAAAATCATTCTTTTCATATGCATAAATTGGTTGGTTGGTGCAAAAATACCACATTATTTGGATTGTCCAAAGAATGTACTTGTTTTTTTGACAAAGAATAGAGCGATTTTCGTCATGATGAGGGGTGACTCTTTTCGTGGCTCTGGTTGGGATATTGGTTTTTTTACACTTGAAAGTGCGTTTTTCTGACAAAACGAATGTGGCATGAAAAAGATTTCGTAACTTCGCAGCGTGAAGTGTCGACGTCTTTTGGAAAGAACGGATTCTTCCCGTTTCCAACTCGGCTGTTCGTCACTTCGAAGTATTTGGACCAACCTTGATTGACGGAATGAATAAACTGAAATCTATTGCTCTGTGGCTGGGGGCACTGGTCGTGGTGGCTTTCGCCTTGTTGTTCTACGAGGCCGACCTGCTGTGGAAGGTGCAGCAACACAACGTTTTCTTGAACTCCTCCCTGTTCTTCCACCAACAGATGGTGGCACCCGGTGGTATGCTCTCTTACATAGGTGCTTTTCTTACCCAGCATTTCTACTATCCCTGGGTAGGTGTACTCCTTCTGTGCGGTTGTTGGTTGCTGCTCATGTGGCTGACCGAGCGGACATTCGCTATCCCTGAGAAATGGAAGGTGCTGACGCTGATTCCCGTAGCCATTCTCTTACTCGCCAACATGCAATTGGGCTACTGGGTGTATGTCATCAAACTGCGCGGTTTCTTCTATGTGGCCACCCTGGGCGTGATAACTGGCTCTGCTTTGCTATGGGCATTCCGCAAACTGCCCGAAAAATTGTGGCTGCGCGCTGCGTTTATCGTGTTGGTGGCCTTGGTGGGCTATCCGTTGATGGGTGTCTATGCTTTGGCCACGGTGATATTGATGGGCGTGATGGTCTGGATGCAGAAATCAAAGCGTAGCAATCAAATCATCTTGAGCGCTTTGGCACTGTTGAGTGTCATCCTCATACCATTGATTTATTATCATTTCGTCTATTACGAGACAAATCTCAAGGATATCTACACCGTAGCGCTACCCGTGTTCACCATAAGCGATCACTACCCCGACTATTATATTCCTTATTATGTGCTGGCTGCATATTACTTGTTGCTGACGCTGATCAGTGGCAGGAAGTGGAAAGAATCGAAGCACTCTGCCATGCAATGGGCAAAACAAGGATTGGTGCTGGCTGCTGTCATAGGCTGTGTCTACTATTTCTGGTATAAGGACAACAACTTCCACCATGAGTTGCGCATGCAGCGGTGTGTGGAACAGGCCGACTGGGACGGCGTTGTAGAGGAAGGCAAGAAGCAGGATGGCGAGCCTACTCGGTCGATCGTGATGATGCACAACCTGGCATTGAGCCGATTGGGACGTCAGTGTGAAGAGATGTACGATTTTCCTAAGGGCTCGAAAAAAGTCAACACACCATTGCCCATCTATATGTATCATGTCGCAGGAAGGATGATGCTCTATCAGTATGGGATGATGAACGAATGTCACCGTATCTGCATGGAGGATGGCGTGGAATATGGCTGGAGTGTGGAACTGTTGGAGTATATGGCTCGCTGTGCCATCTTCAACAACGAGAAACAGGCTGCGAGAAAGTTCCTAGACCTGCTTAGGCAAACCTGTTACTATGGCGGTTGGGCCGACCGGATGGAGAAGCTGCTGAACGACAAACAACAGTTGGCGAAAGACAAGGAAACGGGCCCCATCACCCATATGCTCCACTATGTGGACCGGCTGGATGCGGTCGAAGGATGGGTGGAGAAATGCGTGATGACCAACCTGGCACAGCATGATGCCGACGACCTCTATTTCCAGGAACAGGCCGTGCTTGGTGCGATGTGGACCAGAAACCCCGATTACTTCTTCCCCCGTTTCGAACATTATATGGACTTGATTGGCGACCGTCCTGTGCCACGTATCTTCCAAGAAGCGGCTTGGCTCTTCGCAAATATGGTGGGTATGGAAGGATTGGAGGAGTGGACGCTTCAGCATGGCGTTAAAGAAAACTTCAGTGCGTTCATGCAACTGATGGAGCAGACCAAGAAGTCGCCTGCTACCCACCCCAAGGAATGGCTGAAAGAACGATTCGGCAACACCTATTTCTTTGAATTCTTCTTCTTGAGAAACATCACATATTATTGATATGAAAAAACTCATTTTGCTCACCGTGGCCGCAACATTGTTGATGGCCTGCGGCAACGAGATACCCGAGAAGTTTTGGGAGTCGGACAAACTGCCTGAAATCTATCCCGACTACACCAATGTCACGATACCTGTCAACATCGCACCACTCACTTTCAAAATCGACGGCAAAGCCGATGATATGGTGGCAAGGTTGACCGCTGGCAACGAGGAGGTGGTCTATGGCGGTGGTCAGGTGCAGCCCGATGCCGACGAATGGAAACGACTGGCCGAGAGCGCCAAGGGCGATGCCATCAAAGTGGAGGTGTATGTAGAGAAGGAGGGTCAGTGGACTCGTTTCAAGCCGTTCAACATCTATGTGTCACCCGACTCCATCGACCCTTATCTCAGCTATCGACTCATTTCCCCGTCGTATGTCACCTACGAGGAACTGACCATCAACCAACGTTGTCTGGAAAACTACGACGAAAGTGTGATCTACGACAACATGCTCTGCTCGGATGGAGCCGACGGACAATGCATCAATTGCCATAACTACCAGCAGTACAACCCCGATAGAATGCAGTTCCATGCTCGTCAGAACCTGGGCGGAACCATTATTGCATATGATGGAAATATCAAAAAGATAGGTATGGGCAACGACTCTATCTTGTCGGCTGGTGTCTATCCCACATGGCACCCCTGGCTCAAGCTGATTGTCTATTCCACGAATATGACAGGCCAGATCTTCCACTCCGTCGACCCCAACAAAATCGAGGTGTTTGATACGGAAAGCGACCTGATTGCCTATGACGTGGAGAAAAACGAGGTGACCAATATCGAGAACGACTCCACCGAAATGGAATGTTTCCCCTTCTGGGCACCCGATGGCAAGACGCTTTACTATTGTAGCGCCCACTTCGAGTACAAAGACACGGTTGGAAAAGGGAAAGAGTTCCTCTCGCGTACCGAAGAGGTGAAATACAACCTCTACAAGAAAAGCTTCGACCCCGAAACATTGCATTTCGGTCCACGGCAACTGGTCTTTGCGGCTGATTCGGTCGATAAGAGTGCCACCTTGCCACGCATCTCGCCCGATGGCCGCTATCTGATGTTTACCCTGGCCAAAGCTGGCGTCTTCCATATTTGGCACCACGATGCCGACCTTTGGATGCTCGACCTCCAAACGGGAAAAGTGCGCAGCATGGATGAGATCAACTCACCCGATACCGAGAGTTATCATTCATGGTCGAGCAATGGAAGATGGGTGGTGTTCAGCAGCAGGCGATATGATGGCAACTACACTCGTCCCTTCATCGCTCATATCGACGACAAAGGGCAAGGTAGCAAACCTTTCGAACTTCCTTGCGCCGACCCCGACTATCACCGCCAGTTCCTGAAAAGCTATAATGTGCCAGAGTTGATGCGAGGGCCTGTGAGCATCAAACCACAACAGTTTGCCGAGGCCATCAAGAAGGAGGCCATTCCGGTTAAATATGTCCGGCAACTTCAAAAACAGCACTGATCCAGGCATCGGCCCATGTCATGGTAGCAGCCTACAATTATGTTACCGATATTTAACATAATTATGGATTTTAAACGGATTTATGGATAGTTTTTAACTTTTTTAGCAAAAAATTTGGAAATAAAAATGTTTTTTAGTATTTTTGCGATGTTATCAAAGGTGGTGTAGAAAGTGAAAATCAGACCTCTCATCGTATTAACGGTATGGATCACCATACTCACAGCATGCGACTTCAAACTGAAGCCGTTCAGCGAGATAGTGGGCGATACTGTTCAAATCACCATCCAGCGCTACGACCGCTTGGAGAGCCTGTATCTCACCACAGGTGATTTTTCTGCGCTCCAACAGATGAGCACTGATTATCCCAATGAGACCCGTACCCTTATCGAAAACGTTTTGGGGCTTGGTGATGTGAGCGACCCGCAAATCAACTCCAAACTGCTCAGGTTCTACCAGGACTCTACCTTGCAGACGGTCATCTCTGACGCCGAGGTGCAGTATGCCAACATGAGCGACCTCAATGCCCAACTCACCGACGCTTTCCATACACTCAAAACTTGGATTCCCGACCTCAAGGTGCCCATGGCCTATGCACAGATCTGCGCCTTCGACCAGAGCATTGTGGTGGGTAACGAGTCGGTAGGTATCTGTCTCGACAAGTATTTGGGAGCCGATTACCCATTGTATAAGAAATATTACGATGAGGCCCAGAGAAAAACGATGCAAAGAGAGAATATTGTGCCCGATTTCATCAGTTTCTACTTGCTGAGTCTTTACCACATGCCCAATTTCGATTCGGCCTCGCAGCGCGAACTCGACCTTCATGTTGGGAAAATACAATGGGTTACCAACAAGGTGATGGGCAATAATTTCTTCAAGTCGAAATTCGTCAAGGTTTTCGATAAGTATATGTTGAAAAATCCTAACCTCTCGGTGCAGGAATTGCTCGAGGATTTCGACTATGCCAAGTTCAACGACGCGGATTAAATATTCTGGTGGGTAGGATAACTAGCCCCACAAAAGCCTCCTTCCTGTTAATTAGTTATGTGTTTTGCTTAACAACATGAGCAAAACACACTAAAATATCCTAAACTTTTGGTTTATTTAACGGCTTAATGCCCCTGCCGTTTGCATAATTCAAAAAAAATCGCCATCTTTGCACCGATTTTACATGACAGACTGTCTACAGTACCTTAAAAAGGCCCCAAGGCAGTCTGCTATACTATTGCAATGGAAATGAAAAAAATCTTTACGATTGCCACAATGGTGGCTCTGTCGGTCAATGTACTTGCCCAAAGTGGCACCAATTCTCCATATTCCCAATATGGCTTCGGTTCACTCACCGATCAGGCTACCGGATTCAACAAGGGTATGAACGGATTAGGACAGGGCTTCAGGAGTGGAGGACAGGTGAATGTGCTCAATCCGGCATCCTATTCATCCGTCGACTCGCTCACCTTTGTTTTCGATGCGGGACTGTCGGGACAAATCACCAGTTTCGAGGAGAATGGCAAGCGGCTCAATGCCAAGAATGCCAATTTCGAATATGCGGTGGCCTTGTTCAGGCTTTTCAAGCATGTGGGTGTGAGTTTCGGTGTGCTCCCCATCTCAAACGTGGGGTATTCCTACTCCAGCACCAACGATGTGGGCGACGCCAACTCCACTACGTATACCAATACATTCAAGGGATCGGGTGGATTCAGGCAACTCTATGTAGGTATGGGCTGGGAACTGTTCAAGGGCTTCTCGCTGGGTGCCAATGCCGCCTATGTGTGGGGCGACTACAACAGGTCGGTGGTCAACAGCTATAGTGACAGTTATGTGAACACGCTCTCCAAATACTATACATTGGAGGTGTCGAGCATGAAATTTGACTTTGGTGCACAGGTTGCCATCCCCTTCTCGAAGAAAAGCGGACTCACCCTCGGTGTCACTTATGGACTGGAACAGAATATGAAGGCCGACCCTGAGTGCAAAGTCATCTCCACCAACTCGCAGACCAATGTGGCCGACACTACCTCGTATGTGGTCAAAGACGGCGTTAAGTTTCCCACCACCATCGGGGCAGGAGCCATGCTCAACCTCAACAACCGACTCCGCATAGGTGCCGACTATTCGTTACAGAAATGGGCAAGCGTGGGATTCCCCGAGTACAAAGTGACTGACAACCAGCCATCTTATACCGTTAATAAGGACTATTTCAAAGACCGTCATAAGATGACGGTGGGATTGGAATACTGCAAGAACGCCAATTCGCGTAACTTCTTCGGACGAATCAGGTTCAGGGCTGGAGCATCCTATGCCACACCTTATATTAATATAAATGGCCACGACGGACCAAAGGAAATCAGCGTGAGTGCTGGTTTCGGCATTCCCATTATCAATGTGTGGAACAATAGGTCTATGCTTAATATCAGTGGACAGTGGGTGAGGATGGATGCCTCGAATCTGCTCAAGGAGAATACCTTCCGTATCAATATCGGCATTACCTTCAACGAAAGGTGGTTCATGAAGTGGAAAGTGGATTGATACCAGCCGCCTGCCCATGAGAAAGTTGCCCTATCTCATCTCTCTTGTCTTTCTCTGCGCCCTTCTGGCCTGTGAGGAGGAGAAAGAACACATCGCACCAGCCATCAATCCACGCGACTCGGTGCCAATGATGATGTCGTACGGGGTCAATACACTCATCTCCGACTCTGGTGTGATCAAATACCGCATCGTGGCTGAGCAGTGGGAAGTGAACCAAGCCAAGAATCCGTCGAGATGGGTTTTTGAGAAAGGACTGTTCCTGGAACAGTTCGACTTGGCCATGCATGTGCAGTCGTTCATCCAGTGCGACACCGCATACTATTATGACGTGGAGCGTCTGTGGGAACTGCATGGTAGGGTGAAAATCCTCACCAAGACCGGTCTCAGGTTCAGTAGCGAGGAACTCTTCTGGGACGAGAATAGGCACGAGATATGGTCGAACAAGTTCTCACACCTTATTACCTCCGACAAGGAGTTGCAGGGCAACAGGTTCAGAAGCGATGAGAAAATGACAAAATACTCGGTGAGGAACTCCAAGGGATATTTCGACAGGAAAGAAATAGACAAGTCGGATAAAAAGAAATCGAAGCAACAATCCGACTCCGCGAGGATGAGTGGGCGCAGGCCTGCCTCACCACGCCGAATAAACAATAACTGATGGGATGGACTGGCATTTGATTCTTGGAATTCTCATAACAATGGTGTTCTCTGCCTTTTTCTCGGGCATGGAGATCGCCTTCGTGGCAAGCAACAGGATGCTTGCTGAGATGGATAAGGAAAAAAACGGACTCTCTCAGTGGTGCATTTCCCTCTTCTACAAGCATCCCAACAACTTCGTGAGCACCATGCTTGTAGGAAACAACATCGCGCTTGTGGTCTACGGCATCCTTATCGCCAAACTCTTCGACGCGACCATCTTCAAAGGCTATAGTCCTGGGTTCACCGTGCCGGCCGATACTATCCTCTCGACACTTATCGTGCTCTTCACAGGAGAGTTCTTGCCCAAGACGCTCTTCAAGAACCTGCCTAACAAACTCCTCACTATCTTCGCTTTCCCGGCGTTTATCTGCTACGTCATACTGTGGCCCATATCCAAGTTCTCGACATTCCTCTCCAGGATTCTCATGCGGATAGTGGGTATCAAGGTGAGCAACAAGAAAGACGATGAGTTGTTCTCGAAGGTCGACCTCGATTATCTGGTGCAGTCGAGCATCGACAATGCCGGTAACGACGAGGAAATCAATGAGGAGGTGAGAATCTTCCAAAACGCGCTCGACTTCTCTGAGACCAAGGTGCGCGACTGCATGGTGCCCCGAACTGAGATTGATGCCGTGGCAGAGGATTGCGACATCTCTCATCTCAATCAAATCTTCATTGAGAGCGGACATTCGAAAATCATTGTATACAAAGAGGATATCGACCATATTATTGGATATATTCATTCGTCGGAGATGTTCAGAAAACCCGACGATTGGAGAAAGGACATACGCACCATGCCTTTCGTGCCCGAGACCATGGCTGCACAGAAGATGATGCAGATTTTCTTGCAGCAGAAAAAAAGTCTGGGCGTGGTGGTCGATGAGTTCGGTGGCACGAGTGGAATCGTTTCGCTCGAGGATATCGTGGAGGAAATCTTCGGCGATATCGAGGATGAGCACGACAGCGTCAACTATGTGGCCAAACAGACAGCCGAGGGAGAATACCTGCTCTCAGCACGATTGGAGATCGACAAGGTCAACGAGATGTTCGGCCTTGAGCTTCCCGAGAGCGATGAGTATATGACGGTGGGTGGACTCATTCTGCACGAATATCAGAGCTTCCCCAAACTCAACGAAATCGTGAAAATCGGACAATTCAAGTTCAAAATCATTAAAAATACAATGACCAAAATCGAACTCGTAAAATTATTTGTGGAGAAATAAGGAAATTTGGAGCCGAAAAATTCGTGTGTTTCCTAATTTCTTCGTAACTTTGTGCGCATTTTGCGACCAAGAGGACGAAAAGCCCATTTTATGAGTGGAAATGCATTGATTAATAGAGAGAAACAATTAAAAAACAATAACAAAAAGTAATGGCAGCATTAGGAAAAATCAGAAGCAAAGGCACATTCCTGATTATCATTATCGGACTTGGCCTTTTTGGATTCATTGCCGGCGACATGTTCCGCTCCTGTGAGACTACAGGAAGGGAAAGAAGCAGTCGCGTAGGTGAAATCTTGGGAGAGAAAATTGGAGCACAAGACTACCAGACCTATGTCGAGGAGTTTGTGGAGTGCACCAAAATTACCGCCCCCCAGGCCAATGACGACCAGATCAGGTCTATGGCTTGGAACAATTTCGTTCAGAACAAGATTATCGAGAACGAGGCCGAGAAACTCGGACTTACAGTCACTACCGAGGAAGTGCAGAATGTTTTGGCACAGGGCACCCACAACGTGCTGATGGAAGTGGCCAATGTGACCGGATTCGTGAATCAGCAAACCGGACGTTTCGATGTCAATGCTTACAAGAAATTCCTGAGCGATTATAAGACCCAGCGCAATGCCAATCCACAACTGGCTGAGCAGTACGACAAAATCTACAAGTTCGTGCTCTTCAAGGAGAAGCAGCTCCGCCAGCAACTGCTCGCTGAAAAATACCAGACCTTGCTCGCATCTTGCGTCCTCTCCAACCCTGTTGAGGCCAAGTTCTATTTCGACGCCTCCAACCAGGAGAGCGATATCGACCTGGCTTATCTCGACTTCAAGTCGGTTAACGACAAAGACGTGAAGGTGACCGAGGAAGACCTCAAGGCCAAGTACAACGAGAAGAAGGAGATGTTCCGTATTCCTGAGGAGATCAGAAGTATCAAGTATATCCTCGTCAAGAAAGTGGCTTCGGTTGCCGACCGCAATAAACTCAATCAGGACCTCACCAAGTTTGCTGAGCAACTGAAAGAGGGCGCCTCGCCAGAGAAAGTGGTGAGAGAGAGCCGCTCCAACGTGGCTTACCTCGGTGTGCCCGTCACCAAAGGTGCATTCTCTAGTGATATCTCATCTCGCCTCGACTCTGTGGCTGTAGGTGGGGTGCTGGGGCCCGTGGAGAGCAAAATGGACAACACGCTCAACGTCATCAAACTCATCGCCAAGAACTCGCTGCCCGACTCCGTGGAGTACAGAGCCATTTATGTGCAGGGCAAGAATAACGAGGAGACCAAGACCAAGTCCGACAGTGTGTACAACGCCGTCGTTGGTGGTGGTGACTTCGAGGCCATCGCCAAGAAATATGCCCAGAACGGTGCCAAGAACTGGATGACTACCGCTCAGTATGAGCGCGCCAACAGCATCTCCAAGGACGATGCCACATTCATCAACACCCTCAATACCCTTGGTGTCAACGAGACCAAGAATCTTCCTCTTGCACAGGGTAATGTCATCATCCAGGTGACCAATCGCAAGAACATGGTCGATAAGTATGATGTGGCTGTGCTGAAGCGTGACATCACTTACTCCGATGAGACCTCGCATGCTACAAGCGACAAGTTCAAGCAGTTTGTGGCTGCCAACCAGAACCTTGAGTCGATGCAGAAGAATGCACAGAAGGCTGGATACGAGATTCTCGAAGCCAAGAACGTGCTCACCTCGCAAGGTGGTATCCCTGGCATCACCAACTCACGCGATGCCCTCAAGTGGGTGTTCGAGGCCGACAAGAACGATGTCTCTGAGGTTATCACCTGTGGTGCCAACCGCGACGAGATGGTGGTCATGGTGCTCACCGACATTTATCCAAAGGGTTATATGCCGCTTGAGAACGCAGAGATCAAGGAATATGTGCAGGCTGAGGTGTTGAAGGACAAGAAATCGAAGATGCTCCTTGAGAAGCTCAATGGCGTAAAGAGCATCGCCGATGCCAAGGCCAAGGGCGCTCAGACCACAGAGGTCACACAGATTACTTTCGCTTCGCCTTCGTTCGTCTCGGCTCTCCAAGCCAGGGAACCGGCACTTAGCGGTGCTGTGGCAGCTACAGAGAAGGGCAAGTTCTGTGCCAAACCTGTAGTGGGCAACTCTGGTGTGTATGTGTTCCAAGTGAAGGACCGCCGCCAGCTCGAGGGTAAGTTCGATGCCAAAGAGGCTCAGAACAGAACTGCACAGACCTATATGCAGTCGCTTAGGACAATGATGCAGGAACTCTACATCAATGCCGATGTGGTCGACAACAGATACCTCTTCTTCTAAGAGATAACAATGAAAACGAAAAGAGGGCTTCCCAAAAGGAAACCCTCTTTTTAATAACCAATAACAATCTTTTCAGACGATTTCAAAATGAAACGATTTTTCAGATGGGGTGTCGCCTCATTGCTCGTCTCGTTGCTCATGGCTTGTGCCTCTTCCGAGTCGGTGGTTCCTGCTACCTCGTCTCCTGAGAAAAGGGAGTTCAGGGGTGCATGGATACAGTGCGTAAACGGACAGTTTGAGGGCATGCCTACCCAGCAGATGAAGAAGACTCTTTCCTACCAACTCGATGAGTTGTGGAGGGATGGTGTCAATGCCATTATCTTCCAGGTTAGGCCTGAGTGCGACGCGCTCTACCCAAGTTCTATCGAGCCCTGGAGCAGGTTCCTAACCGGTCAGCAGGGACGTGCTCCCCAACCATATTGGGACCCCTTGCAGTGGATGATTGACGAATGCCATAAAAGAGGCATGGAGTTGCATGCTTGGATCAATCCCTATCGTGCAAGGACGAAAACAACCAAGGACTTGGCGTCTAACCATATCGCAGCCAGGCGCCCGGACCTTGTTTTCGAATACGACGGGTTGCTGATTCTCAATCCCGGACTCAAGGAGAATAGGGAGTATATCTGCAAGGTGGTGGATGATATCGTTACCAGATACGATGTCGACGGCTTGCATATCGACGACTATTTTTATCCTTATCCAGCTGCAGGCCAGGTTATTAACGATCAGGCACAGTTTGAGAAATACAACAAAGGGTTCCGCAATATCGGCGACTGGCGACGGAATAACGTCAATGAGTTTATCGAGGCGCTGGCTAAAACCATCCATAAACGCAAACCATGGGTGAAATTCGGTGTGTCGCCATTTGGCATTTACCGTAATGCCAAGAGCGCTCCTGGTGTGGGGAGCAACACCAATGGAACGCAGAACTATGACGACCTTTATGCCGACGTGTTACTGTGGGTGAACAATGGACTCATCGACTATTGTGTGCCACAACTCTATTGGGAGATTGGGCACAAAGCCGCAGATTACGACACTCTCATTCGATGGTGGGACAGGCATGCCTCCAACCGCCCTCTCTATATTGGCGAGGACGTGGAGCGCACAGTGAAATACCCTGATCCCAAAAATCCCAATGCTCATCAGATGGGTGCCAAGTTCAAACTCCACAAAGACTTGCACAATGTCAACGGCACCGTACTGTGGTACGCCAAGGCTGCTGTCGACAATGTGGGGAATTATGGCACGAGTCTGCGTAATAATTTCTGGAGATACCGGGCATTGCAGCCCACCATGCCCTTCATTGATGAAAAGGCTCCTGGCAACCCCAAGAAGTTGAAGGTGGTGGAAACCAAAGACGGCGATGTGCTTTTCTGGACAGCTCCGAAAGGCAGTGGATGGAAAGACCAAGCCGTGAAATTCGTGGTGTATAAATTTGGCGAGAAAGAGAAGGTCGATTTGTCAGACCCCTCACGCATCGTCTCCATCACTACCAACAATTACTATAAGTTGCCTCAGGCAGACAGCAAGAAAACCAAAACGGTGTATGTGGTGACTGCACTCGACAGAATGAGCAATGAGAGTAAGGGCGCAATGAAGAAAGTGAAGCGATAACCTCTACTTTGTATAAAGCAAGGAAAAGCCTCTTTCACCTTTGTTCCAATGCAATGAGCCTCCCAACGCTGGGAGGCTCATTGCATTGATGGATATTTATAAGTGGTTTTGTATCAATTGGATGCGTGTTATTCCTTCATCAATTGCTCAAAGAAGGCATTCAGGTCCTTGTCAAGTCCATCCATCAGTTCGCCGCTGATGATGATGGTGTCGTCATCGGCGATATACAATTCGGCAATGCTCTCGTGCTCATCGTTCTCGAGCACAAAACTGAATGGCTTCAGAATGCCCATCTTGTCGATCAGTTTGCTCAAACGTTTCAGGACATTGCGCATCACGGATGTCACATGGTCGTAGAATTCGGCATCCTTGTTCTCAATCCAGTCATCTACGACACAACGAGTGATCTCGTTGTCATCGTCGTCGTAAGCCAGAATCTCGCCACTGTCCTGAAACACACGCAGGTGGATGTCGGTCAGGCAGGATGGCTCAGCGACTTCAGGAAACTTCTGTACAATCTTTTTGATCAGCCGTTCAATCTGTTGGATGGTTTGTTCGGATGCCTTCATCTTATATAACTATGTTTGTTGTTCCTAATGATTGTTGAACTCGCGCAAGCGGATGCGGGTAAGCACTTGTTTCGTGTTGTAGGTGAAATCACCATTCTGCATCCAACTGTAGTAACCTGGGTCGCGGCGCAGCACTTCGGCAACCGGACGACCCTTGTATTTACCAAAGTTGAAAACTTCTTGTCGCACTTTCTCACCCTTGGCATTGGGCAATTCCTTCCAGATGATGCGCCCGGCAAAGTCAACATTATCGTTTGTCTTCGAGAAATCAGCAAGAAAATCGATGTCGTTCTCTAAACAACGGTCCTTGTCGTCTTGGTGCGTCGAGTTGTACAAGTCGAGCTGTCCTTGCAGCACACGGTAGGTAGCCTCGGTGTCGTTGTCGGCCTTATGTGGGTCAAAGTCGTCTTCCATCTTTCTGCCACAGTAGAACTCATAGGCGGCTGCCAAATTGCGGCGCTCCATCTTGTGGAAGATGGTCTGCACGTCCACCAGGCGGCATTTCGAGAAATCGAAGTCGATGCCTGCCTTCAGGAATTCCTCTGCCAACATCGGGACATCGAAGTGGTTGGAGTTGAAACCGGCGAAATCGCAACCTTCAAAGGTCTTCTGCAGCTCAGGAGCCAGTTCTTTGAAGGTGGGCTTGCCTGCCACGTCATCGTTGGTGATGCCAGTGATTTTGGTCACTTCCTCCGATATTTCCACACCGGGATCCACAAACAGGCACTCACGCTCCTCCCTGCCATCAGGATACACCTTGATATATCCTATCTGGATGATCCGGTCTTTCACCAAGTCCAGGCCGGTGGTCTCCAAATCGAATAGAATCAAGGGCCTCTTAAGGTTCAGCTTCATAATCGTTCAGAATGGCTCTTATTCGTTAAGCAACATGGGCATAATGAGCATGAGCACCTCTTCCTGGTCGGGCTGCTCGGCGGGAACCACCACACCGGCACGGCTGGGGTCGGCCAGTTCGATGATTACCTCGTCACCTTCAAGGTTGGTGAGAATCTCGCTCAGCGATGAGCCCTTGAAACCTATCGCCATGTTCTTGCCCTCATACTCGCAAGTGAGTTGCTCCTTGGCACTGGTGGCGAAATCGATGTCTTCCGACGACACCTCAATCGTGCCCTGGCTTACCTGGAACTTCACTAGTTGGCTGCTCTCGCTGGCAAAAGGCATCACACGGCGAAGGGTGCTGATGAGCGTCTTGCGCTCGATGCGGATATGGTTGGGGTTGTCTTGGGGAATCACAGAGTTGTAGTTGGGGTAGCGGCCCTCAATCAGACGGCATACAAGCACTCCGTCGGCGAAATTGATCATCGCATTGCGGTCGTTGAACTGGATCACCACGTCGCCACCATCTTTCGAGAGAACACTCTTCAGCAGTGTGGCAGGCTTCTTCGGCAGGATGAACGACGAGTTGCCCTCACCTCGCACCGAGAAATTGCGGTTGCGCACCAATTTGCTGCCGTCGCTCGCCACGATGGCGGTGTATTCGGGAGTGATATCGAAGTAGATGCCGTTCATCACCGGGCGCAACTCCTCACTGGCGGTGGCGAAGAGTGTGCGGCTGATATTGGCAAGGAGCACACCGCTGTCGAAAGTGATGCGGGTCACATCGGTGGGCATGGGCTGGGTCTGGGGATATTCCTCAGCATTCTGAACGGTGAAATTATACATACCGTTCTGATAGTATACTTTCACTACCAACTGATCGGTATCTACATCGAATGTCAGGGGCTGTTCGGGCAATTCACGCACGGCATCGAGGATGGTTTGCGAACTCACGGCAAAACTGCCGTTGCCATCGGTCTCATCCAGCGCGCATGTGCTTTTCATCACATTCTCGCTGTCGGAGGCAGTGATGGTGAGTTGGCCATCGCGGACCTCGAATAAGAAACTTTCCAATATTGCAATGGCATTCTTGTTGGTAATCACTTTTGAGAGCGTTGACAACCGGCTGCTCAAGGTGGTGCTCGATAGGGTAAATCTCATAGTTATATGATTTTAGTTGTTATTATTCTTGCCTGTAATAGATGGAGTGCCAGTACGGAAACAGGATAATTGTTTATCTGACTACAAAAATACAAAAATCCCATCACATGACAAAAAAATAGGGCAAAAGTTTCTCGGAGTATTCCATTTTTTATAAATTTGCATTCGATTTACTACACCGAGATATTAACTATTTATTTCAACAACTATAACAAAATGGATATACAAGGAAAAATCATACAGGCGCTTCCTGTGAAAACGGGTACCTCGGCTAGAGGTGAGTGGAAGGTTCAGGAGTTCGTGCTCGAGACGCTCGACGCACAGTTCCCAAGGAAAATGGTGTTCTCCGTATTTGGCGAGGACAGACTTCAGAGATTCAACATCCAGGTGGGACAAGACGTCAATGTGTCTTTCGACATCGATGCCCGTGAGTATCAGGGCAGATGGTTCAACAGTATCCGGGCCTATGATGTGCGCCAGGTCATTCCCAACGCTCAGCCTCCCATCGATGCCGCTCCTTTCGCTTCGGCTCCGCAGACCGGCACTGTTCCCCCTGCTTCTTCGACACCATTCCCTCCACCATCCACACCGATTGCCGCAGGTGATGCGGCCGATGATTTGCCATTCTAAGAATTTTATAACATGAATATAACAAAAGGGGCAAGCGCAACTGTGCTTGCCCCTTTTATTGGGAGGTGGATGTGTGTCACCGTTTGATGATGAACTGGCCTACACGATACGACTTCTTCTTGATGGTCATTACTTTCAGCGTGTAAACGCCATCGCGCAGACTTCTGATGTTCAAGGTCTTGTCTCTGAGAAGGCGCGTCATCAGTACGTTGCCCTGAGGGCTCTCCACGCAAACGTAGTAGGCATCGAGTGTTGGGTCGATGTCGGGCAACACCAGTTGCCGGCCATCGTTCTTCAGCCATTCCAGATTGCTCTTCCATGGCTCCTTGCTCTGTAGTGGCGCACTTTCGTTGCCATAACGGTCGATAGTCGTGATGGCATAGAAATGGGCACCGTCGTCATTGCCAATCACCAGACTGGGATGGGTGAGCCGGCGGGCAATCAGGTTGCGTCCGTCTGTGATGTCGACAGGCGACTCGGTGCTCGTGTACACATTATACATAATATACGAACTGCCGCTCGTGTCGGAGCCGCCCCACCAACGCAGTTCCAGACGGCCGCCAGTGGAGTTCATACTCATTCCATCGGGTCGGGTGGGGATGGCGGTCGATTGCCAGGTCATCGGAGGAGTGAGGGTGGGGTATTGGTCGAAGACATTCTTCGCATAGGTGTAGATGCCTTTCAGGTTGTCGGTGAAGAAGCGGCTGCGGAAATAGGTGTGCCCCATGCCAAGGCTGCGAAGCACGTTCATCTCCCGTGTGATGTCCATCAACGACCAGTTGCTGCCCTCGGTGCGCGACATCATCCAGACACCAAGGCCTGGTACCACTGTGCGGCCGTAACTGTATTTTGCCCAGTCGATGGCGAACGGATAGAAATTGTCGTCCTTGAAGTACATCATCGGATAGAGCTGGTCCATCAGTCCGTCGCGCAGCCATCCCTGTGCATCCTGGCACACCGCATCGTAGGCATTCCACCCACGGCTCTGCCAACGCGTCATCTCACGCGACTTGCCTACAGGCGAACAACTGATTTTCACCCATGGCTTCAGGGTCTTCACGTTGTGGTTCACCGCTCTCACGATGCGGGTGATGTTCTCACGGCCTTGCTGTCGGCTCACGCGTATCTTCCAGTTCTCTGGATAGCGGATGTAGTCGAGATGGATACCGTCCACGTCGTAGCGCTCCACAATCTCTCGGCATACTTTGCCAATATATTCGGCGGTCTGCGATTGCTCAGGATTCATATACCCCTCGTCGCCGATTTTATGCACCAGTGAGGGGTAGCGCTCACGGAGCCGTTTGCAGCCTGTGTCATTCCATTTGCCTACGGGGATGGCCACCACCCAGGCATGCAGTTCCATACCGCGTTTGTGGCATTCGTCGATGGCGAAGCGCAATGGGTCGTAGCCAGGATCCTTGCCGCCCTTGCCAGTGAGGCAGGCGTCCCAAGGTTCGATACTTGAAGGGTAGATGGTGGTGGCACGCACACGTGTCTGCAAGAGAATGGTGTTCACGTTGGAGCGGTGCAGACGGTCGAGAATCTCACAGAGTTGGCGCTTCTGCTGTTCCACGCCGGCGGCAGAGGTGGCTTTCGCCTTGGGCCAGTCGAGGCTCTTGATAGTGGTGAGCCATACCGCTCGCACCTCGTATTTGGGCACTTGGCACCATGCCATGGTCGATATGAGGCACATGAGTGATGCCAAGAGCGTTTTTTTCAGCATATTTTGTCTGTATTGGTCAATATTTGATGCAAAGTTATGAATATTTTTTCCTTTTTTCAAATTTAATATGTATTTTTGCACAATTAAATAAAATTCGAGAATATGTTATCATTTTTGTTTAGTCTTGTCGCACTGGTGCTCGGATACCTTGTCTACGGCAAGTTCGTTGAGCGTGTCATCGCTCCCGACGACCGGCCTACACCGGCTGTGGCCATGGCGGATGGCGTGGATTATATCGTGTTGCCCACATGGAAGGTTTTCATGATTCAATTCCTCAACATCGCGGGCACAGGTCCTATTTTCGGTGCGATTATGGGTGCATGGTATGGGCCAAAGGCATATCTTTGGATTGTCCTGGGCTGTATCTTCGCAGGTGCCATGCACGACTTCTTCAGTGGCATGCTCTCTATAAGGAACAAAGGTGCCAACCTGCCCGAAATCATCGGACTCTATCTTGGCAAGTCGGCAAAGGCGGTCATGCTAGTCTTCTCGGTGTTCCTGCTCATGATGGTGGGTGTGGTCTTCGTCTACAGTCCGGCCCTGCTTCTCCAGAACCTCGTTCCCTCGGTGGGTCTCCTCGTATGGGTTGTCCTCATTTTCCTCTATTACGTGTTGGCCACCATGCTGCCCATCGACAAGATCATCGGAAGGTTCTATCCCATCTTCGCCTTCTCGCTGCTTTTCATGGCGGCTTCCATTATGCTGTTCCTAATCATCAAGTGGCCGGCAATTCCTGAATTGTGGAGTGACATGCAGGCCGCCAATCTCAACGAGCCTCAGTCGATTCTGGGCACCGAGTCGTTCATCGGCAATAACCCCATATTCCCATGCCTCTTCCTCACTATCGCTTGTGGTGCCATCAGTGGTTTCCATGCCACGCAGAGCCCGCTCATGGCGCGATGTCTGAAGAGTGAGCGGCTGGCACGGCCGGTCTTCTACGGTTCCATGATTACCGAAGGTTTCGTGGCGCTTATCTGGGCCTCTGCCTCGTCCTATTTCTTCTATTATGGTGGATGGCGCGAGGTGGTGCCTGCCGATGTGATTGCACAGTTCAATGATCAGGTGCAGGGCGAAGGAGGCAAGTCGCTCATCCAGTTCTTCACCGCTCCAGGCGTTGTACAATATGTCTGTTCGGGATGGCTCGGACTGTTCGGTGGCATTCTGGCCATTCTTGGTGTGGTGGCAGCACCCATTACCAGTGGCGATACGGCATTCCGCAGCGCTCGTCTTATCATAGCCTCGGCTATTGGTGTAGAGCAGCGCAATATCGTCAAGCGCCTCGCCATCTCTTTGCCTATGTTCGCCATTGCCATGCTCCTACTGGTGTGGCAGATGGAGAACCCCGATGGATTCAACACCATCTGGCAGTATTTCGGATGGGGCAACCAGACGCTTTCAGTGTTCACCCTCTGGGCTATCACCGTCTATCTCGCCCGCAACGGCAAGCCTTATGTCATCAGCTTGATTCCCGCGCTGTTCATGACCACTGTCTGCTCCACGTTCCTTTTCGTCAGTCCTCACGGCTTCAATGCCCTGTTGAGCACACTCGGCCTGTCGGCCATCCCCCTTACTGTGGGTTATGCGCTCGGCTTCGTCAGCCTTGCTGTGGCCATCATATGGTTCTGTCTATGGCTCACGGCAGATCGCAAGGCTAAATCAAACTAACCTATATTTATGTACTAAAAATAATTTGATTATGATTCGGAAATTGTCTTTGATGGTGGTCGCACTCATGATGGCCATCGCTGCGAACGCTCAGTTCGAACAAGGTAAGAAATACATCAGCGCCTCGTTCTCCGGACTCGATATGGGGTATAATGGCTCCTCAGAGTTCAATGTGGGGCTCCAGGCCAAGGGTGGCTATTTCCTTGCCGATAACCTTGCCGTAGTTGGGTTGATTGGCTATAACCATGTTGGTGGCGACGACGAGACGCCCGACCGCGTGTCGCTGGGCGTGCAGGGCCGATACTACATCATCCAGAATGGTATCTATCTGGGCGTGGGCGCTACCTACAAACATGCCAACCACAATTATAACGATATCATGCCTGGTGTGGAGATAGGCTATGCTTTCTTCATCAACCGCCATGTCACCATTGAGCCTGCCGTATACTACGAGCAGTCGTTCAAGGACCATAGCAAGTTCTCCAACGTGGGACTGCGACTCGGACTGGGTATTTACCTCTTCTGATAGGTTGGTGCCACATGTACCAGCAATTGCCCTCCACACTGCTTGAGAAAGCGGTGGGTGAGTTCTCTAAATTGCCTGGCATCGGGCGCAAGACTGCATTGCGCTTGATGCTGCATTTGCTGAGGCAGCCTGCCGCGAATGTGGACTCGCTCACACAGGCCTTGTCGAGAATGCGGCACGAGGTGAGATATTGCGGCGTCTGCCATAACATCAGCGACACTGAGGTGTGCCCAATCTGTTCCGACCAGCGTCGTGACAGGTCGGTCATCTGTGTGGTCGAGAACATCCAGGACGTGATGGCCGTGGAGAATACCCAACAGTTTCACGGTCTTTACCATGTGCTCGGTGGGGTGATATCGCCGGTCGACGGTGTGGGCCCTTCCGATCTCCAGATCGCCTCTCTCGTAGAGCGGGTGGCTCAAGGCGAGGTGAAGGAGGTGATACTCGCGCTCGGCAGCACGATGGAGGGTGACACCACCAATTTCTACATATCCCGCAAGTTGGCTCCTTATGATGTGGCCCTGACGGTTCTCGCCAGGGGAATCTCCGTGGGCGATGAACTGGAATATGCCGATGAGGTGACACTGGGCAGGTCGATCATCAACCGCACGCCTTTCAATAAATAATTTTTGCAACAAACTCATACCGCTCTCCCGATGGAAAGGACCGCATACCAACTGAAATTGCTCTTCTGGACAACCATCATGGTTGCCCTGGTCATCGTGGTGCTCTACGAGACAGATGTCCTCGTACCCGGACTGTGGGCCGACGACAAACGCCTTGACTTTTTCATGACCGTGGCAGTCGAACTCTATGTCATCGTGTCAGTGCCCCTATCACTGCGACTTTTCAAGTTCTCAGGGGTGAGACGTAGGCTTTGTGAGCATAAAGAGCGTGCGCTTTTGCCATGGGGCATCTTCCGCATTCTTATGTTGGGAGGTGCGATGGTGGTGTCGACCATCCTCTATTATCTTTTCTTCAATGTCTCTTTCGGCTATCTGGCCATCATCCTGCTGATCAGTATGGTGTTCGTATATCCTTCTTTGGAGAGATGCGTGTCGGAAACGACACCTAAAAAGGATTGACCTGCATGAAACTCTCGGTAATCATTGTCAATTACAACGTCAAGCATTATCTCTACCAGTGCCTGGAGAGTGTCTATAGGGCTGTGAAGGGACTGGAGGCAGAGGTCTTTGTTGTCGACAACCATTCGCGTGACGACAGCATCTCCTATGTCTCACGGCGCTTTGAGCAGGTCAACTATGTGGAGAGCAACCACAACTTAGGTTTCGCCAGGGCTAATAATATTGCTATTAGGCAAAGCCTGGGCGAATATGTGCTCCTCCTCAACCCCGATACTTTTGTCTCTGAAGACGCTATCAAGCAGTCGCTGCAGTTCATGGAGGAGCATCCTGACGCCGGGGCTTTAGGGGTGTGCATGATGAAGACTGATGGCACGAGGGCCCTTGAGTCGAGACGTGGTTTGCCTACCCCCATGACCTCGTTCTACAAGATGACCGGACTGTGCAAGCATTTCCCCGAGAGCCGGAGATTCGGACGTTATTACATGGGTTATTTGTCGTGGGACAAACCTGCTGAGATTGAGGTGGTGAGTGGCGCTTACTGCATGTTGCGCCGTTCGGCCATCGACAAGGTGGGACTGCTTGATGAGGATTTTTTCATGTATGGCGAGGATATCGACCTGTCTTACCGATTGCTCAAGGGAGGATACCATAATTGGTACCTGCCTGTCCAAATCCTTCACTACAAGGGTGAGAGCACGCAGAAGTCGTCGTTCAAGTATGTACACGTCTTCTACGAGGCTATGCTCATCTTCTTCAAGAAGCATTATGGCAGTTCAAGCATCTGGCTCACGCTGCCCATCAAAATGGCCATCTATCTCAAGGCATCGCTGGCGTTGGCGAGGATGCTGACTTCCAAAATCAGGAAGACGCTGGGATTCTTCTCGCCTCGGCACAAACGCGAGCCAGACTACTATTTTATTGGGTCGGTGGCGGCCATTACACAATGCCGTAAACTGGCAAGGAAAAAGGGACTTTCCGGTGAGTTTATCGTAGCCAATGAGAAAGTGAGACCCGAGGGGCATCTCTCTATCATCGATGAGATAGATGCCTCGCGCAACCCAGTGTACATTGTTTATGACACCGACGCCTATTCCTATAAGACTATCCTCGAGAATTTCGCTAGCAATCCTATTCCCAACGTATTCGTGGGCACCTACAACCAGCGCACGAAAACCATAATCACGGCCGAGGAGACTATGCAATGAAATATCCCACAGAACCTATGTCGCACAATATGCCCAACGACGGGGTCGTGATGAGGGCCATAGAGCCAGAGGACCTCGATTTTCTCTATTCTTTAGAGAACGACATCGAGATGTGGATGGTGGGAGAGACCAATGTGCCCTATTCGCGTTTCGCGCTCAACAATTATGTGATGACCTCGTCGTCGGATATCTATGCCGACCGCCAGCTCCGGTTGCTCATCCAGAAAACCGACGGCAAACCGATAGGGCTCCTCGACATTTTCAACTTCGAACCTCGGCATCTACGTGCCGAGATTGGTGTGGCTGTGGTGCGCGAGGAGCGCGACAGGGGATATGGTCATGCCGCCTTGCTCAAGGCCATCGACTATTGTCATCGTATCATCCACCTTCATCAGGTGTATGCGTTGGTCGACGAAAGCAACAAACAGTCGGTCAACCTTTTCCTTGGTGCGGGGTTCAAGACCACATGTGTGATCAAAGATTGGGTCTATGATGGCGAACATTATCATGATGCCTTGATGATGAATGTTTTTTTTGAAAAAAATACTTAAAATGTTTTGCGGATTGGATTTTTATTGATACTTTTGCATCCGCAAATCAGAACAGACACTCTTTTGGTGCGTTAGTTCAGTAGGTTAGAATGCCTGCCTGTCACGCAGGAGGTCACGAGTTCGAGTCTCGTACGCACCGCTTACTATTCTGATTTGGTGCGTTAGTTCAGTAGGTTAGAATGCCTGCCTGTCACGCAGGAGGTCACGAGTTCGAGTCTCGTACGCACCGCAGAGGAAGCCATGAGGCTTCCTTTTTTTGTTTCCCATCATTGGTGCTTGTGCCATGGCCCATTCTTTTTCATACGCTTACAGTAGACTCGTTTGAAAATAAATTGCATTTTGTTTTGCTTTTCACGCACCTTTCACTATCTTTGCAACATGCTTCCAACGGCATGTCACACCTGCTATGTTGATGTTTGATTAGAATTATGTTAATAGATATGATACACTTTCCATTGCACCGAATTATCGCGATATGTGCCGTTATCCCACTCTCCCTCGTGGCACTTGCCCAGGACGATCTTGAGGTGACGGTCGAAGTGCCCGGCACCCTGCAGGAGCAATTGCTGATGATTGAACCCAATGCGAGGAATGAGGTCACCAAACTCAAGGTGAATGGCAATATCGATGGCAACGACATGATGTTCATCCGTGAGCTCTGTGGCGTCAAGAACATTTCCACACCTGTCGAGGGAAAACTCACTCATCTCGACCTCACTGATGCGTTCATCAAGGCCACCGATAAGCCTTATATCTCTCTTTATGGCACCGACTTCACTACCCAGGATGATATTTTTGGTTGTTGCTTCCTCTATAATTGCCGCCAATTGCAATCCGTACAGTTGCCTCATACCATTTTGGGCGTTGATTCCTTCGCTCTGGCCAGTTGTGCCAGTCTGGAGACCTTGGAACTGCCAGTCAATATCAATTATATCGGATATGGGGCTTTGGTGGGGTGCGATGCCTTGGAGACGCTCGACGTGCCCAACACCGTCGACTCCATAGCCACTGGCGCCTTCCAGAAGATGGCTGGCTTGCGCGAATTGACGTTAGGTGATGGTGTCGTTGGTATCGATAACTCATTGATTCTGGGTGACGACAGCCTGAAGGTGATCAATGTGGGAATGAATTTCAACACCTACCATCCTGTTGTGTTCTATACCGCACCTGCGTTGGAAGAGGTCAACGTGACCTATACCAATCCTTATCTCTGTTCGGAGGATGGCGTGGTCTTCTCATTCAATAAAGACACGTTGCTCACATTCCCTCCGGCATCCAGACTATCCAATTATCAAGTTCCGGAAGGTGTGAGGCGGATAGGCCATAGCGCCTTCTATGGCGCGGCCAATCTGTCATCGGTTTCCATGCCCGAGACGGTGACCACTATCGACTCGCTGGCATTCTTCAATTGCCTGGCTTTGCAGGATATCACTCTCGGTGCAAACACCGAAAGTATCGCTTTTGGTGCCTTCGGGGTCATTCCTGAGTCGGAATTGATACATGGTACAAGCATTTTGATTCCTCCTTCTGTGTCGTCCATTGAGGAGGGAGCTTTCTTCTGCAACAATAAGGCTGTCATTGTAGATAGCGACAATGCGGTTTATGCTTCTGATGAGAACGGGTTCCTTTACGACAAGCAGCTGACCAACCTATGCTGCGCTCCCGCGATGGCTTCTTTCAACCTACCGTCTACTGTTACTACCATCGGCGCCTATGCCTTGGCAGGGTGTCAACAGCCTTCTCTCTTCGTGAACGACAAGATCACGACCCTAGGCGATGGGGCTTTCGCCTATGCTACCGGGTTGGTCAACCTTTCCCTTGGTGCTGGGCTTACTCATTTGGGCGACATGTTGGTGCAGGGATGCAAGAATTTGCAGGCTGTCTACCTCTTCACTGAGGAATTTGCCGATGAGAATGTGGCAGAATATGCCTTCCTTGATGAGGAGGGCTCTGTTCTGGAGCAGTGCACACTGTATGTGAAACCGGGGCTTACTGACTATTATTTCATGAAACGGGGATTCTTCTCCGAGGAGTATGAGACTTTCTTCTTTGCCGACATTCAAGAGATGGAGAATCCCGATGGTATCAGTCCGGTCACGGGCAATGCCAATGATGCAGCACGATATTTCTCGGTAGATGGCAAACGGCAACGTGGTGCACGTAGTGGTCTTAATATCATTCGCTTGCCCGAGGGCAGGTCGGTAAAACGCTTCTTCAAGTAACGCTGTGACTGATGAGCAAGAACAAGTCTCCCATCATCGTTCCCGACGATATCGACAGGGTGATGTTGCATGCGTGCTGCGCACCTTGTTCCTCGGCCATCGTCGAGTGGTTGCTCTGTCATCACATCACGCCCATCATCTTCTATTTCAACCCCAATATATTTCCTCTGAAGGAGTATGAGATAAGAAAGCGTGAGAGCAAGCGGCATGCCGAGAGCCTCGGCGTAGAATGGATCGACGGCGACTACGACCACAGAGCGTGGCTATCTTGCGTGGAGGGAATGGAGCATGAGCCAGAGCGGGGCCGACGCTGCCTCGCATGCTTCACGATGAGGCTCAAGGCTACGGCACATGTGGCCGTGCAGCGGCAGGTTGAATGGTTCACCACCACGTTGGCCTCGTCGAGATGGAAGAGTTTGGAGCAGATAGAGCAGGCGGGCTTTGAGGCAGAGAAAGAGGTGCCGGGTTCACACTTCTGGGCGCAGAACTGGCGCAAGGGCGGTCTCTATGAGCGACGCAACCTGCTGCTTCGGCAATATCAGTTCTACAATCAGCAGTATTGCGGCTGTGAATTCAGCATGGCAAGGATTAAGCCAATCGAACATGAAACACCGGTTAGTCAACCATAGCATATGAAATACATCAAATGGGGATTTATCGGCTGCGGTGAGGTGGCCGAACTGAAGAGCGGGCCTGCCTTCAATGAGGTGGAGGGCTCCAGCGTGGTGGCGGTGATGAGCCGTAAGGAAAGCCACGCCAGGTCGTATGCCGAGCGTCATGGCGTCAAGCGATGGTATACCGACCCTCAGCAAATCATCAACGACCCTGATGTCAACGCCATTTATGTAGCTACGCCGCCCTCCAGTCATGCCACTTATGCCATCATGAGCATGAAGGCTGGAAAACCTGTGTATGTGGAGAAACCTCTGGCTTCGTCGTATGAGGACTGCGCCCGTGTCAATAGGGTGAGTGAGCAGACGGGGGTGCCATGCTTTGTGGCCTATTACCGTAGATACCTGCCTTATTTCAGAAGAGTAAAGGAACTCATCCACAATGGGGCGATAGGAAAAATCATCAGTGTGCAGGTGAGGTTTGCTTGTCCGCCACGCGAGGCCGACTATGCCAAACCCGAGGACTTGCCTTGGCGGTTGAGGCCTGAGATTTCAGGAGGTGGCTATTTCTATGACCTTGCGCCCCATCAGATAGATCTTCTTCAGGAGTTTTTTGGCGTTATTATTGATGCCAAGGGCATCTGCGCCAACCGTGGTGGCCTCTATGGACCAGAGGACTCCGTAAGCGCGTGTTTCGAGTTCGAGAGCGGACTGCCAGGAAGTGGGTCGTGGTCCTTCGTGGGGCATGAGTCGGCCAAGGAAGACAGGGTGGAGGTCATCGGCGAAAGGGGACTCATCAACTTCTCGGTGTTCAACTACAGACCCATCCATATCTTCACCTCCGACGACGACGTGTATATCGATGTGCCTAATCCGCCTTATGTGCAGTTCCCTATTATCGAGGCTGTCATTCACCATTTGCAGGGATTCAAGACCTGTGAGTGCACAAGCGTGTCGGCTACACCCGTCAACTGGGTGCTCGACCGTATTCTAGGAAAATTCTGATGCTCAGATATTTAGTCATTGCTATATTGTCGTTTTTCTCGCTCAACATTGTTGCGGAATCCGACACCATACCCCACAAGCAGTCGTTTGCAGGGAAAGTGTGGAATGGCGTGAAAGGTGTTCTGAGAGAGTTCAATAACATCGACACTACCTACATCGAGCCTCAGCGCTACAAATTCACCACAACGTTGATGTCTACCTACTCTTTCGAACAGTATAATATCAGCAGCAAGTCAGGACAGGAGGTCACTTTCTCGCCAGAGGCCCGTTTTGTCGTGGGACCATATTTGGGATGGAGCTTCCTCTTCCTGGGCTACACCTTCGATCTGGGCTATATCTCCACCAGTAAGGAGAAACAGGTCAATCTGAGTGTCTATACCTCGATGCTGGGCGTCGATTTCTTCCTCAAGAGGGCCGGAAAAGATTACAAGATTCGTTCCTGGGACAATGGGGTAGGCGAAGAAGTAGACCTCGAGGGTGTTCCCTTCGATGGACTAAGCGTGTCGATTACCGGACTCAATGCCTACTATATATTCAATCACCATAAGTTCTCCTATCCGGCTGCCTTTAGCCAAAGCACATGCCAACGCAAGAGTGCAGGCTCGTTCATGCTTGGGGCAGGATACACCAGGCACTCGTTGGAACTCGACCACCAAAAATTGCAGACGGCGCTCAACAATGCCATGCCCGACATGACGGAGAAAATCGACAGTGGGTTGATGTTCAACGATATCAAGTATACTGATATCTCGTTTTCTGGTGGGTATGGGTACAATTGGGTGTTCTCACGCAACTGGTTGCTCTCCATGTCGCTCTCAGCCGCGATTGGATACAAGCACTCTGCAGGAAACCGAGTGAAGGATTTGCTTACACTGAAAGACTTCTCGTTCAGCAACATCAATTTCGACGGGGTGGGGCGGTTTGGCGTCATCTGGAACAACTCCAAATGGTATTTCGGCTCTTTCGCCGTCATCCATTCCTACAATTATAAGAAACCACAATTCAAGACCAACAATTTCTTCGGCAACGTTTATGTGTACGTGGGAGTGAATTTTGGTCGGAAGAAAAACAAATGACTATTATGAAGAAATTAATCATCGCCCTTTCGTTGGTCTTCGTCACTATCACATCGTGTGGCGGAAACACTACTCCACAGGAAAAGACAGGTCAGCAGCAAAGCCAGGCTACCGCATCACAGCGTGCCGACCTCTCTGCGAGCAATGACCTTTCTGCCGGTTATACCCTCTCTGTAACCCATAAGGGCGACAGCGCGCATATCGAGAGACTGTTGCACGAGGGGGCTGCCCAGCCTGACGGCACCAATCTGCCTCTTTTCTTTGCCCGTCACTTCAAGGGCTACCCTTATGTGGCCTTCACCCTCGACCAGAACAAGGAGGAGCAACTGGTCATCAATACCGAGGGACTCGATTGCACCACATTTGTCGAGAATGTGCTTGCTCTCACCATATGTGTGAAACGCCAACTCAACACCTTCCACGACTTCTGCGATGTGCTCACCCAGGTGAGGTATATCAAGGGAAACGTGGCCTATACATCACGCCAGCATTATTTCACCATCTGGATAGCCGACAACCTGGCCGACAGTCTCATCGAGGAGATTCAACTGCCCAAACCACCCATGTCGGCAACACGGAAGGCCAATGTCAACTACATGACCACGCATGTGGAATCTTACAAGATGCTCAGCGCACACCCACAATGGGTGCCTGCCATACGCGAGATGGAGAAACAGGTCAACAACATCTCCTTCACCTATGTGCCCAAAGCCCAATTGCGCGACTCCAACAAATATCGCGACTATATCCACGATGGTGATATCATAGGCATCGTCACCAACAAGAAAGGGCTGGACATCTCGCATGTGGGATTTGCTGTCTGGCACGCCGACGGACTGCATCTCTTTAATGCTTCGTCACTGCACAAAAAGGTGGTCGACGAATCGATGACGCTCTACCAATATCTGCTCAAGCAGACTTCAAGCGTGGGCATACGAGTGGTGAGAATCAAGTGAGAGAATGGCATTTTCCTCTCCACCTGAAAACGATTTCGGAATTACTTCTGCTTTTTCTGTCGTTTTTATTGGAAAAATGGAGATTTTATGCTATTTTTGCATGTTGAATCACCTTACGAATATTATGAATAAGATTTCTCATCAAGGCTTTGTGGAGTCGGTAGAGGGCGATAGTGCTCTGGTGCGTATTGTCCAGACTTCGGCATGTGCGGCCTGTAAGGCGGCCAGCCATTGCAGCGCGGCCGAGAGCAAGGAGAAACTGGTCAGCGCCCGGATCATGGGCAACACCATTCCCAAGGTGGGCGATAGTGTCGTCGTTTCTATGTCGGGCAATAATGGCCGCGATGCCGTGGTCTATGCTTTCGTTCTTCCCTTTATCATCATGGTGGTGGTACTCTATTGCTGCCTGCGTATTTCCTCGGATGAGGCCCTTGCCGCTCTGGTGGGCATAGGAAGCCTTGTTCCCTACTACTTGGTGCTTTACCTGCTTAGGGGGAAGTTGAGACGCAAGTTCTTGTTTGTACTTGAAGATGGAGCAAGTATTTGAAAACTAATCAAAATAACAAAAACAACACATTATGGATTTTATTTTAAGTGCAGTAATCGTACTTGGAGGCATCGCTCTAGTAGCGGCCTTGATCTTGTATTTCTGCTCCAAGAAGTTTGCTGTTGAGGAAGACCCAAGACTACCACAGGTGGTAGGACTGCTGCCTGGCGCCAATTGCGGCGGATGCGGATTCCCTGGATGTGGGGGACTGGCCGACGCCTTGGTGAAAGGTGCTGATGCCGGGTCGCTCGAAGGACTCAACTGTCCGGTGGGTGGTCCCGACGTGATGGCAAAAGTGGCCGACTTGCTCGGTATGGCCATGGCCAACAGCGAACCCAAAGTGGCAGTGGTGAGATGCAACGGCACTTGTGAGAACCGGCCAAAAATCGTGGCTTATGATGGCCTGCGCACTTGCTCGGCCATGAATTCGTGCGCTGCTGGCGAGACGGGCTGTGGATATGGTTGCCTCGGATGTGGCGACTGCGTGGCTGCCTGTCAGTTTGGGGCTATCGTCATCGACGATACCACTGGCCTTCCCGTGGTCGACGAGGAGAAATGTACGGCATGTGGCGCTTGTGCCAAAGCTTGTCCACGCCACATCATCGAGTTGCGCAAGCGCGGACCGAAGAGCCGTCGCGTGTTCGTCAGTTGTGTCAATAAAGACAAGGGTGCCGTGGCACGCAAGGCCTGCAAGGCGGCTTGCATCGCCTGTGGCAAATGTGCCAAGGAGTGTAAGTTCGAGGCTATTACCGTTGAGGGAAACATCTCTTACATCGATCCCGAGAAATGCCGTCTCTGTCGTAAGTGTGAGGCCGCTTGTCCCACAGGGGCCATTATCGCTGTCAATTTCCCGCCAAGGAAGGAAAAACCTGCCGATGCTCAGCCGGCTGCCATCACCGCCAAGGCCAATGCCTCGGTCAAGGATGTGCTGCCCAAGAAAGAGGCTCAGCCCGTGGAGAACGTGGCTCCCAAGGCAGAGGAAAACAAGATTTCTACACCTAACCCAACTGAGAAGGAGGATAAAGCATGAAACTGAGAACCTTTAGAATGGGTGGAGTACACCCCGATGAGAATAAATTGTCTTCCGAGGTGAAAACGGTGAAGGCTCCACTGCCCGAACAGGCCGTTTTCCCCCTCTCGCAACATATCGGTGCACCTGCCAAACCCGTTGTGGCCAAGGGCGATGCTGTGAAGGTGGGCACGCTATTGGCCGAGGCCGGAGGGTTCGTATCGGCTCCTATCTACTCCTCGGTGTCGGGCAAGGTGCTGAAAATCGACAATGCCATCGATGCCACTGGATACCTCAAACCTGCTGTCATTATCAAGGTGGAGGGTGACGAATGGGAAGAAACCATCGACCGCTCCGACAAATTGGAGACACTTGCCGACCATCCTGAGCTCACTCCCGAGATTATCGTCGACCGTGTGAAGAAGGCGGGCATCACTGGTATGGGTGGCGCCGGATTCCCCACGTTCATCAAACTCTGTCCGCCACCCACAGCAAAGGCCGAATGCGTCATCATCAATGGTGTGGAGTGTGAGCCTTACATCACTGCCGACTACCGGCTCATGATGGAGCATGCCGACGAAATCCTGGTCGGACTCGAACTGCTGATGAAGGCAGCCAAAGTCGACAAGGGATACATTGGCATCGAGGACAACAAACCCGCCGCTATTGAACTCTTTGAGCAGAAGACCGCTGGCCGTAGCGATATCGAGATCGTGCCTCTGGCCAAGAAATATCCCCAAGGTGGTGAGAAGCAACTTGTCGACGCCGTCATCCAGCGTCAGGTTCCCGCACCACCGGCTATTCCGGTGAACGTGGGTGCCATTGTGCAGAATGTGGGTACGGCATTCGCCGTCTACGAGGCTGTGATGAAGAACAAGCCGCTTTTCGAGCGTTACACCACCGTCACTGGTAAACAGCTCAGCAAACCAGGCAACTTCCTTGTGCGTTTGGGCACACCCATGAAGAACTTGGTAGATATCTGTGGCGGACTGCCCGAGGGCGACAACAAGGTGCTCGCTGGCGGACCGATGATGGGACGTGCGCTTACCTCGCTCGACGTACCTGTGTGCAAGGGCACCAACAGCATCACCATCATCAGCGGCGATGAGGCTGTACGCAAGGAACCCCAGCCGTGCATCCGCTGCGCCAAGTGCGTCAGCGCTTGCCCCATGGGACTTGAGCCCTATCTGCTGGCATCCGTGTCGGCGCTCCATCTTTGGGAAAAGGCCGAGGCCGAGGAAATCACCTCCTGCATCGAGTGTGGCTCGTGCATGTTCACATGTCCGGCCCACAGACCTCTGCTCGATAACATTCGTTTAGGAAAATCCACCGTCATGGGCATCATCCGTGCCCGTAACGCCAAAAAATAATTTTTAGGTTATGGGTAAATTTATCATTTCGCTTTCTCCACACGCTCACGGCAACGACACTGTCGAGCGGAATATGTATGGAGTGATTATCGCCTTGCTGCCCGCACTGCTCGTCTCGTTCTATTTCTTCGGATTGGGATCGGCCATCGTCTGCGCATCCAGTGTGGCTGCTTGTGTGTTCTTCGAATGGGCTATCTCCAAATATATGCTCAAGCGCACACCGACCATCTCTGACGGGTCGGCTATCCTCACGGGTCTGCTTCTCGGATTCAACCTGCCTTCCAATCTCCCCATCTGGATTATCCTCATCGGTGCTCTGGTGGCTATAGGCATCGGCAAGATGACTTTTGGCGGACTCGGTTGCAATCCTTTCAACCCGGCGCTTGTCGGACGCTGCTTCCTGCTTGTCTCCTTCCCCGCACAGATGACATCCTGGCCAGTGGTGGGACAATGGGGCAGTTATGTTGATGCCACCACTGGTGCCACTCCGCTGAGCATCATGAAGGTGGCCATCAAGACGGGCGACGCATCCGTGCTCGAGCAGTTGCCCAGTTCGCTCAACTTGCTTCTCGGCAATGTCACTGAGGGCGGTGCTGGTACTATCGGTGAGATTTGCGCCCTGGCCCTGCTCATCGGCCTCGCCTATATGCTTTGGAAGAAAATCATCACCTGGCATATTCCTGTCAGTATCATCGCTACTGTTTTCGTGCTCTGTGGCCTTCTCCATCTGGCCAATCCTATCTACGCCAATCCGTTTGCTGCTATCCTCAGTGGTGGTCTGATGCTTGGTGCCATCTTTATGGCAACCGACTATGTCACCTCGCCGATGACGCATAAGGGACAGCTCATCTATGGCGTTGGAATCGGCTTGCTCACCGTCGTGATTCGTAATTGGGGTTCCTATCCCGAGGGAATGTCATTTGCCATTCTCATCATGAACGCCTTCACGCCGCTCATCAATGCTTATGTCAAACCTAAACGATTTGGGGAGGTAACGAAAAAATGAAAAAACTAGAGTCTTCATTATTCAATATGGTGGCCGTGCTCGTTGTAGTGGCGCTAGTCATGGGCGGACTGCTGGCCATCGTCAACCATGTCACCGAGGGGCCTATACAGGAGCAGGCCAATAAGGCGCTTGCCGATGGTATCAAGGCAGTGCTCGGCAGCGACAACCTCAATGTGACGGCCAACGACACCATCCGCAAGGAGTTCGATGGCAAGGAGCAGGTGTTCATCGTGCACAAGGCTGCCGATGCCAGTGGCAAAGACCTGGGAGCTGCCGTCGAGAGTACAACGATGGGATTTGGTGGCGACCTGAAAGTGCTTGTGGGATTCAATCCTGCTGGCGAAATCCTGGGGTATACGCTTCTGGCTCATGCCGAGACCCCCGGTCTGGGCGCAAAAGCCGACAAGTGGTTCCAGAAAGACGGGAAGGCAAGCATCATCGGCCTCAATCCCGCCACACCTCTCTCTGTCACCAAGGATGGGGGACAGGTGGATGCCATCACGGCCTCTACCATCACCTCGAGGGCTTTCCTCAAGGCGGTCAACCAAGCCTATGAAGTGTATGTGAAACAAAACACCGATGCCAAAAGCGGTGCCACCAAAAAAGTGGCTGTAAAATAAGAAAGGAGTCTACTATGAGCAATATGAAAATTCTTGTCAATGGACTAATCAAGGAGAATCCTACTTTTGTCCTTATGCTCGGTATGTGTCCCACGCTGGCCACTACCACGTCTGCCATCAATGGTATGTCGATGGGTTTGGCCACGATGGTGGTGCTCATCTGCTCCAATGTCGTGATCTCGTGTATCAAGAATCTCACACCCGACAAGGTGCGTATTCCGGTCTTCATCGTGGTCATCGCCTCGTTCGTCACCATCCTGCAGTTGGTCATCAAGGCGTTCTTGCCCGACATCGACAGCGCGCTCGGCCTGTTTATCCCTCTGATTGTGGTCAACTGTATCATCTTGGGGCGTGCCGAGGCCTTCGCTTGTAAGAACAACCCCGTGGCTAGTTTCTTCGACGGTGTGGGCATCGGACTTGGTTTTACCTTCGCACTCACCCTGCTGGGTATGGTGCGCGAACTTCTCGGCGCAGGGTCGCTCTTCGGCTTCACCTTGTTGCCTGAGACCCTCAATATTCTTATCTTCGTGCTGCCTCCGGGAGCGTTCATCTCCCTGGGCTTCCTTATCGCTATCGTCAATAAAATCAGAAAGGTATAACTATGGAGTACATCTTGATATTCATATCGGCTATCTTCGTCAACAACATAGTGTTGTCGCAGTTCCTCGGCATCTGCCCCTTCCTCGGCGTGTCGAAGAAAATTGATACGGCCCTCGGTATGGGTGGGGCAGTGGCATTCGTGCTCACACTGGCCACCATCGTTACCTTCCTGGTGCAGAAATACGTGCTCGACCCGTTCGGTCTGCAATATCTCCAGACGCTGGCATTCATCCTCGTCATCGCATCGCTTGTACAGATGGTGGAGATCGTGCTCAAGAAGGTGTCGCCGAGCCTCTACCAGGCACTGGGTATATTCCTGCCCCTCATTACCACCAACTGTGCTGTGCTGGGTGTGGCCATTCTCGTCATACAGAAAGACTACAACCTGCTCGAGTCGGTGGTCTATGCCTTCTCTACGGCGTTGGGATTTGCCCTGGCCCTGGCAGTGTTTGCCGGCATCCGCGAGCAACTGGCTTTGGTCAAGATTCCCAAAGGTATGAGCGGCATGGCCATCGTGATGGTTACGGCAGGCTTGCTTAGCCTCGCTTTCATGGGATTCTCTGGTGTCGATGGCGGCCTCAAGACCCTCTTTGGCCTCGATTGATCATACAAGGGCGGGCAGTGCCCGCCCTCTGTTTTAAATCGATGGTATTCCCGGGCTTCTCTAGGAAATTCTCAGAATAAACAATAATAAACTCAAAAGAAAAATGAAAAAAACAATCTTGGTGACAGGTGGAACGGGCTTTATTGGCTCTCATACCACCGTCGAACTCCAACAGGCTGGTTATGATGTTGTCATCATCGACAACTTGTCCAACTCCAAAGTCGAAGTGATTGATGGCATTGAGCAAATTACGGGCATCCGTCCCGCTTTCGAGAAGGTCGATTGCTGCGATTATCCCGCTCTGGAGGCCGTTTTTGCCAAATATCCCAATATCCAGGGCATCATACATTTTGCTGCCAGCAAGGCGGTGGGCGAGAGCGTGAAGAAACCGTTGCTCTATTATCGCAACAACCTCAACAGCCTCATCAACCTGCTTGAGTTGATGCCCAAATATCAGGTCAAGGGTATCATTTTCTCTTCGAGCTGCACCGTTTATGGCCAGCCATCTCCCGAGAACCTTCCTGTCACCGAGGAGGCTCCCATCCAGAAGGCGCTCAGCCCCTATGGCAATACCAAGCAAATCAACGAGGAAATCATTCAGGACTATATCCATAGCGGAGCCAACATCAAGTCGGTCATCCTTCGTTATTTCAACCCCATCGGTTCCCACCCGTCGGCATTGATCGGCGAACTGCCCATCGGCGTGCCCATGAACCTCATTCCTTTCATCACTCAGACTGCCATCGGCGTGCGCAAGCAGCTCAAGATTTTCGGCAACGACTACAATACCCCCGATGGTACCTGCATCCGTGACTATATTTATGTCGTCGACCTGGCCAAGGCCCATGTGGCTGCTATGACACGCGTGCTTGAGAAAGATACCGACCCTGTGGAGATTTTCAACATTGGTACGGGTCGCGGACTGAGCACACTTGAGGTGGTCGAAGGCTTCGAGAAGGCCACTGGCGTGAAACTCAACTGGGAGTATGCTCCACGTCGTGAGGGCGATATCGAGAAGGTATGGGGTAATGTCGACAAGGCCAACAAGGTGTTGGGATGGAAGGCCGACACGCCCATTGCCGATGTCCTCGCTTCTGCCTGGAAGTGGCAGAAGAAACTCCGTGAGGATGGCATCATGTAATTCAAGCCTGCATTTCCTCTCTTCATCCTTATGGAGAGAGGAAATGTCTTAAGGCCGGCTCGTTCAGATTAATGCATTCTTATGAAAAAAATGGAAAACTATCAATATCACATCTTTTCTCCCTATAGGGTGTGCCCGCTGGGTGCTCATGTCGACCATCAGCACGGACTGGTAACAGGATTTGCCATCAACAAAGGCGTTGACCTCTGGTTCAATGTCAACGACGACGGGAGGGTGCACCTCGAGTCAAGGTCGTTCGACGGCGAGGTGGACTTTGGCATCGACTCGCCATCGCAAATCAAGGAGCACCACTGGGGCGACTATGCGCGAGGTGCCAAATATGCGCTGCGTAAGCGTTTCGAACTGAGCAAGGGCATCAATGGCGTGCTGCAAGGGTCGTTGCCCGTAGGTGGACTGTCGAGCAGTGCGGCGGTGCTCATCGCCTACGTCATGGCCTTCGCCAAGGCCAATGGCATTATGCTCAAGCCTTTCGAGGTGGCACAAATCGCCTCGGAGGCCGAAAGAGAGTATATCGGACTGAACAATGGATTGCTCGACCAGGCCTGCATAGCCCTCGGAAAGAAAGACGGGCTGCTCTTCCTTGACTGCGACTCCAACGACTACCGCATCATCAAGAAAAATCCCAATATGCCTGATTTCGAACTGGGCATCTTCTTCAGCGGACTCACCAGGAACTTGGTGAACAGTGACTACAACCTCAGGGTGTTTGAGTGCAAGACGGCAGCCTGGAACATGCTGGCCTATATGGACCAACCGCTCAAGACGTTCGACAAGACGTTCCTCCGTGACATTCCCAAGACTACGTTCGACAAGACAAAAATTGCCATGCCGGCAAGGTTTGCACGACGTGCAGAGCATTACTACAGCGAATACCGTCGTGTGCGCCAGGGTGTCACGGCATGGGAGACCGGCAATCTGAAACTCTTCGGAAAACTCAGCTTCGACAGCTGCGAGTCGAGCATTCACAACTATGAGTGCGGCAGTCCTGAACTCATCTCCATTTATGAGATCATGCGCACGTTGCCCGGTATCTGGGGTGGGCGCTTCTCGGGAGCTGGATTCAAGGGGGCATGCATTGCCATTGTCGACCCTGCCTACAAGGAGCAAATAGAGAAAGAGCTTACGGAGAGATACTTGGAGCAATACCCCGAATACGAAGGCACTTTTGCGTGCTTCTTCGTGAGGCCCGACGACGGGGCAAGGTTTGTGTAGTTCCTCGGTCGAAACCGTGCTCGTATCAAAACTGACATCTTTTGTGAAGAAAGGGTGGCGCACACTGTAGTGCCGCAGCACGCTGCGTCTGCCATCGGTGTGGCTGAGCAAGATATTCTCTTTTTTGCTTATTCGCTTTTCCTTAATGAAATTACTCAACAAAATTCATTCTCAATACAAGTATATGAAACGGATTCTTTTCTTCGTGATGGGGGTGGTCATCACCGTCACGGCTTATGCTCAGTCGGCACAGCTCGACGCGGACGCCAAATATGCCCAGCAGTTGCTTAAGGCAGGTGAGCAGGCTCCCGACTTCAAGATGAAGACGCTGGAAGGCAAGACGTTCAAGTTTGCCAAGCAAACAAAGGGCAAATATGTGTTGCTCGACTTTTGGGCATCGTGGTGCCCCGACTGCCGGAAAGACATGCCCAACATCCAGCGCATGGCCCAGAAATTCGCTCCCATGGGGGTGGAATTCATCGGTATATCGATGGATACCGACCGAGAGAAATGGAAGGAGGCCGTAGAGAAATATGGCATCCATTACACACAGGTGAGCGAATTGGTGAAATTTCAAGACACCCAGATCGCATCACTCTATGGCGTGAAATGGATACCCTCGATGTATCTGATAGGACCCGACGGGAAGGTGGTGCTCGGTACCGTGCTCTCCGACAAGATGGAGCGAACGCTCACCGAACTCTTCGCTCCCAAAGGCCAGACGTATGGCACACAGGAGCGTGTGAGCATCGACGGCGCGAAGGGCAAACTGACAGGTATCATTCAGAAACCTGTGCTGAAACAGGGAGAGCAATGTCCTATGGTGGTGCTCTGCCATGGCTTCGGTGGAAGGAAAGACGGACCGATGTTCGAACTGATTGCCGACTCGCTGGCCAACCACGGCATAGCCTCGGTGCGGTTCGACTTCAACGGGCATGGTGAGAGCGAGGGCGAGTTCCAGCAGATGACTGTGCCCAACGAAATAGAGGATGCCAAACATGTGATTGAGTATGTGAGAGACCTGCGCTATGTGAGCAAAGTGGCGATTGCCGGTCACTCACAGGGCGGTGTGGTGGCATCGATGACGGCTGGTGAACTGGGAAGCGAGGATATCGCCGCCGTGGCGCTGATGGCCCCGGCTGCAGTGCTGCGCGACGATGCCATTCGGGGCACCGTGATGGGCCAGCAACAGCAGGGCGACCCTGCCGACCCACCAGAGTATATCAACCTGTGGGGGCTGAAATTGGGACGTGACTATATCCTCACAGCACAGCGGCTACCCATCTACCGCACGGCCATGCGTTATCAGGGACCAGCCTTCATCCTTCATGGCACTGCCGACCGCCTGGTACCTTACACTTATGGCGAGCGCTTCAACGATATTTGGCCCAAGAGCGAGTATGTGGAGCTTGAGGGTTTCGACCATGGCTTCGCACAGAATATCTACCGTGCTACCGATCTGGTGTCGTCATGGCTCATCCGCACGCTGAAATAATGAATAGAATAAGCTATCTCGATACGCTCAAGGGTTTTCTCATGCTGGTGGTGGTGGCTCACCATGTGCCCTACTATGCCCTGAGTTATTATCATTGCGAGAATGAGTTCTTCGCATCGTTCATGGTTGTGCGCGAGTTTGTGTATATGCCATATTTCATGACGGCATTCTTTGTCTGTACGGGTATGTGCAGCAATTTCGACAAGCCTTTTGCCGATTTCGCCAGGGGAGTGGTGAAGATAGCTATCCCGTCGTATCTTATCCTCAGACATACGCAATGGTTCATCGATGCGTTTATATTATCGAAGCTTCTCTATTGGCTGGTCAACAAGTATGTGTCCAACCGTTACCTCAAGTTTGCGGTGGTTTTTGCCTTGGCTGCTCTGGGGTGTGTGCTCCATGGCGACAGGTTCTTCTATGAGGCTTATGCATGGCACCATGGCTTGACGATGCTCCTTTTCATCTATATCGGCCAGCATCTGAAGGAATTCCTGACCGACAAACGCTACATCTTGGCGGCCACCATCGCCTATGTGGTGCTGGCTTTGGTGTGTTTCCTCTTCTGGGCCGACATCCCTTATTTCGAGAAGGTGTTCCACGTGTCCTACATTACGTTCTTGCCTTTTGTCGTCATCAGTCTTTGTGGCGTGATGATGACGATAGGTTTCGCTAAACTCATCGACAACCGGCTGCTTCAGTTCATCGGCAAGCGGTCGCTGGTGTTCTTCTTGATGCACTTGGTGATCCTGCGCTATCTCATTCCGAGGTTCATGGGGTTGGTGAATGGAACCAATGGCAATCTACTCGCCTCGGCCCTTTTGTTCGTGCTCATCTGGCTGGTGGTCTCAGCCCTCTGCCTGCTTGTGGCCAAACTGCTCGACCATCCCAACCTGAAGTGGCTGGTAGGGAAGTAACTTTGCGATTGAGTCGTTCCACCTTGGCAATGCAAAACAAAATACTTTGTCTTTTGTTTTGCATTGTCTTCGGCTTTCACTAACTTTGTGGCAAAATGTGTATTATGCGACGAATCAATCCATCTTTCATCGTTTCATTTCTCGTTGTCGGCCTAGCGGCGGCGATAGTACTTGGTTCATGTCAAAAGTCCGACAAACCATCGTCAACCACTCCTGGAACGGCTCCGGAAGGACTCTCTTATTCGGCCGATGACGTCAAGGAGCGTGTGGTCGACGACTATGGGAAGAAGGCCATCAGAATCGTGGGCGACCAGTCCATCAGCCACCCCGATATGGTGAAAGACCGCAACAACTGCTTCATCGTCATGTCTAAGAAAGACTACTACCTCTATGTATACGAGGCACAGGGCGTCGACACCGTGATGGTGGCGCGGTTTGATGCGTGCTTCTCGCTGAAGAAAGGACAGAAGGAGGCGAGTGGCGACATGCGCACGCCGCATTGCACAATCGACGATCCATTCACCATCACCGAAATCAAGGATGCCTCCACTTGGGAACATGATTTCGGTGACGGACGCGGACCAATCAAGTCGTATGGCGACTATTTCCTCCGTCTGAAAACCGGACATAGCGGCATTGGCATCCATGGCAGCACCAACAACGTGGAGAGTGTGCCGGGAAGGGCATCCGAAGGGTGCATCCGCCTGCACGACGAGGATATCGTCGACCTGGCAGAGAACTATGCTTTCGTGGGGATGAAAGTGATTATCAAGGCAGAGGACGTGGACGACCTGCCTTTCGAGGTGCGTGCTTTCGAAAAACAGAACGTGGCCCGCAAACGACATCTCGATCCCTCCAAAACCCTCAGCAACAACGATGCCGAGGCGGCGGCCCCGGCAACGGTGGTTGAGGATGAGGCTTCACTTCCCGATGAAGCCGTCGATGAGGAAGCCACGGCCGATGACGGGGCCGTGGGATAGTCTCATTGGAAATTCCTGATTCTTACGTCTATATCCAGTCCTTCCAATGCTTCCAAAATGGCATTGGGGTCGGTATCGCCATAGTGGTAGGGGAAGAGCACACGGGGCTTCACCATCTCCACGGCATGGCGTAGCTGCTCGGGTGTCATCGTGTAGGGCTGGTTGCAGGGCAGGAAGGCAATGTCGATATCCTTCACCTCTTTCATCTCCTCGATGTCTTCGGTGTCGCCGGCAATGTAGATGCGCAGGCCATCGGCAGTCATGATGAAGCCGTTGTCACGGTCTTTGGGGTGAAACTGGGTGTGCCCCGGGGTGGTGTTGTAGGCAGGTACGGCCATGAGCTCCAGGTCGTCATATACTTGCAGCACGTCGCCGTTGTACATCACCTCGCCCTCGCCAAGGGCAGCGGCCGAAAGTTGGTTGGTCACAATCTTGGTCGACGCCTTCTTCAGGTCGTTCACGGCCTGCACGTCGAGATGGTCGTAGTGGTCGTGGGTGATGATGATAAGGTCGGCCTTGGCCATCTGGGTATAGTCGGTCACAGGAGGGGTGCCGTCGATAACGGGGTCTACTTGGATGATGCGGCCGTCGAAATCGATTTCCATACTGGCATGCTTGATGGGGGTTACCTTCAGCGTCTTGCCGTTCTTCGTCTTGAATGTATCCATAATGTTTGATTCTTTGGTTGAACAATCGTGGTTATGTCGTTTGACCCTCTTCTTCAGGAGTATATTGGTCGAGATTGCCACTCCATAGGTATTTGTTGGTCTCGTCTTTCAGCACCTTGCTCAAGAAGAGGAGTGAGAGTAGGTTGGGGATGGCCATGAAGGCGTTCATGCAGTCGGCCAGGTTCCACACCAACGAAAGGCTGATGATGCTGCCCAGGAAAACGGCAAGGATATAGACCACCCGATATACATTCACCCAGCGCTTGCCGCTCAGGTATTCCACGGCGCGCTCGCCATAGTAGCACCAGCCGAGGATGGTGCTGAAGGCGAAGGTCACCAGGCCGATGTTCATGAAGGGAGTGCCTACATAGGGAATTTTTGAGAAGGCGGCGTTGGTGAGCGCGGCGCCATCTTCGTAGGTGATGTCGGGGTGGGCAATGATGCTGCTTACAATCACCAGTCCGGTCAGGGCACATATCACCACGGTGTCCCAGAACGTGCCCGAACTCGACACGAGGGCCTGGCGCACGGGGTTGCGGGTCTGGGCCGCAGCGGCCACGATGGGGGCAGAGCCAAGTCCCGACTCGTTGGAGAACAGTCCACGGGCTATACCGTAGCGGGCGGCCATGATAAAGGTGGAGCCTACGAACCCGCCTCCTGCTGCCGAGGGGTTGAATGCACTCTCTACGATGATTTTCAAGGCCGGCCACACGTATGGTCCGTTCACAATGAGGATGTAGATGCAGCCCACCACATAGAAAACAGCCATGAATGGCACCAACGCGCCACAGACCCGGGCTATGCTCTTCACACCGCCGATGATGACAACAGCTGTGATGATGCAGATGATGCCGCCCATGACCCAGGGCGAAACAGCGTAAGACTGGTGGGTGATGGTGGATATGGCGTTGGCCTGCACCGTACTGCCGATGCCGAATGAGGCGAAGGCGGTGAACAGGGAGAAGAGCATGGCCATCTTCTTCCAGCCAAGGCCACGCTCGAGGGCATACATTGGACCGCCGAGCATGCTCCCCGAAGCGGTCTTCACACGGTATTTGATGGCCAAAAGGCCCTCAGAGTATTTGGTGGCGATACCGAAGACACCTGTCAGCCAGCACCAGAACACTGCACCCGGACCGCCGATGGCGATGGCGGTGGCCACTCCCACGATGTTGCCCGTGCCGATGGTAGCGGCAAGAGCGGTGGCGAGGGCGCCAAACTGCGACACGTCGCCCGTCGATTTCTTGTCGGGGGTGACCGACAGTTTGATGGCTTTCAGCAGCTTGCGCTGGGGAAATTTCAGGATGAACGAGAGGTAGAGATGGGTGCCCAGCAGCATGATGACCATCGGCCATCCCCATAAAAAACTACTGAACGCCTCTACATAATGGTTGATTGTCTCCATCGGATGAATTGGTTAGAAATGCACGTCTACATAGACGAAACCCATAGCCTTGAAAACGCGGGTCACTTCCTCTACGGCATTGTATTGGGCAATATGGATGTTCTCTCGGGTCATGCAGCGGGCGAGCATCTGGTGGCGGGCTTTCTTGTATAAGGCAGCCCGGGTGTTCTGGTCCCAACTGCCACTCTCGTAGAACGACTTTGTGCGGGCCTCGTCGATGAAATCGGGGTCGAGCAGTTCCACTGCAGGGAGTGTCACGTCTACCGTGTCGCCACGAAGCACCACGTCATCCTCTCCCAGTTTCGAGAGGTCCACACCCAGGCGCAGTGTGCCATAGTAGATGCGCACGATCTTTTTCGGACCACCGAAGATGCGCGACTCGGCCGAGTCGACCAACTCCTCGTCGGTCACGCTGAGAAATTCCCATTGTCCTATTTCCTGCACCGATTTGATCTGAATAGGGGTCACCTCCACCTTTTGGTTGTCGGGTGCCACTTCCACCTCATTCTTCGTGCCTTTCACCGTCAGGGTCACTATCATCACCACGAAGGCGATGATGGTAAGGGCCGTGAGAATGAGGCGCGCTACCTGGTGTTCCTTGAATGGTTGGTTGTTCATGGTCAATGCGATTCGGTAACTATTTTCAATGCGTTCACGTTCAGGTCTTTCCTGAAGGTGATGGTAATGTTGTCCTTGTCGAATCCCAACTGGCTGATCAGCGGGATGAGGATGTGGGCGGCACTGGCACGCGAGCGGTCCACCACTTGCATCTCGGGAACCGACTCGATGATGCTTTGGCGCCCCTGCTTCTCATAGTAGCTCAACTCCTCGTCGGTGAAGTCGGAACGGAACCATGACACCTGCGCGTTCACCTTGTCGTGCGCTATCTGGGTGCTTGTCAGTTCCACCTCGGGGTCTGGCAGGATGATTTCCACCTTGTCGCCATCGTAGATCACGTTCTGGTCGGAGAACTTACTGAAGTCGATATAGCCCTTCAAAGTGGCGTCGATGGGAATGGCCACCTTGCGGTCGCCGGCAGGGATGTTGATGCTGAAGTCCTTGCTCAGGATACTTCCTTTCAGTTTCAGTTGGTCGGCGTGGGTGATGATGCGGTGCACCTTGAACGAGGAGGTGTACATGCGAGAACATTTCTGTACTTTCGAAACCAGAAGCTGAAGCGTGTCGGTAGGGGTGCAGGCCGTGATCGACACATCCTCGCTGCTTGCATCCTTCGACTTTTCCTGGCATGAGCCTATAGTGAGCAAAAAGCACAACGACAGAAGCGGAAATATCACCCACCTCACGCACGTAGGGACTTCAAGAACGGCAAAAGTGCGATTTGTCATATTCATCTCGATATTGTTATTTCAGTTGCAAACTTACTCATTTTTTTGGTAACGTACAAGAATTTGCGCTTTTTTGCGTCTTCTTAACATCCCCGCCTCAAGTATGGTGACAAAAAAAATCGCCTTTTGTTTTGCGTTCTTTCCCGTTTTTCACTATTTTTGCACGTGAGAAAAAGCAGCGACTAGGGCCATGGAGACCCTTGCCTTGCTCCCAGCTTGATGAAAATGCATGAAAGTATGCCCAACCTTCTGAAAAAGAAGTGAAGAAAATAAGTAGTCGAAGGCTCCTTAAGGGCACTAAAGTCCCTAAAGTCCCTAAAGTCCTTAATCTCCTTAATCTCCTTAAAAGTTGGGCAAAAGCGAAACTTGAATAAATATGTTTACAAAACAATTGTCTGTATTCTTGGAGAACAAGTCGGGCAGCCTGTCTGATGTCACTGAGGTGTTGGCCGGGATTGGAATCAATCTCGTGGCGATGTGTGTGGCCGACAGTTCCGATTTCGGCATCCTGAGATGTGTGGTGTCCGATCCCAAGAGGGCGGCCTCGGAGTTGCGCGAGCGTGGCTATGCGGTGAAGATGACCGACGTGATAGGGTTCTCGATGACCAACGAGAGCGGTTCGATGGCCACCATCCTCAAGCATCTCTCCGATGCTGGCGCTACCATCGAGTACATCTATTCGTTCAACAATGGCCAAAGGGCCAATGTCATCATCCGCACTGTGGATATGGATGCCTGCGCTAGGGTGCTGCAAGAAAACCATGTGAGTTTGCTCTCCGAGGCAGAATTGTATAGTTTGTGATTTAGTGTGGCAATGAGTTTAGTAAGGAGATTCAACACCGACAAACTGGTGATGATCGTGTTGTGCCTGGCGGCATTCTTCGTCAACAACAGCCTTCTTCCAATCGATGGGGGAGAGGCCAAAGTGCTCGTCACCGCCCGCGATATCATCGACGGGGGCAACTGGCTGGCACCTACGATGAATGGAGAGTCCAGACTCGACAAACCGCCGTTGGCCTCATGGGTGGCCGCAGTGGTCGAGCAGTTGCATAGCGACAACATCAGTGCCCAGCGCACGGTGGCTGGTGTGCTTGGCTTGGCTTGGACCCTCTACTTCTTTGCTTTCGCACGCTATATCTCACGTAGGCGTGGATTTGCCGAAATCGCCACCATCGTCTTCATCACTACCTATAATATTATTTATGCGGGGCGTATTGTCGAGAGAGACATCTACGGCTATGCCTTCATGATGATGGGCATCTATTACCTCATGAAGATGCTCTTCGACAGTTTCTATTTCGCTCATCCGCACAAGTGGAGATGGGCGTTGCTCTCCGGACTGTTCATGGGCCTCTCGCTCATGGGCAATGGACTGGTGGCGGTGTATGCCATGCTGCTGCCATGTGTCATTGCAATGTTCCTCTTCCGACGCCCCGACATGACGGGGCGTTGGTTGCCGCTGCTATTGCTCGTGGTGCTGGCCATACTGCCCTATGGGGCATGGGCCATTTATCTCTATGCCCATCATCCTGACGCTTTTGCCGAGGCATTCGGCATCTTCCCGCTTACGGGGGCGTCGCGTCCTTGGTTTTACTACTGGAGGTTCTTCGCCGAGATGGGCATCTGGACGGTGTTTGTGCTGGCAGCCCTCTGTTTTCCTTATTGGCGGAAGCGCATCCGCACCCGCCGTGTTTACCGGTTCACCATGGTCTGGTTGGTGTCCGCCCTCGTCATCCTCACTCTTTTGCCCCGCAAGGAGATGTCGAAACTGGTGGCGCTCACTCCTCCATGTGCCCTCGCGGTCACCTGCGTGCTACACTATTTTGCTGAGCGATGGCCTGCGGAGAAATTGGCACGACGGTTCTTCTATTTCAACGGCTACCTCATCGCCCTCATCATGTTCGGTCTGCCTATCTTCATGTGGATCAGGATGTTCGGGCGCGACCTTATCGATTTCGGCACCACCATCTTCCTGTGGGTGTTCCTGTGGGGAATAGCGGCCTTTACGGCGGTTTCCACCTCGCGCCACGATGCCAGAGGTGTCGTGAGGGGCGTGGCCGTGCTGTTCTTCTTCGTGGAGTGTTTCCTGTTGTCGCCCATCGTGGGGGTCGTGGGAAATAGCCGCAAGACCAGCATCCATCTCGTCAACAAGGTGCCTGAGGTGAGAAACATGAAGTTCTATCATAACCAGGACGAGGAACTCCGTATGGAGGTGGTCTACGAGTTGGGCCGCGGAGTTCAGTCAATCGATCTCAACGATGCCGAAGCGGTGAGAAAGGCGGCTCCATTTGCCTTGCTCACACAACAACCCCTGGCTGCCGAGCTTCCTGAGCACGTGCTCTCACAGGTCGACACCGTTCGCATCGGCGTGTTCGACGACAACCCCTTGCCACGGCACAACGACCACTACAAGACCGAGTTCATCAATCAGGTCAGTATTATTAAAAACAAACAGTAATCATATGAGAAAGTCAATCCTTCTGCTCTCCCTCGCGCTCTTGCCGCTTTTCGCACATGCCCAATGGCAACCGGTAAGGGGACAAGCCACCTCTACGGCTTCCTCAAGTCAGAACTACGATAATTGGTGGAGCCGCCGCTTCACGGTGGGACTCACTTTCACCGGCGATTTCTACAAATACTCAGGTGGAGTGGGGGGCGGACTGCTCTTCAACTTCGGAAGAGATACCGACCTGCTCAATGTTTCGGTTGGCGCTGAATATATCGAATACCTGGCTTCCGATCCCCGTCCCGAGGAGATAAAGAGCAAACTCAACATCGTGGACGCCGGCGGACAGCTTGTGGTGCCCGTCATGGCAAAGCTGTTGTTACTGCGCACCAGCAAATGGAGCAAGGTATACATCGGTTGCGGTGCCGAATGGGGCTTCCGTATGCGCGACAGCTCGTTGATTGACGACTATTATCCCGAGGGGCACGTGTTGCGGAAGACCAGTATGGCCGTGGTGCCCATGTTGGGCAGCAGGAGTTACAACCTCGATTTTGGCATCTACTACAAGCATTATATCGACAAACCCTTCAATAATTCGCTCGATGGCAAGAAAAACCTGGGCGAAACCGACAAGCGCATCGGCTGCTATCTGATATGGTTCTTCTGAGAAAAGAATGCGACCTTACCTTCCGAGCACACTCCCTCTGTATCCGCCCCTCTGAAAATAGCCGAAAACTCATTTACAACTACTTTTTTTCACTCCGGGTTTAAACCTTTCCCGGCCTGATGCGTCAATATAGTAACAAACATCTAATAGAAAATGAGTCAACTGCCTGATTTTAACCACGACAACCACTTTTCGGTGCCCGAGGGCTACTTCGATACGATAGCCCAGAGGGTGATGGACCGAATCCCCGCCAATGAGGTGAGGATGATTCCTGCCGTGGAGAAGAAAAAGAGCACTCCACGCAGGCTGCTCTGGGCCAGGATCGGCGTGGCGGCTGCCACCGTCGCTGCTGTCTTTACCCTGGGCATGCGCTTCATGAGTCCCGACCATAAGCCTACGTCGCCAGTGGCTGCTGTCAGCTCGGCCAGTTATACCAGTGATGAGAATCTGGATGCCATGGCCGACTATATTATGGTCGACGACCAAGATCTTTATGCCTATCTCTCAGGTGAATAAACATTCCGTCTGACATGAAAAAACTGATTTGTATATTGGTGATGACAATCGCTTCCCTCGGCGTGACCTACGCACAGGGAAGACCATTCGACCCAGCGAAATTCCAGGCCGACCTCGAGCGGTTCATTACGGTCGAGGCTTGTCTCACACCCTCTGAGGCCGCAGCGTTCTTCCCCGTCTATCGGGAGATGCAGCGTAAACAGAGGGCCCTCTACGACAATATGAGGGAGGGTAGGCACATTAAGCCCGACACTGAGGAATCCGCCAAGAAAGCCATTGCCGAAATGGACCGGATAGAAATCGAGATCAAGCAACTGCAGGCCAACTACCACTCCCGCTTCCTTACCATCATTCCGGCACGCAAGCTCTACAATGTCATCAAGGCTGAGGGAAAATTCCATAGGATGGCCATGAAAAGGACTTTCCCGATGAGAAAATAACTGGAAAGAGGGCCAAAAGTATAAATTATCTTTAATTTTTTGCAGTTTTGATTGCAAACACTTTTTCAAGTCGTAAAATAGTCGTAATTTTACACCTTGAAAAAGGGCCAAAATCGCTTAGAGCGCATTTAAATGCCCTCTACGGCGATTTTCTTTTTTTATGAATATATCAACTCAAAACATAAATAATGGACGAGAATCAGACTTTTGACCAAGACAGGATCATCAAAATCAACATCGAGGAGGAGATGAAAAAGTCGTATATCGACTATTCCATGTCGGTCATCGTGGCACGAGCCTTGCCTGACGTAAGAGACGGCTTCAAACCTGTGCACAGAAGAATCCTTTATGGAATGATGGGCATAGGCAATACCAGCGACAAACCTTATAAGAAATGCGCACGCGTGGTGGGCGAGGTTCTCGGTAAGTACCACCCTCATGGCGACAGCTCGGTATACGGGGCGCTCGTGAGGATGGCTCAGAATTGGAACATGCGATATACCCTTGTCGACGGACAGGGCAACTTCGGTAGTGTGGACGGCGACTCACCTGCCGCCATGCGTTACACCGAGTGCCGCCTCTCGAAGATGGGAGAGCACATCATGGACGACCTCGAAAAGGATACTGTCGACATGGTCAACAATTTCGACGACTCGCTCACCGAGCCGTCGGTCATGCCTACCAAGGTTCCCAACTTGCTGGTGAATGGCGGCAACGGTATCGCCGTGGGTATGGCAACCAATATCCCCACCCACAACCTGGGTGAGGTGATCGACGGCTGCTGCGCCTATATCGACAATCCTGATATCGACACCGACGGGCTCATGCGCTACATCAAGGCTCCTGACTTCCCCACTGGTGCTTACATCTATGGCATCCAGGGCGTCAAAGACGCTTACGAGACTGGTCGTGGCCGTGTGGTGATGCGTGCGAAAGCCGAGATTGAGAGTGGCGAGTTGCACGACAAGATCGTGGTGCACGAGATACCTTATGGCGTGAACAAGGCACAGCTCATCGAGTATATCGCCGACCTGGTGAAGGAGGGCAAGCTCGAGGGCATCTCAAACGTGAACGACGAGTCGGGCCGACAGGGCATGCGCATCGTCGTGGATGTGAAGAAGGATGCCAACGCCAATGTCATCCTCAACAAACTCTTCAAGATGACCGCCCTGCAGAGCTCGTTCTCTGTCAACTGTATTGCCTTGGTGAAGGGTCGACCCAAACTGCTCTCGCTCAAGGAGTGCGTGGGCTACTTCGTGGAGCATAGGCACGATGTCACCATCCGCCGCACCAAGTTCGACCTGCGCAAGGCACAGGAGCGCGCACATATCCTCGAAGGACTCATCATCGCATGCGACAATATCGACGAGGTGGTGCACATCATTCGCGCCTCGCAGACGCCGTCCGATGCTCAACGCAACCTCGAGAAACGATTCGACCTCGACGAACTGCAGTCGAAGGCCATCGTCGACATGCGACTCTCGCAACTCACCGGACTGCGCATGGACCAGTTGCACGCTGAGTATGAGGAACTTGAGCGACTTATCGAGCGGCTCCAGGCCATCCTCGACAATCCCGAGCTCTGCAAGCAAGTGATGAAAGACGAACTGCTTGAGGTGAAAGCCAAATACGGCGACGAACGTCGCACCGAGATCAAATACTCCTCCGAGGAGTTCAATCCCGAGGACTTCTATCCCAACGACCCTGTGGTCATCACCGTGAGCCATCTGGGCTATATCAAGCGCACCCCACTGAGCGAGTTCAGAGGACAGGCACGTGGCGGTATCGGCAGCAAGGGCGCCAAGACCCGTGAGCAGGACTTCACCGAGTTCATCTACCCCGCCACCATGCACAACACCATGCTCTTCTTCACCCGCAAGGGACGCTGCCACTGGCTCAAGTGCTACGAGATACCCGAGGGAGGCAAAGACTCCAAAGGAAGGGCTATCCAGAATATGCTCAATATCGACTCCGACGACTCGGTGAATGCATTCCTCCGGTTGCGCGGACTCGACGACGAGGAATTCCTCAACTCCCACTACGTGGTGTTCGCCACCAAGAAGGGCATCGTGAAGAAAACCAGTCTCAAGGCCTACAGCCGCCCAAGAACCAATGGCGTGAATGCCATCAATATCCTCGAAGGCGACGAGGTGGTGGACGTGAGGCTCACCAACGGCCGCAACGAACTGGTGATGGCCAACCGCAATGGTAGGGCAGTGAGGTTCGAGGAATCGGCCGTCAGAGAGATGGGCCGTGTGGCCACTGGTGTGAGAGGCATGCGCCTCGACGATGGCGATGACGAGGTGGTGGGCATGATTGTGGTCAACCATGCCGACAAGGAAACCATCATGGTGGTGAGCGAGAACGGATACGGTAAACGCTCACAGGTAGAGGATTACCGCAAGACCCAGCGAGGCGTGAAGGGCGTCAAGACGCTCAACATCACCGACAAGACGGGACGCGTGGTGGCCATTAAGAACGTCACCGACGAGAACGACCTCATGATCATCAACAAGAGCGGCATAGCCATCCGACTGTCGGTGGCCGAGTGCCGTGTGATGGGCAGGGCCACCCAGGGCGTGCGCCTCATCAACCTCACCAAGAAGAATGATGTCATCGCTTCGGTGTGCAAGGTGATGGGTGCCGAATTGGAAGCCACCGTCGAGCAGATGAGCCGTGCCGAATGGGCACAGAAGAGCGAGGATATTCGTCGCGACACTGAGAGCACCCAGCCTGGCGACACCGCCACGGAGGCCGTGGAGGAAAACGATGAGGAACTTCTCACAGACAACACAGACAACCAACAAACCAACAACCAATTCATAGACGATGTCGAGGACACCGAGAATGAGTAGAATATTATCAACCTTAATTAATTAATAAATTTATGAAAAAAATGATGATTGTGGCTTTGATGGCAGCAGCTGCCTCAACAGCCTTTGCGGGCGACAGCGACGCCCTCAAGTCAATCCTGAAAGCCAAGACCTATGCCGAGGCCGTAAGTCTCGTCAATGCTAATCTTGGACAGCTGGCCGATAATGCCGAGAAGGCTAAGGCTTACAACAAACTCGTTGACCTGGCTATCGACAAAGTGTCTAAGGAGCAAGGTGTCATCGCCAGCAACCAGATGGCCGAGCAGATGGGAACAGGCAAGGTGGAGCAATACGACACCGTTGGCTTCTACGACGCCGTGCTCGATGCGTTCAAGGCCGCTAACGAATGTGAGAAATACGATCAGATGCCCAATGCCAAGGGTAAGGTGAAACCTGCATTCCACAACAAGAACGTGCAGCGCCTCATCGGCTACCGCACACGCCTTATCGATGGTGGTATTTATTACCAGAATCACGACATGAAGAAGGCTTTCGCTCAGCTGGCCGAATATGTCGACTCTCACGACTCTCCTCTCTTCAAGGAGGAAGTGGCTAAGACTCCCGACGAGAACTATGCCAACATGGCCTACTATGCAGCCCGTTTCGCATACCTCAACCAGGATATGGACAATGTGCCCAAATATGCCGACATCGCCGGTAAGGACGAGAAACTCGCCAGCGACGCCACCGTGCTCAAGCTTGCTGCCATCCAGCAGGGACTGAAGACCAGGGATGACTCGGTGAAATACGTGAAGCGCCTGGAGACCGACTATGCCGCCAACCCATCCAACGAGATGGTGCTCGGCACACTGCTCAGCATGTATGGCTCGCTCAACATGAACACAGAGATGAACTCCCTCATTGACAAGGTGCTGGCTTCCGACCCCGAGAACTTCACCGCTTGGGCTACAAGAGGACAGAACGCCATGTTCAGCGAGGATTGGGACCTGGCTATCTCGTCGCTCGAGAAGGCTGTCGCCAAGCAGCCTGAGAGCGCTGTGGCTCTCTCCATGCTGGGTGCATCGCTCATCAATAAGGGTGCTCAGGCTCAGGAGAAGGTTGCTGGCAGAGGCGGACAAATCCCCGCTACAGCCAAAGACCAGATTCTCCCGTTCTACAATAAGGCCAAGGAGTATCTCGAGAGGGCAAAGGCCGCCGACCCCACAGAGGCTCAGTCGAAGTGGTCGTATGCGCTCGACAGATGTCAGTATCTGATCGACTCGTTGAAGTAATCAACGCTCTGCTTATCCCGGCACAGGCTACCCTGTGCCGGGGTAAGATTTTTCATGATATTCTGATTGATAGGAAATTACACAGTGCCTGCCGCGTTGTCGCGAGAAGCACTGATGAAGTGGATAAGGATGAAAAGATTGTGTTTCGTGTTTGCTTTGTTGTTGTGCTTTCAGGTGTGCGCCGTGGCGCAGAAGAAAGTCATCGATCAGGCACGCACGCTTTTAAAGACCGGAAAAGAGGGCGAACTGGCAAGGGCCGAGAAACTGATGACCGACTTGCTGCGCGACTCGGCCAACCAAGGCAAGGTGAAGATTTGGCTCACCCTGACCGAGGTGGTGAGGAAACAATACGAATTGGGAAATGAGAAACTGTATCTCAAGCAGAAGATTGATACCGCTTCTCTTTTCACAACGGCCCGGAAAATGTTCGCTATCTACGAGAAGCTCGATTCCATTGATGCCTTGCCCGACAAAAAGGGTAGGGTGGTGCTTCATTATCGCTCCAAAAACCAAGATTTCCTTCATCCGTTCAGGCCCAATCTCTACAAGGGCGGGATGTTCTTCACCCGTAAGAACGACTTCGCCAAGGCATGGGATTTGTTCGATGCCTATGTCGATTGTGCCAGCCAACCACTGTTCTCGGGCATGGATTACCTGAATTCCGACTCGCTCATGCCCAACGCCGCCTTTATGTCGCTCTATACGGGCTACAGACTGAAAGACAAGGCCAAGATGACCAAATACCTGCCGTTGGCACTTCAAGATACAGCCCACCTCGACAATTCTTACAGATACCTGGCCGAGACCTATGTGACCGAGGGCGATACCGCGCAATATCTGGATGTCCTTCAGAAAGGATTCGACCGTTATCCCAACAATCCTTTCTTCTTTCCGAGGCTCATCGACTATCTCAACAGCCAGGGACTTGCCGACTCTGCCAATGTGGTCATCGACAGGGCTTGTGCGGTCGACTCCACCAACGTCATCTTCCTCTTCGCCAAAAGTTCCTCGCTGCTCAATGCGGGGCGCGATGAGGAGTGTATCGCCGTCACGCAACGGCTCATCGCGCTCAACGACAGCATGCCCGAAGCCTATTGCAACCTGGGGCTGGCCTACTACAACCAGGCCGTCAGCATCGACCGCAATATGCAGCGGTCGAGAAAGAAACGCCGCACGATGCAAGACCTCTACGCCAAAAGCCTTCCCTATATGGAGAAATTCAGGGCTATGGCTCCCGACCAACAGTCGAAATGGGTGCCGGCGCTCTATAATATCTACCTGAACTTGAATATGGGAAAGGAGTTTGAGGAAATCGACATGCTATATAAGAAACTAAGTAAACCATGATTACACGAAACGAAATTCTTGCCAAACTGGGCATACAGCAGCTCAACGAGATGCAGGTGGCTGTCGACGAGGCCATCTCCACCACTACAGACGATGTCGTCGTGCTCTCACCTACAGGAAGCGGAAAGACGCTGGCCTATCTGCTGCCCCTCGTCGAGCAGCTCGACACCCTCTCCGACAATGTGCAGATGGTTGTCATCGTGCCTGGACGCGAACTGGCTCTGCAGTCGGCCGATGTGCTCAAGAGCATGGCATGTGGCGTGAGGGCCATGGGCATCTATGGAGGCCGCCCGGCCATGGACGAGCATCGTGCCATGCGCAAGACGAGACCTCATGTGCTCTTTGCCACTCCAGGACGCCTCAACGACCATATCGACAAGGGAAATATCGACGCCACCACCGTCAGGCTACTGGTTATCGACGAGTTCGACAAATGCCTCTCTATGGGATTTCATAACGAGATGTCGGCTGCCATCGAACGACTGCCGCAGGTGCGTCACCGGGTGCTGCTCTCTGCTACCGATGCCGAGGCCATCCCCCGGTTTGTAAATATGAGGCATGTGCGCCGGCTCAGTTTTCTCGACCAAGGCGAGCAAGTGCCCGACAGGGTACAGGTATTCGTGGTCAACAGTCCGGTGAAGGACAAACTCGAGACGCTCTCGTGCCTTTTGCGTGAGCAAGGCGACAAGAGCAGCATCGTTTTCCTCAACTTCCGCGATAGCGTGGAGCGCACGGCCCAGTATCTCGACGGCCAGGGGTTCGTCACCTGCGCCTTCCATGGCGGACTCGACCAGAAGGCGCGCGAGGAGGCACTCTACAAGTTCAGTAATGGATCTGCCAACGTGTTGGTAGCCACTGACTTGGCTTCACGCGGACTTGACATTCCCGATGTCGGCAATATCATCCATTACCATCTGCCAGTAGGCCCCGACGAGTATGTGCACAGGGTGGGCCGCACCGCCCGCTGGACGGCTTCGGGCAATGCCTATTTCATCCTCGGTCCCGAGGAGCAGATGCCCGAGTATGTAAAGGCAGAGGTGCTGCAACATGAGCTGCCTGCCGACCTGCCCGCACCCATGCCGCCGCGTATGGCCACCCTCTATATTGGCAAGGGTAAGAAAGACAAGATCAGCAAGGGCGACATCGTGGGCTTCCTCTGTAAGATAGCCCAGCTCGACAAGGCCGACATCGGTCGCATCGACGTGATGGAGCGCTATGCCTATGTGGCAGTCGACTCACACAAGGTCACTCAGGTGCTGCGTCTCACCCGTAATGCCAAGATCAAAGGGGTGCGCACGGTGGTGGAGCCGGTGAGATAATCGGGGTTTTGCAAACTCGGTTTTTCAAAATCGCACCCTTGCTCCAAAAACCTTGGTGCATGGATTGCAACCCGCTGATATTTCGTAAATTCAAAGCAAAAATATTTGCATTATTCGTTAAAATGGAGTAATTTCGCCGACGATTTATGTAACACATAAACACTTATAAAAACTTTAAACAACATTCAGATGAAGAAGTACAACTTTAACGCCGGTCCGTCCATCCTCCCGAGAGAGGTGATTGAGAACACGGCAAAGCAGATTTTAGACTTCAATGGTAGCGGCCTGTCGCTCGCAGAGATCAGCCACAGGGCAAAAGACTTCCAGCCCGTTGTCGACGAGGCAGTGGCGCTCATCAAGGAGCTGTTACAAGTGCCCGAGGGCTACTCGGTCATCTTCCTCGGAGGTGGTGCCTCTCTCGAGTTCTGCATGGTTCCTTACAATTTCCTCATCAAGAAAGCAGCTTATCTCAACACCGGCACTTGGGCAAAGAAAGCCATGAAAGAGGCTAAGCTCTTTGGCGAGGTGGTTGAGGTCGCCTCTTCGGCCGACGCCAACTACACCTTCATTCCCAAAGACTGGACGTGTCCCGACGATGTTGACTATCTCCATATCACCACCAACAATACCATCTATGGTACTGAGATCCGCAAGGACCTCGACGTGCCCGTGCGCCTCATCGCCGATATGTCGTCGGATATCTTCAGCCGTCCAATCGACGTGGCCAAGTACGACTGCATCTATGCCGGCGCCCAGAAGAACTTGGCCATGGCCGGTGTCACCCTCGTCATCGTCAAGGACGATACCCTGGGCAAGGCTCCACGCACCATCCCCACGATGCTCGACTACCGCACTCATGTAGAGAAGGGCTCGATGTTCAACACTCCTCCAGTGGTGCCTATCTACTGCGCGCTCGAGACACTGCGCTGGCTGAAGGCCAACGGTGGTGTGGAGGCTATGGACAAGCTTGCACAGCAGCGTGCCGAGATCGTGTATAACGAGATCGACCGCAACAAACTCTTCCGTGGCACTGTGGCCACTGAGGACCGTTCACTCATGAACCTCTGCTTCGTGATGAACGACGAGTACAAGGAGTTGGAGAAACCCTTCTTCGAGTATGCCACTGCCCGTGGCATGGTGGGCATCAAGGGCCACCGCTCAGTAGGTGGATTCCGCGCCAGTTGCTACAACGCTCAGACCATCGAGGGCGTAGAGGCGCTCGTGAAGTGCATGAAAGATTTCGAGGCCGAACACTAAGAACTATTTCAAACCATAACAAGATGAAAGTATTAGTTGCTACCGAGAAGCCCTTCGCACCTGTTGCCATCGAGGGCATTAGGAAGGAAATCGAGGGCGCAGGCCATGAACTGGTGCTGCTCGAGAAATATACCGAAAAGGCTCAGTTGCTCGAGGCTGTGAAGGATGCCGATGCTATGATCGTGCGTTCCGACAAGATCACTCCCGATGTGCTCGACGCTGCCGCACAACTCAAGATCGTGGTGCGTGCTGGTGCCGGCTACGATTCCATCGACACCGCTTATGCCAAAACCAAGGGCGTGGTGGTGGAGAACACCCCAGGACAGAATGCCAATGCCGTGGCCGAACTGGTTTTCGGACTTCTGGTCTATGCCGTGCGCAGTTTCTATAACGGCAAGGCTGGTTCCGAACTGATGGGCAAGCGCCTGGGTATCCTTGCTTTCGGTAATGTGGGGCGCAATGTGGCCCGCATCGCCAAGGGCTTTGGCATGGAGGTTTCGGCCTACGACGCCTACTGCCCCGCAGAGGTCATCGAGCAGGCCGGCGTGCATGCTGCCAAGAACCAGGACGAGCTGTTCGAGACTTGCGACATCGTGAGCCTCCACATTCCTGCCACTCCTGAGACCAAGGAGAGCATCAACCGCGAGTTGGTGGGCAAACTCCACAAAGGTGGTATCCTCGTCAACACTGCCCGCAAGGAAGTTATCTGTGAGCCTGAGCTCGTCGCCCTCATGCAGGAGCGCCCCGACCTCAAGTTCGTCACCGATATCAAACCCGATGCCGACGAGCAGTTTGCTCAGTTCGAGGGTCGCTATTTCAGCACACCGAAGAAGATGGGTGCTCAGACGGCCGAGGCCAATATCAACGCAGGTATCGCCGCCGCCAAGCAGATCAATGCCTATTTCGCCGACGGTTGCACGAAATTCCAGGTCAATAAGTAAACCTCATATCCACTCCGCAGCATGCGTTTCACACGTCTTGCTGCGGAGTGTTTCCTTTTCCAACCCTTAACCTTAAACATACCATTCTATGGCTATTATCAAACCATTCAGGGGCATACGTCCACCCAAAGACCTCGTCGAGAAAGTAGAGTCGAGGCCCTACGACGTGCTCGATTCCGAAGAGGCACGTGCCGAGGCTGGCGACAATGAGATGAGTCTCTACCATATCATCAAGCCCGAGATCGATTTCGAGCCGGGCACGAGCGAGTACGACCCCAAGGTGTATGAGCGGGCCGCTGAGAATTTCCAGAAATTCCAGGACCGCGGATGGCTGGTGCAGGACGATGCCGAACACTACTACATCTATGCGCAGACCATGAACGGAAAGACGCAGTATGGTCTGGTGGTGGGCGCTCATGTCGATGACTACATGAAGGGTAACATCAAGAAGCATGAGCTCACTCGCCGCGACAAGGAGGAAGACCGCATGAAGCATGTGCGTGTGAACAACGCCAACATCGAGCCGGTGTTCTTCGCCTATCCCGACAACGACGTGCTCGACCGCATCATCAGCCGCTATGCCGAGACAGAGCCCGAGTACGACTTCATCGCTCCCATCGACGGATTCCGCCACCAGTTCTGGGTTATCTCTGATGCCGACGACATCAACGTCATCACCCATGAGTTTGCCAAGATGCCGTCGCTCTATATCGCCGACGGGCATCACCGTTCGGCTGCAGCTGCTCTTGTAGGGGCTGAGAAACAGAAGCAGAATCCCAACCATAGGGGCGACGAGGAGTACAACTACTTCATGGCGGTGTGCTTCCAGGCCTCGCAACTTACGATACTCGATTACAACCGTGTGGTGAAAGACCTCAATGGCCTCACACCGAAGGAGTTCATGGCAGCTCTTCGGGAGAATTTCGCCATCGAAGATATGGGTACCGAGATTTACAAGCCGGCTCAACTGCATGAATTCTCGCTCTATCTCGATGAACACTGGTATCGGCTCAGGGCTTTGCCCGGAACGTTCGACAATACCGACCCCATCGGGGTGCTCGATGTCGACATTTCCTCACGGCTCATACTCGACAAGGTGCTGGGAATCAAGGACCTGCGCAGCTCGAAACGCATCGATTTCGTGGGCGGACTACGTGGACTTGGCGAACTGAAACGCCGGGTCGACAGTGGCGAGATGCGTCTGGCCCTGGCTCTTTATCCCGTCACCATGAAGCAGATCATGGATATTGCCGACAGTGGAAAGATCATGCCGCCCAAGGCAACTTGGTTTGAACCCAAACTCCGCTCAGGTCTCGTCATTCACAAACTGTCATGAGTGCCGACGAGTTTCTGACCATCACTGATAGCATAGGCGAGGGATACTATACCGAGAAAAGGAGCAAGTTCCTCGCCTTTGCTCATCATGTGTCGTCTGTCGACCAGGTGAGGGAGATCGTGGCGCAGTATCGCGCTAAGTATTACGATGCCCGCCATGTGTGCTACGCCTATATGCTGGGGGCAGAATACAAGGAATTCAGAGCCAACGACGACGGTGAGCCGAGCAGTACGGCGGGAAAGCCTATCCTCGGACAAATCAATAGCCGCAACCTCACCGATGTGCTGGTCATCGTCGTACGCTATTATGGTGGCGTCAACTTGGGAACGGGCGGACTCATCGTCGCCTACCGCACGGCGGCTTCCGATGCCCTCGACCACTGTCAGGTAGTGTCCCAGCAGGTAGAGGAGACCATCACCTACGAGTATCCATATATCATGATGAACGATGTGATGCGCATCGTCAAGGAACTCTCTCCACGCATCGTCAGCCAGGCTTTCGACAACACCTGCTCCATCACCCTCGCCATCCGTAAGTCAGAAGCCGAGAACCTCCGCTCCCGCCTCCAGAAACTGGCCTTCGGCAATCAGTAAATCTCAAATCTCTTGATTTTGAGCGTAGTGACCTTATAAATCAAGAGGCCTGACTTTTGTCTGTAAAAACCGAAAAACATGAATTCGGCAAAAATCCAGACCAAAAATTTTGCCATTACAAAACTTCTTCGTAAATTTGCAGCGCTAAAAAGGAAAGTTGGCAGAGTGATCGAATGCGCTGGACTCGAAATCCGGTATACCCATTGCGGGTATCGGGGGTTTGAATCCCTCACTTTCCGCCAAAAAGGGAATCGCTAAGCGGTTCCCTTTTTTCTTTAAGAAAGTATGTTGGTGCGAGCTGTAGGGTCGCGGCATGCTGCGACCGCCGGCGGTATGGCAACGCAAGATTATAAGGTCCAGAATAATCGTTCCTTTTTGTGGCATAACGAATGCGTAGCCTGATTTATTCAACATTCTCAAGTTGAGAGAATTTCAGAAGTTACAGAAATTCAGACTTACCACAACAAGCAGCCATTGAGTCCAACGAGGTGAATTCGGGCTATTGTCTGAACTCCTGCAACTCCTGCAACTCCTGGACTCCTATAAGTTGAGCGAATGCGAAACTTGAATGATTTACTTGCGTCTTACAATCTTGATGGTCAGGTGAATCTGATTCTCAGGATGTGCGTCAGGATTGATCTTGCTGATACGGCACTCGAAAATATCCGTCCATCCCATTTCAAGAATACCAGCGATGGTTTCATTGTTCTCTTGGGGGATGTATCCGATTCGGAACATCTCATCCTGCTCCTCATCATAGTAGCCCACGGCCACGGCCTCAGGGTCGTGCCTATTGTCTGGCTCATGCTCCAGATGAAGCACCGTACCCACCTTCAACTTGTCCCACACCTCATCGGCGTCGTGATACTTGCGGCCAGCCAAGTGGCAATCCATGAAAAACTTCTTCTTAGTTTCCATAATCTTGTATGTTTTAGTGAAACCTCATGTTTACGCCTACAAAATTATGGGCATGTTGTACCATTTCGTGGGACATCGTTGAATTATTTTTGCTCAATAATGAATAAAAATTCGAGGCTTTTGGTTGTTTTCAGATTTTGAATCAGATTTTTTTAGATTTTGAGCGCAGCGACCACAATTATTTGAAGGCTTGGGTCGCTCCGCTCAATATCTCTCAAAATCTATAAAGAAAATCTATCTAAATTTGCGTAATTTTATTTCCGATTTTTAAAGATTTTGAGCGAAGCGACCCTTTATGGAGTAAACCTCAAACCTCAAACCTTAATCACTTCCCCTTATACCACTCTTGCAGCACATAGAAGGCTTTCTTCTTCTCACCACGGTCGGAGAACAGACCCTTCCTGTTGTAGTAGTCTTGTATGCCGTTGAGCACCCTACGCGGTGAGCGGAAATCTTTCAGAATCCAGGGCGACGTGCCTGCCAAGCCTTCGATCTTGTCGAGCATCGCCAGGTTCTCACGGTAGAGATTCTCCTGGAACTCCTCCGTCCAGCGCTGGTTCTTCTCGCCATGCAGGCCATACTTGGCACCACCACCAAACTCGCTGATAATGACGGGCTTGTCGTAAGGAATCTCCCACGTCATCTTCGAGGCGTCGTTGACGTCACGATACCATCCCACATACTGGTTGAAGCTCACCACGTCTACATATTCGCTCATATTGTCCTGTAGGCGGTTCCTGTAGTTCGACGCCGAGGTCACCTCCATGGCCATCGAGATAAGTCGTGTGGAGTCAAGACTGCGGGCGTGCTTGGCCAACCGACTGAGGAACGCATCGCGCTCACTGCTGTGAGGCGTCTCGTTTGCGATGCTCCAGATGATGATGTTGGCACGGTTCTGGTCGCGTTTGATCATATCGGTGAGCTGCCGCTCGGCGTTGGCATAAGTGTCGGGATTCGACCATGCGATGGTCCAGTAGACGGGAATCTCCGACCATACGAGGATGCCCATCCGCTCGGCTTCGCGCACGGCATACTCGTTGTGGGGATAATGGGCCAGCCTCACGTAGTTGCAACCCAACTCCTTGGCCCATGACAGTAGCGTGTGGGCATCCTCGGTGGAGTTGGCACGGCCACCGCCAAAAGCTTTCTCCTCGTGAATGCTGACACCACGTAGGAAAATGGGCTTGCCGTTGAGCAGCAGCTGTTTGCCGCGGGTCTCTATCTTCCTGAAGCCCACCTCATCGCGTATCACCTCGTTGCCTTGCTCGATGACCACATCATAGAGCTTGGGTGTTTCGGGCGACCACAGTTGGGGCTTCGCTTTCATGTAGATGGTGGCGGTGCCCTTGGCGTCGGTGGTCACCGTCTTCTTGATCTTCAGTTCGGGGATGGAGAGTGTCACCTGGCGTCCGGCCGTCTCGCTGTTGAGCTTCACGCTGAATCCCAGCCGGCGTCCCTCCAGACTCACCAGTTGCAGATTGTAGTTCTCGATATATACGGGTTCCACGTCGATGAGCAACACGTCGCGGGTAATGCCACCGTAGTTCCACCAGTCGAAGATTTGGGTGGGCACGTCCTCGGCATGCCTTTTGTTGTCTACCTTCACAACCACGAAGTTGTATCCATCGCGCATCAGGTCGGTCACGTCGAAATTGAAGGGGGTGAAGCCTCCCACATGATGGCCGGCCAGCGAGCCGTTCACATACACGTAGGCATCGTAGTTGACGGCACCAAAATAGAGTATGGTGCGACTACGGTCAAGATCGGGATGCCATTCGAACTCGCGCTCAAACCATACCGTTCCCTCATAGAAGAACAGGCGTGGGTCTTGCGTGTTCCAGTCGCCGGGCACCTGCATCGTGGAGGCCTTGTCGAAGTCGTATTCTATCAGGTCCTCAGGGCGCCGTGGCTTGGCGTTGCGGAAGAAGCCCGAACGGGTGGGGTTCATCCTGTAGTCATAATATCCCTCTTCCTGCACGTCTACAATATAGTGCCATGAGCCGTTGAGAGAGATGGGGTTCCTCGCCAATACGTTCGCCAACTGTGGTACCTCGCCAGCTTTCAATGTCAGGGCGAGAAGGCAGGAAAGCAAGCATATGATTGTTCTTTTCATAAGATTGTATGGATTGATTGGTTGCAGACTTTATATTCCAGTTGATTTGTTTTGCAAAAATATCAAACAAATCCCGTTTCCGCAAATGATTGATAGTAATTTTAAGCAAAAAAGGGGAGCCATGGTTGGCTCCCCTTCATATCGAGTAAATGCTTTATCAGGCAATAACGCTGGTTTTAAAGACTTTGAGGAATGTCTTCCATCGATGTTCATCACGCAAAGCATGATAAACCTCAAACATCGTGCAAGCCTTGAGCAATAGAGCTTGCTCTAATTGCCGAGGCGCCACCGAAGTTCATCATGCGAAGCATTGAAAAACCTCAAATCTTAAACCTCAAACCTCAAACCAAATCTAAAGTATGCTCTTCACAGCCTCGAGCATGCCCTTCTCCTGAATCAGGTCAAGGTCTTTCTTCACTAGCTCGGCCAGACCGGGGATGGCGTGAAGGTCCTCGCCCCAGATGTCAGTGGCGGCAAGCACACCGTCGGTCACCTTCTGGGTGTCGCCGGTAGCCCACAGCTCCTTCAGCAAGTCCATGATCTCCTGGGCATCGTTGGGCACGATTTCGGCTCCGTCCTCACGCACGCCACCTTTATAGTAGGTGATGATGGCGGCAAGACCCAGCACCAGACCCTGTGGCAGTTCGCCCTTGCGCTCCAGATAGGTCTTCACACCGGGAAGGTCGCGGGCACAGAACTTCGGGAAGGAGTTGAGCATGATGCTCGTCACCTGGTGGTCGACGAACGGGTTGTTGAATCGCTCGAGCACGTCGCTGGCAAACTGCTTCAGCTCGTCCATCGGGAGGTTCAGGGTCTCCATCAGCTCCTCGAACTGCACCTTGTGGATGTACTTGCCAATCACCTCGTGGTTGCAGGCGTCGCGAACGATGTTCACGCCGCTCAGGTAGGCCACTGGCGAGAGAACGGTGTGAGGACCGTTGAGCAGGGTCACCTTGCGCTCGTGGTAGGGCTTCTCGCTCTCTGCGATGAGTACATGCAGACCTGCCTTCTCGGCGGGGAACTCGGCACGCAGCTCGTCGCAGGTCATGTTCTCGGCCTTCTCAATCACCCACAGGTGGAAAATCTCGGCTTGCACCACCAGGTTGTCTTTGTAGCTGATCTTCTGCTGGATGTCGGCAATCTCCTTGCGGGGGAAGCCGGGAACGATGCGGTCTACCAGTGTAGCGCATACGTAGCAGTATTTAGTGAACCACTCCTTGAAGCCTTCATAGTCGGCACCAAAGTCGTCTTTCCACAATTCAATGTATTTGTAGATGCACTCTTTCAGGTGATGGCCGTTGAGGAAAATCAACTCGCAAGGCATAATGATAAGACCTTTCGTGGGGTCGCCCTCAAACGTCTGGTAACGGCGGTAGAGCAGTTGAACGAGTTTGCCGGGATAGCTGCTGGCAGGAGCGTCGCTCAGCTTGCAGGCGGGATCGAAGGCGATGCCGGCCTCGGTGGTGTTGGAAATCACGAAACGGATCTCTGGCTGGTCGGCCAAAGCCTGATAGGCCCAGAACTGGGTGTATGGATTCAGTGCGCGCGAGATGACGTCAATACGCTCGAGGGTGTTCACGGCCTCGCCGTTCTCACGACCCTGGAGGTTGACATGGTACAGACAGTCCTGACCGTTGAGCCAGTCTACCATACCGCGCTCAATGGGCTGCACCACCACCACGCTGCCATTGAAGTCGGTCTTCTGGTTCATATTCCAGATAATCCAATCCACAAAAGCACGGAGGAAGTTACCTTCACCAAACTGAATGATTTTCTCGGGCATCACGCTCTTCGGAGCGGTGCGCTTGTTCAATTCTTTAAGTTTTTTCATTTGTTATAGAGATTAAGTTGATGTTTTTCGTTGTAAACCATCTGAGTTTGCAACCGCAAAGTTAATCATTTATTCGTGATATCCATCCGAAAAAACCTATAAAAAAACGTAAAGGTTTACGTTTTGGTACGGAGAAAGACACCCCGACTTGCCTTGATCATGGTCTGAACTCCTGTTTTTTCGATTTCAATGCGTCAACTATCCACTCGAAATGCCATTAAAACCATCGTTTTTCTATTTTTCCCAAAATAATTGGCCTAAAAATTTGGCCGTGTCGCAAAAAGTACTTACCTTTGCATCGCAAAATCGGGATTTAGCGCAGTTGGTAGCGCACACGTCTGGGGGGCGCGAGGTCGCTGGTTCGAGTCCAGTAATCCCGACAAATGCAAGAGTCAAGTGTCTGATTTTCAGGCACTTGATTTTTTTTGACACCGTTTTTGCACAACATTTGCACAACCGAGGGCTTTTTGGCATTGTAAAATGGTGTTCAGAAGTGTTAACTAACAGTACTTTACACCTACGAAAGATTTTGAACATTTTCTTCCCGTTTTTTGGAAAAGTCGATGTTAACCCCTCCGAACGGTTTTGTTGCTGATGGTTGATTATTCTCTTCATTTTGACGCGCTTTTGATGTTTGACATTAATATATGGTGGTGGTATTGTAGTACCGCGAATGATGGTCACACGGTTTCAAAAAGGTCTCTTGTCCTCTCCTTCCTTGATGCTGGCGGCTCTATAGACCACCCGAATTCCTTCAGGTTTTCCTTCAGCACATAGTCGATGATGGCATTGCGCTTGTATTGCTTGGTACCCTTGATGAACTTGGGCTGCTTCTCCTTGCCCTGAATCACCATGATTACCTGTGTCAGGGTGTCCGGGTGACGTTGGGCCATTTTTCTTATACGGGTCATATAATAAGCCACTTCCTTCTTGTTGA
>Ga0256407_10000585_pt1 | contig 85637 bp, 80 predicted proteins | sample RumenRJG_04DNA_FD_193489 | JGI IMG/M metagenome (GOLD analysis project Ga0256407, IMG submission 193489) | Bovine rumen microbial communities from Lethbridge, Alberta, Canada - RJG_04 | ecosystem: Host-associated > Mammals > Digestive system > Stomach > Rumen | place: Canada: Alberta... | reverse complement strand
CTTTTGCGGAATTCCAAGCAAGGCCACAGAGCGTTCAATCGCGGCGTCAAAGCCGACTTTTTCCAATACCTTAAGGGCGGGCACGTTAAGAGAAAGCGCCAAGGCTCTCCAAAGCAAGACGTTTCCTCTCCACGCTCCGCCGTAGTTGTTGGGAAGGTAGCTGCTTCCGTCTTTGGCTTTGAATTCGTAAGGCGCGTCAAGAATGGCCGTGGCTGCGTTAAAGTCTGGCGTGTCGAGCGCCGCGCTGTAATACAAGGGTTTGAAAGAAGAGCCTGGCTGAACGCGCGCTTGGCTTGCGCGGATGAACTGGTTTGACTGGTCAAACTTGCTTCCGCCTATAAGCGCCGTGATGTAGCCGGTGTCGTTTTCGATGTTCACCATCGTTCCTTCGATTGTATGAGCCTTGGCTTTTTCTTGCGTCAAACGGTTGGCCTTGTTGATGATGCCGACCTTAAGGTTGTCGATGCCGAACATAAGGCTTGCGATGTCAACCAAGGGATTGATCTTTGTCTGGAAATCTTTTGTGGCCGACGACTGGACAAGCTGCTTTGACATCTTGAGGCGCTTTAGGTTGAACATCAAGGTGATCAACTCGCTCATCGGAACGTAAGTGCCAAAGGCGCCCTTTTGCTTTACTGCCATTTGCTGCTTGTAGTTTGCGTTGGCGTTGGCGATTTGCTTTTCCATCAAAAGCTGGGCAACCTGCAAGTGCTGGATGTTTCCGGTTGTGTTTACCGTAAGGCCGCTTGAATAAATGTCGGCGTCTCCGTAAATCATTTCGCTCAGCTCGCGGCGAACGTATTCGCTGAACCAAGGCGCCTTGTCGTCGCGCATAAAGAAGGCCGACGTGTCGGTGCGCGAAAAGTCAAAGTTGAGCCAGTAGTTGTCGAATGAGTCTTCCGCTTCTTTTTGAGTGATGTAGCCTTCGCTGACCATCGCGCGCAAAACGTCCTTTTGTCTTTCCATCGCGCGGTTGGGGTGCTCAAAGGGGTTGTAAAAGGCCGGGTTTGAAAGCTGGATTACAAGAATCGCGGACTCGGCCGGAGTGATGTGGCGGGCGTCGTGTCCAAAGTAATATTTGCTGGCCGCGTTGACGCCGTACGTTCCTCCGCCAAAGTAAACGCGGTTTAAGTAAAGTTCCAATATTTCGTTCTTGGAATAGCGGCGCTCCATTTGAATGGCCCACCACAATTCCTTTAGCTTTCGGCCGATTTTCATTTCCTTGCGGTCGCAATACAAGGTTCCCGCGATTTGCTGGGTCAAGGTTGAGCCGCCGCCCATCGACCTTCTTGTCAAAACGCCTACAACGGCGCGGAAAATCGCGCGGGCGCTAAAACCCTTGTGCTCGTAAAAGATGCGGTCTTCGCGAGTCAAAAGGGAGTCTTTCATGTGCTGGGGAATTTCAATCAAGCTGATGATTTCGCGGCGCTCTTCCGAAGTGAATTCCGTGATCAACTCGCCGTTGATGTCCAAAATTTTAGTCGGCAGCGCCGTGGTAAATTCGGTGAAGTTTTCGGTGTTGACAGTGTCAGCGGTTTTGGCCAAGCAAAGGCCCAAAATGGCTCCGGTAACCAAAGCGGCGGCCATCAGTAAAGAAAAAAGAACTTTTGTAGACGTTTTTATCAGTATCATACTTATCTTTTCTATTATACTGAATGGCTTTTGCTATGTCAATTGCCGCCGTTTTTGGTGTATTTTGCCAAGCCGCCCTGCTTAAGAATCGCCCGGCTGCGCTCGGACAAGTCGTTTACGGCCAAGATTGTCTTTCCGTTAAGGTCAATCTTGAACTCGCAGCCTGTGTCCAAGGCTTCCTCGATGTTTACAAGCTTGAGCGTGTCGCCCATCTTAATCGCGTCGTAGTCAGCGGGGTTCACAAAGTTGAGCGGAATGATTCCGTAGTTGATGAGGTTTGCCTTGTGGATGCGGGCAAAGCTCTTGGTCAAAATCGCTCGGACGCCCAAGTACATCGGGCCAAGCGCGGCATGCTCGCGGCTTGAGCCTTGTCCGTAGTTTTCGCCTCCGACCACGATGCAGTCGGCAAAGTTGGCTTTTTCGGCGCGCTCGTAGAATTCCGGGTCCAGGCGCGTAAGGGTGAACTTGCTTATTTCGGGAATGTTCGAGCGCAAGGGAAGCATTTTGGCTCCGGCCGGCATGATGTCGTCGGTTGAAACGTTGTCGCCTGCCTTAAGCGCCACTGGGAGCGTAAGGCTTGGCTTGTAGTCGCGGCAAGCGGGGCAGGGCTTGATGTTGGGGCCGCGCAAAATTTCAACTTTGGCCGACTCGCTTTCTGAAAGCGGGGCGATGACCATTCCGCGGTCTTGCGCGGCTTCCAAAACGTCTTGGCTTGTAAGGCGGCTGTCGCCTCCGTCCAAAAGGCTTTGGCGGACTCCAGTCTTGTAGGCCGCGTCTTCGTAGTCCAAGTCCTCAGCGCTTGTGAAAACGCCAGTGATTGCGGCGGCGGCGGCGGTCTCTGGGCTTACCAAATATACGTTTGCGTCGGCAGTGCCGCTGCGGCCCTTAAAGTTTCGGTTGAACGTTCGCAAGGTTACGCCTTGGCTGTTGGGGGCAAAGCCCTGGCCGATGCAAGGGCCGCAAGCCGATTCCAAAATGCGGAAGCCGGCTTTTATAAGGTCGCCCAAGATTCCGGCTTTTTCGGCCATCATCAAAGTGGCGCGGCTTCCGGGAGCGATTCCAGCCTCAACGCCGGGCGCGATATGCTTTCCCTTTACGATGGCGGCGACGCTTTCCAAGTCGTCAAGCGACGAGTTGGTGCAGCTTCCGATTACGACTTGTGTCACAGGCTGGCCCTTAAGGCTTTGTATTGAATTGATTACGTCGGGGTTGTGGGGGCAGGCGGCAAGGGCATGCAAGTCGTCCAAGTTGATTTCGATAACTTTGTCGTAAGCGGCGCCTTCGTCGGCCTTAAGCTCTTTCCAGTCGCCGCCGCGTCCCATGGATTCCAAGAATTTCTTTGTCTTTTGGTCGCTGGGGAATACCGAGGTCGTCGCGCCCAATTCCGCTCCCATGTTTGTGATTGTGGCTCTTTGCGGAACGGTAAGAGTTTCGACGCCGGGTCCAAAGTATTCGTAGATTGCAAGCGTTCCGCCCTTTACGGTTTCGCGGCGGAGGACTTCCAAAATAATGTCTTTGGCTCCGACTCCTTTTTTAAGAGAGCCTGTAAGCTTTACGCCGAAAATTTTGGGCATGGCCAAGTGAAAGGCTCCTCCGCCCATAGCGACGGCGACGTCAAGGCCGCCCGCTCCGATGGCGATCATTCCGATTCCACCGCCTGTCGGCGTGTGGCTGTCGGAACCGAGCAAGGTTTTTCCGGGCGCTCCAAAGCATTCCAGGTGAACCTGGTGGCAAATGCCGTTTCCGGGGCGGCTAAAGTAAAGGCCGTATTTGGCGGCGATGCTTTGAAGGTAGCGGTGGTCGTCCATATTCTTAAAGTCTGTCTGAAGGGTGTTGTGGTCAACGTACGAGACCGAAAGCTCTGTCTTTACGCGGGGAATTCCGATTGTCTCAAACTGAAGGTAGGTCATCGTGCCTGTCGCGTCTTGGGTGAGCGTTTGGTCGATTTTTATCGCGATGTCCTTTCCGCGCTCAATCGGAGAGCCTTTTGTAAACTGTGTTTCCTTGCACGCTTGGGGAACGATGTGTTCCTGCAAGATTTTTTCCGCCAATGTAAGAGCCATAAAGTTACCTCAAAAATTTTTCTAAAGATTCTAGCGCATTTTTAACGCTTTTGCTAGGGGGCGCAAGGTTGCTTTTTTGGCATTTATGGTATAGAATAGAGTATTGTGGGAGCGAAATTTCTTGTAAAAAAGCCGGCCTCTTTTTGCCTTTGCGCGGCAATCCTTGCACTTTGCCCGGCGCTCTTTTCTTGCAAAAAAAAGGCGGAAAAAAAGCTGGAAGAATACACGCCCCTTTCCAAAAGCGCGGAAGAGCTTAGTTCCGCCGCCCAATGGGCCTACGAAATAGAAGGGGACCGCCTTTCAAAAAAAATCGATTCCTTTGACTCGATTTCAAAAAACGTTCCCCTTTCGCCCTTGGCAATGGCGGCTTTGGAAGGCGGCTTTCCGATGAGGGGCGTTTATCCGGATTTGCTGGGCTTTGAAAACTTGGACACGTCGGGCATGCAGGGCGAGCTTTTGGAAACCGTCAGGTCTTTTTGCGGGGCCTTTATCGACTATTCAAAGTCCGAGCCTGGACAAGACGAAAAAAAAGATTCCGGGCCGCTTGACGCCTTGTTTTATTCAAAGACGCTCTTTTCGCTTTCGCTCTTTTTGGCGGACAGCAATGACGCGGGCGCTTTTGACAATTATGTTATCGGCCGGCCCTTTATGGGCGAAGACTTGATAGAAATTCCCGTAAGGTTTTCGGGGCAAAAGGATTATTTGTTTTGCAAGCTTTATCCTGTGATGGACAAAGAAGCTTGGAAAATCCAGCAGATAGAAATTTATAAATGGGAGGCAAAAGATGGAAGCGGCAAAACTGACAGGGATTGAGCGGGAGCTTGTCCTTCAATATTTGATTGACGGAAACGTTCCCGTAACCGTAACGCCGATCGAAGGCGAGGCGGAGGAAGCCGACGACGACGGTTCGGAAGTAAAGCCTGCCACCGCGGCGCTTTTTCCGATTGCCATAAAGGCCGAACAATTAAAGGTCTTGGAGCAAGGCATCATTCTTTTGACCAACCCGCCTCAAAACGTAAAGAACTTTATCGACAAAAAAGCCCGCGTTGAATTTTACTTTAACCGCTTGGGCCTTTACTTTGAGACAAAAATCAAGCAGATAAAGGCGGGCCTTGCGCTTGTGATTCCGTCGTCGATAAGCAGAATCCAAGAAGCGCCGGCGGCTCCACGTCCGACTGAAATTTCGGCGCAGCTGTATTTTTCGGTCAACCAAAAGACTGACGTTCACATCGATTGCGTTCCCGCAAAGGACTACCAACTTTTTTCAAAGCCGGTTTGGAAAGACATTTCCGAAGAGGCTCAAGTCAAGGCCAAGGAGTACTTGGAGGAGTTCATCGTCCACGCGCGCCAAAAAGGCGTTGCCGGAAGCGGCGTGCAATTGATTCCCGTCGTCCGTTACTTGGCCGAAAAAGTTGTCAAAATGGAAAGCGTTCAAAACCGCAAGACGCCGCTTGAAATTTTGTTCATCAACCACGAACGAATTGTTTTTGGACAAAGAGCCGGCAACGCCGATTTGCAGGACGGAGCCGAGTACGCGCTTGAGATGTCGTTCCCGCTGCCGCGTCCTTTAACCGAGCGAAAAATTTTCGGAACGTGCCGCGTTGAGTCAAACTATTATGACGACAAAAAAGAATTGGTTTGCGTTGTGTGCAAATACACGTCGCTGCAGGAAGAAGACATTCGCTTTTTGTACGAAAAGGGAACCGGCGAAAAACTTATTTAACGGCGCGTTTGACCGTCTTGTTGTTTCCAATCAAGATGCCGATCGGCTTTAGGAAGGAAACGTTTTCGCAAACAATCTTGATGAACACTAAGAAGGGAACGGCCAAAAGCATTCCGATAAAGCCCCATACCCATCCCCAAATGCTCAAAGAAACCAAGATCAAGAAGGGCGAAATGTTCAAGTTGTCGCCTTCGATGCGGGGTTCGACTACGTTCCCCAAAAGCATGTTTGTCAAAGTCAAAAGAAGAGCCGTGGCGATTACCGGCGGCGCGTACGGAAAGAATTGAAGCAGCGCGAAAAAGCCCGTTAAAAGCCCGGAAATCACGCTTCCGAATGTCGGAATGAAGTTGAGCAAAAAGGCCAAGAAAGCCCAAACGATCGCAAAGTCAACGCCTATGATCGACAGTTCGACAAAGACCAAAAGGCCTGTGGCAAGCGAAATCACAAACTTGATTGAAAGGTATCTGGTTGTGTCCACCATGACTTTTGTTATCACGCTTTTTACGCGGTGGCGCATTTTTCCTTCAAAGGCCAGCGAAATCTTTTTTTCAAAAGAGCCCGCCTCGACAAGCAGGAACGTGTACATCATGAAAACCAAAAACACGTTCTTTGCCGTGAGCAGCGCCGTGTTTGAAACTGAAAGCGCCGCGCTTTGCAAGTACTGGCGGATTTTCAATTGCGCCAAAAGGTTTTCGATTAATGTTTTTCCTTCGTCAAAGCTTAGGTTAAAGCGCTGCGCCGCGTACTTGTAAAGGGTAAGCAAGCGGTTTTCGTAGCGGGGATAGGCGTTGATGATCGAAGCGGCGCTGGCCTGCAAAAGGCGGGCGATCGCTCCGATTGACAAAACAAAGGCGATTAAAGTGATTCCGATTCCAACGCCCCACGGAAGGCGCAAGCGTGTGTGCATCTTTCGAACGGCGGGAAGGGCTACAAGCGCGAGCAGAATTGACAAGACGATTTGAACGGCGATTCCCTTTGTGACTTTAAGGATGGCGACAAGAACGACCATCGACAAAAGGCACAAAAGAATGAAAACTCGCCTGGGATAGTTTTTTTCTTTGGCGCCTTCCAGAGAGGCGCTTTCCATAACCGTCTTTTCTTCCAAAATCCGCTTCCTTACTTTTTAGGCCCAATCTTGTCAAAGCCGCAGAGGGGAACAAGCGCCTCCGGGATTGTGATCGAGCCGTCTTCGTTTTGGTAGTTCTCAACGATCGCGAGCATCGCGCGTCCTACGGCGATGGCCGTTCCGTTAAGCATGTGGACGTACTTGTTCTTTCCGTCGTCGTCCTTGTAGCGAACGTTTAGGCGGCGGCTTTGGTAGTCCGTGCAGTTTGAGGTAGAAGTGACCTCGCCGTATTCTCCGCCGTTGCGGCCGGGCATCCAGGCTTCCAAGTCCCACTTGCGGTAGGCCGGCGCGCCAAGGTCTCCGGTGCATGTGTCGACGACATGGAAGGGAAGTCCCAAGCCTGTAAAGATTTCTTCTTCGATAAGGCGCAACTTTTCGTGCAATTCGTCGCTCTGTTCCGGAACGCAGTAAACGAACATTTCCACTTTGTCAAACTGGTGGACGCGGTAGAGGCCCTTGCTGAATTGGCCGGCCGCTCCGGCTTCGCGCCTAAAGCAGTGCGAAAGTCCGCAGTACATAAGAGGCAGTTTTGCCTTGTCCAAAATTTCTTCGGAATGGTAGCCGCCCAAAGTGATTTCGGCTGTGGCAACCAAGCATGTGCCTTCTTCTTCGATGCAGTAAACGTTTGACTCGTTTCCGCGCGGATTAAAGCCGATGCCTTGAAGGATTTCCTGGCGGGCGACGTCCGGCGTGATGAAGGGCGTAAAGCCGTGCTTTCGCAAAAGGTTAAGCGTGTACATAATCAAGGCTTGCTCCAAGAAGACCGCCTCGTTCTTTAGGTAATAGAATTTCTGGCCCGAAACTTTTGTTCCGCGCTCAAAGTCGATCAAGTCCAATTCTTCCATAAGCTGAACGTGGTCGCGCGGCTCAAAGTCAAATTTGCGCGGAGTTCCCACTTTCTTTACCTCAAGGTTTTCCGTGTCCAGCTTTCCGATCGGAACGGCAGGGTTGCACATATTTGGAATCTTTCGCGCGGCTTCTTCAAGCGCCGGCTCGATTTTTTCAAGGTCGGCTTCGACGGCCGCGATTTCTTCCTTGATTTTCTTTCCTTCGTCGATAAGCTTTTGGCGGGCGTCCTGCTCCATCTTGCCTTTCATCGCCGCGGCGTTTTGGTTTCGCTGCTGCTGCAAGTCCTGGCGTTTTGTGACCAGCGCTGTTCTTTTGTCGTAAAGCTCGACGACGGCGTCCGCGTCGGCTGTCATATTGCGGTTTTTGATGTTCTCTTTTACCGCGGCAAGGTTTTCTTTAATAAATTTGTAGTCCAACATGTTTATGCCTCTTTGTTTTATGTTTTATTTTAGTTCGTAGACGCAGTATACGGTTACGGTCACAAGATTGTCGCCGGCGTTGATGGGCGTGGCAAAGTCGTTCGCGGCCATCATCTTGGCTCCTTCGGCGCGCGCGGCTTGCGTCGGGGCGCCCGCTTCTTGGATGGAAATTATTTTTCCCAATTCCGCTCCGGCAGTTTTTGCCATAAGGTTTGCGGCCTCGGCGGCGTTCTTTATCGCAAGCGTTCTGGCCTCGCGCATGGCGTTGTCGATTTTTGTCGAAGTGAACTCTATCGATGAGAATTCGTTGGCGCCCGCTTTTGCGGCGGCGTCAATCGCGGTTCCGGCCTTGCGTGTGTCCATCGTTACGATTTGAATTGAATTTGAAACGCGGTAGTCGCCGCGGACTTGGACTCCGTTCCTGTATGAGCTGTCCTGCCAAATCCTATAGCTGTTGGTTGTGATCGAATCGGGAGCGAAACCCGCGTCGGCCAAAGCGGCGTGGACTTTTCCGACTGACTCGGCGTTAAGGCGCGCGGCTTCGACCACCGAGCGGTTGTAGGTGACGACGGCCACGTTGATTATCGCTTGGTCTGCCCTTACGCTTACAGAACCCGTTCCCGAAACGGAAATGCTTCTTGCGTTTTCCTTTTTGTCTTCCGCTCTGATGTAGCAAGAAGAAAGCGCGAGCGCGGCCGCAAGCGACAGGGCCGTCGCAATGGTAAATGAATTCTTTTTCATACAAACCTTCTTATCTTATGTCTATGTAAAATCTCTTTAGGTAAATCGAACGCTCGTTGGCCTTGCGCCAGTAATTGCTTTGCGGCCAGTTTTTGATCAACGTGTCGTAGGCGCCGATCGCGCTCTTGATGTTTCGCACTTCGGACTTGGCTTCCAAAATCAAGCCTTCCAAGTAAAGACCCGCGTCAAAGTCTTCGCTTGCCGTGTCAAAGAATTGCTGAACCAAGTCCAACGCTTCGGCGTAGCGCTTTTCGTCGTAGGCTTTTTGCGCGCGCTCCAAAAGGCTCTTTGCCTTGTCCGTTCCGCCGGAAAAGCCTTGGTCCAAGGCGCTTTCTTTTTGCTCTTCTTCGGCCGCTGGGGCGCTCGTTCCGGCGACGGCGGTTTTTTGCTTTGAATCGCTTTTTTCTTGGCCGGAAGTTTGGATTACAGTCTGAACTTTTTCTGACGGCGACTCTTGCGCGGCTTCTTTTTTATCGGGCTGCGATTCTTTTGCCGCCGGCTTTTTTTCGCCGTCCTTGCTTTGCGCGGGAGCTTCTTTTTGCGGAGCGTTTGAAGCGCTTTCCGCCTGCGCGACTTTCTTTTCCTCAACCGCTTTTGTTCTGTCAAATTTTGGCGGAACGACTTCGGCGTAAGAGGGCGCCTCTACGTGGGTGGCGTCCGTCGCGCTTTTGTCGGTTATTGAAATTTGAATGTAGTCGTCGATGTAGTTTCCTGTAAGGATGTCGTTCTTGTAAAAGTGCAAGAGCGCGACGCCCGGTTCCTTTGAGCGAAGGGTAAAGGTTGTCTCGCCTTTTCCCAATTTGCGTCCTTGGAAAATAAAGTGTTCGCCGGCGCCTTCTTCGCCCAAGTAAATCCAGCCGCTTCCGGGATAGATTACGTCAAGGAATTGGTTGTTCTTTATCGTCATCGAGCGGCTGGGAACCGGCGGCTGTTTTTCTTCCTTTTCTTCTATCGTTTCTTGCTCTTGGGCTGCTGTCTCGTTGTCGTCCGAAAAATTATAGCGGTCGCTTGTGTTGTCGCGGGCGGTCTTGGGCGTTGACTGATTGCCCGCGGCTGTTTTTTCGCCGCCCGGAACTTTGTCGCTGGCAGGACCGATCAAAGGCCCGCCCGAGATTTCTTTTCCTTGGTTGGTCAAGCGCGTAAGGTCCGCGCCGTCGTTTGAGGCTTGTCCGCCGTTTTTGTCGGAGTCTTTGCTTGTTGTTGGAACTACGGAAACGCTGGTGTCTTGCGCCGCGGCGGAAGATTCGTTGGCCTCGCTTTTGCCCGAGTCCTTTATTTTTTGAGCGAGCGAGCCGTTTTCGCTTTGCGCGATGCCAGACGCGTTTTGCTGGTTTTCCGTATCGTCCGCTTGTTCAGCGTCTTCTTCTGAGTCTAAAAGCGCGGAAAATTCTTCCATTTCGCTTTGGGGAATTTTTTCTTCGTAGGCGGAAGCGTCCGCGCCGTTTGCGTCGGTCGCGTCGTCCTCGGCGGCCGCGATTTCTTCGCTGTTTTCAGAAGCCGCGGCGCTTTCGGCGGCGCTTTGTTCTGCCGCTAGGCTTGCGGTGTCGGCCGCGTTTTTGGCGGAGCCTTCGGTGCTTTGGCAAGAAAAGAGAATCGCGCAAACTAAGGGCAAAGCAAAAGCCGGGAACAATGTCTTTTTCACGGGGCGGCCTCCGTTATGCTTTTAATAAGGGAATCGTTTGACGCCGAAAGCTTTTTAACCGCTTCCTCGTCGGGAAGGACAAGCCATTCGTGAACTTGCGAGTCGGTCCATTTTTCGTTTGTCTGCCTGCTTACGGCGTACTCTTGCGGGATTGAAACGCCTTGCGGCAAAAGCAACTCTTGGTCTGCTTCCAAAGGCGGGCTTCTAAAGCTGGCGCTGGGGACTTCTTTTTTTTGCGGAATCAAAATGATGGCGATAAGCGCCGCGCAAAAAAATATTATCAAGACGCAAGAAATCAAAAGCGCTTTTTGTCTTTGCGAGAAAAAGTCCCTTATGTTGTCGCCAATCTCAGAAAAATCCATTACTGCTGGCCTTGCTCCTCATCGGCTGGCTTTTCGCGGCGCGGCGGGCGCGGAGGAATTACAACTCCTTCCTCCGGCGGAACGTCTTCCTCTACAAAGTCGTCGGGCTTGTCAACGTAATTCTTTTTAATTTTGTCGATGTCTTCGTCAAGGCGCAAGGCGATGATTTTTGAAACGCCAGACTCTTCCATCGTAACGCCAAGCATGGAGCTAGCGCCCATAACGGTCTTTTTGTTGTGGGTGATTACGATGTATTGGCTTACGTTTGCAAAAGCGGTAAGCGCCGTAACAAAGCTTCCTACGTTCTTGTCGTCAAGCGCCGCGTCAATCTCGTCAAGCAAACAGAAGGGACTGGGGCGGACTTGGTATGTGGCGAACAAAAGCGCGATGGCGGTCATTGTCTTTTCGCCGCCCGAAAGAAGCGCGATGCTTTCCAGCTTTTTTCCCGGCGGCTGCGCCAAAATGTCGATTCCCGTCGTAAGAACGTTTTCGGGATTCTCCAAGCGCAATTCCGCGCGGCCTCCGCCAAACAAGCGGCGGAACATATTGTGGAAATTTCTTTTGATTTTGTTGTAAGTCTCCAAAAAGAGTTCCGAAGACTTTGACTTGATTTCTTCGGCGACGCGCTCCAAGTCCTTAAGCGACTTTAACGTGTCGTCGTAGTTTGTCTGCTGGCGCTCGTAGCGCTCCTTTACTTCCACAAATTCTTCCGGAGCCATCAAGTTGATTCCGTGGCTCAACTCGTCCAACTCGGTTCGCTTTTTTGAAAGCTTTTCCTTTAGCTCAAGCGGCTGGACGGTGATGGTGTACATTCGTTCCTCGTATTCCATCAAGTCGCGGGAATATTGGTCAAGGAAGTTTTGCTTTACGTTCTTGATTTCGGTTTCTGTCTGGATCAAAGAGCTTGAAAGCTGTTCGTACTGGGATTGGTACTTATTGAGCATTTCTTGCTTTTTGTTGAGGTCGCTGGTCTTTCCCGAAACCTTGTTGTTGTAGTCCTTGATTTCTTCGTCAAGTTCCTTAAGGCGGTCGGCGGTCTTTGTTCCGCGCGCCTCGATTTCGGCAAGCTCTTCGGCGATTGTTTGGATTTGCTCTTCCAAGTCTTCCTTGCGCTTTTGCTCAAGGTAAAGCTCTTCGTCGTTTTGGCGCAAGTTGTTTTCTTCTGTGGTCAACGTGCGGCGCAACATCGTCATTTGGCTTTGGGCCGCGGCGATTTGCTCGTTCATCTTGGCTTCGTTGACTTGAAGGTTTGCCAATGTTTCCCTGTATTCCGAAATTTTTTCGTTGAGGCTTTCGTTCTCTTTTTTAAGCTCGTCGATGCGTTTGTTCAACTCGCCGACTTGCGCCAAGTTTTCCTGAACCTTTTGGTCAACGCCGCGCTTTTTAGTGATGATGCCTTCCGGGCTAAGGAACTCGCCGATAAACTGGGGCGAGGCCTTTATGTAAGCGTCAAGCGCGGTTTGAAGTGTTTGAAGCATTTCGAGCGCGTCGCCAAAAGCGGCGGCGGACTCGCTGGCTATTTTGTTTCCGTCAGAAGTGGCGCCGGTTTTTACCGCGTCGTCAAAAATGTTCTTGCGGCCCTGAACAAAAATCTTAAGCTTTCCCAAAGTGTCGTCAAGCTCTTGCTTGGCCTGGCTCATCGCGTTCTGTGAATAGCCGGCCGACTTAAGCCTTGCGTCAAGCTCGGTCACGATGTCTTCTGTAATCGCGGTAAGCTCTTTTTGCAAGTTGGCGCGCGCAAGCTCAAGGTCTTCGATCATCTCTTGCTTTTCGCTTGCCATCGCGTCGTTGTCGCTGATTCTCTTTGAAGCGTTGGTGATGTTCTGGCCAAAGGAGTCGATGTTCTGTTTGATGTCGGCAAGCTGCTTTTCTTTTTCGTGCATCGCGCTTTCGGCTTCGTCAAGCTCTTCGTTGATGCTGTCGATTCGCTCTTGGATCGCTTTTCTGTGGTTTTCTATTTGAGCGATCTTTTCGTTGATTTCTGTCTGGCGGCTGTTGAACTGTTTTTGCAGCTCCAACTTTCCGTTCTTTTCGCCCTGAATCTTGATCAACTCTTGCGTTCCTTCGGCGACTTGGTCTTGAAGGCTTTTGATTTTGTCGGTGTTCTCGGTAAGGGAGCTGTTGATCGCGTCGATTTCGGCGCGAACGTCGGTTCGCTTTTTGTCAATTTCTTTCTTTGTGTTTTCGTTGCGGCTCTGCTGTTCCACAAAGCCTTTCAATTTTAAAAGCTGAATGTCAAGCTGCAGGTCAAAGACTTCTTCTTTTACCTTGCGGTATTTTTTTGTCTTTTCGGACTGAACTTTGAGCGTTTCGTAGCTGCGCTTGATTTCGGCAAGGGCGACTTCGATTTGAGTCAAGTTGGCCTTTGTCTTTTCCAATTCGCGCTCGGCTTCGGCGCATTCCGCCTTGGAACGGCTGATACCCGCGGCCTCCTCAAAAAGGTAGCGGCGGTCTTCCGGCTTGCTGGAAAGGATTTGGTCGATTTTTCCCTGTTCCATTACGGAATAGGCGGCCTTTCCTACGCCGGTGTCCATAAAAAGCTTTCGGATTTCGGTCGGGCCGACTTGCTCGTTGTTGATAAAGTACTGGCTTTCGCCGGAACGGAAGAGTCGGCGCTTGATCGCTATTTCTGAGTCGGGGCGGGGGAGGAGCGAGTTTTCGTTAAGGATTGTAAGGGTAACTTCGGCCAAGTTGAGGGCCGGTCGGGTTTCGGTTCCGTTAAAAATTACGCCTTCCATTGTGGCCGCGCGCAAATTTTTGGACTTGTTCTCCGCGAGAACCCATTTCATCGCGTCAACTACATTGCTTTTTCCGCAGCCGTTGGGGCCCAAAAGCGCGGTGATTCCGTCCGCAAAGTCGATGTGAGTGCGGTCGGCGAAGGATTTAAAACCAAATATGTCAAGACTTTTTAAAAACACGTCAATGCCACCCTAAAAATAGTCCCATTATTCTATCATAAGCGGCGAATTTATTCAAGGCTCGCTTGCGCCGGGTCGCAAATCTTTCCTTTATATAGCGCTTTTGGATGGACGATAATCTTAAGCTTTTTTTCAAGCGCGGCCAGTTTGCGGAGCTCCCATTCGTCGCCAACGACGATATTTACGCCGTTTTTGCCTGCTCGGGCGGTGCGGCCGGAACGGTGGACAAAAAAGTCCTCGTCCGGCGGAAAGTCGCATTGAATCACGCAGTCAATGTCCGGGATGTCCAGGCCGCGGCTGGAAAGGTCGCTGGTAATCAATACAGGGCATTTTCCGCTCTTAAAATGGGCCAAAATCGACTGGCGCTCTTGGTTCTTTATTTTTGCGGTAAGCGCGGCGCAGTCGATTTTCTTAAATTTTAGCTTTTGGTAAATGTTTTCCACTTGGTCGGCCCGGCTTGTAAAGACAAGCGCCTTTTTTGGCTGCATCGCCCTTAAAAGCGAGCGGACAAAGTCGATTTTGTCCCGCCGTTCGGCAAAAAAGGCCCAATGCTCGATTTTTTCGCGCAAAACGTCTTCCAGCGGCAAAAGAATCGTCTCAAATTCCGCCGCCGGCCTGACGGCTGCCAAAAAGTCCTGGGTTTTCTTTGTGATTGTGGCGCTGCAAGCGATTGCCTGAACGTTTTGGCCAAAAAGGTCCAGCAATTCCTGGCATTCGTCGCGGATTTCCTTTGAGGCAAGCCGGTCGGCCTCGTCAAGGACCACGGCGGCGGCGTTTTCTATTTTAAGCTTCTTTAATCGGCAGAGTTCCAGCAAGCGGCTTACGGTTCCAACGACAATCGCGGGCCTTTCCTTTAGGGCGTCGATTTGCCTTTTTAGTGGGGCTCCCCCGATAAAAAGTCCGCATTTAAGGTCTGTCACGCTAGCCGCCGCCTGTTTTAGTTGGGAAGCCAGTTCAAAGGTTGGCGATACGATCACAAGGCGGACGGCCTTTGTCGGATTTGGCTCGGCTTGAATCTTTTGCAAAAGGGGCAGCAAAAAGGCGAATGTTTTTCCGCTTCCAGTGGCCGACTGAAAAATCACGTCTTTTCCGGCCAAAATTTCGGGGATAACTTTTTCCTGCACCGCGGTCGGCTCCGCGATTTGCAGCGCGGCCAGCTTTTCCACTAGGCCGCCGTCAATTCCCAATTCCTTAAAGTCGCTCATATCTAAAGTGTAACATAAAATAGAATTTTATTCTATAAAAATCGCGATTGCCAGTAGTCCGCGAGAGCGGACAGTAAATATTACCACTAGCAAAACCAAACGAAATGCACTAAAATATGAAGCATGAAGTTTGGTATAGACACATTCGCCTGCGACAGCGGAAAAAGCGGCTTTGGCTCTTATTTGACGGGGCTGACAGCAAACCTTCCAGCGCAAGAAGGCGTGGAATACATGCTTTTTGGCGCGCCGCTGGACAGATATACATATTCCAACGACATTCCCTTTTGCGAGGTTCATTGTGGAGAGTCGATGAACGCGCAAAGGTGGTGGCACAACGTTTCTTCCGCCCGCTTTTACAAAAAGAACAAGGTCGGAGCGGTGTTGTACCCGGCTGCCACTCGGCTTTTGCCCGGCCGCTTTCCGCTTCCAAGCGTGGCGGTCTTGCACGATTCCCTAAGCAAAATTTTGGCCAAGTCGCGCTTTTCGCACCGCCTGGCCTTGCGGGGCTTTGAACGCGTTCAAAAAATCATCGTTCCCACAAACTTTATAAAAAACGATTTGCTCGGCCTTGGCTTTGACGGAAAAAAGATCGCGGTCGTCCGCCACGGAATTGACCACAACCTTTTTTACCAGCGGCCCTTGGAAGACCAAGACACGCTTAACGTAAAGCCCTTTGCTATAAAGCGGCCTTACATCATTTACGCGTCCAGCATTACCAGCGCCGGAAAAAAGCACATAGAGTTGATAAAGGCCTTTGAGATTTTTAAAAAGAAAACGGAGTCTCCGCACCGCTTGGTTTTGGCCGGCGCCGAAAACGCTTGGGGCGAGCAAGTCCACAAGGCCGCCTTTGAGTCTCCGTATTCGTCTGACATTTTTTTGACGGGCTTTTTCCCGCGCGAGGGCTTTCCGCTTTTGTGCGCGGGAGCGGACGCCTGCGTCTTTCCGTCGGTCCAGGAGGGAGTGGGGCTTCCGGTTGTCGAGGCGATGGCGTCCGGAGTTCCGGTTGCCGCGGCCAACGCGGGCGCTTTGCCCGAGATTTGCGCAGGAAAAGCGGTCTTGTTTGACAGCGACAACTTGGAAGAAATGGCGGCCGCGATAGAAACGGTTGCGACCGACAAAAAGGCCAGGCAAAAAATGATTGCCGAAGGAATCGCCTGGAGCAAAAAATTCAATTGGCAGGAATGCGCCGCAAAAACCGTCGAGCTTCTAAAAGAGGCGGCGGAACAGAAGTAACGTAAAAAAAATCCGCGCGTTTTGCGCGGATTTTTTTTTTACGCTGTTTGTTTTACCACAAGGCTTTCGGGCTTTGGAATCTTTTTGTTTTCCACAAAGTCCTTTGTGATTTCAAGCTCTTTCTTTCCGGGAACGCTTGGAAGCTCGTACATCAAGTCCAAGAGCATTTTCTCTACGATGGCTCGCAAGCCGCGCGCTCCGGTCTTTTGCTTTATGGCTGTGTCGGCGATCGCTCCGATAGCCTCTTCGTTAAAGGTCAAGGCAACGTCGTCAACGGCGAACGAAGCTTGGAACTGCTTTGTGATCGCGTTCTTGGGCTGAGTCAAAATTGCCACCAAGTCGTCGCGGGTCAAAGCTTTGAGCGCGACTGTAATCGGCATGCGGCCGATCAATTCCGGTATCAAGCCAAACTTCACAAGGTCGTCGGGCGTCACTTGGTTCAAAAGCTGCATGCGCTCCTCGTCGCTCATTGTGGCGACGTTTGAGCCAAAGCCCAAAGAGTGCTCCGCCGTTCTCTGCTCGATGATTTTGTCAAGGCCGACAAAGGCGCCGCCTAAGATGAACAAAATGTTTGTCGTGTCAATCTCAAGCATTTCCTGGTTGGGATGCTTTCTTCCTCCCTGCGGCGGAACGGAAGCCTTTGTTCCTTCGATGATTTTAAGGAGCGCCTGCTGCACGCCTTCGCCCGAAACGTCTCGGGTGATCGAAGTGTTCTCGCTTTTGCGCGCGATTTTGTCAATCTCGTCAATGAAGATGATTCCGCGCTCGGCGGCGGCGATGTTTCCGTCGGCGGCGTTGATCAATTTAAGCAAAACGTTCTCAACGTCTTCGCCAACGTAGCCGGCTTCGGTCAAGGTTGTCGCGTCGGCGATGGCAAAGGGAACCTTTAGTTTTTGGGCCAAAGTGCGGGCCAGCAAGGTTTTTCCGCTTCCTGTCGGTCCAATCAAGAGAATGTTTGACTTTTCGATTTTTACGTCGTTTTGCGCTTCGGGCTGGCCCATCAAGGACATTCGCTTGTAGTGGTTGTATACCGCGACGCTCAAAGCCTTTTTTGCGTAGTCCTGGCCCACGACATATTGGTCAAGGTATTCCTTGAATTCCTTGGGGCTGGGAACCTTGCTCATTTCAATTTGCTCAACGCCGTTGTCCTCTTCGGCCAAGACCCTGGAGCAAAGCTCGGCGCACTCGCGGCAGATGAAGATTTCGCCTATTTTGCTGGCGGCAAGCTTTCTGTCTGTGTCGGCGGGGCGGCCGCAAAAGGCGCAAAAGTTGTTGTTGGAATTGCGGAACAAGCTCATTTGCGGGCCTCCATTACTTGGTCGATCACGCCGTATTCAAGCGCGTCTTTGGCCGACATGTAAAAGTCGCGCTCCATGTCCTTGGCTATCGTCTTTTCGCTCTGGCCAGTGGCTTTGGCCAAATACTCAATTGAAAGCTGCTTTAATCGGATGATTTCCTTGGCTTGGATCGCGATGTCGCTTTCCTGGCCGCCAACGCCTCCGCGCGGCTGGTGGATCATCACTCGGCTTGACGGAAGCGCGATGCGCTTTCCCTTGGTTCCGCCGGCTAGCAAAATCGCCGCCATGCTGGCCGCCTGTCCCAAGCAAATTGTCTGGATGGGGCAGTGGACGTATTGCATCGTGTCGTAAATCGCAAGGCCGGCCGTTACCGATCCGCCGGGCGAGTTGATGTACATATTGATGTCTTTGTCCGGATTTTCAGATTCCAAGAAAAGAAGCTGGGCCACTACCAAGTCGGCCGTGGCGTCGTTGATTTCGCCGTCAACAAAAACGATTCGGTCCTTTAAAAGGCGCGAAAAGATATCGTAAGAGCGTTCCCCGTTTCCTGTGCGTTCGATTACGTAGGGAACCAAAGTGTTCATTTTTTCGTTCATAATTATAATATAGCGATTATTCCTCAAATCGTCTAGGGTTTGCAAAAAAAAGGCGGCAAAAAGCGTTTTTTAGCCTCTTGCCGCTCCTTTTTTTTCTTTAACAAGGCTTAGTTCTGCTTGAACAAGTCGGCAAAGTCAATTTTGTCGCCCTTTGAAACCTTGACTTCCTTGTAGAGCTCGTCGTAAAGCTTTTGCTCCTTAACGTCGTCAATAAGGTATTCCTTTGAGCGGGGGTCTTCGTAGTGCTTTTTGACTTCCTCAACAGTTGAGTTGCTTTGGTCGGCGATTTCTTTGTATTTTGCTTCGATTTCTTCGGGTGTTACCGAAATGTTCTTCTCGCGGATAAGCTCGTCAACGATGATGCGGCTTTTGAGCATTTTTTCAGAGTCGCCTGTCCACTGCTTTAGCATGTCTTCCTTTGACTGGCCGCTGGCGGCGATCAATTTTTCCAACTGCTCGGGGCTTGTCTGGAACTGCTTGGCCATCATGTCCCAGCGGGCGTTGATTTCTGTGTCAAGCATGCTCTGGGGAAGCTCAAAGGGGTTCTTTTCGATAAGCTGGGTGAGCAAGTCGTTGTTCTTCATTTCGCGGACGCGGCGGTCGGCGGCGCTCTTCATGTTGATTTCCAAGTCTTTCTTGAGGTCGTCCAAAGTCTTGAACTTTTCGCTGACGTCCTGGGCCAAGTCGTCGTCAAGGGCGGGAAGATTCTTGATCTTTACGGCCTTGAGAGTGGCGCGGCCTTTTTTGTCTTTCTTTCCGACTTCCTTTGTCTCGCCTTTTTTCATTCCGACAACGTCGTCAGAAATGTTGTAGGCGTCCGCGTCGCCGATTGTGAAAACGTATCCGTCGCGCTTTGTTCCGGCGACTTCGTTTCCGTCCTTGTCCAACTCAACGTAGTCAACCGTTACGATGTCTCCCTTTTGTGCGGCCTGGTCGTCGGCGCGGTCTGTGATTGTGGCGTTGCGCTCCTGGATGGCCTTAAGCTCGTTCTGGAGCTCCTTGTCGCCGATGTTTACCTGCGGCTCCTTTACGTTGATTCCGCCAAAGTTCTTTACCGAAACCTTGGGGAAAACGTCGTACTTTACTGTGTAAGTCAAGTCCTTGTCCAAGTCCAATGCCGGAGTTCCTTCCAATACCGGCTGAGAGTAGGGGAGAGGTCTGTTGTCTCTTTCCGCCTCGTCCTGGAAGATTTCGTTCAAAGAGCTGTCGATGATTTCTCCCAAAGCGTCGGCCTTGAGAGCCTCGCCGTATTTCTTTTCCAATACGTTGGCGGGAACGTGGCCCTTGCGGAAGCCGGGGATCTGAATTTCTTTGGCGATTTTTGCCAAGGCGTCCTTGTATGACTTAGCCACGTCGTCTTTTCCGATTGTGACTGTAAGCTTTACTGACGATTTTTCCTGCGGAACGAATTCTTTCTTCAACTGCATTTTTTGCCTCGCTAAAATGATTTTTTAGAAAAAAAAGCGGTCGGGAAAAGTTTCCAGACCGCCAAATTTTAGAGCGGAAAACGGGAGTTGGACCCGCGACATCCACCTTGGCAAGGTGGCGCTCTACCACTGAGCTATTTCCGCAAGGTTTTTGGCCTATAGGCCTAGAGCGGAAAACGGGAGTTGGACCCGCGACATCCACCTTGGCAAGGTGGCGCTCTACCACTGAGCTATTTCCGCATATGCGAGAGGAGGGACTTGAACCCTCACGCCTAGGGCACTAGATCCTAAGTCTAGCGTGTCTGCCATTTCACCACTCTCGCAGGCACTGGCATCACCGCAAGGCGATTTCAAACAATATTATAGGAAATGGAAAGTTTTGTCAAGAGCTTTGTGGTCTTTTTTTGCTCTTGTTGCGTAAGAGGAAGTTATTGACGTTTGCGCCTTCGGCGCATGGGCATCAAGCGCTTGGCGGTCTTTTTTTGCGCTTGTTTCAAAACTCAATACAAAAAAAATCGCCTTCCGTTTGGAAGGCGATTTGGGATGAGCCATGCCGGCTTCGAACCAGCGACCCACAGATTAAGAGTCTGTTGCTCTACCAGCTGAGCTAATGGCCCATAAATTTTTGCGTCCGACAGGATTCGAACCTGCTACCACCGGATTCGAAGTCCGGGACTCTATCCAGATGAGCTACGGACGCGCTACCCGGCGACAACATCATCCTGTGGATTGGGTGCCTGGTGGGGATTGAACCCACGACAACCAGATCCACAATCTGGCGCTCTACCACTGAACTACAGGCACCAAGTTATCGACGTAAAATGATAGTATCAAATTTCGCTCGTTTTTGTCAATAGGTCGTAGCGGTTTTTTTTGCAAATTTTTTTCCTAAACTTTATTTTTTAAATTCCGAAATTCATAGGGAATAGCCGCGTCTGGCGGCGTTGACGGAGGTCTTTATGGCAAAGAAAGTTCAGGTTATGGATATTTTGGAAAAGGAGAACGACACTCTCGACAGATTGTTGGACTGCCAGTCAAGCGTCCACATCGCGGTAAAGACCCGCAATTGGATCGGCCTTGAAGAAGACATGGAAAAAATCCGCCAGCTTTCGTTGGAATTTTCCGCCTTGGAGGAGGAGCGCGAAAAGATTTGCGATCCAGAAATCAGCGGCGAAGAAAAGGCCATGATGCTCAAGCTTCACGCCAAGCTCCTCAAGTCAAAGATCGAAAACCAGATTTTGAACAAATATATAGAAACAAGCCGCTCTTTTGTGCAAGGCATTTTGGAGAACGCCGTTCCCCAGCGCCGAAACATTGTTTACTCGCGCAACGGAAAGGTTCTTAAGCGCGAGCCCGAAAGCGTGGTCTTGAATCGTATATTCTAAGGAGTTGTAAATTATGTCTACATTTGCAGGAATAGAAATCGGAAAGCGCAGCCTTAACGCGCACCAAACTTCAATCACAACCGCCGGCCACAACATCACAAACGCCAACACCGAAGGCTACTCGCGCCAGCGCGTTCAGCTAAAATCTTTTGATCCCATTTACAGGCCCGACCTTAGCCGCGCCGAAGTTCCCGGCCAAATCGGCCAGGGCATGGAAGCGGAAAGCATCACCCGCGTGCGCGACGAAATGCTTGACCTTCGCATCGTGGCCCAAAGCAACGAGGAGAGCTACTGGGACACCCGCAGCAAGTACTACACGATGTTGGAGCAAGTTTACAACGAGCCCGACGACGTTTCTGTCCGCACTACAATGGACAAGTTCTGGGAGTCTTGGCAGGAGCTTTCGCTCAACCCGGAAAGCCAGGCGCACCGCGAAGCCGTTGTCTCTCGCGGCCAGTCGCTCGTAAACTCAATCCAAAACCGCGACAAGGCTTTGACCGGAATCGGAAACCTTTTGAACAGCGACATCGAATCCAACGTCGAGCAGCTTAACGACATCGCGAACCAAATCGCCGCGCTTTCCACCGAAATCGTCCGCTCAAAGGCTATGGGCGACAATCCCAACGACTTGCTTGACAGGCGCGACGCGCTCGTCGAAAAGCTTTCAAAGATCGCAAACATCACAAGCGACCAGCGCGACAGCGACGAGTTTATGGTTCACATCGACGGCCACATTTTGGTTCAGGGCGGAATCGCCCGCAACTTTGACGTTGAGTCAGTCGTTGACAATTACGGATACTCGCGCGTCGTGTGGGCCGACACCCGCAACGAAGCGGTTGTAAAGGGCGGCTCTTTGGGCGCCTTGATTGAGCTCCGCGACGTTGACGTTCGCAACGAAATCCAGTCATTGAACACGATGACGATGAACTTTACCGACTTGGTGAACGACGTTCACCGCAACGCTGTGGGCGCCAACAAGACGACCGGCCTTGGCTTTTTTGTAAGCCGCCCCTTCGTCGAAAACACAAACGGAAACTACGACTCTGACGGAGACGGCGTTGAGGACAAGACTTACGCCTTCCGCTTTACAGGAACCAACGCGCTTGACGCTCAGGAGCAAATCGGAATCGAAGGCGTCATGACTTTGGCCGGCCACACTGGAACGATCCAAGTCGCCTACCATCCGACGGACCGCGTCGAGGACGTAGTCAACCGCATCAACGATTCCAACGGCGAAGTAAAGGCCTACCTTGACCGCAACAACAATTTGGTCCTCAAGGCCACTACAAGCCAAGCGATAGAAAACCCGGATTTCGTCATCCGCCACGTGGAAGACTCCGGCCACTTTTTGGTAGGCTATGCCGGAATCCTTTCGGCCAGCGGAGAAGAGGGCGCTTACGATTGGAACGGAGCCGACGCGGTAAACGCTCTTAAGGGCGCCGACGGAAACGGAAGCCGCGCTCAGTTTGCTGTCGCTCCCTACACAAATCCGTCAACTTACATAGAAATCAACGGCGTGATCAAAAACGACGTCATGAACGTAGCCTCGGCTTACGCCGACCGCGACAACCGCGCGATGAGCGGAGACGGAAACGCCGCCGCAGAAATCGCCAGCATCCGCAACACAAAGGTTATGATCGGCCGCGAACGCACGCTTGACGACTACTTTGCCGATTCGGTTACGAAGGTTGGCCTTATGGGAGAGCAGGCCGAGACAAACCTTATGAGCCAGCATGCGATTATGGACGACCTTCGCGGCCTCCGCGACTCTATCAGCGGAGTCAACATCGACGAAGAGTTGGCCGACATTATGAAGTTCCAGCACGGCTACAACGCCGCCGCCAAGTTTGTGACTGTCATCGACGAGATGATCGACACTGTCATCAACCGCCTTGGAGTATAAGGAGTAAAGCATGAGAAGAATCAGTTCAGGAATGAATGACACAGACGTTCAGTCTAGATTGAGAATACAAGAGTTCAAGCTTAACAAGGCCAACAACCAGTTGGGAAGCCAGCGCCGCATCCAGGAATTGCGCGACGACCCGATCGCCGCCGGCCACTTGGTCCGCTACCAGTCTTTTGCGGGCCGCGTAAAGCAGTTTGAGGAAAACGCGCAGACGCTCACCGAACGCTTTACCGTTCGCGAAGGCTACATGAACGACTCTTTGCAAATCATGCAGCGCGTGCGCGAGCTTGCCGTCCAGGGCGCGCATGGAACTTACACTAAAGAAGACTTGCAGAATATGGCCGGCGAAGTTGACCAGCTTTTGCGCCAAATGATCCAAAACGCCAACGCCGTCGACCAAGACGGAAACGCGCTCTTTGCCGGAACCAACACAAAGGTAACCGCCTTTGAAGTTGAGATGGGAAACGTGGAAGGCTCCGGCGTTCCGATGATTCAGGAAGTCATTTACAACGGAAACGTGGCTTCCAACAACGTTGAGGTTGACGAAGGCCAATACCTTGAGGTGAACAACTCTGGCAACAGAACTTTCTGGGCCGACAGGCAGACTTTGACCAGCGGCCGCGACACGACAAACTGGGTTGCCCAAAACGACTCGATCATTTCTGTTGACGGAAAGGAAATCCAGGTTTCCGCCGGCGACAACATTTATGCCGTGATCGCAAAAATCAACAATTCCGACGCCGCTGTAAAGGCAAGCCTTGACCCGATAACTCGCGGCCTTCACTTGCAGACAACTGACGCCCGCCAGCTTTGGCTTAGGGACGAGGAGGGCAGCGTTCTTACAGACCTGGGCGTAATTAGCGGAACGGAACAAAGGCCGCCCTACAACTACGCAACAGGAACCCGCGTCTCAGGCGGAAGCATGTTCGACAGCGTAATCGCCTTGCGCAACGCGATGCTCAAGGGCGACCAAGAGGCTATCGGAAGCCGTGTTTTGGGAAGCCTTGACGCGGGACTTGGAAACCTTGTGACCCGCATCGCCGAGAACGGTTCCAACTACGAAAGGGCCTCGCTCAACGTGACCCGCAACTCGCAGACCGCGCTCAACGTAACGCAGATGATCGCCACCGAGGGCGACTTGGACTTTACAAAGGCCGTCACCGACATGAAGATGATGGACTACGTTCACCAAGCCTCTCTTAGCGTAGCCGGAAAAATGTACTCAAGCACTTTGCTAAACTATATGCGCTAATTTAGGAGTTTTTTAACATGGACGTTAGGACTAAAATCGGAACGACAGTTCAAATTCAAGACAAGGATATTTTGGAAATCCCCGAAGGCCTTTTTGGATTTGAGGAATACAAGAAATACGCGATATACGAAAGCGAATACGCGCCCTTTATGTGGATGCAGTCGATGGAAGAGCCAAGCTTGGCTTTTTTGATCGTCGATCCATTTTTGGTCGCGGACGACTATGAGCTTGACGTTGACGACAAGGCATTGGCGAAGATTGGAATCACCAATCCCGCCGAAGTTTGCGTTATGGCGATTGTCACGATTCCCGCCGGAGGAACGCCGGTCACCGCCAATTTGCAAGGCCCGCTTGTCATCAACAGAACCAACAACCAGTGCATGCAAGTCATCTTGGGAAGCAACAAGTGGACCACAAAGCATGACATAATGAAGGCGCTCAAGGCCAAAGACGCGCGGGGAGAGGCTTAATGCTAATCCTTTCCAGAAAAACCGACGAAAAAATCAAGATTGGCGAGGACATCACCCTTACCATAATCGAAATTCGCGGCGACCAAGTCAAGATCGGCGTTGAAGCTCCCAAAAACGTAAAGGTTTTTAGGCAAGAAGTTTTCAACGCGATCAAGAACGAAAACAAGTCGGCCGCCGAAATCCCCAACGTTTCGGGCATCGACGCGATCACAAAGTTGCTAAAAAAGTGACCTTGAAAACCCGCCATTCGGCGGGTTTTTTCTTTTTTTTGCAAATTTTTTCAAAATTCTTTAAAAAAAAAGCCAAAAAAAAGAAAACTATCTATATCTTATAGGTGTGAGGAATTTTGAACGCAAAGGGCGTTTTGGAAAAAACAGGTTTTTCTTGTCAGCTTTGGTTGGCGTAAATCGGTGCCTCCGATGTGGTTTGTTTTCTCCTTATCTCCTTCCCATATGCCCAAAATGCGCCCTTGAGCTTCAGAATTTTGTCCCGCTTAATTCGCCCCAGCGTTGTTCCAAATGCGGAAAGGTCCTGGTCTCCGAAAAGGAAATTTGCATGGAATGCCGGGAACGCGAAGGCGAAAGCAGTTTGGACGCGCTTTTTCCAATCCACAGCTACCGCCAGTGGAAAAAGGAATTGGCGTTCGCGTGGAAGTCGGAAGGGCAGAGGAGGCTTTCTCCTCTGCTTGCCCGGCTTCTTTTTAAGGCTTTGAAAGAGCTGGGCTTGGAAAAAACGCCCTTGGTCCCCGTGCCGCCGCGACCGGGAAAGATAAAAGAAAAGGGCTGGGACCAAGTTGACGAATTGGCCTGGATTTTGGAAAAAAAATACGGAATTTTGGTCCGCCGGGGCATTTTGGAGCGAAAAAGCGGCGGCCAGCAAAAAAAGCTGGGCCGTGACGAACGATTGGGAGCGGCGGGGGCTGTCTATGACTTGCGGCCTGATTTTAGGGCTTTGGCGGACGTTTTGGGGTTGGAAGCCGTTCCCAAAGAAGTTGTCCTTTTGGACGACATTGTGACGACCGGGGCCACGATGGAAAAGTGCGCCTGGCTTTTAAAGGCCGCCGGCGTCCAAAAAGTCACCGGCCTTGCCCTTTTTAGGGTCGGATAGCGGCGAGATTAAGAGAAAGCAAGCCCAAAAACGGATGACGCCGCATAAGCGGCAACATTCACGCTCGCGATAGGCTCGCGTGAACAGCCGTATTTTTTATCTTGCATTTTTTGGCAAAGCGCTTTATAATAGAAAGACGTAATTGGAGGATTTATGGCCGGCGAAGAACAATATCAGCTTGTTACATTCCAACTTGGCGAAGAATTATACGGCGTTAACATAATGGACGTTAAGGAAATTGTAAAGACGCAGCCCGTGCGACCTTTGCCCAACGCTCCTTATTATGTAGAAGGCATTTTTAATCTCAGAAAGGAAATAATTCCTGTAATTAATTTGCACAAACGATTCCGCCTTACCAAGGCAGTTATGGAAGACGGAGAGGATGAGGGCGGATTTGTCATCTTGAACATTGACGGAAACCGCATCGGCATCATTATCGACCGCGTCGCGCGAGTCGTTCCTGTTGCCGGAGCAGACATCAAGGCTCCGCCGCAGATGTTCAGCGGAATCGGCTCTGAATACATCCAGGGCGTAATCCAAAAAGACCCGGATTCGCCTTACTTGATCATGCTTGACATTCGCCGTCTCTTCAACGCAAAAGAATTGCAAAAAATTATTGAAGTAAAACAATGATTCAAACATTCAGTTCAACCATTCGCCGCAAAGAAATGGACGCGGTATTGACTTGCATGGTCGATGAAAGAATCGGCCCCGGCGAGTTGAACGCGCGCCTTATTCAGACGGCAAAAGAATTTTTTTCATGCGCCGGAGCGGTCGCTTTGCGCACTCCTGCCGCCGCCCTTAAGTACGCCCTTAAAGCCTTAAGCTTGGAGGCGGGCAGCGGCGTCATGCTCAGCGCTTTGGCTCCCAATTGGCAATACGCCGTTGTGGAGGAATTGGGCTTTAAGCCCGTAGTTTTGGACGCGCAGTTGGAAAGCGCCCAGCTCACAGCCGAAATTGTCTCGCAGGGAATTCAAAGCGGCGGCCGCGCCTTGGTTTTGCGCGAAAGCCTTGGAATTCTTCCTGACTTTGAAGGCATCTTGGCTTTGGGCATCCCAGTGATAGAAGACATAAGCCAAAGCGCCGGCGGCATCGTTCCCGAAGCGGCGCAAGGCGAAGAAGCCGCAAAAGCCGCTCCTTCAAGCGAAGAGGAAGGCGACGCCGTCAAGACGGAAGTTAAAGGCAAAAAAGCCGGCTCTTTTGGCATTTACGCGATTTGCTCTCTTGAGGAGCAGGACGTAATCACCGCTGGAGGCGGAGCCTTGTTGATGGCCGCCGGCCGCCGCGATTGGCCCGTCCTAAAATCTTTGGCCGAAGGCATTCCTTCGATCGAAATGCTTCCCGACATTAACGCGGCGCTTGCCACTGTTCAGATAAAGGAATTTGCGCGCAACGAAGCCAAGCGCAAGGAAATATACGCGCTTTACAACCGTTCCATCATGTCTGGCAAAAACAAGGGCTTTGTCCGCGACGTTGAATTGAACTCCACAATTTGGTCTTTCCCGATCGCCCTCAACAGCGGATTCAAGGACGTAAAGGCTTACGCGCAAAAAAAGGACATTGAAGTTCGTTTGGCTTTTGAAGACTCGATCATCGCGGCCAAGGAAGAGGAGTTGGGCGCCCAATGCAAAAACGCCAAGGCCCTTGCCTTGAGAAGCGCCGTCTTCCCCTTGTATCCGCGCCTGAACAGAAGCCAAATCGAGAAGATTTCAAAAGTTTTGGTAACTCTTCCGTAATGAAAAATTGCCTTATTGTCGTAAACACTGATAAGCCCAAGTCCGAGCTGCTCGGAATCGAGACCGCCAACTTTCTAAAGTTGCGCGGCGTCGAATACACTTTCTTGGACTTTAACGGCAATGAGCAAGACTGCGATTGGAAATCCTTTGACTTTGTAATTACCCTTGGCGGAGACGGAACCGTTCTCTTTGCGGCCAGGGGAGCGGCAAAATATTCCATTCCCGTCTTTCCGGTAAACCTTGGCGAGTTTGGCTTTATCGCGGGCGTTCAGCCTGACGAGTGGGAAAAATCCCTTGACTTGTTTTTGCAGGGAAAGCTTAAGACTGTTTTGCGAACGATGCTTAGCGCCCAAGTGATTCGCGGCGGAAAAACCGTGGAATGCCACCAAGCCCTAAACGACATTGTTGTCAGCGCCAAAAGCGCGGCGCAAACTATTTCTATGGACGTAAGCGTAAACGAAACGACGCTTGGCCGCTTTAAGGCGGACGGCGCGATCGTTTCTAGTCCCACAGGCAGCACCGCTTATTCGGCCAGCGCCGGCGGCCCGATTGTAGGCCCGGACTTGGACGCGCTTGTCTTGACGCCGCTCAATCCCTTTTCTTTGAGCGCTAGGCCGATCGTTTTTTCGACTAGGGCGCTTTTGCAAATCAAGTTGATTCCGTCAAGGAACCGCGACGCGATTCTTACGGTTGACGGACAAAAACCGATTGACTTAAAGGACAACGACATAATTCAAATTAAAAAATCGGAGCATGACGCGATTTTGGCAGGAACTTCCGTAGAAAAATTTTATAACGCGCTCCGCAACAAGCTGAACTGGTCCGGCGGACCAAACGGAGGCTCTAATGCTTGAATCTTTAAAGATAAAAGACTTTGCGCTGATCGACTCTTCCAGCGTTGAATTTTCAAAGGGCTTTAGCGTTCTTTCGGGCGAGACAGGCGCGGGAAAATCCATCCTTATCGGAGCGATTTCCTTTTTGCTTGGCGGAAAGGCCGGAGCGGAATCAATTCGCGCGGGCTGCCAGGAAGCCAGCGTTAGCGGCGTGTTCACGATTCCCGCAAAGACTGCGGCTGACCGAGATCTTTCCATGGACGCGGAGGAGGAACCGCTTAGCGCCCGCGAATGGCTTAGCCAGCGCGGAATCGAAGACGAGGACGGCCAAATCATTTTGCGCCGAGTCGTCAGGGCAGGCGGAAAAAGCGGCGCTTGGATCCAAGGAACTCCTGTTCCCCGCGCGGACTTGGTAAAGTTCAGCGAATTTTTGATTGACATACACGGTCAGCACGAGCACCAATCCCTTATGCGCGTGGCCGAACACAGAAAATTTTTGGACAGCTATTGCGGCATTGTCGAAGAAGTGGCCGCCTTTACAAAGATTTACGCCGCGCTTGTCGAAAAGCGCGCCGCCTTGGCGTCCCTTAGCGCAAGCGGAGCCGAGCGCGAGCGACGGATCGACTACCTTAAGTTTTCTATCCAAGAAATCGAGGACGCAAAATTAAAGGCCGGCGAGGACGAAGCCTTGGCCGCCGAAGAGTCCAAGCTTTTGAGCTTTGAAAAATTGTATTCCGAAGTCCAGGCCGTCAACGAAATGTTTTCTAGCGAAGACGGCGGCATTGAGTCTCTTTTTAAGCGCGTAAGGTCTGCCAGCGAGCGGGCCGCCGCTTTGGACAAAAATTTGGAGGAGCTGGACGGCCGCGTTCAAAACGCTTGGTACGAACTTTCGGACCTTAGCCAGTCCTTCCGCTCCTACCAAAATTCATTGGTATTCGACCCCGCCCGCTTGGAAGAAGTCCAGGGCCGCCTTGACGTAATCTACAAGCTTAAGAAAAAGTATGCGGCCAGCGTTGACAGCCCCTTGCAGGCCGTTTTTGAATATTTGTCCCAGGCTAAGGCCGAGCTTGAAACCTTGGATTCGTCTTCAATCAATAAGGAATCCTTGGAAAAGGAAATCGCCGCCTTGGAGCGCAAGGTTTACGAGGCCGCAAAGGCGATTTCGGCCAAAAGGCAGGCCGGAGCCGCCAAAATGTCGGCCCAAGTCGAGGCGGTTTTGCAAAAACTTGGCATGGCCGGAACCAAATTTAGCGTGAACATCAGCCAAAAGGCCGGCGACGCGGTGGAGCAAAAGTGCGGCCCCTACGGAATGGACGACATTGAGTTCTTGATTAGCGCCAATCCCGGCTCGCCCATGGCAAGCCTTTCAAAAATAGCTAGCGGCGGCGAATTGAGCCGCGTAATGCTGGCCCTAAAGACGATTTTTGCCCAAAGCGACAAGGTTCCGACCCTGATTTTTGACGAAATCGACACCGGAATTGGCGGCGAAGTGGCCGTCGCGGTGGGCGAACATATGAAAAATTTGGCAAAAAATCGTCAAATTTTATGCATAACACATCTAGCGAGCATCGCAGTTTTTGCCGATAATCAAATTAGAATACAAAAGTCTGTTGAAGGCGGCATAATGAAAACTCGGGCCGCTCCTGTTCAAGGAGAGGAGAGGGTGGCTGAAATTGCCCGAATGCTATCCGGCGACCAGCAAAGCTCCGAATCTTTGGAGCACGCAAGGTCCATGCTGAAAAAATACTCAAGCTTGCCGCAATAAAACAAACGGGGGCGCTAAATGGCGAAAATTACAAACGAAGACCGCGAGCTTTTTAAGAAAGAAGCAAAGCAGTACGAAGATTTAATTAAGGCCGAATTGGACAAAGAAAAGGAGATGCTCACAACCATGAAGGGCGACGCTGTCGGCGTGGAATACAAAAAAATGATTCTTGCCGAACAGATGATTTACATCGCCACTTTGTACAACGCCATAAATTCCGCCTCCGTAAAAATTCTTGACGTAAAAAACAACGACGCTCTCAATGAAGGAAGAAAAATCCTTTACAAGTCAATCATTTATTTGGAGGAAATCGTCACCAACATAATCAACGCCGCCCAAAGCGACGTCAGCGAAAACATGGAGGCGATTGCCAACACGCCGTTGGAAAAACGCTACTTTTTGGTAAGAAAGTTGGGCTTGGCGATTCAAATGATAATCGACGCTTTTGGCGACAACTCAAAGTGGAAGTGGTCTTTTGTAGAATTGGAAGGCCGCTTTGCCGTTGTCGCAAAGAACTTTTACGACTTTAAGGAATACATCAAGGCTTACTTTGACCCCAACAATCCGGACAACGAAAATTCAATTCTTTACTTGCGCCTTATAAAAACCTTGCTTGACAAGTCGGCCACCGCCTACCGCGACAAATACGAGCTTTCAAGCCGCCGCCTTGACGACATGAAAGCGGCGATCAACTTTTTGCTTGCCTTGCGCCGCGTTAGCGTAGCGCTTGGCGAAAGCGACGCCGCCGAAGAATTAAAGAAAAAGGCGATGACTTGGAAAGAAAAAATGGAAGCCGACCAAAAGGCCGGTAAGTCAAACTAAAAAGCGCGGGCCCTATAGGCGGGTCCCAGCGACGAAAAAAAAACTTGGAGCCTCCCGTCTCCGCTTCACGGCTTGTTGCCTGTGGCCAAGCCGTTCGCTGACGGGGCCTTCCAAGTTTTTTTTTCTGCGTCCCGCCTTTATGGCCCGCTTTTCTATTTAAGAGAATACGCTCATTGCTAGCACGTGTGTCGGGCAGCCTTCGGCGCATTTTCCGCAAGCGTTGCACTTAGCGTAGTCGATTACTGGAATGCCCTTTACAAGAGTGAGCGCGCCCGCTTCGCAAGTTCTTTCGCACTTGCCGCACTTGATGCAGCCGTTCTTGCAGTTTTTCATAATCGAAGGCTTGTTGTCGCTGCGGTTTTGGCAAAGGGCGATCGGGCCTTTTGTCTCAACGTTGTAGAGCGAAATCAAATGCTTGGGGCAAGCCTTTACGCAAGAGCCGCAGCCCGTGCAGTTTGCAAGGTCGATGTGGGGAAGTCCGTCTTCTCCGATAATGATTCCGCCAAATTCACAAGCGGCCACGCAATCGCCAAAGCCGGCGCAGCCAAAAGAGCAAAGCTTTGTTCCGTTGATCGCTTGGACCGCGGCGGCGCAAGTCTGGATGCCCTTGTATTGGCCCCTAGGCTTGGCGCATTCTTTTGTTCCGCGGCACATAAGGACGGCGGCCTTTTTTTCGGCCGTTACGGTAACGCCCAAAACCTTAGAAAGCTTTTCGGCGACTTCAGCGCCGCCGGCCGTGCAAAGGTTGGGGGCGACGGTTCCAGCGGCGACCGCTTTTGCGTAACCGTCGCAGCCTGCAAAGCCGCAGCCGCCGCAGTTGGCGCCCGGCAATTGCTCGCGCACGTCGATTTCTTTTTGGTTTACGGGAACCGCGAATATTTTTTTGAAGAGTCCCAGCAAAAGGCCGAGCAAAAAGGCTATCGCAAACGAGACCGCTATTGTAATTAAAATTGTGTTCATAAAGTTCTCCCAAAATTGCCGCTGCTAGATGAGGCCTTTAAAGCCCATGAACGAAAGCGCCAAAAGCGACGTGGCCAAAAAGAGGCCGGAGTTTCCTTTTAGGAAGGCCGGCATGTTTGAGGTTCTAAGCCGCTCGCGGATTCCCGCCATGATTACCATCGAAAGCAAAAAGCCGCCGGCGCTTCCAAGCGCGTAAACGATTGACTGGCCGTAGTTGTAGTTTTTGCTGATGCAGTTGAGCGTGATTGCCAAAACCGCGCAGTTTGTCGTGATCAAGGCAAGGTAAACGCCCATCGCGCTGTACAAGGCGGGCGAAGATTTTTTAAGGTAGAACTCAACCAATTGAACAAGCGAGGCGATTACCAAGATGAAAATCAAGGTCTGCAAAAACTGCAGCTTAAGCGGAACCAACACGCAATAGTAAATGGGGTAGGTGGCCGCGGTTGCAAGCAAAATTACGAACGAAGTCGCGATTCCCATTCCGGCGGATTTGCTTGTGTCGCTTGTCATTCCCATAAAGGGGCAGAGCGCCAAGTACTGGACCAAAATCACGTTGTCAACGAGCATGGCCTTTAAGAATATTTTAAGAAGTTCGTTCATTTTTTAGCTCCTTTGTTTTTCTTCATCTCTGAAAGTCCAAGCGTGATCGCGATCATAATTCCAAAGACAAAGAAGCCGCCCGGCGCTCCGCTAAAAAAGCCGATCGCGTTTTCTTCGGCAAAAACCGTGTGGCCAAAAATCTTTCCGCTTCCCAAAAGCTCGCGGATGAAAGAAATGGCGACCAAAACCCAAGTGTAGCCGATTCCCATTCCCAACGCGTCCAAAATCGCAAGGCCCGTGTTGTTCTTTGACGAGAAGGCTTCGACGCGGCCCATGATGATGCAGTTTACAACAATCAACGGAATAAAGACGCCAAGCGAGTCGCTCAAAGCGGGAACGTAGGCCTGCAGCAAAAGCTGGACAATCGTCGTAAAGGCCGCGATTACGATGATGAAAATCGGCAACCTTATCGCCGACGGAATCAGTTTTCTAAAAAGGCTTATGATGATTTCGCTCATCAAAAGAACGAATGTCATGCTAAGGCCCATTCCCAAGCCGTTGAATACGCTTGTCGTTACGGCAAGCGACGAGCAAAGTCCGATAGAAAGAACCAAAAGCGGGTTTTCTTTTACGATGCCGTTTGTAAAAATGTTCAAGGCTTTCATTTGTTTCCTCCCGCAAGATATTTTTTAACAGTCTCGGCCGCGTTTGAAATCAACTCGCCCATCGTGTTTGAAGTGATTGTCGCGCCGGAGATCGCCTCGTAGTCGTTTCCAAGAACAAGCGGCGCGCTTGCGTCAACTCCGGCAAACTGGCCGTAGAAGGTTGTTCCCTTGGAGTTTTTGTAATTGGGATCGGCGGCCTTTTGTCCAAAGCCCGGCGAGTCGGTCGTCTGCAAAATGTGGACGCCCGCGATTTTTAGGTCGCTTCCAAAGCCGGCCACAAGGGTCGTCGTGTCGTAAGTGGGGCCGGAAGCCTTTACAGCGTAGCCGAACACTTGGCCGTCTTTTTTGGCCGAGTAGAACGACTCGATTGTCGCGCTTCCGCTTTGCTTGTCATAGGCGGCGATTTTTTCAAAGCCGTCCGCGTCAGGGAAAATCATCTTTAGCGCCTGGCTTTCTTTTTCCAACGCGCGCCTCTCAATTTCGGGAGCAGTCACGTTGTTCACCAAGGCAAGGGCAAAGCAAGCCGCCGCCGCGTAAAGGGCAAGGATTACGCCCAGCTTTAACGCTTCTTTCATTTGGCGCCTCCTTCTTTTTTATAGCCGTACTTTCGCGGCGTGATTTTGTTCAAGAAAGGCACGATTGAGTTCATGATCAAAATCGAGAACATTACGCCTTCCGGATATCCGCCAAACTTTCTTATAAGGAACGTTAGCAAGCCGCAGCCGGCGCCGAATATCATTCGTCCGGGAGCGGTGATGGGGCTTGTTACATAGTCGGTGGCCATAAAGACCGCTCCAAAGACCAAGCCGCCCGAAAGGACGTGGGCCAAAACGTCGCCGCCAGAAACGAACATCAAGAGCGCGAACGTTCCAACCATAAAGACCGGCGTTCTCCAGTCAACGAGCCTAGTCGAGATTAAGAAAAGCGCCGAAATCAAAATCAGCAAGATTGAAGACTCGCCGATACAGCCGGCCTGTCGTCCCAAGAACAAGGACAAGTAGTCGGGAGCGGAGGCGGCCGCAGCGTCGGCCTGCTTTAATGTAGAAAGAATTGTCGCCGAACTTGTCGCGTCGGGAAGGGGGCTGATCCAAGCGTTTCCCATCGCGGCCGGAAAGCTGGCCACCAAAAAGGCTCGGCCTGTCAAAGCCGGGTTCCAAACGTTTGAGCCAAGGCCGCCGAACAATTGCTTTGCGACGATGATGGCAAAGGCCGCTCCAAGAACGGTCTGCCAAATCGGAAGCGTCGGAGGCAAAACCAAGGCAAGCAAAAGGCCTGTTATCACGGCCGAGCCGTCGCCCGCGCTTTGTTTTTTTCCTGTAATCTTGTTGAACAAGAATTCGCAAACTACTGTGGTGGCTACGCTGGCCAAGATTGTGACCAAGGCCGGGATTCCAAAAAGGATCGCGCCGTAAACCGCCTCGGGCAGCATGGACAAGACCACCAACCACATCACGTGGCGCGTTTTTAGTCCGCTGGAAATGTGCGGAGATGAAGAAAGCTGAATCATTTTGCGCCTCCGTTAGCGTTTTGAGCGGCGGCCTTTTCGGCGGCGATTCTCGCGCGCTCAAGATTTTTTCCTATTCTGATTGTCTGCACAAGGCGGACAGTGGCCGGACAAACGTAAGCGCAAGAGCCGCACTCGATGCAGTCCATCAAGCCGTATTTTTTGGCGGCCTTTAAGTCGTCCGCGTTTACCGAGCGGACAATCAAGGCCGGCGTCAATCTCATCGGGCAAACGTGGACGCAGGCGCCGCAAGTCAAGCAGGGAGTGGAATCTTCTGTGTCGATTTCTTTTTCTGTAAGGAAGAGGACGCCGCTTGTTCCCTTTTGAACGGGAAAGGCCGCGCTCTGCATGGAAAAGCCCATCATCGGTCCGCCCGACAAAATCTTGGCAACCTTGTCTTCCTCAACTTCGATCGCGCCAGGAATCAAGTCGCTTACAAGCGTTCCGATCGGAACCAAAAGATTCTTTGGCTCTTTTACGCCAAGACCGCTAACGGTAAAGGCGCGCTCGATCAAGGGCTTTCCAAGACGGAAGGCGTCGCTGATCGCGCAAACGGTTCCGACGTTGCAGACAACGCAGCCCGCGCTTGCAGGTAGTCCGCCGGCCTTGACCTCGCGGCCTGTCACGGCGGTGATTATGTCTTTTTCCGCGCCTTGCGGATATTTTGTCTTTACTACGACGACTTCAACTTGTCCTTTGGCGGCTTGTTCCAATTTTGGAATCAAATGTTTTTTGTTGCTTTCCAAAACGATTTTGGCTTTTCCGCCGACGATTTTTTGAACGATCAAAAGGCCGTCGATAACTTTGTCGGGGCTTTCGTCCATCGTCTGCTCGTCAACGGTAAGGTAGGGCTCGCATTCAGCCGCGTTTAAAAGAACGTTGTCAATGACGCAGTCTTTTGGCGGATTAAGTTTTACGTGGGTGGGGAACGACGCTCCGCCCATTCCGCAAATGCCGGCGTCTCGCACGCGGGCCAAGGCCTCTTCCTTTGAGCAGGCAAAGGGGTCAAGCGGCGGCATGAAAGTTTCGCCCGCGTTGGGGTCTTCGTCCGCGGCGATTACGATGCAAGGAACTTCCGAGTTTGCGGTTGAAAGGTTTGAAACGATTTTCTTTACCGTTCCGCTTACGGGGGAGTGGACAGGCGCGCTGACAAAGGCGTCGCTTTTTGCGATCACTTGTCCGCGCGAAACCTTGTCGCCAACGGCCACAACCGGCTGGTTGGGAGCGCCGCCCATCGTTATAGGAATGGTCAGCGTTTTGGAAGCGGGAAAGGCAGGAGTGATTTTCTTTCCTTCCGCCAGCTCCTTATGCTCTGGAGGGAATATTCCCCCCTTAAAGGTGAAGGTTTTCATGTAAGTTTTGTTCTCCAAATGAAAAGTGACGATATTATATCATATATTTATAGAAAAATAAAGATGTTCGCGCGGGAAATTTTTAGTTTGCGGGGGAACTGCGTTAGAAGGCCGCGTTGCGCAATAAAAAAAGCCCCGCCAAGTTGGCGGGGCAATGCCCATCAGGCATTATCGGAGGCGTGGGTGGGAGGGGAAAACGCCCCCGACATTTATATTATCGTCACTGCCCGCCGATTTCTTTAATTATTTTTAAAAAATTTTGCAAATTTTAGCCGCAAATGCGTTTTTGGCATTCCGCGTACAAATCGGCCGTTTTTTGGACGATGTCGGCGGGAATTTCCTTGATTTTGGGGTCGCCGGCCAAATTGTTGGCCTTAAGCCAGTCGCGGACAAACTGCTTGTCGTAGCTGGCGGGGCTGGTTCCAACCTTGTAGGTGTCCTTGTTCCAAAAGCGGCTTGAATCGGGGGTCAAAACCTCGTCGGCCAAGACCAATTCGCCGTTTTCGTCAAGACCAAACTCAAATTTTGTGTCGGCGATGATGATTCCGCGCTCGTAGGCGTAGTCGTAGCATTTTTTGTAGATGGCAAGGGCGGCCTTTTCGATTTTCGTTCCCAAGTCGTCGCCCAAGTCCTTTTTCATGTAGTCAAGGGTAACGTTGATGTCATGGCCTTCCTTGGCTTTGGTGGAGGGAGTGCAAATCGGCTGGGCCAATTTTTCGGCCTCCTGGTATTCCTTGTCAAAAGAGTGGCCCAAGAAAGGCTCGCCCTTTTTGTAGGCTTCGTACATAGAGCCGAACATGTAGCCGCGGACGATTACCTCGTAGGGAACCATCTTAAGCTTTTTTACCAGCATCGTTCGGCCTTCAAATTCCGGCTTTTGGAAGTCAGCGGGCATGTCCTTTACGTCGCTTGAAATCAAGTGGTTTTTGCAAATGTCCTTTGTAAGGTCAAACCAGTGCTCGCTGACGGCGTTAAGGACTTTTCCCTTGCCCGGAATGTCAACCGGCAAAATCACGTCAAAGGCGCTGATTCTGTCCGTTGTAACGATTACCATGCGGCCGTCTTCTAGGTCGTAAACTTCGCGTACTTTTCCGCTGATGATTTTCTTCATATTATTCCTCTTTTACGCTTGCGTCCACATTGACGCTGATGTTATAGCTCTTTCCGTTTTGAATCGCAACTTTTTTGGTGACTTCGTAGCCGCCCAAATTGAACTTAAAGATGTGCTCGCCGGCTTCCAAGTCCAGCGCGTCGCCGGCCTTTACTTCCTCGCCGTCAACGTAAACCTTTGTTCCTTCCGGGGCGCGGACGCGAACTGCGGGCGCCACGCTTTGCAAGGCAAGCGAAAGTTCGGTCACTTGGCCCTGGGCGATCATAACCGCGCGGGTCTCGTTCCTGAATTTTTCGGAAACGATTGAAACGTTTCGCTTGCCGGGTTTTAGGATTACAAGGCCTTTTTCGTTGGCCGTCACGGGCTTGTCGTCAACGTAAACCGTGTATTCGCCGGCGTCGGCGGGGGCCAGCACTTTTAGCGCTCCAAAGTCCGCCAAAACAGTTTTTGCGCTGACTTCAAACTCGGCCTCCATAACGCTCCGCGGAACGCCCTTCATGGCCAGCTGGTTTCGCAAAAAGACAAAGCCGCGGCTGGCGTCGGGAATCAAGGTTTTGTCGGCGTAGGGGCTGGACTTGATCGTGTTTCCTTTTGCAAGGGGAATTACGATCGACCATGCCAGCTGGCCGGGATAAAGGCCCGAATAGATTTCCGTTCCCGAGTAGTCAATGCCTTTTTCTGTCGGAACGGGAGTGACGTTGTTGTAAAGGGAGTAGAGTATCGTGTTTCTGTAAGCCGCCAAGGCTTGCGGAATTTTTACGGTAATCTCAACGCCTTGGATAAATGTTGTGTCCTGGGGAAGAAAAACCGCCACGCAGTCGTTTATTCCGCAAGGCTTGCTTTCCGTCGCTCCGCTTTCGGGAACGGAAAGACACACGGTTTTTCGCGTTCTAAAGACTTCCGCGTTTGGAGCGGCAAGGGCGGCGGCAAAAAGGGCCAAGGCCAAAAAAGGGGCTTTTTTGAATAAACGCATTCTCTTCCTCAAAAATTACCGTAGGCCGAAGGATCGACGGTTTTTCCGTTCAGCCAAATTTCAAAATGCAAATGCGGGCCGGTCACTTGGCCTGTGCTTCCGCTTTTTGCAATCAATTCGCCGGCTCTGACAATCGCTCCTTTTTGCGCGTTTTCCTGAATCGAAGAAAGGTGCGCGTAAAAGCTTGTCATCCCCCGGCCGTGGTCGATTTGAATCCACTTGCCGTAAACGGGGCTTTGTCCCCGGCCCTTGATCGTTCCGCTCTTGCAAGCAAAAACGTTTGAGCCCTCGGGCACCGCCATGTCAACGCCCCGGTGGAACTGAGTCTTTCCCCCTCCAAAGGGGTTCTGTCTCTGGCCGTAACGGCTGCTTATCCTGTAATTCTTCACCGGCAGCTGCATGGATGTGTCTAAAAAAAAAGCGCGCTCTGTGGTTGTAAACTTTTCGCCGGGAAAAAAGGCAAAATCTTTTCCGTCAATATTATAGCGCAAGTGGCTTGTGTCTTCCAATAGGGCAAGGCGGTTTTTTTGCAATAAAAATTCAAGCGCGCTTAGGTTTTTGCTTTCTTCCAGGGGAACGAAAATGCCGTCCGCGCTGGGGAGCAGCAAGGTTTTTCCCTTTATGTACTCTTCCGCGCCCGTGATTCCGTTTATAAGGCAAAAACTGTCGTAGCGGATGCAAAATCTGGCTGCCAAATTGAACAAGTCGTCGTCGTTGTTTATGGTGTAGGCGTAAAAGGATGGGAGGACCGGCTTTCCGCTGATGAAAAACTGCTTGTTTTGCTCAACTTCGTCGTCAAACTGCTTTAGCATATAGTCCTTGTCGCGGACGTTGAGCGAGTTTATTTGGGGAACTTTGGATTTGCGGATTTGGATGACGGAACCTTGCGCGTTCCGTTCCTCTTGGGCATAGGCGGCGGCGCAAAGAAAAGCGGCCGCTAAAAATAGGGCCTTAATTTTTCGCATCGATTTTTCGTTTTATGAATTTTACAAGCTTTAAAATGATAAAAGCCGCGGCCAGGGCCAAAATAAAGGCCGAATACAAGCCGGGCTTTTTTGAGGCAAAAAGCCATAGCGGCGCGATTACGGCAAAGGCCGCAAGGGCGCACGCCAAGATAAAACCCGCAAGAAGCAAAAAAGAGATTAGTTTGGATTTTATCTTTAAGTTCATTTACTCTTCCGAAATCGCTTCCGCGGGGCATACGCCGGCGCAAGTTCCGCAATTTACGCAAGCTCCAGCGTCGATGACGCGCTTGCCGTCTTTTTCTGAGATGGCCGATGACGGGCACTCAGGTTCGCAGGCGCCGCAGTTTACGCAGGCGTCAGAAATTTTGTAAGCCATGTGTTCCTCCTAATTGAATAACAATGATAGCGCATAAAGGTTAAAAAATCAAGAAAAAAACACGGGCTTTAATAACCGCTCCCAGCGTCCGCGCGGCCTGCAAAACCGCTAGATATCGTCGCTACACGCATATCGCGCCTTGTAACTATCTACGCTTGCCGCTTGCGCGGCAGGCGCGATATGAGTGTTTTTGCAGTCCGCTCGTCCACTTCGCGCGGTTCTTGCATTTGCCCGTGTTTTTTTCTTGATTTTTTTTCCATTCACACTGCCGCGAGGGCAAAAAAAAAGACCCGCGATTGCGGGTCCTTTGCCACCGGTCAGAATCGAACTGACGACATACGGATTTTCAGTCCGGCGCTCTACCAACTGAGCTACAGCGGCGTATTAGGGCTATACTATCAGAATTAAAAAAAACTGTCAATAGCGCGGCGCCGTTTTTTTTGCGCTTTCTTGTTTTTTCTTGAAAGGCGCGCTATAGTGTGGATATGAAGAAAATTTTCGCGATTCTCGCATTTTCAGTTTGCTCGTTCGGAGCCGTCGCCGCGTCTTTTACGGAGGCGGACGTCAACGCCTGTTTGAGCGACTTGTCCATAAAATTAAACAAAACCCTTCCAAATGCGGCCAGCCAGCAAAACGTTTATTCGCAGGCATGGATCGGAAAGGTCTTTCCGTCCGCTCCCCCGCATTTTGCCATAGGAGTCGAAGCCGGCGTTACAAAGTTGGATTTGTCCCCCTTGGGAACCGTCACCGACAACTTTAATGTCGGCAGCCTTCCAAAAACTTTCATTTATCCAACTTTGACGGCCAATTTTAGGGTTGGAGGCTTTGTCCTTCCGTTTGACTTTGGCTTTTCTTGCATGTACATGAATTTTTCCAAGCTTAAGGCTGTGTCGGACGGCTTTGGAATAAAGTTTTTTGACATCGGCGGAGACGTTCGCTACGCCTTGCTAAAGGGCGAGGGCGTCTTGCCGCAAATTTCCCTTGGCCTTGGCTACTATTATTTGGGCGGAAAAATTTCCCTGGACAAGGACGGCGTAAAGGCCGGAATCGATTACGCCACCCACACGCTTTTTGGCCAGATTCAGGTTTCAAAAACCTTTGTTTTTGTGACTCCCTTTGTCGGTTTTAGGGGAATTTTCTCAAAGAGCTCCACAAACTGGGATTGGGCGGTCACCGACGAAAGAATCGCCGAGACCGCGGCTTGGGCTGGAAGCGCGACTTCCGGCAAGGGAACGCAGGAATCGTCTTGGACTGATTATTTTATTCCCCAAATTTACGGCGGACTTGGCCTAAAAATCAGCTTTTTTGCCCTGAACATTTCCGGAGCGTACGATTTTAGGCATTCAATTTGGAACGGAAACCTTAGCCTCCGCTTCCAAATGTGACATCCTTGAAACATATTGTATTTTTCTATATAATTGAAGAATGAATTGGCTTATTGTTTACACTGAAAAAAATTCGTCAAAAAACGACGAATTAAAGCAGTTTTTTAAAAAGAATAAAATCAAGGCAAAGAGTTTCCTGTACGAAAAAGACACGGAACTTTCTGTAAACACCCTTCCTTCAACGCTAAAAGGCGTCAGCCACTGCGTCATTCTTGACGGCAAGGCTCCCGCAAAGAACGCGTCTTTTGCCTGGGGCTGTCTTTTGGGAGCGGGCGTTTTGGTTTACGCGCTAAAGGACGACTTTACCGCGGCGGCCAAAAAGTGCGGCCAGCTAAAGGACTTTGACAGCTTTGAAAAGCTTTTGGATCACTTGAGCAAGAACATCGCCGCCATCGCGCTTGAAGACAAAAAGAAGGCGGCTTGGGCCAAGCTCTTTGACACGGGCAATCCCTTTACCGGCGCCGCGCTTTCGGTTCACGTAAAAAAGGACAACCGCGACATCGTCCAGACTTACCTTGACGCCGGAATGAGCCTCAACGAGCGCGACGCGGAAGGCACTCCGATGCTTAACGTGGCTATCCGCGCCGAAAAAGTTGAAGAAGTAAAATGGATGCTTGAGCATGACATTGACCTTGACGCCGTTTCAAAAGACCGCGGCTATTCCGCCCTTATGGACTGCGTTTGGAAAAAGAATCTTGAGCTTGCCAAAATTTTGGTGGACAAAAAAGTCAACCTTGACTTTGTTTCCGCCGACAACCAATCGGCCTTGGCCCTTGCCGTAGGCGAAGGAAACGCCGACATGGTAAAGCTTTTGTCCGACGCCGGCGCCAACCCCGACAAGTTTGACGCATTGGGAATGTCGCCTTGGACTTACGCAAAACTCTTTAAGCGCCAAGACTTGCTTGCTTTGATGGAAAAGAACCACCATGGACAATAAGACGCTTGTTGTCGCCTTTACCGGCGGCGGAACTGGCGGACACATTTATCCAGGCCTTGCAGTCGCCGACGCTTTTAGGCAAAAAATAATTCAGTCAGGAATTCTCCAGGACGGAAAAAAACTCCGCGTGATTTGGATCGGCTCTCTTTCCAAGATGGACAAGAGCATCGTTACGAATTCTTTGGACAAGAACGGAAACAAGTCCGCGGACAAATTTTACGGAATCCCCAGCGGAAAGATGCGCCGCTATTTTTCTTTAAGGAACTTTATCGACGTATTTAAAATATTCTTTGGCTTTGTGGCGGCTTTCTTTATTTTGCTAAAGAACAGGCCGGCCTTTTTGTTTTCAAAGGGAGGCTTTGTTTCCGTTCCGCCTTGCATTGCGGCCAGGCTTTTAAAGATAAAGCTTTACACGCATGAATGCGACTTTACTCCGGGCCTTGCCACAAGAATCAACTCCAAGTTCGCCAACAAGGTTTTGCTAAGCTACGAGGAGACGCGCGACTTTTTTGCGGGCGGATCCACTTCAAAATTTGTGGTGACTGGAAATCCCGTGCGACCTGTGTTTTACGAAACAAATCCCGCCGCCGGCTTGGAATTTTTGGGCGTGACAAAAGAGCAAAAAAAGAAAAAGCCTATATTGCTTGTGACCGGCGGCTCCTTGGGCGCGGCTCAAATCAACGAGCTTGTTTGGAAAAACCTTTCTTGGCTTTGCCAAAAATTCATCGTTGTCCATCAAACGGGCCAAAAGAACGCCGCGCTCTTGCCCCAAGACTTGTCGCAGGAAGAAAAAGACAACTACCATCCTTACGCCTTTATTTACAAGGAAATGCCGGACGTTATCTCGGCGGCGGATCTTGTCCTTTCGCGCGCGGGAGCCAATTCGATTTGGGAATGCGCGGTTTTGGAAAAGCCGATGGTCTTGATTCCCTTGGAGGGAGCGGGAACGCGCGGCGACCAGGTTGACAACGCCGAATACTTTGAGCGCCAGGGCGCGGCCGTCGTGATTAAAAAAAGCGGAATGACCGAGTCTTCTTTGCAAAGCGCCTTGTCGTCATTCTTGAGCACCGCGCAAAGAAAAAATTACATGCTTGCCTGCAAAAAGCTTTGCGGAGCGGAACGGCCCGCGGAAAAAATCGCGCAAATATTGCTTGAGGGGATGCAATGAACGTTTTGGACTACATCCTTATCGCCATTTTGTTGATATTCGTCATTCGCGGTTTTGTCCGCGGTTTGATAAACGAAATTTTTGGCTTTGGCTCTTTTATCATTCCCTTGCTTTTGGGAATTTTGTTCTATCAAAAAATGGGCGCTATTTTCGCTCCGTCGATGAATTTGATAGTGGCCAACGTCTTGGGCTTTTTGGTCGTATTTATTTGCGCCTTTGTTCTTATCAAGATAATCCAGCTTTTGGTCAAGACGATTTTTTCGGGGCCGATACTGAACAGCTTGGACAAAACCTTGGGCCTTCTTATGGGCTTTGCCGAAGGCTGCGCCTTGGTCTTTTTGATTTTGGTCGCCTTGGTCGAGATAAAAGGAAAGATAGACACCAGCGCCTTGCTTGAAGGCAGCGTGGTTTATGATTTGGTCGAAAGGGCGTTTCCTGCGTAAGTAAAAGGGGAGTGTAAAAAAGTGTTTGACAATTTGCTTTATCAAAGCGCCGCTAAACTCTTGGAAGATGACATCGTTCAGTCAAAGCTCCCCGGAGCCGTTTTGTTTAGCGGAAGCGATTCTTGCGGAAAGCTGACCGCCGCGTTGGAGACTGCCCGCGTCCTTTCTTGTACGGCAAGCCCGCGCGGAAAATGGTCTTGTACCTGTCCTTCTTGCTTAAAGCACAAGGCTTTGGTAAGCCCCAACCTTATGCTCTTGGGCCCGCGCGACTGCTCGCTTGAGATTCACGCGGCTTGCAGGGCCTTTGTCAATTCCGCATCGATGAACGACAGCCACGTTACCGCCACCCGCTATCTTTTTTTGCGCTCGGTCCGCAAATTGCAAAACCGCTTTAACCAAGCCTTGTGGCAGGACAGCGACAAGCTTAGCAAAATCGCCGCTATCACAAGCGAGCTTGACGAGTACATGGAAGAGCTTGACATCGAGCATGAGCTTCCGGACATAAAGGACGTCGAAAAGGACGCGCAAAAAATCGTTGAGCTTTGCGAAAAGCTTGAAGGCGACTTTTTGTACGACTCGATTCCGATTTTGCAAATAAGAAACCTTTCAACTTGGGCCCATATCGGAGCGGCTTCGGGAACAAAGGTCATAATCATAGAAAAGGCCGAGCGAATGTTAGAAGGCGTGCGAAACGCCTTGCTTAAAATTCTGGAGGAGCCGCCGGCCAACACATTGTTCATCCTTACGACTTCAAGAAAGAACGCGGTCATGCCCACGATTTTGTCCCGCTTGCGCCCCTATAATTTTTCTACAAGAACGCAGGAACAGGAAAAAGAAATCATCGACCGCGTTTTCCACGACGGAGCGGTGGCCTCAAATTCCGGCGGCTCTTTGATCCAGCATTACTTGGAAGGCTTCTTGCCCGTCCGCCCCGAAGCGATAGAAAAACGCGCCTCTGACTTTTTTGACCAAATCTTTGAAGGAAAAATTCCCGACATAGCCGACTTGATAAAGAATTGCGGAAAGTTTGAGCCGCGCGTTTTGTTCAGGCTCTTTTTGACTTCGTTGGAAGCGAAAAGCCGCCAATTCTTTTCCAGCGCCGCCGGAAGCCAAAAGGCTTTGGAAATTTCAAAGGCCTTGCGCGAGTCTTGGCTTAACGTTTCGACGTACAACCAAGGAATCCAAGCCGCTTTGGAAGAGCTGCTTTGCGCCTTGGCCAGGGAGCGCAAGCGGTGAAAAGTTTTAACAAGAGCGTCGCGCAAAAACTTTCAAAGCTTTCTGACTCTCAAATCCAAGAGCTTTTTTCCTCGATAAGTTCTGAGCGCGACACGCTTTCTTCGATAATCGAATCGCTTTCCTTGGGCCTTGTGATTTTGGACAAGGACTACAAGCTGCTTTTGATAAACAAGGCGGCGGAACGTTGCCTGCCCTTGACGACTAGGCCTCTTCCAAAAAACGCGGCCAATTTTTGCGAGTTTGTCGCCGACAAAAGCGTGGCGGACTTTCTAAAAACTTGCTTTGAAAAAAACAAGACCAACGCAAGCGAAGAGTTCTCGGTTCAGGCCAGCGACGGCAGGATCCGATTTATCCAGATAAGCCTTTCGTCCTTGGTAAAAGAAGAAAAGCTTGACGGCTGCATTATGTCCGTGCGCGACATGACAGAGCAAAGAAACCAAGAAATTCTTTTGCACAGAATGGAAAGTTTGGCCGGCCTTACAAACTTGGCCGCCAGCGTCGCGCACGAAATAAAAAATCCGCTTGGCGCGATTAGCATCCACATCCAGCTTTTGCAAAAGGCGATAAAAAAGGCGCGCGAGTCCGACGGCCTTTTGCCCGACCAAAAATTTTTGGAAAAATACATCGACGTTGTCAACGACGAAATAGCAAACCTTAATAAAATCGTGATGGACTTTTTGTTCGCGGTGCGTCCGATAAGCGCGACTTTTGAATTGCTTGAGCCCAATCCGCTTTTGCAAAAGTTCGCCGAATTTTTTACGCCGGAGTTTGCAAGCAAGAACGTCGAGCTAAAGCTTGACCTTTGTTCCGACACAAGCAGGCTTTTGCTTGACCAAAAGCTTTTGCGCGAGGTGGTCGCCAATTTGGCGCAAAACGCGCTGGCCGCGATTCAAGACAAGTTTGGCGGAAAGAAAGGCGGAGTCTTTGAAATCCATTCCGCCGTAAAGGACAACAAGTTTGTGATTTTGATAAAGGACAACGGCGTCGGAATGAGCCAAGAAACTTTGGCCCGCGTCTTTGAGCCTTACTACACCACAAAGGCCAGCGGAACAGGCTTGGGCTTGACGATGGTTTACAAAATCGTAAAAGAATTTTCTGGCGACATACAAGTTGAGTCAAAGGAAGGCGAGGGAAGCGCCTTTATCATAAGCTTGCCCGTTCCGCAAACCGACAAGCGGCTTTTGGAGTCAAAATGAAATTTACGATTCTTGTAATTGACGACGAAAAAAACATTCGCGAAGGCTTGGGCGCCGCCTTTGAGATGGAAGGCTACGAAGTCCGCTTGGCTTCAAACGGACAGGAAGGCTTGGACCAAATCGCAAAGGGCGACATTGACTTGGTCGTCACCGACCTCCGCATGGACGGAATAAGCGGCGAAGAAGTTTTGCGCCGAGTCACAACCCAAAATCCCGGCATTCCCGTAATCGTTCTTACCGGCCACGGAAGCATCGACGCCGCCGTTGACGCGATGAGAAACGGCGCCTACGACTTTTTGACAAAGCCTTTGAACCTTGACCAACTTTTGATGATCGCCAAGCGGGCCCTGCAAGGCCGCGAGCTTTCGCTCCAGCACAAGGAGCTAAAGGCGCAAGTTGACCAAACAAAGTCCCTTGAGGGAATGATCGGAAAAAGCGCCGCCATGCAAAAAATCGCGGAGTTGATAAAAAAAGTCGCGCCCTCAAAGGCCAGCGTCTTGATTACCGGAGAAAGCGGCGTTGGAAAAGAAGTCGTCGCCGACGCGATCCACGCCTTGTCTGGCCGCAAGGACCACGAGTGCGTGAAAGTTCACTGCGCCGCGCTTAGCGAGACCCTTTTGGAGTCCGAGCTTTTTGGCCACGAAAAGGGCGCTTACACCGGCGCCGACCAAATGGCCAAAGGCCGCTTTGAGCTTGCCCACAATTCCACGATATTCCTTGACGAAATCGGCGAGATAGACCAAGCGACGCAAGTAAAGCTTTTGCGCGTCCTGCAGGAAAAAAAGTTTGAGCGCGTGGGCGGAAGCCAAACGATAGAAGTTGACGTCCGCGTCGTGGCCGCCACCAACAAAAATTTGGAGGAGCTGGTCAAGCAAGGAAAGTTCCGCGAAGACCTCTTTTACCGCCTAAACGTAGTCCGCATAGAAGTTCCTCCGCTAAGGGAGCGAAAGGACGACATTCCGCTTTTGATCGCCCATTTCCTAAAAGAGTTTGAGGCCGAGGCCAAGGATTTGGGAAAGACCATAACGGGCGTGGACAGCCGCGCCCGCAGCGCCCTTTACAAGTACGATTGGCCCGGAAACATCCGCGAGCTTAGAAACTGCATCGAAAGCGCCGTCGTAATGTGTTCGGGCGGCGAGATAACGCTTGACGACCTTCCTCCGACAATCAGCAAGGCCACGGCCGCCGAGAACATCACGATTCCCGCGGGCTCCACGCTTGAGGAAGCCGAAAAGATCGTAATCGAGCAAACCTTGGCCGCCAACAAGGGCAACAAGAGCAAGACCGCCGAGCTTTTGGGCATCGGCCGCAAGACCCTGCAGCGCAAGCTTGGCGAGGCTGAGGAAGACTAGCAAAACCACACGAAGTGTGGTATAATGGTAGATATGAAAACTCTTGTAAAAACGTTCGCGTTGGCGGCCCTGGTCGCCTCTAGCGCAAGCTTATTTTCCTGCAAGTCCATGATCGCCAACAAGTTGGGCGACGCGGCCGCCGGTTCCGACAAAAGAGGAGCCGCCATTCCTAAAAAGGCCGACGCTCCCGACATGATGATGGCCTTTATGGGCGAAAAAGATCCAAAAATCATCGCTGAAGTCCTTCCGATGATCGTAAAAATGTACGAAATCTTGGCCCTCCAAAACCCAAGCCATCAAGGCCTTCAAATAATGGCGGGCCAGCTTAACGTAATGTACGGAAACCTTTGCGTCCAAACGCCGGCCGAAAGCCTTCCCATAACGGAACTTGAAAAGCAAGTCGCGGAGTTCAACCGCGCCAAGTACCATTACCTAAAGGGCCGCCAGTACATCCTTGACGTTTTTGAAAGCCGCTGGCCCGGCTTTGAAAAGGCCTTTTTGTCCAGCGACGCGGACGCGATCAAAGCCGCCGTCTCAAACATTACAAAGAACGACGTCAACGCGGCCTACTGGGCGGGCGGAGCCAGCCTCATCGCTTGGTCGCTCGATCCTTTGGACGTAGACGCGCTTTCTTCCATCCAAGGGCCTGTCGCCTTGCTTGAAAAGGCGGCCAGTCTTGACCCCGACTACAACAAGGGAGCGATATGGGACGCCCTTTGCCAGTTCTACACCGCCGCTCCGATTGACTTTGGCGGAGACTATGACCGCGGCCTTGAATGCTATGAAAAGGCCCTTAAAGTTTCCGGCGGAAAGGCTCCCGGAATTTACATCACTTACGCCCAAAGCGTTTGCAAGCCCAACGGCGACCGCGACGGTTTTATAGAAAACTTGAACAAGGCTTTGGCCATAAATCCCGACGACGACCCCTCAAGCCGCCTTATGTGCGTCTTGAACCAGCAAAAGGCCCAGTACCTTTTGGACCATGTTGACGATTACTTTGTCGTTTGGTAAAATATTATGTTACAAAAAATAAGGAAAATGCTTTCTTTATAGTGGAGAATTTGCTATGAAAATGATTAAGAAAATCGCGGCCGTCCTTTTGGCGGCTTCTTTGGCGGGAACTCTTTCCGCAAAAACTATCATCAAAGTGGCGTCTGTCGCTCCGGCCCGCTCATCATGGGACGTTGACCAGAGAACGATTTCGGCCGATTGGGCCAGAATCACAGGCGGCGAGGTAGAGCTTCAGTTTATGAACTCTGACTCGATGGGCGGAGAGGCTGGAGTGACCAAAAAACTCAATTCCGTTCGCCCCGGACAAACGCCTCCGATCGGCGGAGCGGTATTCACTTCGCTTGGAATCGACTCTTTCTGCCCCGAAAGCCACATCATGACTCTTTGCGTTCCGCTTATGTTCCGCAATCAGGCGGAAGTCAACGCGGTGTTGGACGAATTCACTCCCGAAATGCAAAAACCCTTGGAAGCCAAAGGCTACACGGTTTTGGGCTTCTTTAACATCGGCTGGTGCTGCTTCTTTACAAAGAACCCTGTCCACGTTCCCGCGGACCTTAAAAAGCAGCGCCTTACAGTAGGCGGAAACACTTCTCCGATGTTGGCCAACGCCTTTAAGGCCGCCGGCTACCTTACGATGGACGTTCCGACTGACAAGCTTTTGCAGAGCATGAAAAGCCCTGGAGGAGTTGAGGGCGTTTTCACGATTCCTATGTACGGATACGCCGCCCAGTATTACAAGACGCTCACCAACATTCTTAACGTTCCCTTGTGCCCTGTAATGGTAACCTTCATCATCTCAAAGGCTGAATGGGACGCGATTCCCGACAAGTTCAAGCCGGAGCTTATGGCCAGCATCAAGAGGGCCGAAAAGAAATTCATCGAAGCCCAGCAAAAGAACGACCTTGAGTACCTTAAAAGATGCGAGACTGGCGGAGCGACAGTGTACAACCCCAACGCGGCCGAGCTTCAGGCTTGGACAGACGAGTTCACCGACAAGGCCCGCTATATGTACGATCCCAAAACTCCTGTGGCCGACAAGGATTTTTACGAAAGAATCACGGCCTTCCTTAAAAAGTTTAGAGGCAACTAATGCTTAAGAAAATCGAAGACGCGTTTGCGGTCGCGCTTGTGGCGCTTTTGAGCGTCACGGCGCTTGTAATCAAGATCATGCAGGACAACTTGCATTTGCAGGTTATGGACGCCGACTCAATCGTAGTCAACATAGCCTTTGTCTTTGCCTGCGTGGCCGGCCTTATCACTTGGCGCGAAAACCGCGCCTTGTGCCTTGCCAACGTTACCGAAAAATTTCCGGAAAAGGCAAGAAAGGTTATAAAAGCAATCGCGGCCTTCGCGACGGCGCTTATCATCACCCAGCTTTTCTTGGCGTCCTTTTTGCAAATCGCGAATCCCGACCAATTCACAAACAAGATTTTGGGCTTGCTCGAAAAAGTTTACTTTGCCTTTTATCCCTTGTGCTTTTTGATGATTCTTGTCCTTATCTTCCAAAACGCGGAAGACAAGGCCCAAAAAATCGCCGCCGGCCTTGGCCTTGCCTTTGGAGTTTTGACTTCAATGGGAGCGGTGACTGGAATCATTTGGTACTGGACCGGCAATTCCGACTTTCCAAAATTGTACGCGATGGCCGACGCTTGGAACGCCTTTTGCGACAAGACCCTCTTGTTGTGGGTCATCGTCCTTATAACGCTTGCCTTTGCGGGCGTTCCGCTTTTTGTAGTCATCAGCGGAATAACTTACGCGATTTTCTCTAAAGCCGGCGGCTACATCGACGTAATTCCGATCGAAGCCTACAGTAAGCTTGCCGACAAGTCGATCGCCGCGATTCCGCTCTTTACGATCGCCGGCTACGTTTTGGCGCAAGGCAGCGCGGGAAAGCGTTTTGTTGAATTGTTCCGCGCCTTGTTCGGCTGGTTCCGCGGAGGAACGGTTGTCGCCGCGGTTTTGGTTTTGACATTCTTCTCGACCTTTACAGGAGTTTCGGGCGTCACCATTTTGGCGCTTGGCTCTTTGCTCGCCGTAATCTTGACCGGAAGCGGCTACGACAAGGACAGGGCCGAAAGCCTTATCACTTCTTGCGGAGCGGTAGGCCTTTTGTTCCCGCCCAGCGTCGCGATCATTATGTACGCTTCGTCAAACTATACGGTAATCACCCAGTTCGCGCCCGGCTTTGACATCATCACTCTTTTTAAGGCCGCTTTGATTCCAGGCTTTATAATGGCGCTTTCGATGATTGTTTTGGGAATCGTTTTTGACAACAATAAAAACCGTCCCAGCTTTTCAATCAAAAAAATCGGAAAGGCTTTTTGGGATTGCGCAGCGGAATTGCTCTTGCCGATTTTGATTTGCGTTACATACTTTACAGGCTTTTTCAACTTGTTCCAAGTCGCTTCGTTTGCGGTGCTCTACGCGATCGCTTTGGTCTTCTTGTTCCGCCGCGACTTTAACGTAAGGGAGACAGCCCGCGTCATCGCCGACAGCGTTCCTGTTTCTGGCGGAATCTTGTTCATCATCGCCGCGGCCGCCGCCCTTAGCTATTGGATGCAAGACGCCAACATCCCCGAAAACGTAACCTTCTTTATCACGACATACATCAAGAACAAGTATCTTTTCCTTTTCTTGATGAACTTGGCGCTTTTGGTCGTCGGCTGCTTGATGGACATTTACTCGGCCATTTTGCTTGTCTCGCCCTTGTTCCTTTACAGCGCGGCTTCGTTCGGAATCCCGGTAGTGCAGGCGGGCGTAATCTTTATCATGAACTTGAGCATCGGCTTTTTGACGCCGCCGGTTGGAATGGACTTGTTCATTTCTTCTTACACGTTCAAAAAGCCTGTCGGACAAGTAATCAAGGGAGTTCTGCCTTTCTTGTTCGTCCAGCTTGTTGTATTGCTGCTTGTAACTTACGTAAGTCCCCTCACAACGTGCATCGCAAAATAAAAAAAGCGCGGCGGGTCATAGGCCTTGCCGCGCTGGCCGCCTTTCTTCTTTGCGCTTCTTTTTCTTGTTCATCCAAATCAAAAATTGATTCCCGCGAAAAAAAGTCGCGCCAAGCTGGAATGGCGGCGGAGCGTGCCGCCCGCGAATTGGAACAAAAACAATCCGCCGCGCTTGACTCCTACATTAAAAGCTTGTCCTTGCGCGAACGCCTTGCCCAGCTTTTTGTGATCAACCTTGAGGGCGACAAAAAATTCTGGTTCGTTGAATGGATGGACGAGTATCATCTTGACGCGGACAAGGCCAAAAGATCTTTTGACCCAAGCGGCGGGGTGGAAGTGACAAAAGCGCCGCTGATTCCCGGCGGCTACATTTTCTTTTCGTTCAACATCGCGCGCGACCCGGAGCAAATCGCCGCCTTTACAGATTCAGTTCGAGACTTTGCCCGCGGCCATGACACAGTGGAACCTTTTTTGTGCTTGGACGCGGAGGGCGGCTACGTAAACCGTTTGCGCGGCGTTGCCGGCCCCTTGCCCGAAAACGAATGGATTTCAAAAAATCTTTCTCCAAAAGAAGCCTTCTTGCTTTATTCGTTGAACGCGGTCCAACTTAGGGCGCTAGGCTTTGACCTAAACCTTTCTCCGGTTGTCGAAGTTCAAAACGAGGCCAACCAAGGATTTTTGGACGGCCGCTCTTTTGGAAGCGCGGAGCAAGTAAAGAATTACGGCTCGGCGGCGGTTGTCGCTTACCAAACAAACAAGGTGGCGGCCGTCTTAAAGCATTTTCCCGGCAATAACAGCGTCGATCCGCATCGGGCGCTTCCGCTTTTGTCATTTGAAAAGGAAGAATTTGAGCGCGACGTATTGGAACCCTTTAAGGTCCTTTGCGCTTTGAGACCCAGCGGCGTTTTGATGAGCCACGCGCTTGTCAACGTTGCGGAACAAAACACGCCGGCAAGCCTTAGCCCGTATTGGATAAAAGACGTTTTGCGCGGCCGCCTTTCTTTTGACGGCCTTGTGTTTAGCGACGACATTTTTATGGCGGCCTTGGAAAAGAACGGCTGGCCAAGCGAGCGCGCGGTAAAGGCCGCGATTCTTGCAGGCGTCAATTGCATTCTTATGAGCGAAAAGCGCTTTATCAACGAATGGAATCTTGTAAAAAAATTGTACTATTCAGACGCGGAGTTTAGGGCGGCCGCCGACGATTCAATAAAGCGCGTTTTAAAGTTCAAGCTTGAGCAAGGAATTTTGGAATGGGATTTTTCGGAACAAAAAATCGTTCCTAAAAAATCGCAAGGCGATTTTGAGCGGGAACAAAATCGCGCGGGCCGTTTGGACCGCTTCCGTTCCGCCAAAAGCCTTAACCAGGAGGCGCTAAAAGAATATGGCCAAAGATAAAAAGAAAAGCCTCCACGGAGAAGAGGCCTTTGAAAAATACTATTCCGCGATTTACGGCGAGCGTTGGCCCGCGCTAAAAGCCGCGCTCTTAAAAGAAAGCCAGCCCAAGGCTTTTAAAGCCTATGACGGCGGTCCTGAATATTTCTTGGACTCTGCCAGCGTTTTGGCGGCATTGAGCCTTCCTGTAAAAAACGCCCAAAACATTTTGGACATGTGCGCGGCCCCAGGCGGAAAAAGCTTGGTTCTTGCAAGCCGCATGAACGACGGCGCAAGCCTAAGATGCAACGAAAGGTCCTTTGACCGATGCATGCGCCTTAGAAAGGTTGTGGCCGAACATTTTAGCGCTCAAGTTCGGGAACGCGTAATTGTTTCTTGCGGCGACGGAGCGCTTTTGTGCAAAAAGGAAAGCGTTTTGTACGACGCGATTTTGCTTGACGCGCCTTGCTCGTCCGAGCGCCACGTTTTAAACGACCCAAAATATTTGGCCGAATGGTCGCCGGCCCGCGTAAAAAGCCTTGCGATGCAGCAATGGGCGCTTTTGTCTTCCGCCTACAGGCTTTTGGCTCAGGGCGGTTTTTTGCTTTATTCCACTTGCGCCATAAATCCAAGCGAAAATTCCCAACTTGCCCAGCGGCTTTTAAAGAAGTTTCCAGAAGCCCGCGCCGTGTCCTTGGAAGAGGTCTCGGCCTTTCAAGAGGCGGGAAAGAAAGAGATTTTGGACTTTTTTGACGTCACGGCCCTTCCAAAATTCGAGGCGCAAGAGCTTGGAATTTCGATTTTGCCCGACGTTCAGGACGGAGCCGGCCCCATCTACTTTTGCCTCTTTTGCAAAGGTATGGACAAAATTTAGTGAATGTTCTATAATATTGTGCGATTATGAAAAAGGATGAGTTGAAGAAGGTCAAAAACAAGCTTTCCAGCATCAAAGATTTTGACGACTTATTGAATTCTCTATTGACTCAAACACGCAAAGCCATTCCTTCGGACGCGGGCTCAATTTACCTTGTAGAAGAAAAAAAACTGACCATAAAATGCGCGCAAAACGACACGCAGCAAAAAGAGCTTGAAGAAGGCGAGGAATTGCCTTTTGTTTCATTCTCGTTTCCTATAACAAAGACTTCAATCGCGGGCTACTGCGTTCTTTCTAGAAAACCCTTGAACATTGTTGATGCCTACAACATCCCCAAGTCAGAGCCGTACAAATTCAATGTCGGAACGGACGTGGTGACGGGCTATAAGACAACGTCGTCAATCGCCTTGCCCTTGTTTGTCGGCGACGGCCGCGTGCTTGGCGTTTTGCAGCTTATCAACAGGCTTGACAAAGACGGCAAGGTCACGACTTTTAGCGACGAAGATTTGGAAGTCGCGCAAGACCTTACGCTAAGCATTTCTTCAGCTTTGGAAATGGCCGAGAACGCGGCGATTTCTTCCGCCGTGTATCGCGGAAAGCACCTTCAAAGCATTTTTGAGATTGACCAAAAGCTCAACGAGATTCAAGATATCGACGTTTTGCTCGAACGCATTCTTACCGAGGCGCGCAAAATCGTCAACGCCGACGCGGGTTCAATTTACGAAGTTCAAGGCAACAACCTTGCCATCAAGTACGCGCAAAACGACACGCAAAGCTCAAAATTGCAGCCCGGCGAAAAGTTGCCGTTTTTGTCTTTCTCGTTCCCGATTACAGAAAAGTCAATCTCGGGCTACGTCGCCTTAAGCGGCGAGACTTTGAACATTCACGACGCTTATGACATTCCCAAAAACGTTCCTTACGCTTTTAATTCAGCGTCGGATACCGCAACAGGCTACCACACAAAGTCGATGCTTACGATTCCGCTAAAAATCGCGGACTCCAGCTTGTTGGGCGTTCTTCAAATCATTAACGCCAAAAACGACGCCGGCGAATACATTGAGTTTGACGACGACGCCGAACTTTACATAAACCACTTTGCCGCCAACGCCGCCAACGCTTTGGGCCAAGCCAAAAGCCGCCGCGACTTGGTTGACGCCATGACCGAGATGGCCAACATGCGAGACCCTAAAGAAACCGGAATGCATGTAGCGCGCGTTTCAAAATTCTCCGTTGAAATTTACGACCGTTGGGCCTTTAACCACAAGATTGACGAGGCCGAGCGAGAAAAATTCCGCGACTTTTTGGCCACCGCCAGCAAGTGCCACGACTTTGGAAAGATTGGAATCGAAGACAAAATTCTTAAAAAGCCCGGCCGCTTTGACGACGACGAGCGCGCGATTATGAACAGCCACACTTGCTTGGGCGCGCTCTTGTTCAAAAACTTCAACTCGCCGCTTTTCCAAATGTGCCAAAACATCAACTTGCGCCACCACGAATGGTGGGACGGAAGCCGCGGCTATCCAGGAAAAATGGATTGGGAGTCTTACGAGCAAGGAAATCCCTTGCCAAAAGCTGAATGCCTTAAGGGCGAGGAAATTCCCTTGGAAGCCAGAATCGTTTCTGTCGCTGACGTCTTTGACGCCCTAAGCCACGCGCGCGTTTACAAGCCGGCGTGGACAATGGAAGACGCCGTAAACGAAATTCAAAAATCTTCGGGCACTCAATTTGATCCTGGCGTTGTCGAAGCCTTTATGCAAATCAAAGACCGCTTGATCGCCATCAGCAATTCTTACGGCGAATAAGCGCGCGTGGCGCGTTTTGGGCTTTCTTATTGTTTTCTTTTATGATTGAATTTCTTTGCTGAACGCTTGGGCAAAAATTTCGAATTCGTCTTGTCCGTAGGAATCCCGTTTTTTTGTTCCCAATCCCAATTGGCTCATTTGAAGGCTAAGCTCGCGTTCCTTTAAGGCGCGGACAATGTTTTGCTTGTCAAAAACTTTTCCAAAGTCATTCATCGCCGCGACGCCTTTTTCCAAAAGCGAAGAGGCTAGGGGAATGTCGCGGGTAATCACAAGGTCGCCAGCTTGGGCGTTTTGCAAAATCCAATTGTCGGCGGCTTGGCTTTGCGCGGGGCACACTATCATTTTAAAGTTTGGAATGTTTTCCGGCCCGTCGTTTGTTTGGGGCGACAAATCCTTGTTTGCCGCAAAAATCAACTGGATAAGATTTTTCTTTGCCCGCGCCAAAAGCCAGTTGCGGACTCTTTTTGGACAGGAGTCCGCGTCAACCAAGATCCGCTCTTTCATTTAGCTAAGCGCCTTGTCGATTTTTTCTATCATGCTTTTTGTAAGGCGGTCCGCTTCCAATTCGGCCAGGGGATCGGCGCCTTGGTTTTGCGCGGCGTCTTTGGCTTCCAGCGCCTTTTGCTTTTCCTTAAAAAGCTCGTCGGCGATCAAGATTCCGGCCAAGACTGCGGTTTGCTTTTGGTCTTGGATGCCGTCGTTCTTTTGAATTTCGTCGCAAACGTTTTTGTAGTATTCGCGGATTTTTTCAAGGTAGGGAAGCTCTTCATCGGCTTTAAGAGCGAACGATGTTCCTAATACGTTTATTTGAATTACAGCCATGCGGAGTTTTGGTTAGAAGATGTCGGGAACGCTTTCTTCCTCAGTTTCAAAAGAATCGTCGTTGAACAAATCGGAAACCAATTCTTGTTCCGCGCTAGTTTCCGTCTGCGGAGCGGCTTGAGGCTCTGGGGCAGGTTGCGCCGCGGGGGCTTGCTGCTGCGCTGGAGAGGCTTGCGCGATCGAGCTTGTTTGTGTTACCGGCTCGGCCTGTGCGGGGGCTGCCTGCTCGCTCTGAGCGGCCGCTTGGACTTGAGTTTGCGCCGTCGCTTGACTTCCATCGAGCAAGGCGTTTTCGACCGTGTCCAAACGGCTCAAGGCGCCGAGGATTCCGTCTTCAATCTTTTTTTCGTCAGCGTTAAGGCGCGAAAGCAACTCCGATTTTTCAGAAAGCGCTTTTGTGAGCTCTGAACGCTCGGCGCGCAGAGCATCGTTTTCTGATTTAAGCTGTTCGATTTTTTGAACAGCGCTTTCTACCTTTTGCTGCAAAAGAAGGATTGTGTCAACGGAAATCATCGGCTTCCTCTTTTATTAGGCCAAGGCCTTTTTGGCGGCTTCTACAACAGCCTTAAAAGCTTTGGGATCTTCAATGGCCATGTTAGACAAGGCCTTGCGGTTTACTTTAATTCCGGCTTTTGTCACGCCGTCAATAAAGCGTGAGTAAGACAAACCTTCGTCGCGAACGGCCGCGTTGATACGGGCAATCCACAATGAGCGGTACTCGCCCTTTTTGTCTTTGCGTCCGACATAAGCGTGGTCAAGCGCTTTTGTCACCGCGTCTTTGGCGGCCTTAAAGTTTGTTCCTCTTCTGCCCTTAAAGCCTTTTGCAAGCTTAAGGATTTTCTTGCGCCTGTCGGCTCTTCTTGTTCCATCTACTGCTCTAGACATTCTGTGCTCCTATCAACCGTAGGGAAGCATCTGCTTCCTGACCTTTGCGGCCTCTGATTCGGCGAGAATTCCTTCTTTGCGAAGTTGTCTCTTTCTCTTAGGTGAACGCTTGGTCAAAATATGGCGCAAGTTCATCTTCTTGTACTTTACCTTTCCTGTTCCGGTAAGCGAAAAGCGCTTTGAAGCGGATTTCTTTGTCTTCATCTTTGGCATAGCCAATACCTCTTTAATTTTTGGCTTTTGATGATATTGTCATCGACATGAACTTGCCTTCCATAGCGGCCGGCTTTTCGATGACATACGCCGAGGTAAGCCTTTTTAGAACCTCTTCAAGAACTCCAAATCCCAAGTCGGTGTGGGCAAGTTCGCGTCCGCGGAAGCGAATCGTTACTTTTACCTTGTTGCCTTCTTCAAGGAATTCTTGTACATGCTTAGCTTTCGTGTCAAGATCGCCCGGTCCAATTTTGGGCTGCATCCTGATCTCTTTTAGTTTTAATACCTTTTGCTTTTTCTTGGAGTCACGGAGTTTTTTCTCCTGTTCAAAGCGGTATTTTCCGAAATCGAGTATTTTGCATACAGGCGGATTTGCAGTTGGAGCGACTTCAACAAGGTCGAGTTCCCGGTCTTTAGCCATTTTGAGGGCTTCCACTGTGGGAACGATTCCCATCTGGTTGCCTTCATCATCTATAAGTCGTACTTCTCTGACGCGAATTCGTTCATTAATTCGCGGTCCCTTATTAGTGTCTGCCAACTGGCCTCCTCGTGTCGCAAAAAACACACATGTATATTAAGCGTAAATTAGATTATATCAGAAAAAACGTCATTTAGTCTAGTAGCGGCGATAAAAATTTTACGCAATGACAGCCCGCGTGAGCGGGCGACTGGATAATTTCCTTGCCATAATGACGCGAAGCGGCAGAAGCCCAAAAATGTTGGTCGCCGCATACGGTCGGGCAAGCCCGCCGTTTTGCAAGATTGAAATTATTTACTTGCGCTCTTACGAGCGCTGGGCAATAAGTCGCAACGCTCCGCTTGCGGAACTGTTGTCTTGAATTTTTTTCGCGCTTGGTGTAGCATAGTGGCATGATTTTATTCGCATTGCTCTTGATTCCGCTTTATTTTGCCTATTGGCTTCTTGGCCAAAAGAAGCCCTTGGCGCCGTTTCTTTTCAACGCTTTTTTGGGCCTTTTTTTGGCGGCGGTTTTTTGCGCTTACAAGTATTTCTTTTCGCCCTATTATTTTTTGACGCCCGATTCATTCATCAGGAATTTCATCCATATTTTGCTGGAACAGCTCCTTTTGCCGTTGGCGGTTTTGACCGCCGCCTTTTTGTTTGTCTACAAAAAGGACAAGATGGCCAGCCGCGTGCAAAACATTTTTCCGTTTTACGCGGGATTTTACGCGATTTATTTGCCCTTTAGAGTTTTAAACGAGGCTCTTCCTTATTCCGCCTTTGGACTTTTTGCAAAGCCCGTGATGTTCCTTTTCGCGCTCCTTTTGCTGAACAAGTGCCAGGAATATCTTTTTGTTTCAGCCCAGAGAGCCTTGTTGACCGCAAAGCAGGCCGTCTGCGTTTGGACTGTCTTTGTCTTGGCGTTGCTTTTGCCGGCCGCAATAGAGGCTTTGTGGATCTTGGGAATGAACGCCTTTTTTACAATCGTTTGCTTTTTGATTTATGGCGAAGCGGCTTTCTTTTGCCTTTTCCGTGGTCCCAAAATTTTTGAAAGGTTGTAAAAATTTGAAAAGAAGTTTCTTGGCCCTTTTTTTGGCCGGCATGGGCTTTCTTGCCTTTGGACAAAGTTCTTGGACGCATTCGGCCGGCGCGGCTGCAACTGCTTCCTTTTATTCTTTGCATGTAAGGGGCGATGGAGAGAAGAACGCCTTTGTTCCGCAATTGTCGGCCCGCTACTACGGCGAAGCGCAAAACGGCTTTTGCGTTTCGGGAACCTTTGGCTTTGGCCTGTCCGTCAGCAGGAATTTTAAGTTGGACAACGAGAACAATGTTTGCGCGGGCCTTGCTTTTGGAACGACAATCGGAGCGGGATATGCCTTCCATAACTCCAGCCGCGGAACGTTCGCGCTTCTTGGAACCTTGTCCTTTGATTGGATGACCTATAAGTTCAAGAAAACGATTTCCGCGAAAGTTTCGGGCGGAACGGTGTCTTCCGAATGGACGCAAGAAGACTCTTTGTTTGCCTTTGGAATCGGCCTAGAGGCGATTGGATTCTTTCCTTTGACAAACCGCTTGTCTTTGTACGGAACTTTGGGCTTGAAATTCTTTGACGCGGGAAAGCTAAGAATAAACGGAAAGAAACTGGGCCGCAGTTACAATGATTCGTTTGAGATAAGGGGGAATGTGGCGCTTACCCCAAGCTTTGGCGTTATGTGGACATTCTAGGGGCCTTCGGGCCGTTTTTGCCTTTCTAACCCTAAACTTCGCCGCTAAAATTCCGACAATAGTAGTATGAACTCATTCAATCGATCAATTGACTTATTGCACAAGGCCCTGGATGTAAACGCCTTGCGTTACCAAGTAACGGCCAACAACATTGCCAACGCCGAAGTGCCGAATTTCAAGCGTTCCTCCGTGAATTTTGAAAGCGAGCTTAAGCGCGCCTTTGAATCCGAGGAAAACGCCCGCAATTCCTTTGACTTGACAAGAACCGATCCCCGCCATTTTTCAATCCATAACGTGATGGACTGGCAGGAAGTAAAGCCGCGCCGCGTGGTCGATTGGAATTCAACCGAAAACAGCAACGGCTCAAGCGTTGACGTAGAGACCGAAGCGATGAACATCATCAAAATCCAGATGCAGTATCGCTTGCTTAGCCAGTTGGAAAACTTTGAGTTTAGCCAAGTAAAGACAGCCATGCAGCCAAACAGATAATAGATAGGGGGATTTAAGATGGGACTCTTTTCTGCGATTAACATAGCTTCTACAGGACTTAGCGCCGAGCGTCTTAGAACCGACGTTATTTCGAACAACATCGCCAACGCTTCAACGACAAGAACGCAGGACGGCGGTCCCTTTAAGCGAAGCCGCGTCATTTTCCAACCCGTGGCCGACGCCAACCCCACGTTCCGCACTCCGTATCTTCCCAGCAACTTGGACAACGGTCCCGGAAAGGGCGTAAAGGTGCGCGAGATCGTCGTTGACACAAGCGAAGGAAAATTAATTTACGATCCCGACCATCCGGACGCCATTAAGAGCGGTCCTCGCGCCGGCTACGTGGAATATCCTAACGTGAACATCGTAAACGAAATGGTCGACTTGATTTCGGCCAGCCGCGCTTACGAGGCCAACACAACGGTAATCGAAGGCTCAAAGGATATGTTCAATTCCGCTCTTGAAATTGGACGATAATCGCGCTAAGATAAGGGTAGGGTGGAAAAATGAAAATTAACGAAATGCCTGTCTTGCAAATGCAAGGCTTTGAAAACATCAAAGACACAAATCCGCTTAAGACCGCTCCGCACGTGAACATTCTTTCGGCGGCGGAAGAAAACCAGCGCATAAAAGAAAAATCTTTTGGCGAATACTTGTCCGAAGCCTTTAGCGCCATGAACCAGCAGCAAATGGACGTCAATTCGATTACAAAGCAATTGATTACAGACCCGGACAGCGTTGACATTCACGACGTGACAACCGCCATGGCAAAGGCCCAAATGTCCATGACATTGGCCAAGACTGTGGTTGACCGCGTTGTCAGCGGCTGGAACGAAATCACGACAACACGCTAATGCCCGGGCAAGTAAATAGGGAAGGAGTTTTCGTTCCCCAGACTGACTCGATTTGGCCGCAAAAGCCGGACCAACCCCTTTTGCAGCCAAAGCATTTGCGCCAAGTTGTCGTAGACGAAAACTATCCCTTTATTGACAAATCATTTAAATTTTTCTTGTGGCGCAACTTGATTTACGCCGTCGTTTGGACGCTCGTCTTCTTTTTGCAGCGCGTCCGCTACGGAATAAAATTCAAGGGCTTGGAAAATTTGCGCAAGAACAAGGCGCTTTTTAAAAACGGAGCGGTGACTGTTTGCAACCATGTTTACCGTTGGGATTTTTTGGCGGTTGTTCAAGCGACAAAAAAACGCCTGTGGTTTCCGGCCCGCGCCGAAAATCTTATGGGAAGCGACGCTGGCTTGATCCGCGCGGTGGGCGGCATTCCCGTCGCCCAAAACTTTAGCGGAATGAAAAAATTCTACGAGGCCTTTGACCAGCTGCATCAAAAGAAAAAGTGGCTCCATGTTTTTCCCGAAAGCTGCCGTTGGACTTGGTACCAGCCTATCAGGCCTTTTAAGCGGGGCGCCTTTGAATTTGCCCACCGCTACGACATTCCGGTAATCCCGATGGCAATAAGCTACAGAAAGCCCGGCGCGATCCGGCGCTTTTTTGGCGTAAAGCATCCGCTTGTCACATTGACTGTCGGCTCTCCGATAATGCCTGACGCGGGCCTCTCTTTAAAGCAAGATTCCACAAGGCTTTTGGAAGAGTGTCACAAAAAAATCGTTGACATGGCCGGAATAATAAAGAACCGTTGGCCCGCGCTTTAAGCCGTTTGTTTTGCGGCTTAAAAGTCGCTTCCGTCTAAAATCTTTGCGGCAAAATCTTCCCAAGAAATAACAGGGTGCTGCAAGTCCCAAACCGGCCTTTGAGCCTTTGTCTTAATCTGAACGAATTTCATTCCGGCGTTTCTAGCGCCCTGGCCGTCGGTGTCGTCGCGGTCTCCTACCACCAAGCATTCCTTGGGCTTTGCGCCAAGGTCCGCCGCAATTTGCAAAAAGCCTCTGGGCGCGGGCTTTAGACAACCCAAAGTTTCTGAAGAATAAAAGCATTTGCACAAGTCCAAGGCCTCTTGCTTTATGCCGCAAGAAAGCGCCCTTTCCTTGATTAAGTTGTAGTCGGAGTAGAGCGCGATTTTTGTTCCAGCCTCGGAAAGCGCCTTGAACACTTCGTAGATTTTAGGATGGGCCGCGAATTTTTTTTGCCCAAGAATTTTTTCCATGTATCGAAGGTATCGCTTTTCGTACCATTCGCCAAAAGTTTTTGGAGAACGATAGGCGGTCTTTGAGGCAAGCCCGTAATATTCTTTCTTAAAATTTTCCGGCGTTTCAAAATCGCGGCCCTTGAAGTGGGCGCGAGCCTTTCGTTCCGCCTTCATAAAGAAAAAGCGCGCTAAGTGGTGAAGAATCAAGGCTTTTGCGATGCCAGTGTTGTCGTAAAGCGTGCCGTCAAAGTCAAAGATTACGGCCTTAAAATTATTCGCATTCATTAACGGAGAACCAGCTCTTTAAAGTATTCATGCCTCTTTTCGTCTTGCATCAAGAGGTTCATTTTGAACTGGCCGTCGCGCGCGCCTTTTTGCAGCATTGCCGCCTTGTATTTTTCAAAGGAGTTTTCTACAAGACAGTGGCCGATCGGATCCTTTACGCGGAAAGAATCTCTTTTGGCGGCGTACTCAACGTTTTCGTTCTTAAGCTTTTGGTCAACGCTGGCGGCGAACTTGTCGCAAAAAGCCTGGTCAAGACCCTGGTTTTGGAACTCAACGTATATGTGGTAAGCGCTTTGCTGCAAGTCGGCGAAGCCTACAAAGAAGTTGGCTTTTTGTCCCAATTCGTTTTCGGTTTCCTTTACGGCGTCGATGAATTGGCGCTCGCTAAGCTTTTCGCCGGTCATCGAAACGATTCCGTTTATCTTTTGAATGAATTGGATTGTGGGAATCGTCTTGTATGCGCCGGTGCATTCGACCATGTCATTCATGTTGTAGCGGTAAAGGCCGCCGTATGTTGTGATGTAGGGAACGTAGCGCTTGCCTTTTTGCAGTTGGCTAAGCTGAAGGAATTTTGGGCTTTCGTTTCCAGCCGCGTCGACTTCGGTAAACTCAAAGTAGTGGTTGTGGGGGAACAACACGGTGTCGTCGGCTCCGTTCATTACCAAGCCCGCGCGGCATTCGCTTGCAAAGTAGCCAAACTCTTGGTCAAGCGTTTGTTCCGGAAAGTAGTCCTTGTACTTGTCGCGGTAAACGCTTGTGTTTCCGCAGTGCCAAGTTGTTATCGTCTGCAAGTTGGGCCAATAATGCTTTGGAAGAAGGCGGCCGTACTTTGCCTTAAGCTCGCGCAGTTCCGCGGCGCGCTTGGGGTTGGGCGAGTATCGCGCTTCCAAGACGGAGCGGATTTCGCTTTCGATGTTCATCTTTTTGCTAAGAGTTCCGTTTTCGATGTCGTCAATGTAGTCGTCCAAGTATTGGTCGACGTTCTTTTGCAACTCGATGATTGTCGAAGGGTTGGCGGTTACCAAAAGCGATACGTTTTGCTCGATGCCGCTTCGCATCAAGGCGTAGTAGCGGGCGGTGTAGTCTTTGATTGCGAAAATGTCGGCGGGAGCGGAGTAAAGGCCTTTGATGAATTCCGGACAGTCGCGCTGGGTCACGCCCGACACGGAGCCGCATACCGTTCCGTCGGGAGCGTAGCCTTCGATTGACTTTCCTACGATTGAAACGCACTTGCCCCAAAAGGTCTTGGGCCTGTGCATGATGAAGGAGTAAAGCCAAAGCTTTGACATTTTGCTAAAAATGTTTTTGTAGTATTCGTTTGTGATCGGAATCCACTTGGGCTCTTTTGTCGTTCCGCTTGTCGTGGCGTACATCATCGGCTTTCCGGGGAACAATACGTTCTCTTCGCCGTTCTTGTGGCGCTCGATGAAGGGGCGCAAGTCCTCGTAGTCTTGGACCGGAACGTTCTTTTGCCAGCGCTCGTAAAGCTCGCCGGCGTTTTTTGCCTCTAGGATTTCAGAAAAATTATGGGCTTTTCCCCATTCGGTGTCCTTGGCGTATTCCAGAATTCCGCGCAAGGTCTTTTCTTCCGATTTTGAGCAGTTTTTTGCCGCTTTGTCCAAGGCCTTTTTATTTTTTTTGCCAACCCAGCTTAACGCAAAAGTGATAAGGCTGGCGTTTTTTTCTTTTTTCACAGGTTTTCTCCCAAATCAAAATAAACGATATGTTATATTGAATTATATGGCTTTCCAAAAGCCTTGTCAACTTGCTTGCAAATTTGCCGGAATGGGTATATAATAGTAAAACAATGTCAAATGAAATTTTCGGAAACAAAGTTTCTCGCATTTCCGCATGGAAGGCCGGGCTTGCCTACAAGATGTGCAAAAGAATCTTTGGCGAGCAAAAAGAAGGCTTGGATTTGGTTGCCGTCGCAAAAGGCGGCGTTTACAAGGACTTTAAGGCCCTGACTTTGGTCCGCCGCGACGACCTTGAGGCTCAAAAAGACGACGACGGAACGCCCTTAAAGGTTTACGAAATCAATCCAAAAAACGCTCTTGTAATCGGAACCATCAGAATGGGTTTTGGCCACTGGCGAATCGCAATCGCGCTTGCCAGCGTCGCGGCCAGCATGAACGTCCGCGCCTATATTTTGGACTACCTTTCATTCACAAACACGCCTATCGCAAAATCCATTAAATTTTTGGAAGACTTGTACAACACTTTTAGCCGCCTTTCGCAAAGGTCCAAGTGGTTCAACAACCATATTTGGGAAGACATCACAAGCCGCGCCAACGCCACGCTTGACTCCGCGATTCAAAACCGCGAAATATCAAGGCTTTTTACGGCGGCTCTAAAAGGGCTTCCAAAGGACATTCCCCTTGTGGCCGCGCATCCTTGGGTTGGCTGGTCCGCAATGCATTGCGGAATGTCAAAAGTCGTTTCGATGGTTCCCGACAACTTGCCCTTGGCCTTTTGGCTTGTGCAAGGAAGCCTTCACACCGTTCAGTCGCCGTCGGCCTATATGGGCTACCGCGCGCTTTTAAAGATGGAGCGGGGAAAGCCTATCACAAAATGCCTTCCCGCCGACCAAATCGTCCAAACCGGCCATTACGTTGACTACGAGCTTTTGCGCTCCATCAAGGCTGACTGCAAGGCCCGCCTTGACCGCGCCAAAAGGGGAGAGGCCCGCCGCTTCCTTTTGACTATGGGCGGAGCGGGAGCTCAGGCGCATAAATTTGGCGACATCGCCAATTACTGCAAAAAATACATTCAGGACAAAAAATGCGCCCTCCTTATAAACATGGGCGACCACGAAGGCCGTTGGCTGGTTTTAAAGGAATTGCTGGAAGATGGCGGCGTTCCATACACACTGCATTCTGATTGGTCAAAGACAAAGGCGTTTGCAAAGGCGGCGGAAAAGTCTCCCGTTACCGGCGTCCACATTTTCTTGCACAAAGATTTTTACGCGGCCGTTTATTGCACAAACCTTTTGATGCATGTTTGCGACTTTATGGTCACAAAGCCGTCCGAGCTTTCGTTCTACCCAATCCCAAAGCTTTTTATCCAGCGCGTCGGCCGCCACGAGGCTTGGGGCGCCATTCGAGGCAGCGAGATCGGCGACGGAACAAAAGAGGCCGACGACCATATTATCTTGCACCGGCTTTTGACAATGATTATAGAAGAAGACGACCTTCTTAAAATGCAAGTTCAAAATATTTTGAACAACGACAAAATGGGAATTTACAACGGCGGCTACAATGTAGTTCAATGCGCGTTGCAATAAAATAAAATTTTTTAGGAGACATAATATGTCATTCGTTGATGATTTGCTCAAAAAGGCCAAGGCGGCCAACAAGACAATCGTTCTTTGCGAAGGCGAGGACAAGCGCGTGGTTGAGGCCGCCGCTAAAATCGTAAAAGAAGGAATCGCAAAGATTATTCTTTTGGGAACGGAAGAAGAGGCCAAAAAGGCCGCGCCCGGCATTGACCTTAGCGGAGTAAAGCTTGTCGATCCGGCCACAAGCGCCGACGCCGACCGCTACGCCGAGATTTTGTTCAAGGCCCGCGAAGGAAAAATCAACAAAAAGACCAACCAGCCTGAGTACGCCGACGTTGCCGCGGCCAAGGCTTACATTCAAAAAGACCGCACGATGTTCGGAGCCTTGATCCTTAAGGCCGGCGACGCGGACGGTTTTGTTTCCGGCGCCTGCCATTCAACGGCCAACACTTTGCGCCCCGGCTTGCAGGTAATCAAGACCGCGCCTGGCATTTCTACTGTTTCATCAAGCTTTATCATGGTCGCTCCAGAAGGCGGAAACCCTTACATCAAGGAAGGCGTTTCGCTCTTTGCCGACTGCGCGATTAACATCGAGCCCGACGCTCAGCAGTTGGCCGACATCGCCGTCGCCACCGCCGACACGGCAAAAAAGATTGCCGGCATCGAGCCGCGCGTGGCCATGCTTTCTTTCTCTACAAAGGGAAGCGGAAACGACGACAAATTCTTTAAGTCTGTTCCAAAAGTGCAGGAGGCCACGGAGCTTGCAAAGAAAGCCGCTCCCGACTTGGCCATCGACGGCGAGTTCCAGTTTGACGCCGCGGTCGCTCCGGAAGTAGGCCAGCTTAAGGCGCCGGGAAGCTCAGTCGCCGGCCACGCCAACGTATTTGTATTCCCCAACATCAACGCGGGAAACATCGGCTACAAGATTTGCCAGCGAATGGGCGGCTGGATGGCCATCGGCCCTGTATGCCAAGGCTTTGCAAAACCGCTCAACGACCTTAGCCGCGGTTGCAACGTGGACGACATCGTCGCCACCGTCGCCGTCACCGCGCTACAGGCATAGAATTTTTTGGCAGCCGCAAGGCTGTCCTGGATGGTTAGCTTAGTGGTAGAGCGCTTCCTTCACACGGAAGAGGTCGCCAGTTCGATCCTGGCATCATCCAAAAATCAATCGATTTTCTTTTTCTTGACGCGCGCAAAGAAAAACAGCGAAAGCGTGATCGAGATAGTTTCGGCGATTATAAAACACCACCAGACATTGTTGATTTTTCCCGTAAGCGAAAGCAGGTATGCGCTTGGAAGCAAGAACAAAAGCTGGCGCGCTATGCTGACAAACATGCTGTAGCTTGCGCTTCCCAAGGCTTGGAAAACCGAGCCAAGGCAAATGCAAACCGCCGCTCCCATAAAACTGGGCGCGATTGTTCGCAGCGCCGGCACTCCAATCTCCAGCATTTTGTCGGAAGCGTTGAAAAGGCCAAAAAGCTTTTGCGGGATGAACTCAAAGAGCGAAACGCCGACAGTCATAATGCAGCAAGCCGCGATTATCGCAAGCTTTATTACGCGGTTGATTCTGTCCGGCTTTTTCGCGCCGTAATTGTAGGCTATGATCGGAACCATGCCGCTGTTCAAGCCAAATACCGGCATAAAGACAAAACTGTTCAGCTTAAAGTAAACGCCGTAAACCGCGATTGCCGTGTCGGCGATTCCCTTGAACATGCCCAAAATCAAGTTGAGCGTGTAAGTGGTAAGAGAGCCAACCGCCTGCAATACGATGGACGGAGCTCCTACCTTGTAGATTTGCAAAATCACGGTTGGGTCCGGACGAAAGCCCTTTAGGCTAAACTGGACTTCATGGTTTACTTTTAGGTTAAAGGCCATCGACACGCAGGCCCCCAAAATTTGTCCGCCCACGGTGGCCGCGGCCGCTCCCGTTATTCCCATTTTGGGAAAAGGTCCAAGTCCAAAAATCAAAATCGGGTCAAAGATTATGTTAAAGATTGTGCCGACCAATTGAGAGGCCATGGTCCAAATCGTTTTTCCTGTGGCCTGCAAAAGGCGGTCGAACATCATTTGGCCAAACATGCCAAAGCCCAATAGCATGCAGATGGAAAGGTAAATGATTCCGTCGTCTATGATTGATTGGTTTTGCGTTTGGCTTCTAAAGTAGGGCGGAACAAAGATGAGGCAAAGAATGGCGAAAAAGACATAGGTCACCGCGGCCAAAAAAATGCCGTTCATCGCGCTTTTGTTCACGGCCTCTTGGTTCTTTTGTCCAAGGCGCATGGAAAGCAAGGCGTTCACGCCGACAGCCGTTCCCAAGCCAAAACTGACCATAAGCATTTGAAAGGGAAAAGCCATCGACACGGCGGTCAAGGCTTCCTCGTTTATTTTTGCGACAAAAATGCTGTCAACGATGTTGTAAAGCGAAAGGACGAACATGCTTATCATCATCGGAAGCGACATGTTCACCAGAAGGCGGCCAACCGGCATCACGCCCATCTTGTTTTCTTGTACTGGTTTTTCTTGCATTTCGCCATTCTATAGGAACGCGGAATAAATATCAAGCGGAGGCTTGCGGGCAAAAAAAAGAACGGCGTTGGCCCTTGTTGCCGTTTCGCCGTTCTTCATATGTAATGCTTCGCGCTTAATTCCGGCGGCGAACCGCCGGATAATGCTTAGCTTACCATTCTTTTTTGATGTCCTCGATGATGTTGGGCTCGCCTTCTTCTGTAGAGAAGAATTTGGCCTTCTTCATGTCGGGGAGCAATGTTACAGTCTCGCCCAAGCGGAACGCGGCGTTGGCCGTTGTCTTGGCGATGATGTTCTGGCCTTTGTTTGTGGCCAAGTAGAGGTGAGTCTCAGCTCCAAGGGGTTCCTTGTTGGTGATCTTCATCTGCATGGCGTTCTCGCCGGCCTTTTCGCTGTATTCCAAGTCTTCCGGACGAATTCCGAAGTAAACTTCCTTTCCAACATAGGCCTTGAGGCGCTTTTGCTGGTCGGCTGTGGGAACGACAGAGAACGATCCTTCGTCAACGACAACTTTTCCGCCCTTTTCGATTACCTTTACGGTAAGGAAGTTCATCGGCGGAGTTCCGATAAAGCCGGCAACGAATTTGTTGATCGGGTTGTTGTAGAGGTAGAGCGGGGCGCCGATCTGCTGGATAACGCCGTCTTTCATTACAACAATCTTGTCGCCCAAAGTCATGGCCTCGATCTGATCGTGGGTTACGTAAATCATTGTGGCCTGCAAGCGGTTGTGAAGGGCCGCGATTTCGGCGCGCATTGTTACGCGGAGCTTGGCGTCAAGGTTAGAAAGAGGTTCGTCGAACAAGAATACCTTGGGGTTGCGGACGATGGCGCGGCCTACGGCTACGCGCTGGCGCTGACCGCCTGAAAGGGCCTTTGGCTTGCGGTTGAGGTACTGTGTAAGGTCAAGCTGCTTGGCGGCTTCCTGAACGCGGCGGTCGATTTCCTTTTTGTCCATCTTGCGGATCTTAAGGCCGAACGCCATGTTGTCATATACTGTCATGTGAGGATACAAGGCGTAGTTTTGGAAAACCATCGCGATGTCGCGGTCTTTCGGCGGAACGTCGTTCATTTCCTTTCCGTCGATAAGGAGCTTTCCTTCAGAAATGTCTTCCAAACCGGCGATCATGCGAAGAGTGGTAGACTTACCGCATCCAGAAGGTCCTACGAATACGCAGAATTCCTTGTCTTCTACTGTGATGTTTGAATTGGTAACCGCGCGAACGTTTCCGTCGTAGATTTTGCCAATTCCTTTGAGTTCAACTTTAGCCATACAGGCCCTCCGTTAAATTATATTATTATAGAGATTATTTTAAGGCGCTTTTCCCGATTTGTCAAATTTTTTTTTGGAAATTTAGGGTAATTTTCACGCAATTTTGGAGAAAAGGGCGAATTTGCTTTTACGGCCCTTGAACTTTTTTTGTTTTTTTGCTAGTATAGCGGAACTTGCCAACTTAGCTCACCTGGTAGAGCAGCGCACTCGTAACGCGCAGGTATTCGGTTCAAGTCCGGAAGTTGGCTTTAAAAAAACGCCTAACCACTGCGGTTAGGCGTTTTTTTTTTCATTTTTTTTCCATAAAAACTTGACGATTTCCTCCTTTTTTTATTATCTTTATAGGTATGGAAGAAAAGGAAGAAGAAAAAGAGCGCCAAGAAACTCAAGAAAGCGCTTCTGACAGCAACGAAACGCAACAAAACGCAGAAAACGCAGAAAACGCAAGCGCGGAGGCGGATTCCGCTCAAGAAAGCGATTCCGTTCAGCCTGAGGGAGACGCTCCCGCCCAGGAAGAAAAAGAGCAGACCCCCGAAGAGAAAATCGCGGCCCTAGAAAAAGAAAACGCCGAACTCAAGGACCAGCTTTTGCGCCGCGCGGCCGACTTTGACAACTACCGCAAGCGCACCATAAAGGAAAAGCAGGACGCTTACGACTACGCCAACACGGCGCTTTTGCAGGACTTGTTGGACAGCCTTGACAACCTTGACCGAACGGTTGAGGCCGCCGAAAAGGCCAACGACGCAAAGTCAATCGCCGACGGAGTCAAGATCATAAGCTCGTCGCTGATTTCTATGCTGGAGACAAAGTACAACTTGACCGCCTTTGGCCAAGCGGGCGAGGACTTTAACCCCGACATGCACGAGGCTATCGGAAGCGTTCAGGACGAGGTTGAAAAGCCGGTCTTGAAGGAAGTTTACCTTAAGGGATATAAGCTTAAGGACAGGGTCATCCGTAACGCAAAGGTTATGGTGACCATGCCAAAAGATAAGTAATATATAGAAGAATAGGAGATAATTATGGGAAAGATTATTGGAATTGACTTGGGAACGACAAACTCTTGCGTAGCCGTAATGGAAAACGGCGAGCCGGTTGTAATCCAGAACGCCGAGGGCGGACGCACGACTCCGTCAATCGTAGGCTTTACAGCCCAGGGCGACCGCATTGTCGGAGCGCCGGCCAAAAACCAGATGGTTACCAACCCTAAAAACACTGTTTACTCAATCAAGCGCTTGATCGGCCACCGCTACAGCGAATTGACTGGCGAGGCCGCCAAGCTTCCTTACACAATCATCGACAACGGAGCGGACTGCCGCGTCGAAGTTACCGACAACGGCGCCCAAAAGCAGTTCAGCCCCCAGGAAATCTCGGCCTTCATCTTGCAGAAGATGAAAAAGACCGCCGAGGACTACCTTGGAAGCGAAGTAACCGAAGCTGTTATCACGGTTCCGGCCTACTTCAACGACAGCCAGCGCCAGGCCACAAAAGACGCCGGTAAAATCGCCGGCCTTGACGTAAAGCGCATCATCAACGAGCCTACGGCCGCCGCGCTTGCCTTTGGCTTTAACAAGGACCAGAACAAGGAAAAGACAATCGCCGTTTACGACTTGGGCGGCGGAACTTTCGATATTTCAATTTTGGAATTGGCCGACGGCGTCTTTGAAGTAAAGTCTACAAACGGAAACACCCACCTCGGCGGCGACGACTGGGACCGCCGAATTATGGACTGGCTCGTCGACGAGTTCAAGAAAGACACAGGCATCGACCTTTCAAAAGACCCGATGGCCTTGCAGCGCCTTCGCGAAGCCGCCGAAAACGCCAAGATCCAGCTTTCGGCCCAGACATCAACAGCCATCAACCTTCCGTTCATCACAGCCGACGCGACAGGCCCCAAGCACTTGCAAAAGAACCTTACTCGCGCCCAGTTTGAGCAGATGACAGAAGACTTGTTCGAAGCGACAAAAGAGCCCTGCCGCAAGGCTTTGGCCGACGCCGGCATCACGGCCGACAAAATCGACGAAGTCCTTTTGGTCGGCGGTTCAAGCCGCATGCCCAAAGTTCAGGACGTAGTAAAAGAGATTTTTGGTAAAGAGGGAAGCCGTTCGGTCAACCCCGACGAAGCGGTTGCCATCGGAGCGGCCGTTCAGGGCGGCGTTTTGCAGGGCGACGTAAAGGACGTCGTTTTGCTTGACGTAACTCCGCTTTCTTTGGGAATCGAAACTATGGGCGGCGTAATGACAAAGCTCATCAACCGCAACACGACGATTCCGACAAAAAAGAGCCAGGTATTCTCTACAGCCGCCGACGGACAGACTGCCGTTACAATCCACGTATTGCAGGGCGAGCGCGAGATGGCCGACCAGAACCGCACTTTGGGCAACTTTAACCTTGACGGAATTCCCGCCGCTCCCCGCGGCGTTCCGCAAATCGAAGTTACATTTGACATCGACGCCAACGGCATCGTAAACGTAAGCGCCAAAGACTTGGGAACTGGAAAAGACCAGCACATCACGATCACTTCTTCCAGCGGCTTGAGCGAGGAAGAAATCAACAAGATGGTAAAGGACGCCGAAGCCAACGCCGCCAGCGACAAGGCCAAGCGCGAAAGCGTTGACGCCAAGAACGAAGCCGACAGCTTGGTTTACCAGACAGAAAAGTCACTCAAGGAATTGGGCGACAAGATTAACGGAGCCGAAAAGCAAAAGGTTGAGGACGCCGTGGCCGAACTTAAGAAGGCCTTGGAGTCTGACAACACCGCCGACATCAAGGCCAAGACAGAGGCCCTCAAGCAGGCTTCTTACAAGATCGCCGAGGAATTGTACAAGCAGCAACAGGCTGCGGGCGGAGCGGCAGGAGCCGGAGCCGGCCCCAATCCTGGAGCGGGAGCTGGAGCCAACGCCGGAGCGGGCGCCTCAAACGGCGGCTCGTCAGGCTTTGACAAGGGCAGCGCCGAAGACGTGAACTACGAAGTCCATGACTAAAATAAACGGCGCGTCCATGCGCCTGTAGATGAGAATAAAAAATGGCTACAAAACGCGATTATTACGAAGTATTGGGTGTAGAAAAGAGCGCCTCTATTGACGAAATCAAAAGGGCTTACCGCAAGTTGGCCGTAAAGTACCATCCTGACCGAAACCCCGGCAACAAAGAGGCCGAGGAAAAGTTCAAGGAGGCTACGGAAGCCTACGAAGTTCTTTCCGACGAAAAGAAGCGTCCGATCTACGACCAATACGGCTTTGCCGGCCTTGACGGAATGGGCGCCGGCGGAGGAGCGCAGTATTCGCACGCCTTCCACGACTTTTCCGACTTGTTCGGTGGAATGGGAGGCGGCTTTGGAGACATATTCGACAACATTTTTGGCGGCGGATTTGGCGGAGGCTTTGGAGGCGGCCGCGGCCGTCAGTCCGACAACGACGGCGCCAGCCTTCGCTACGATTTGGAAATCACCTTTAAGGAGGCGGTTTTTGGCGTAAAGAAGGACTTGCGCTTTGCCCACAACGCCGCCTGTAAGGCTTGCAACGGAACTGGCGCCGAAGCCGGCACCGGCAAAAAGACTTGTCCCGCATGCAACGGCATGGGCCAAATCAGGCGTTCCAGCGGCTTTTTCGCAGTTTCGCAAACTTGCCCCCAGTGCCACGGCACAGGCCAAATAATAGAACATCCTTGCAAAGCCTGTCGCGGAACCGGCTACGAAAAGGAAAACAAGGTCGTTTCGTTTACGATTCCGGCCGGAATTGAGGACGGAAAGCGCATCGTAATCCCCAAGCAGGGAGACGCGGGCCGCGACGGCGGACAGCCAGGCGATTTGGTCGTAGTTGTCCACGTTCAAAACGACGCTTGCTACGAACGCAGCGGAAGCGACTTGTATTGCGCGATTCCAATCTCCATGACCCAAGCGGCCCTTGGAGCCACAGTCACAATCACCGCCCTTGACGGCCGCAAAATCGACATACCGATTCCCGCAGGCTGCCAAAACGGAAAGCTTTTGCGCATAAGGGGGGAGGGCATCGCTTCCGCTTCCCGAAAAGGCGACTTGTACATAAAGATTATGGTTCAAATCCCCGCAAAGCTAAATTCCAAGCAAAAACAGCTTTTGGAAGCCTTTGCCGAGGCCGAAGGGGCCTCAAAAGAGCCGTCTTTGCTCAAATTGTCCGAGCTTAGCCGCTAGGGCGCGGCCGGGCAGTCCAAAAAATTAGCGCGTTTTTTCCCCTTTTTTGCCGATAATGTGTTATAATAGTCTGAATTCTTTTCAGGGGATTTTATGCTCAAAACAAAAAAACGATATGTCTTTATAATCTCAAACATTCTTGCGGTTGCGCTTTTTATGATTGTTTCGCGCTTTATTCTTCCTCCGATTACAGACGGAATCGAGCGCGCCTACTTTATAGTTTTGGAATTTGTTTTGCTATTGTTCAGCCTTACGATTTTGTCCGTGGCCGCAATTTCGGTCAACAAAAAGCTTGAAAAGGACGTTTTGAACAAGAGCGAGACTAGGTTCATGCAGCAGTTTATCGACGCGCTGCGCTTTTGCTACTCCTTGGACGACTTTTATGAAATTGTAAAAAACATTTTGGAGCGCAAGGCCGACTGTTCGGTTTTGTACATTGATTCCGAAAAAGACTATGTTTTGTATTCTTCGACAGACTTGCTCACAAGCGACAAAAAGACTGTCACAACACTCAACCAAAACTTCCCTGTATCTTGGGAGGACGGCTACCACTTTATCGGAGACAAGCTGGGCGTAGTTTCTTCATACAAAAAGGCGCGCGGCTTTTTCCTTTGCGCCAACAAGCACCACTTCTTTATTTTCTGCCGCTACACCCGCCTCTTTGACACAGGCATCTACAAAGAGCTCTTTGACGAATTTGTCCGCTTTAGAAAAAGAGCCGAGACAATCGCCAACCTTTCTGAAATCGCCTCGCTTTCAAAGGACTGGGAACAGTTGGCCGAAACGCAAAAGCTTTTCTTGCCGCAGCAATTGCCCGAGCCGCACCGCTTGCGTTTGGCCGCTTACTTTCGCCCGCTCGTAAACGTTTCGGGCGACTACTACACGGCGCTTCCGATCGACAAGCATAAGACTCTTTTGATGCTTGGCGACGTTTCGGGAAAAGGCTTGCCGGCCGCCCTTATCATGGGCTTGGTAATGAACACTGTAAAGATTATGGAAAACAAGGAAGACTTGGTTTCCATCGTATACGCGATTGACAAAGCGATTAAAAGCATGAAATTGCAGGACAAGTACACCGTTCTCTTTATCAGCGTAGTTGACACGCAAAAGATGACGATCCGCTATGTCAACGCTTCGATGTCCGATCCCTTGATCATCACAAGGGCGCCGGACGGATACACGATCAAGCCGCTTAGCTCAAACTGCGGCGTTGTCGGCATCATCGACTTGGACAACGTTCACATGGACGAGCAGCGCCTCTTCCGCGACGACTTGATTTTGTTCGCTTCGGACGGCGTTTCGGAAGTAATGAACGAAGAGGGCGTCGAGTTGGGCGACACTGAATTGTACAAGCAGACAATCACAAAGAGCGCCGCCAAGCAGCCGCAGGAATTTGTTGACGACGTAGTCAAGTTGATCTTTGACTACAAGGGCGAAAACAAATTGCACGACGACATTACTATGATGGTTACAAAGGTGGTAGGCTGATGATTTACGTAATTCTGAATATTGGAATAGCCGCGTATTTGGCTTGGTCTTCGTTCAACGTAAACACAAAGAACATGAAGAACGAAAACTCTCTTGTCAACATTGTGTTGCTTTCGGCCTTTACCGCCGTGTTGACGGTTGTCTCCCTGCTTATGATCATGTGGGGCCCGGAACGCTTTACGATTTTCTTGGAGCACACGATCCTCTTTTTGATTGCCTCGATATACATTGTAATTTCCTTTTACACATTGAGCAACGCGATCAAGCGAACCAAGGTCATCACTTTCCTTGAAGTTGTTTCCATCTTGGCGGCGCTCTACATTTCCGCCACAAAGATTGACATCATTGACTACACGCGCTTTGAGATGCAAACTTTCCTTTTGTTCCGGGGCGAGCTTTCGATTTACTTCCCGATAAATTGGATCCACCTTTACTTTGGACTTTTTGTTTTCTTCTTGCCGGGAATGAGCGCCTTGTTCTTGCTTATCAACGCCGAGAACTACAATTCAAGGCAAGGCTACCAGCGCGCGCTTTTGTTCCTTGCGTCCCTTGTTTTTGCTTGGATCTCAAGCTTCGCTTTGGTTCTTACCGCCGAAATGCTTCCGATGACGATCTCGCTTTATACGGGCGTTCTCGCGATTTTTATAACTTTCTTGACCCGCATTTCGGTCCAAGACAAAATCTACGATACGATCACTCTTTTTTCCGGACTTTTGGTCAACATCATAAAGTACGCGGTTCCGGCCTTTGTCGGCGCCTTGTTCTTTGTAGGTTTGCGTCCGATTTACGCGACCAACAAGGTCTTGTACACAACGGTGGTCTTCTTGATTTCCGTCGCCGCGGTTTTTGCAAGCCGCCTTCTTGCCGCCGCCGTTTCCAAACTTTCGACATTCCGCTCGTCAAACTACGGAGCGGCCTTTGAAGCCGACTTGGCGGCAATCGACTACAACGACGAAACTTCTGACATTTGCAAACAGCTTTTTGAAATATTCCAAAACCGCGCCAACGTCGGCTCGATGAAAGTTTTGATCGCCGGCGGAAACAACGAGCTTAACACTGTGTTTGCCAGCAAGGGAACAAAGCCCACTCTTAGCTCGCTTGACCCTGGCCTTGAGGCGATCCGCGAACAAGACATCAACATCTTTATGAAAAACCAGGCCGAAGGAATTTTCGCGCTTGAGCAAAAACAGACTGAAATCAACGCCTTCTTCAAAACTGTCGGCGCGGAAGTATTGATCATCCTTAACGAAGGCCGCCACTTGGTTGGCGTCATCGCTCTTGGCGAAAAGCGCGGCGGAGCCAGCTACGACGAATACGACAAACAGATTTTTGACAAGCTTTACTCTTACTTCTTTGTATTCGGCTACTACATGTCAAACATCGCCAACGCTTCGGTCGTCGGAACGGTAAACCGCGAAATCCGCATGTCGGCGCAAATCATCACTTCAATCCAGGAAAACATGGATCCCGTCGAGAATCCAAAAATGGACGTAGGCTACTTGATGGTTCCCGCCCACAACATCGGCGGCGAATTTGTCGACCTTATCCGCCTTAACGAAAACCGCCACATTTTTGTCACCGGCTCCCTTAGCGGAAAAGGCATCTCGGCCTCAATGAGCATGGTAATCTTAAAGTCGATCATCCGCACTTACCTTAACACGACGCACGACTTTAAAAAGCTTGTTTCAAAGATCAACCAATTCATCCGCTTTAGCTTGCCAAAGGGAACGTTCTTTGCCGGCATTTTCTGCTTGATAGACTTTGAGACCGACACCTTGTATTACATCAACTGCGGAATTCCGACAATGCTTTTGTACACCCGCGCTTACAACAACGTAATCGAAATCCAAGGAAACGGCTACGTTCTTGGCTTTGTAAAGGACGTCTCACCGCTCCTAAAAGTAAAGCAAATCAAGATGAACGCCGGAGACGTAATCGCGATTACCACCGCCGGCCTTATCAATAGCCATTCTCTGCGCGGCGAACAGTACGGAAAAGACCGAATCAAAAAGTCAATGACCGACAACTATATGTACAGCGGAATGCGCATGTGCTCGTTCTTGTTTGACGACCTTAAGCGCTTTATGGCCAAAGAGCTTGACGACGACATCACCGTAATGATGATCCGCTACTTGGACAAGGACAGCCAGACCGTAAGCGACGATGAAGAAGAAACCGTCAAGGAGGCATAAAAATGGAAGCGTTGACAATTACAGAAAAAAAAGGCGCCAACTATATTCTTCTTGAATTGAACGGAGCCATAAACTCATACACTTTGACTGAATTCCAAAACCGCGTTTACTCGACGATTCAAGAGACAAATTTGGTTCTTGACTTGTCCAACGTTTTTGAAATCGATTCAACCGGCATGGGCGTTTTGTTCGCCGCATTTAACGACGGGCGGGAAGTGGGAAAGCGCCTTTATCTTATGAACATGTCTCCCCAGGCCCAAAAGACGGTCAGCGACACCGGCTTTTTGGACGCCTTTGACGTCATCAGCTCCGTCACCGAAGTTGAGTGATTGTGAAAATAATCACAGTAAACCGCCTGATTTGGGCGGTTTTTTTATTGATGGGCGAGGATAATGCGCTTTTTGGTTAGCATATGCTAATTATTGCATGTTTTTAGTGAAATATTTCACAGAATGGCGAAATTTTCGCAAAATTCGCAAAAATTCTTCATATATATTAACTTTTATATATTAACAAAAAAAGGATATGGGTTTATACTTTAATTTGAACTTATTGTATCCTTGGGATAACTGTCTTTGGATGCATAGGTTTAGACTATAACAGGCAAAAATTAAATTCTATATCGGAATTTACAGGAGTTTTTATGGCAAACAAAATTACCATCATCGGAGCGGGCCAAGTAGGATCAACGGTAGCCTACGCGCTCACTTTAAGGCAGTTGGCTTCGGAAATCGTAGTCATTGACATCATCAAGGAAAAGGCGATGGGCGAGGCGATGGACATTCGCCAGGCCACTCCCTTTGTAGGCCCAATTTCGGTTCGCGACGGCGACTACGAGGACGCCAAGGGCTCCGACATCGTCATCTTCACTTCCGGCGTTGGAAGAAAGCCCGGCCAGTCGCGCCTTGACCTTACTCAGACAAACGTTGACATCACAAAGTCTGTCATTCCTTTGATCACAAAGGCTTGCCCCAACGCTCTTTACGTAATCGTAGCCAACCCTGTTGACATTTTGACATACCAGTTTGTAAAGACATCCGGCATTCCCGAAAGCCGCATTTTCGGAACCGGAACTTTGCTTGACACAGCCCGCTTCCGCGCCCGCATCGCCGAGACCTACAAGGTAGGCGCCACAAACGTTCACGGCTACGTCTTTGGCGAGCACGGAGACTCTTCTTTCGTTCCGTGGTCTTTGGCCAATATCGGATCGATTCCGGTAGACAACTTTGCCAAGTCTTTCACAGGCCCCAAGCTTCCCGACTTTGACAAGAACGACGTAGAGGACTACATCAGAAAGTCTGGCGGAATCATCATCAACGCCAAAAAATTCACCAACTACGGAATCGCGGCCACTACAGCCGACTTGGTCGAGGCGCTCAACTACCACACTGATTCTGTTTTGACAATCTCCTCAATGATGAACGGCGAGTACGGCATCAAAGACGTTTGCCTTTCAATCCCGACTTTGGTCGGCTGCAACGGAATCAAGGGCCACATCGCCGCTCCGCTTACCGACGACGAAGTCGAAAAGCTGCGCCATTCGGCCGAATGCCTTAAGGACGTCATCAAGCAGGTCAACTTCTAGGCCGGCGGACTAAAAGGAAAAACTATGGCAGAAAAATTCAGAATTGAACATGATTCAATGGGCGAGATGAAAGTTCCCGCCGACAAGTACTGGGGCGCCCAGACAGAGCGCAGCCACGAAAACTTTGAGATCGGCGTAGGCATCGAGACAATGCCGCGCGAAATCACAAAGGCTTTTGGCTACCTCAAAAAGGCCGCCGCCATGGCCAACAACGCGCTCAAGCCGCAAAAGATGACCGCCGAAAAACTCAAGGCCATCTCAAAGGCTTGCGACGAAGTCATCGAAGGCAAGCTCAACGAGCACTTTCCGCTTGTCGTATGGCAGACGGGCAGCGGCACGCAGAGCAACATGAACGCCAACGAGGTTATCGCCAACCGCGCCAACCAAATCGCCGGCAAAAAGCTTTGCCATCCCAACGACGACATCAACATGAGCCAGTCGTCAAACGACACTTTCCCGACAGCGCTCCACATTTCCGCCGTATACGCGATCGAAGACAAGCTCTTCCCGGCGATCGACACGCTTGTTTCAACTTTCAAAAAGCTTGAAAAAGAAAACATGAAAATCGTAAAGAGCGGCCGCACCCACTTGCAGGACGCAGTTCCGATTTCGTTCGGCCAGGAAATCTCCGGCTGGAGAACCAGCCTTGAGCGCGACCGCAAAATGCTCGAAAGCTCTTTGCCGTACCTCAAGCAGTTGGCTCTTGGCGGAACCGCCGTCGGAACGGGACTCAACGCTCCCAAGGGCTTTGACAAAAAAGTCGCCGAGTGCGTTTCCAAATTGACAGGAAAGAAATTCGTAACGGCTCCCAACAAGTTCCACGCTCTTACAAGCAAGGACGAGTTGGTCTTTGCCCACGGCGCGATAAAGGCTTTGGCCGCCGACATGATGAAGATCGCCAACGACGTTCGCTGGCTTGCTTCCGGTCCGCGCGACGGCCTTGGAGAAATCCGCATTCCAGAAAACGAGCCCGGCTCTTCAATTATGCCCGGAAAAGTCAACCCCACCCAGTGCGAGGCCGTCACGATGGTGGCCGTCCAGGTTATGGGCAACGACGCGGCGATCGGCTTTGCCGCCAGCCAGGGCAACTTTGAGCTTAACGTTTTCATGCCGGTAATCGCCTACAACTTTATCCAGAGCGCGCGCCTCTTGGCCGAAAGCATGCTTAGCTTTAACAAGAACTGCGCCGTTGGAATCAAGGCCGACAAGGCAAAGATGAAGCACAACCTTTACAACTCGCTTATGCTCGTCACCGCCCTCAATCCCTACATCGGATACGAGAACGCGGCCAAGACGGCGCACAAGGCCTTTGACGAAAACATTTCGCTCAAAGAGGCTTGCGTAGGCTTGGGCTTCTTGTCCGCCGCCGAGTTCGACAAGGTATTCAAGCCGGAGGCCATGGCCTTCCCCAAATGACAACTACAAAAAACAATAGATAAGGAAACTTTATGGAGAACACAACTTATTCATACTTCCCCGGATGCACGCTCAAGAACAAGGCAAAAGACCTTGACGCTTACGCGCGCGTTTCGGCGGAGGCCTTGGGATTTTCGCTAGAGGAAATCCCTGAATGGCAGTGTTGCGGCGGAGTTTATCCAACGGCTGTGGACGAGGTGGCGCAAAAGCTTTCTTCTGTCCGCGCTTTGGCTGCCGCCCGCGACGCTGGACACGAATTGGTCACCCTTTGTTCCGCCTGCTACAACGTTCTTAAGCAAGTGAACCGCGACATGCAGAGCAATGAGTTGGTGGACTTTAAGGCCAACAACTACCTTAAGCAGGACGGAATCGAGTACCACGGCGAGGCCAACGTCGTCCACTTTTTGGAAGTTTTGCGCGACAAGGTGGGCTGGGCCAACGTTAAGGCCGCCGTCAAGAATCCCTTGACCGGAAAGAAAATCGGCGCCTACTACGGCTGCCTTCTTTTGAGGCCCGCCAGCGCGCTCAAATTTGACGATCCCGAAAATCCGCAGATTTTGGAAGACTTTATCAAGGCAATCGGAGCCGAGCCTGTAATCTACGCGCAGCGCAACGAATGCTGCGGCGCCTATACGATGTTCGACGACCCGGCCATTCCCCAAGATCGCGCCAAGAAAATTCTTGGCAATGCCGGCGACATGGGAGCCGATCTCTTGGTCACCAGCTGCCCCTTGTGCAAGTACAACTTGGTCAAAAACAAGGGCGACTCAAAGCTTGACGTGATTTATTTTTCTGAATTGCTTGCCGAGGCCCTTGGCGTAAAAGAAAAGGCCTTGAAGTTGATCAAGGAGGAAAAAATTGCTTAAGTCCGAAATCGAACAAGTCAAGGAAGAAATCCTTAACGTCAGCGGCGTGAACCCCAAGAAGTGCATGATTTGCGGAAAGTGCTCAGGCACTTGCCCCAACTATGACGCGATGGAATACCACCCGCATCAGTTTGTTCAGATGGTCGAGAACGGCGAAATCGAAAAGCTGCTCTCAACCAAATCGATTTACGCTTGCCTTAGCTGCTTTGCCTGCCTTGAGCGCTGCCCGCGCCAGGTTGAGCCGGCAAAGTTGATTCAAGCCGTTCGCGACGTTGTGGAGCGCAAGCGCGGTCCGCAGCATTTGCAGGCGGAAGCCGTTCCTTCTTACTTGGACGGCGAGATTCCGCAGCAGGCAATCGTCAGCGCCTTTAGAAAATACAAGAAATAGGAGCAGGGACAGATGGAAAGAATTGGTGTTTTTGTATGTCACTGCGGCACTAACATTGCTGGAACAGTAGACGTAGCGAAAGTCGCGGAAGAATTGGGAAAGGTTCCCGGAGTCGTTTATTCGACCCATTACACTTACATGTGTTCTTCCGCCGGACAAGCGATGATCGAGGAGCGCATTAAGGAAGACAAGCTTACGGGCGTCGTCCTTTGCTCTTGCTCTCCGCGAATGCACGAAAAAACCTTCCGCGCTTGCGCCGAGCGAGCCGGATTGAACCCCTACAGGGTAGAAGTGGCCAATATCCGCGAGCAGTGCTCTTGGGTAATGAAGGACATGGCGGACGCGACCACAAAGGCCGTAGCGCTTGGAAAAGCCGCCATAGCAAAGTCAATTTTGGACACGCCCCTTACTCCGGGCGAAACTCCGATGACAAAACGCGCCCTTGTAATCGGCGGCGGAATCGCCGGCATTACAGCCGCTCTTGACATCGCCGACGCGGGCTTCCCGGTTGACTTGGTTGAGAAAAAGCCGACTGTAGGCGGAAAGATGGCCATGTTGGACAAGACGTTCCCGACATTGGACTGCGCCTCTTGTATCGTAACTCCCCGCATGACCGAAGTTGGACAGAACCCCAACATTCGCATTTTGTCTTACAGCGAAGTTACAAACGTTACTGGCTACATCGGAAACTTTACGGTAGACATCAAGCGCAAGGCCCGCTACGTTGACGAAACAAAGTGCACGGGCTGCGGCGAATGCACCGAAAAATGCCCGATGAAAAAAGTTCCCAACGACTTTAACCTTAACCTTAACAACAAGACGGCGGTTTACATTCCGTTCGCCCAAGCCGTTCCCAAGATCGCCACGATCGACGCCAACTACTGCTTGCACATGAAGGCCCTTAAAAACGGCAAGGACAATGTCTGCGGAATGTGCGAAAAAGTTTGCGGCGCCGGAGCGATCAACTTTAAGGCCAAGGACGAGGTTATTACAGAAAAGTACGGCGCGATCGTTGTCGCCACCGGCTACAACATGATCGACCTTAAGCCTTACGCCGAATTCGGCTACGGCATTAGCAAGGACGTCGTTTCTTCTTTGGAATACGAGCGCTTGATGAACGCTTCGGGTCCGACTGGCGGACACTTGCTCCGACCCTCGGACGGCGTGGCTCCCAAGAAAATCGTATTCATCCAGTGCGTCGGAAGCCGCTGCTCGGCGGAAGGAAAGGGCAACCAGTACTGCTCTAAAGTGTGCTGCATGTACACAGCCAAGCAGACTATCCTTACCAAAGACCACTGGCCTGACACAGAATGCTACGTCTTCTACATCGACGTGCGAACTCCCGGAAAGCAGTTTGACGAGTTCTACCGCCGAGCCGTGGAGCAGTACGGCGTTCACTACATCAAGGGCATGGTTGGAAAAGTCACTCCGCAGTCAAACGGAAAGCTTGACGTTCAGGGAAGCGACTTGATTTTGAACAAGCAAGTTCACATCGAAGCGGACATGGTTGTTTTGGCCGGCTCTTTGGAAGCCGACGAAACCGCGCGCCCGCTTGCCACTATGCTTACAACTTCTATGGACAACGACGACTTCTTCTTGGAAGCCCACGTAAAGCTTCGCCCGGTAGAAAGCCCGACTGCGGGTATCTTCCTTGCCGGCGCCTGCTTGGGCCCCAAGGACATTCCGGAAACTGTAGCCCAGTCTTCGGGAGCGGCCGCGAAGGCGATTTGCCTTTTGGTCAAGGACAAGCTCAAGAACAATCCTTGCACGGCAAAGCCCGACGAGAACGCTTGCAACGGCTGCGGCCAGTGCGAGAACGTTTGTCCTTACGGAGCCATCAGCTACGTGGACAAGGATTTCCGCGGCCCCAACCGCACTACAATCACGCGCCACGTTTCGCAAGTCAACTCGGCCATGTGCCAAGGCTGCGGCGCTTGTACAGTCGCTTGTCCTAGCGGAGCCATGGACTTGCAGGGCTTTAGCAACAAACAAATCTTGGCGGAGGTCGACGCAGTACTATGAGCGAGAACGTAACAACAAACACAAACTGGACGCCCAAAATCGTTGCCTTTTGTTGCAACTGGTGTTCCTACGCCGGAGCCGACCTTGCGGGCAACAACCGCTTGGAATATCCGGCCAACGTAAAGATTATCCGCATTCCGTGCTCTTGCCGCTTGAACCCTCTCTTTATTTTGAGAGCCTTCCAGCGCGGAGCGGACGGAGTGATTTTGTGCGGCTGCCACCCCGGCGACTGCCACTATTCTACAGGCAACTACTTTGCCCGCAGAAGAATGACTTTGCTCTTTAGCATGCTTGACTTTTTGGGAATCGAAAAGAGCCGCACAAGGGTTGAATGGTGTTCGGCGGCGGAAGGCGTCCGCTTTGCCGGAATTATGAACGACTTTGTAGCCAAAATCACAGCCCTTGGCGAAAACAAGAAGTTGGAGGACGTACGATGCAAGAACTAACTTCCGAGTTGATTAAAATCGCCAAGGAAAAGTTGGCGTCCGGCGCCGTCCAGCAAGTAATCGGTTGGAGACGCGGCCTTTTTGACGAGGACGTGACTCCTTCTACCTTTAAGGACGCGGCCGATTTGGAAAAGAATTTTGTCTTTAACAAATATTGCAAGGCCAATCTTTCAAAGTATTTGGTAAAGATTACCCGCGCCATCGAGACGGCCAAGACTACGACACGCACAAACAACGCGATGGCCAAGCAGCGCGACCCCAACGCGGCGGAAGCTCCGATTCCTAACGAAAAGGTTTTGGCCTTCCTAAAGCCCGGCGACACGCACTCGTTCTGCCAGCTTTTAAAGGAAAACAGAATCACGCGCGACGACGTTTACGTTGTGGCCGTTCCTTGCTCTTGCGAGATGGACGAAAGCGTTAAGGAAGGCGAGGGCTGCGACCACTGCCGCAACAAGAAGCACGTCGTTTACGACGAAGTTGTCGGAAAGGCAAGGGAAGAGGCGATCGGAGATCCGTCGCGCTTTGAGGGCGTTGAAAAAATCGCCGCGATGAGCGCCGACGAGCGCCACGAGTTCTGGAAAAACGAATTCAGTCGCTGCATTCGCTGCAACGCTTGCCGCGACGTTTGCCCGGCCTGCACTTGCGAAAAGTGCGTGTTTGACAACAACAACTTGTACACAAGCCAAAAGGTCGCGCAAGTTCCGTTTGAAGAAAGCCTTTACCACATCATCCGCGCCTGGCACGTCGCCGGCCGCTGCACTGATTGCGGCGAATGTTCCCGCGTTTGTCCGGAACACATTCCGCTGCATCTTCTTAACCGCAAGTTCGTCAAGGACATCGACGAAATTTACGGCCCCTATATCGCCGGAAGCGACATGGAGACCAAGCCGCCGATGCTCACTTGGACAGCCGGCGACGCGGAGCCGAGCGTTGTTTACGAGCGCTCGCCTGAAGAAGAAGGAGGCGAATAATGCTTAGCGTATCAAAAGACAAAATCAATTCGCTCTTTGAGGCGATCGCAAAAGACAAGACGCTTTACCTTCCCGTTGACAACGCCAGCGGAAAAGCGAACTTTGAAAAATGGCAAAAGGGAACTAAGCTTTCCGAAGCGCTAAAGACTGTCCGCAGCGCCAAGGACTTTTTCTTCCCCAAGACCGAAAAAATGGTAGGCTACAAAGTCGAAGCGGGAAACATCACCGTTGAAGATCCCAGAAAAGAGTTGGACGACTTTGTAGTCTTTGGAGTCCGCGCTTGCGACGCCAAGGCCTTTGACATCTTTGACAAGGTTTACTTGGAAATGACTCCGACCGACAGCTATTACAAGAACCGCCGCGACCACGCGATTGTAATCACTCTCGCTTGCTCGGATCCCGACAAGAACTGCTTTTGCTCAAGCTACGGCTTGGACGCGGCTAACCCCGCGGGCGACGTAAGCGCTTGGCTTGCAGGCGGCGACTACTACTTTAACGCCAACACTGACAAGGGAAAGAAATTCCTTGACAGCGTAAAGGGCGCCCTTAAGGAAAAGGACGCCGCCGCCGTTGACGCGGAAAAGAAGGCGATTAAGGCAAAGATCGAAAAGCTTCCGTTCGCGCATCTTGACTTGGAAAAGTTCAAGAACGTTCCGATGATGACGCTTTTCAACTCGGACGTTTGGGCAAAGCTCAGCGAGTCATGCCTTGGCTGCGGAACTTGCACCTACGTTTGCCCGTCTTGCATGTGCTTTGACGTCCGCGACTACGACACTGGCCACGGAATCGAGCAGAGCCGCACTTGGGACTCTTGCATGTATTCCGACTTTACGCAAATGGCCGCGGCCAACCCGCGCCTTACGCAGAAGGAAAGGTTCCGCCAGCGCTTTATGCACAAGCTGGTTTACTACCCGATGGCCCACGAAAAGCTTTTTATGTGCGTAGGCTGCGGCCGTTGTTTGGACAGCTGCCCGATCCACATGAACATCGTAAAAGTAATCAAGGCTTTTAACGAAGCCGATTTGGGAGGAAAGTAATGTTAGAGCAAGAATCATTTATTCCGTATGTCGGAGTAATCAAAGAAATGTTCGACGAAACTCCCGACGTAAAATCGTTCCGCGTCGTCGGCTTGGACGGCAAAAAGCTCTTTGAGCACAAGCCCGGCCAGTGCGCGATGTTGATAGTTCCCGGAGTGGGCGAGTCGATGATTTCAATCACTTCTTCGCCGACGGTCCAGGAATACCAGCAGTTCTCAATCAAAAAGTGCGGCTGCGTCACAAGCTGGCTTCACGCCGCCAAGCCCGGAACGCAAATCTGCGTCCGCGGCCCGATTGGAAACGGCTTTCCCGTTGACACGACAT
>Ga0256407_10000584_pt1 | contig 85689 bp, 67 predicted proteins | sample RumenRJG_04DNA_FD_193489 | JGI IMG/M metagenome (GOLD analysis project Ga0256407, IMG submission 193489) | Bovine rumen microbial communities from Lethbridge, Alberta, Canada - RJG_04 | ecosystem: Host-associated > Mammals > Digestive system > Stomach > Rumen | place: Canada: Alberta... | reverse complement strand
ACAAGTACAATACAAGCTCAACCGGAGGCCAAGAAAAAAACTTGATTTCGATACACCAAAATCAAGTTTCTTTAAAAATATCAATAATTTTGACTAATTTCGCACTTGCTATTAGAATTCACAAACTGAAAGAAATATCGTTCATTAAAGACAATGATGGATTTATTATTTATGCTGGTTTTTCCAACAATACTGACTCTTTAGAGTGGCCTCAATTATCTATCAAAAGAACTGCACTCGCCCTATAGGTTGTAGCGAGTGCAGCTCTTTAAGCTATTAAAATGTTGACAGTAATCTACTTGACAACTTTGTAGGTGCGGTCACCGTCAATAACGATATTAATACCCTTGAACGGCGTGTTGCTCACCTGACCCATGGGGTTGACATAGCGCACTGGGGCGTTGCTGCCATTGGTGTTAATGTCTTCGATGGATGTGGTGTCAAAGTTGAGCTGGAATGGAGCTCTCGAGAGTTGTTCGTCGCCCTTGAGTGGGAAAACGTTAAAGATATACTCTGTGTAGGGCTGACCTTCAAATGCCGTGGCAAAGTTGATGGTTTTAGTCTCGCCAGGAGCAAACTTCATCACTTGTGTGGAGCCCGAATAGCGGTTGGCAGAGCCTTCAATGAAGCGATAGTAGATGGGACCCACATATTCTCCTGTGCCCACATTCTTGATGTCGATAGTAGCAGTGACATTGTCGGGAATCATGTAGTAGTTACCCACTGTCAGTTGCGACACTGCCTCTAGCTCATAGTTCTCGTTGGGGGCAACCACGATGGGGCGAGGCCCGTCGATGATGCGGTTGTACTGGTCACGGATGAACATCTGGTAATTACCTGATCCACGTGGTGCGAAGAGCTCGCACTTAACCAGCACGCTGCCATCTTTGGGCACGTTGACCTGAGCGTTAAAGAGGTCGTTAAACTCAGTGTCCTCTTCTTTCTTGATTGACACATAGATTGAGCCCATAAAATCGTTACCGCTGTTGCTCAAGGTGAAATTGGCTTTGAAGAAAGTGTTGTCGCCCACCTCGGCGGGGAAATCAAAGCTATCAACCTTGAGTTGTGGAGTGCCAACAGAAGCCTCGGTAAAGGTCATCACGCCATCGGCCACATGAGCGTTCCAGTAACCAGCGGTAGCAGAGCTGTGGTCGTAGGGGCGATACTCAGTGATGCCAGCATCGGGGCACTTATACATGAAGTGCAGGCGATAATCACCAGGTGCCAAACTGGTGCTTGGAACGATTTTGCGGGCATTATTTCCCTCAACAGCGCTTCTGTAACGAGTTCCCAGGCTCATATTGAGATCACGCTCGGAGTCGGTAAACACTTGCACAATATTGTTGTTGACATCGGTGAGCACATAAGCTGAAGTGATGGTGACAGTGTTGCCGTTGCCGTAACCAGCTCCCATCATGCCATATCGGTTGATGAGCACCGACTCTCCCAGGGCCACATGGTCCTCGTTTGGCCTAAAGGAGTCAAGAGTAACCTCAAGATAGTTGTCGGGGGCAGGCTCGCCCTGGTCGGGATAGGTGTTGATAATTATCGACTGTGATGCATTGTAGCCGCCCTCATAAGAGCCAGCACCCTGGTCGCGCGGGTTGAGCGCTGTAATCAAGAAGTAGCCATTGCTGCGCGCGCTCCATCCCCAGTTGAAGTGGAAATAGCCATCCTCATTATATCCGTCGAGGATGAAGGCGTGGCCACCAAGCGATGTGAAACCACCGTAAATGATGGGACGCTTGTTGTTGAGCTCGTTGAAGATGAGCTGCTCCCACTCGTTAATAGTCTTTGTGCCACGCATTATAAATTTCATGCCCTTGTTGTACTTGAAATTGGTGCGCAAGGCGTTCATCATCCAGTGTGCGCTGGTGTTACTACTCTTGCCATATTGCATACCACCGGCCACGCCAGCGTCATACATCAGTGTGGCAACAGCATCTCCCTCGGCCTCGGTGTATTTGCCCGCCACATAATTGTCGAGCATGTTATCCCAGTCATAATAATGATCAAACTCGCGGTCGATGGTATAGTCGCCACTCTGATAGTTGACTCTGCCCTCGCCACGGTCGGGCCAGCGGTAGTAATACATCAGCTGGGCAGCCGCTGTGGCCACGCAACCAGTGGCACTATTGCCCATTGCCTGGCCGTCAACATAGTACTCGGGACACAGTCTGTTGTAGGGCTCTTTTTGGTCCCAGTTGCTTTTAAGTAATGGCTTCACCACTGGGTTGTGAGCTATCGATGGCTCGGCCTTGGTGGCAATGTTGTGAGAGCGCAAGAAAGCCATCTCTTGGGCGTACATGTCGAGCAGGCACTGCATGCCATCGGGTACATTAGCGGGGTCGAACGAGCCCTGGTCGCTATAACCCAGAATGGGCATAGCACGGTCGTCACCAGCCACTATCACATATCCGTTGTTAGTGCCGTTGTTAAACACATAATAGTCGATGTCTTGAGTCTTGCTCTTGGCCTCAAGCGCCATCTTGAGTTGCGGCTGGGCATGACTCACTCCAAGCATGTGCTTGGGAGAACTTTTTTTCAAATAACTTTGAGCAATGGCTAATGCAGTGCCTTGCTCTACTTGCTTGGCACTGATTGTGCATGCAAGCAACAATGAAAGAAGAAGTAATGAACAGTGTTTCATAAGATTGTATTAAAATATTTGTCACTCTACTTTTTTAGTGGCACAAAATTACAGAAAAAAAACAAATCTGTATAATTACTTAACACAAATCGTCAAATAGCGACTTGAACTGTGCTGGCTTAAGGCCCCATCGTGGATGCAAGAGAAGCTCTCGTGGCGCAGAGGACACTAACCGCTCTACAACAATGCCATCAGGCAAAAGCGATATCAACTGCCTGCACACTTCGGCATAATCCTGTGGAGACCAATGTAGGAGCTTTACCTCTACACTCTCCCACTGCTGCGCCAGCCTCGTGCCACGCAGCACTTGCAGTTGGTGGAACTTGATAGTGGCGACAGGCAATTTAGAGATTGCCTCGACGGTAGCCTTCATGTCATCCTCGCTCTCGCCAGGAAGTCCCAAGATCAGATGCACGCCAACGGGCAGCCCAGCCCCTGCAACCCTATTTATAGCATCCTGCGCACATTGCCAGGAGTGGCAGCGGTTTATCAGCTGCAAAGTGCGGTCATGAGCGGTCTCTACACCTATCTCAACTATCACTTTGTACTTCTCGTTGATATTTTGAAGCAGGTCGATAACCTCATCGCTCAAGCAGTCGGGGCGTGTGGAAATGACTAACCCCACCACGTAGTCAACAGCAAGAGCCTCATCATAAAGTTCTTGCAGCCTTCCTACCGAAGCATAAGTATTAGTAAAACTCTGGAAATAAGCGACATATTTCACATCATCATATTTCCTTGCATAGAATTTCTTTGCATTAAGTAATTGTTGAGTCACACTTGCCGGTGCGAGCCCAAAGGCAGGAGTGAAAGACGCATTATTACAATAGGAGCAACCACCCCACCCTAGCGTGCCGTCACGGTTAGGACAGGTGAAGCCAGCGTTGACGTTCAACTTCTGGACTTTGCATCCATAAAGTTGACGCAGGAAGTCACCGTATTGCCGTCTAGCCATTACAATCTTGCTGCTCGGTTAATGAGCACATTATCTAGCACCACGATTGCCGCCATTGCTTCGACCACAGGCACAGCACGCGGCACCACGCACTGGTCATGTCTGCCACGAGGCTCTATTGTCACCTTGCTGCCGTCACTACCCATGCCCTCCACGGCTTGCATCATGGTTGCCACAGGTTTGAATGTCACCTTAAAGCAAATGTCATTGCCATTGCTGATGCCGCCCTGAATGCCGCCAGAATAATTGGTGGAGGTGGTTATCTTGTCATCCTTCACCTCCCACTTGTCGAGCACTTCGCTCCCAAGATGGTTAGCAAAATCACAGCCTAACCCAATCTCAAAGCCCTTGGCTGCAGGGATGCTCATCATCGCCTCGGCAAGCTGTGCCGAGAGCTTACCAAACACCGGCTCCCCAATTCCTGGGGCCACACCTTTTATTTCACAAGCTACCACCCCGCCACAGGTGTCGCCTTCAGGAATCTGGGCAACACTGACCATTGCCTTACCAGCAATAGTGATACCCATTGTCGCTAGCACCTGCTTGGCGAGTGCTCCAGCCACCACACGCGCTACCGTCTCGCGTGCCGAGGCGCGCCCTCCTCCACGATGGTCACGGATGCCATACTTTGACTGGTAGGTATAGTCGGCATGAGAAGGACGATACACATCATTAAGATGTTCATAGTCGGCAGAGCGCTGGTCACGATTGCGCACAACAAAGCCAATGGGCGTCCCCAGTGTCACACCATCCATAATGCCCGAGAGAATTTCCACCTCGTCAAGCTCGTGGCGAGTGGAAGTAACGCCACCTTGCCCTGGGCGGCGCCGAGCCACCTCATGTTTCAACTGCTCCAGGTCAATTCTCACCCCTGCTGGCATTCCATCGACAATACCGCCAACGGCTGGTCCATGCGACTCCCCAAACGAGGTGAGACTGAACACGTTGCCTATCCTATTCTTGTGTGCCATGATTATTCCTCCGCTTCTTTTATCAAGTCACACACTGTTGCACCCACAAAATCGACAAGTGCCTGTGGAGCAATCTTCAGTTGCAAGCCACGCATACCCGCGCTCACAAAGATGTGCTCAAATTGCATACACGTCTCGTGAATGAAAGTGGGGAAAGGCTTTTTCATGCCTATGGGCGAGCAACCGCCACGAATGTAGCCAGTGGTCGGCAGCAAGTCTTTCATAGCAATCAGGTCAACCTTCTTGTTGCCACTTAACTTAGCAGCCTTCTTAAGATCCACTTCATGGTCGCCAGGAATAACGCACACAAAATGCTTAGTCTTCTCGCCAAAGAGCACCAAAGTCTTGAACACCTGATTAATATCCTCACCTATCGTTGCGGCAAGATGACCTGCCGAGAGGTCACTCTCATCCACCTCGTAGGCAATGAGGTCGTAGGGCACCTTAGCTCTGTCGAGCAATCTTGCAGCATTGGTTTTCTGTAATTTTTTCATTAGCGTCACTTGATTTGTTGTAGCAAAGGTAGCAAATAGTTTTCAGTTCTTTGTTATTAGTAGTTGTTTTTTTATAAATCAATGTAGCATTTTGTTTTTTTAGCATTTTAGATAGAGGCACAAATATAAAGATGTGTAATTTTGCAACGTGAAAAAGACACAGCCTTTCATATTGTTTTTACTCATAATCGTTGCTGTGCTGGCGATGACAAGTGAGACAACTGCACAGAAAACTCCTGACAAGTTTTTAGCAGAAGTTGAGTCCATGCCGCGCCCTAAAGCCATAACCGAATTGACAAAGTGGCTTGATGCAACGGCTCAAGAGGGCAGCAAAGAATACAAAAGACTGATAGCAAGCCTTGAGGAAATGCTCTCAGAGCCTACCTGGGACTATCACAACGAGGAGCTTTTTGCTCTAGTTATGGAACACGCCGCCTCAGCATCGTGCCTGAGCGACAACGAGCGCTTGCGGCCCAAGATGATGCTCGATGTCACCCGCAAGAATGTTCCAGGCATTGTTGCCCACGATATTGACTATGAGACTCTTGACGGCAATCACCACAAGTTGAGCGATATTAACACGCCCTACACCTTGATATATTTCAACGACCCCGAGTGCCTGTCGTGCGCCAAGGTGAAAGAGCGGCTCGACACCTGCACCACCCTCAAGAACATGGTGAGCGACAGCACGTTGACAGTGATAGGCATATATCCTTACGACAACGTGCAAGAGTGGCATTTAGAACCATTCCCCACCTTTATCATCAACGGCTGGGACTACAAGCAAGAGATTGAAGGGCAGCAGACCTACGACCTGATGACAATGCCGCTGTTCTACCTCCTCGACCGCGACAAGCGCGTGATACTCAAAAACGAGGCAAGCCTCAACCGCGTGATAAAGGCCATGAACAAACTAAAAGGTATGGAAGACAGCACCATCGACGACAAGCTCGACACCGTGTGGCGCAGGTAATCACATCAAGGTCACTGGAGTTTCAAAATCAAGAATTGTGAACACTTGGCTGGCACCCTAAAGAGCTGTGATGCCCGGTAGCCCAGCACCCACACAATTTCGCCATCGGCCTCAAGCAGCCAAGCCGCGTTTTTTTCTTTCTCACTGAGTTTGAGGTCGGTGAACAGGTCACTGACGAGCTTGCTGCCGTGCATTCCAAAAGGTCTGAACCTATCTCCTTCACGCCAATGGCGCAGCAGCACCTGGGAGCATTGCAAAATCTCATTGCTCAAGGCCACAATGCATTTGCCGTCAACCATCGCTGGCGAGAACGCCTCATCTTCCACATGAATGATTTCCAATGCTACTGGCTCCACCACTTTATCGCTCTCCAAATTCACAATATAGACATTCTCATCACGCGGTTGCAATGGAAAGACATCAATTGTGACTCGGTTAATGGCAGCCATGTGGCTTGACGTAGTGAAATGCCTGCCCACAGCACTTGTGAGCATATTGCGGCATTGCTCACTGTTGAACCCTAACGGTTTGAGGATTTCATAAAGCAGCATTTCCCTATTCTCAAAGCTATTGAGAATTTCAAGGTCAATAACGATGGAGTCACCCTCACGGTCGCTCACAATGTTGCGCATCACCCCCACGCTCTCACAGTAAAGCTCATTGCACTGCCGCACGTTCTCTATCGTGGTCAACAACGCATCTTTTGCTCCAGGAAATTCTTTGTACAAGGCTGGCAACACAATATTGCGCAAGCGGTTGCGGCGAGCATCATTCTCAAGGTTGGTGCTATCGGTCACATAGTCCTGCTTTATCTCGCCTAGCCACGCCAAGATTTCGGCTCGCGACACGCACAGTAGCGGACGCACCACCACTCCGTTTCTCGGCTTCATGCCTGTGAGCCCTGCAATGCCTGTGCCTCGCAGGGCATTGAGGAAGAGTGTCTCAATGTTGTCGTCGTTGTGATGAGCCACTGCTATGCAGCCACAGCCACGCTCCTTGCGCAGCTCTTCAAACCACTCATAGCGCAACTGGCGGCATGCCATCTCCATCGACACGCCATGCTCACTCATGCAGGCAGGCACATCAAAGTGCTTCACGTCGAGCGCAACATTCAGCTTATTGCACAGGGCGGCGACAAACTGCTCGTCGCGGTTGCTCTCCTCGCCACGCAGGTGAAAATTGCAATGGGCAGCACGGCATTCATAGCCCAGAGCGAGCAGCACACGCAGCAATGCCACCGAGTCGGCACCGCCGCTGAGCGCCACCAGCACCGGCTGGTCGTCATTAATCAAACGACTCCCTATAAACGATTTTACTTTCTCAACAAGCATCTTACTAAAAAAAGGATGTGACAATCGCTCTGACACATCCTTTAATCTATTTAGGTTTATCGATAAATTCTACGGGATGAGGTTGTGGCTGCGGAACACCTTTTGTATCTTCTCAAGCGCGATGGTCACCTGTTCGCGGGTGTGGGTAGCCATGAGGCTGAAACGGATGAGCGTGTCGGTGGGTGCAACAGCCGGCGACACCACTGGATTGACGAAGATGCCCTCGTCGAGAAGCTCACGAGTGATAAGGAATGTGAGGTTGTTGTCGCGAATGAAGAGCGGGATGATTGGGGTCTCGGTGTGACCAATCTCGCAACCCATAGCGCGGAAGCCCTCAAGCGCATAGTGGGTGTTCTCCCACAGGCGTTCCTGGCGCTCGGGCTCGGCAAGCATGATGTCGAGAGCAGCACTCACGGCAGCTGTGGCAGCAGGAGTGATGCTAGCGGTGAAAATATAGCTGCGACTGTGGTGGCGCAAGTAGTTGGTAATCACCTCATCGGTAGCGATGAAGCCTCCCAGCGAAGCAAACGACTTGCTGAAGGTGCCCATGATGAGGTCAACCTCATCGGTCAAGCCAAAGTGGTCGCACACACCGCGCCCGCCGTTGCCAAACACGCCAATGCCATGAGCCTCATCAACCATGATGCAAGCATCATATTTATGAGCCAACTCCACGATATCGGGAAGCTTGCACACGTCGCCTTCCATCGAGAACACGCCGTCGGTGACGATGAGTTTCACCTTGTCGGGCTTGCATTTCTGTAATTGCGCCTCGAGCGACGCCATGTCGTTGTGCTTATATTTGAGTGACTGCGAGAACGACAGCCTACGGCCCTCAATAATCGAGGCATGGTCCTGCTCGTCCCACAGGATGTAGTCTTCACGACCCGTCAGGCATGACACAACACCGAGGTTCACCTCAAAGCCGGTGCTGTAGATCATTGCGTCCTCCTTGCCAGCGTAGGCGGCAAGTTTCTTCTCCAAGTCCTTGTGAATGTCGAGAGTGCCATTCAGGAATGGCGAGCCGGCAAGACCAGTGCCATATTTCATGGTAGCCTGGATGGCTGCCTCACGCACACGAGGGTCATTCACGAGACCCGAGTAACAGTTAGAGCCAAACATGAGCACCTTCTTGCCACCAATGATGACCTCGGTGTCCTGCTCGCTAGAAATGGCACGGAAATAAGGATAAATGCCTGCTGCCTTTGCCTTTTGAGGCTCGGTGTAACTCGCCAACTTCTGTTGTAGTAGCTTCATAAAATCTTCTTAATTGCGGTAGTATTTTATTTATTACCTATTATTTCAGCTTGCAAATTTACAAAAAAAATTGTTATAACTATAAACTTCCCTAATCTTTTGATGTAAAAAAGTATTAACGAGGCTTCATCTTTGCACATAAACAATAAAACCACTATCTTTGTTGAATGGAAGACAAGAGAAACGAGCAACGCAAGGCTTGGATAAAGAAGCATCCTGCAATAGAGAAAAAACCGTCGATGCTTCGCCGCATGAGCGAGCACGACTACCAGGCTCCCTGCATCTACATGATCACCATTGTGGTGAAAGACCACAAATCACTCCTCGGGACATTGCAAAGCAGCGACAACAATCACCCACACCCCTGGGTGGAATTGACCAGCCTGGGCTGCTTGGTGCGCGATGAATGGTTCAACATACACATCCATCACCCCGAGATCAAGCTTTTTTCTCTACAAATCATGCCCGACCACTTGCATGGGATAATTCATGTGACGCAAAGGCTTCCAGTTCATTTAGGCAAAATCATCGGTTACTTCAAGAAAGACAGCAACAAGGCTCACGATGGCACTCTCTGGGAGGAGAGTTATCACGACAGGATTTTGCAACGCAGCGGGCAACTCGAGCAGATGTGCCGGTATGTAGAAGAAAATCCTCTGAGATTGTGGATAAAAAAATCGCAGCCCAACTATTTCACAGTCTATCATAACATCGCAATAGGCAACACACAGGTTGAAATCATGGGCAATCGTTTCTTGCTCAATCATCCTGTAAAAAAGCAAGTGCAATGTTCGCGAAAAATGAGCGAGGAGGAAATAGAGGCCTCAAGGCAACTGCTTAAAGAATGTGCCAACAAAGACATTGTGCTGGTATCCCCATGCATTAGCCATGGAGAAAAAGAAATCATGAAATGCGGCTTTCTAGAGGGCTTTCCTCAAATAATACTCCTTGAAAACGGATTCGCAAAACACCAGAAGCCTCAAGGACGGCAGTTCAAAGCCTGCTCCGAGGGGAAGCTGCTACTAATAGCCCCCTGGCCACACCACAACGACCGCAAGACAATTTCACAGGAGCAATGCCTTCAGCTCAATGAACTGGCAAGGATAATAGTGGAAGAACTCTAAGACCTACAAGCCACCGGCTTGCAATACACAACCACACCAGCAACCACACCAGCAGCAGCGCCAGCCACAGCAGTGCCAGCCACAGCAGCCAGCCAGCAGCAGCCGCCACTGTAGTCCAGTATTGCAAACCGCCGGTTTGCACATTAACGATAAAATCACTACCTTTGTGGCAAGATATTTTTTTAGACAGGAAATGGATTTCAAGTTACACTCACAATATGAGCCCACAGGCGACCAGCCACAAGCCATCAAGGAGCTTGTGGATGGGGTGAACAGCGGCTTGCCGTGCCAGACGCTCCTCGGCGTGACAGGCTCCGGAAAAACCTTCACCATGGCCAACGTGATAGCTCGCACCAACCGCCCCACCCTCGTGCTGTCGCACAACAAGACGCTGGCGGCGCAGCTTTATGCCGAGTTCAAGTCGTTCTTCCCCGAGAACTCGGTGCAGTATTTCGTATCTTATTATGACTACTATCAGCCCGAGGCCTACCTGCCCTCGAGCGACAAATACATCGAGAAAGACCTCGCCATCAACAAAGAGATTGACCGCTTGCGACTGGCTACCGTCACCGCACTGCTTTCGGGACGACGCGACGTGATTGTGGTGTCGAGCGTGTCGTGCCTCTATGGCATGGGCAACCCCGAGAACATTGAGGCCAACATCGTGCGCCTCAAGGTGGGGATGAGCATTGGCCGTGACGCTTTCTTGCGACGACTAGTCGATGCGCTCTACTCTCGCAACGAATATGAACTGGCGATGGGCACCTTTAGGGTGAAAGGCGACACCGTGGATGTGATGATTGCCGACACCGATGCCGTGCTGCGTGTCATCTTCTGGGGCGACGAGATTGAGAGCATGGAGCTGCTCGACCCACTCACCATGCTCCCCCGAGAGAACGTGGAGGGCTTCAACATTTACCCTGCCAACATCTTCGTCACCAGCAAGGAGAGCATGGCTAATGCCCTGGGAAAAATCGATGTGGATCTGGGAACTCAAGTCGATATGTTCTATCGTGAAGACCGCCCGGTTGAAGCCAAGCGACTCTATGAACGAGTGACCTACGACCTGGAGATGATTCGCGAGGTGGGATACTGCTCGGGCATTGAGAACTACTCGCGTTACTTCGACGGACGCGAGCCTGGCGCCCGCCCCTACTGCCTACTCGACTATATGCCAAAAGACTTCCTCACTATCATCGACGAGAGCCACGCCACAGTGCCGCAGGTGCGCGCCATGTATGGCGGCGACCGTTCTCGCAAGGACACGCTGGTCAACTATGGCTTCCGCCTAGATGCGGCACGCGACAACCGCCCACTCACCTTCACCGAATTTGAGGCGTTGACGCACCAAACCATCTATGTGAGCGCCACGCCTGCCGACTATGAGCTGGAGCGCTGCGAGGGCGTGGTCACAGAGCAAATCATTCGCCCCACAGGGCTTCTCGACCCGAAGATTACCGTGCGACCCTCACTGGGACAGATTGATGACCTCATCCACGAGATTGAGCTACGCGTGGAGAACAAAGAGCGAGTGCTGGTGACCACTCTCACAAAGCGCATGGCTGAGGAGCTGAACAACTACTTGGCAAAAATCAACATCAAGTGTGCCTACATGCACAGCGACGTGGAGACGATGGACCGCATTCAAATCATCGACGACCTGCGCCTGGGAGTCATCGACGTGCTAGTGGGCGTGAACCTGCTGCGAGAGGGACTGGACCTGCCCGAGGTGTCGCTAGTTGCCATTCTCGACGCCGACAAGGAAGGCTTCCTGCGGTCACACCGTGCTCTCACCCAAACGGCAGGCCGCGCAGCACGCAACCTCAACGGCGAGGTGATAATGTATGCCGACAAAATCACCGACTCCATGCAGCGCACCATCGATGAGACCGAGCGCCGCCGCACCATGCAGCTAAAGTATAACGAAGAGCACGGCATCACCCCACAGGCCATCGTCAAAGCCCGCAATGCCATCATCGGAGTTGACAGCAACATGAGTGCCAGCGACGAGACTCGCCAGCACGCCAGGCGCTACGAGAGCAACGTGGTTGACACGTCTTCGCTCAAAAGCCAGGTGGAGGCCGAGTTTGACCGCACTGCTGGCGTCGCTGCCGACCCCGTCATTACCTACATGAAACCGCAAGACCTGGAAAAAACCATCGATTATCTCAAGGCGCAGATGGTGGCCGCCGCCAAGAACATGGAATTCCTCGCCGCAGCGCAATATCGTGACGAAATCCTGAAACTGCAAGAAAAACTAAATTCTCAAAAACAATTATAATTGTCCAGTATGTTGCGTTGTCAACGCAACATACAAGTTGTCAACGCAACATACAAGTTGTCAACGCAACATAAACAAATAACTACCAGCAATGAAAATCGAGGGACAGTGGTTGCCAACCACCAAGAAGGAAATAGAGCACCTGGGATGGGATCACATCGACGTGATACTCTTCACGGGCGACGCCTATATTGACCACCCCTCAATGGGCACGGCGGTGATTGGGCGCACCCTGGAGGCGCATGGCTACAACGTGGCTGTGGTGCCGCAGCCCAACTGGCGCGACGACCTGCGCGACTTCAAGAAACTGGGCAAGCCCAGGCTGTTCTTTGGCATCTCGGCGGGAGCGATGGACTCGATGGTGAACCACTACACCGCCAACCGCCGTCGCCGCAGCGACGACGCCTACACCCCCGACGGCCGCGCCGGAGCACGCCCCGACTACCCCACCATTGTCTATAGCGAGATACTAAAAGAACTCTTTCCCGACGTGCCTGTGGTGGCTGGAGGCATCGAGGCTTCGCTCAGACGACTGTCGCACTACGATTACTGGCAGGACCGCCTCATGCCATCAATCATGCAAAGCGCGCCAGTAGATATCATCACTTACGGCATGGGCGAGGTGGCAATCCTCGCTATTGCCCAAGCTCTAGATGGCGGTGCTAAGATTGAGGACCTGACCTGCATACCGCAAACGGTAGTACGCCGACCCTCAAGCGAAATTCCTGCCCAGAACGACGCCGAGAACATCGTGCTGCACTCCTTCTCGCAATGCCTAGAGAGCAAGCGTTGCCAGGCCGAGAACTTCCGCAACATAGAGATAGAGAGCAACCGTTGGCACGGACACACCCTGTGGCAAGCCACCGGCGACGTGTCCATCAAGGTCAACCCTATGAACCCGCCCATGACCACCGAGCAGGTGGATGCCTCGTTTGACTTGCCTTACACGCGCCTTCCTCACCCACGCTACCGCGGCAAGCGCATCCCGGCCTACGAGATGATACGCCACTCGGTGTGCCTGCACCGTGGCTGCTTTGGAGGCTGCGCATTTTGCACCATCAGTGCCCATCAGGGCAAGTTCATTGCCTCGCGTAGCAAGGAGTCGATTATGCGCGAGGTCAAGCAAGTGACGATGATGGACGACTTCAAGGGCTACATCAGCGACCTGGGCGGGCCCAGCGCCAACATGTATGCCATGCATGGCCACGACCTGGAGCGGTGCCAGCGCTGCACACGCCCCTCGTGCCTGCACCCCAAGCCCTGCCCCAACCTCAATAACGACCACCGCCCGCTGCTCGACATCTACCACAGCGTGGATGCCCTCCCGGCAGTGAAAAAGTCGTTCATTGGCAGCGGAGTGCGCTACGACCTGTCGATGCACCGCTGTGGCGACCCCGAGATTGACAAGGCTAATGCACAGTACAACGAGGAGCTGATACGCTTCCATGTGTCGGGCCGCCTCAAGGTGGCACCCGAGCACACCAGCGACGCGGTGCTCCACGTCATGCGCAAGCCATCGTTTGAGCTGTTCAGGCAGTTCAAGCGCATCTTCGACCGCGTGAACGAGCGCTATCACCTCAACCAGCAACTCATACCTTATTTTATATCGTCGCACCCAGCCTGTCACGAGATGGACATGGCAGAGCTTGCAGCATTGACCAAGGAGCTTAACTTCCACCTCGAGCAAGTGCAAGACTTCACCCCCACCCCCATGACCGTGGCCACCGAGGCGTTCTACACCGGTCTGCATCCTTACACCCTAGAGCCCATCTACACCGCCCACAGCAAGGAAGAGAAACTCGCCCAGCGCAAGTATTTCTTCTGGTACGACAAAAAGTACAAAGCCGACATCATCAAGTCGCTCAAAAAAATGCACCGCAACGACCTGATCAATAAGCTCTATCCACAGAGGTGAGATTCCACATCCTTAAAAAAGGTTAACCATAGACGCAAAATGCTTTGTTTTGCGTCTTTATTGTGTAATGGATGAGCGAGAGTTTGAACAATTGGCGGCTGGGCTGCGTAAGAAGGCCATTACCACATGTCTATCGTGTGGTGCCGATTCAATGCAAGCCGAAGATGTGGCGCAAGACGTGCTTCTGCGATTGTGGCAGATGCGTGACAATCTCGACCGCTACCGCTCAATAGAAGCTCTTGTGGTAGTCATGGCTCGCAACAGCGTGGTCTCTTTGCATCGCAAGGGCCACAGCGTGCCCATCATGTCGGTGAGCAACAAAGAGTTGCCATCGCAGATTATCAGTCCCGACGAGTCGCTCATCTCATCGCAAGAAGTGGCATGGCTAAATGACACCATCAGGCGGTTGCCCAGCACTCAATATGCAGTGCTTCACATGCGCCAAGTGGAACGCCGGAGTTTCGACGAAATTGCCAGGCGTCTTGGCATTGAGAGCAGCACGGCACGCAGCCTGCTGTCCAGAGCACGTATTAAATTACTCGATGAGATTAAGAAACGTAACAATCTATGAAGAATCATGACCCGCACATAGAATCATTGCTTGAGCAGTTTATGCAAGGCGATACCACTCTTGAGCAAGAGCAAGAGTTGAGCAAATATTTCTCCTGCTCAACGCCGATTCCCGAAGACTGGGAGGCTTATAGAGTGATGTTTGCCTACTTCGACGCAGCAATGCCTATCACCGAGCAAAAGCCCAAGCGCAATACAGGTCGCGCCCTCTGGACATTGCTCGCCGCAGCAGCTGTTGCAGCAATAGCTATAATGGTCGCGCCTTTGTTCCAGCGCACTTCATTAGTCGATAAAACCACCACTCCACAACCTATTACAGCAGTAAATAAAAATGTGACGATTCCTGACACAGCCGCCCGCCCTATGCCACCCGAGACGTCTCACCTCTTAGTAAAACAAGAGCAGAAATCCACTAAAAAAAAGCCACATGCCACAAGCCATCACGCCGCTCTCTCCACTCTCTCCACTCTCGACAGCATAGAGCGTGAGCGCGAGCAAGGCGAGGTGGAACAGGCACAACAAGAACTTATGGCCGACAAATTCATCATTGAGCAAGAGCGGCAAGAGGCTCTTAACGAGCAATATATTACCCGCGCCCAAGCTCATCAAGCACAACAGGCAGCCATAAACGAAAATCCGCAATTTATTCAAGTAGTATTTAAATAAAACTCCTATCAATATGAAAAATCTATTTATCACAATCGTGATGGCAGCAGCAATGGCAATTCTCACCATTTTTGGCTGCTCTGCACAAGACCAAGTAGCCAGGGCTTACGACAAATTCTCTAATGAACTCAGCAATGGCTACACAATCATGAGCAAGCACATTGACTACCGTGACAAAAAATCGGGAGAAGTCACTGGTGTGTGCGCAGTAAACGAATTCTACCTTCCAGGCAAAAAGGGCAACCTCATCAAAGACTTGACTCACGCAATGACACAAGACGGCGAGAATGCCTATCACAGCGCTTCGGGCAAAGCGGGAAGCAAGGGAGTGACCTACGCCATCGCCTACGGCACTGGCAAGAACGACTTTGAGCTGATAGGCGCCAACAGTGACATGAACTTTATGGTGGTATGCTTCAAGGACAAGCGGCAGAGCGATTTCCGCTTCAGCTATGCCATAGAATGGAGGCAGGACAATGACGGCAGCTACACGGGTAAGATTTACAAAATCTATGGCAAAAAGCCCGATGAGGTTATGAACACAAGCAGTCACCGACCCACAATACTTTACAGCAGCAACGGTAACAGCAATTTCACATTAAATGTTGACAGCCTCATTGACCTGAGCAGCCTGGAAAAGCTAAAAAGTGTGACACCTCAACTTGAGATGCTGGGAGAACAACTGGGAAATGGCATGGCCTTGAAAGTTCTCTCCCAGACAAATGAAACAGTAAATGATGACAATACGAACTGGCTCACCACTTTTGCCATGTACTGCAACAAATTCAAGGAGAAAGTGAAAGCTTCGCCAGGCAAAGGCTCAGTATATGCGACCGAGCTCTTGCAGATGTGCAAACAAGCCGACGGAGTAATCACCGCAAGCGAGAAAAAACTGTGCGTCAAGTACCTGAAAGAGTGCCAAAAATGCTCTAACGACACCTTCGTCAATGGTCTGCTTGAAGAAGCCATCAACTGGCTCAATGGCAAGAACAAAGCCGAGAGTCGTAACGTCACACCCTCTCGTTACAGCTTTTTCCTCTTTACCTGAAAAACAATCAAAGAAAATCTCAAAAGAGCGTCAATTGTTTTTGATGCTCTTGTTTTTTATTTGTAATTTAGCAAGCTGAAAAAACAGCTTACTATGACACTTGATGAACTGAAATTTAATGGCGACGCGCGGGCCATCAGGGCCTTTCAAACCCAGCGCGGAGTGGTAGATGCTAATGACCCTTACTCGCAGTGGAACCTTTGTCACTACACGGGCGACGATGCCGAACGAGTGCTTGACGCCCGCTTTGAGTTGTGCCGGCAATTAGGCATCGATTACAGAAACCTGATAATGCCTCGACAAACTCACTCCTGCCGTGTGACGGCCTTCGACGAGAAATTAGTCTCGGCATCATCACAAGTGAGGAAACAGATGCTCGATGGCGTCGATGCTCTGGTCACAACAGTGCCTGGCGTGTGCATTGGCGTCAACACTGCCGACTGCGTGCCCATCGCGCTTGCCGACCCCATCAATGGCGTCATCGCCATTGCCCATGCCGGATGGCGGGGAACGGTGGGACGCATTGCCGAGGACACCGTAATGGTAATGAAAGCCGTGGGGGCTAACGCCAGCAACATCCTCGCCACTATGGGCGTGAGCATTTGTCACGACTGCTTTGAGGTGGGCGACGAAGTGGTGGCCCAGTTTGAGAAGGCGGGCTTCGACCTGCCGCTCATCATGCACCGCAACACCACCACCGGCAAGGCGCACATCAACCTGCAAGAGGCCAACCGCCAGGTGCTCATCGCCGCTGGCGTGCCCGAGCCGAACATCACCCTGCCCAGACACTGCAGCCGCTGCGAGAGCGACCGCTACTTCAGCGCCCGCCGCCTCGGTGTCAAGAGCGGCCGCACCTTCACTGGAATAATAATAAACAATTAAACCTGCTTTGATTTTGTGGTTTGGAATGTTTTGTATAATTTTGGGCATTCATTAATCACATAAGCTTTACCACTATGACTACAGCAATCTATACACTCACATCGCAGTTGCATGATGCGACTGCTGTGGATGCCGCCACTCAGGAGTTTCTGGGCGCACTGGGCATCGATTATGAACTTAAGACCAGCGACTTCAAGGACTATGGCGCTCACGACCTGGAACTAATATATGTGCGCACAGGCGGCACCGAGGGCATCTTCAAGAACGAACTGCCACGCATGTTGCGCCAGTCGAAGCAGCCGTTCTACCTGCTCACCACAGGCAAGAGCAACTCGCTTGCCGCCTCGATGGAAATTCTCTCCTACCTGCGCCAGCAGGGCCTCAAGGGCGAGATACTGCACGGCAGCAACGAGTATATCAAGAGCCGCATCTGCACCCTGCAGCAGGTGGGCAAAGCCATGCGTGAGCTCAACGGCTGCCGTCTGGGAGTGATAGGCGAACCTAGCGACTGGCTTATAGCGAGCGCCGCAAAATACCGCACCATTGAGGATCGCCTGGGCATCAAGATTGAGCACATCGACATGGACGAGCTGCTCATGCTCATCGACCGCATCCCTGCCGACATAGAGAGCGACCTCACCGCGAAAGCTCCCAGCGATGCCATCCGCCAGTCGCTCACTGGTGCCGAGCGCATCTACGAGGCTCTGAAGCTCATCGTTGAAGGCTATGACCTGCAAGGGTTCACCATTCGCTGCTTCGACCTCTTGACGGCAGTGCAGAACACTGGCTGCGTGGCACTTGCCAAGTTCAACGCGCAAGGCATCGTGGCAGGTTGCGAGGGCGACATCCCCGCAATGCTCTCGATGAAGATAGCGCAAGCCGTCACCGGCAAGAGCGCATTCCAGGCCAACCCCGCGCGCATCAACCCCGAGACTGGCGAACTGCTATTTGCCCACTGCACCATTCCTCTCGACATGGTTGATGACTACCAGCTCGACACACACTTCGAGTCGGGCATAGGTGTGGGAATAAGAGGCTTCATGAAGCCTGGCCCGGTGACCATCTTCAAGGCAAGCGGTGGCCTGGGACGCCACTACGCCGAGGAAGGCGAGCTTGTGGAGTGCCAGGGCAATCCCGACTTGTGCCGCACCCAGCAGCTCATCAAGCTCCGCGACAAGGAAGCAGCACGCTATTTCCTCACTAACCCCATAGGCAACCACCACATCATCATGCAAGGCCACCACAAAGCCGTGCTCGACGAGATACTTTAATCAATGTAAACAAGTCACGTATGTTGCGTTGTCAACGCAACACACACTAAAAAACAATAAACCAAAATGCGACACACTCCAGTATTGCTGCTCACGGGCTACCTGGGCAGCGGAAAGACAACACTTGTAAACCACATTCTCACTAACGAGAAGAACATTAAATTTGCCGTAATAGTCAACGACATTGGCGAGGTGAACATCGACGCCAGTCTCATCCAGAAGGGAGGCATCGTGGGGCAGAAAGACGAGAGCCTTGTGGCACTGCAAAACGGCTGCATCTGCTGCACCCTCAAGATGGACCTCATTGAGCAGCTCAACGACATCATGAAGCTGGGACGCTTCGACTACATCGTCATCGAGGCCAGCGGCATCTGCGAGCCCGAGCCCATAGCACAGACCATCTGCTCTCTCCCCAACATGGAAGACAAATACATAGAGCATGGCATCCCCTACCTCGACTGCATCGTCACCGTGGTCGATGCCCTGAGGATGCAGAGCGAGTTCAGTTGCGGCGAAGACCTCAAGCGCCGCGACATAGGAGAAGAGGACATCGAGAACCTGCTCATCCAGCAGATTGAGTTCTGCAACATAGTGCTGCTCAACAAAGCCTCGGAGGTGAGCGACGACGAGCGCGACCGCATCCGCCACATCATCCATGCCCTGCAACCGGCGGCACAAATCATTGAGTGCGACTACACCAATGTCAACCTCGACGACATCATCGAGACCGGGCTCTTCGACTACGAGCGAGTGGCAAGCTCGGCCGGCTGGATTCGTGAGATAGAGCGCCCTGCCACCGACGAAGAGGAAGCCGAGGCCCATCATCACCATCACCACCACGATGATGAGGAAGAAGAGCACGAGCACCACCACCATGATGATGACGAGCATGAGCACCATGAGCACGAGCACCACCACCATCATCACCATCACGATGAGGGCGAAGCCGAGGAATATGGCATCCAGACCTTCGTCTATTATCGCCGACCGGCAATCGACATACACAAGTTTGACCGCTTCGTAGCCACCAAGTGGCCCAAAAACATCATCCGCGCCAAGGGTCTCATCTACTTCAGCCACAACCCCGACATGTCGTTCCTCTTTGAGTCGGCAGGTGTGCAGAAGAAGCTCACCGAGAGTGGATATTGGTTTGCCACTGCACCCGAGGAGGAATTTAAACGCATGGTAGAGTATAACCCCGACATCTTGCGCGACTGGGACGAGACCTACGGCGACCGCATGGTGAAGCTCGTCTTCATTGGGCAAAACCTCGACCGCGAGCAAATCACACGCGACCTTGACGAGTGCCTGGTGAATTCATAATGTGTAATGATAACATCATCCTATCGTCCTCGCAATCCATGGCGTGATAGAAGTGCTTAAAACCATGCAATGGAGCCTGGGCGACATCATCCAAGCATTCAAGGCGACCTGCACCAGCTTCTGGCAAGAGCAACATGGCTATGACCATTCTAGCAATCGACCGATTCGGTCGATTGCTACACTGCTCAGGCTCCAGCTTGGCTTAGAGAGAAAGCCGCCATGCACACCAACGAGGGCTCGCTCATTCGCGTCCTGTCCAAACGTCAGCGACAGAATATTAGGCAAGTAATTAACAAGCCACTCTCGTTGAGTTTTTTGCAAAAAACGTGATGTATAGGTGGGGTTACTTAGAGATATTTTTGTACTTTTGCACCATCAATTTTATAGCACGAAAATCTACAACCCGAAAAAAGGAGCCTTTCGAGTTGCTTTTTGAAGAGAAAAAGGCTCTATAAAACAATTTATTAAACCAAACTACACAAAAATGAAGAAATTTTTACTTATTGCAGCAATGGCTGTGATGACACTTGGTGCCTGGGCACAAAGTGCAAGCGACTATGGCATCGTTATGGAACAACCTGCCGGCGAACTGAGAACCTATGACCGCGCCGGGTATGCCTACTACTACAGTGGCGAGTACATTCGCCGTGGCGCGCAGACTGGCACCATCGACATCGTCTTTGGCGAGAACAACAAGGTGTATTTCAAGCAGCCTCTCTCGAAGCTCGAGATCAACTCTTGGATTGAAGGCACCCTGAGCGAGGACGGCAAGACCATCACCGTTCCCATGGGCCAGAACGTGGCTTACGACGCCGAGGTCAATAATGTTATCACCCTGGCAGTGCTCGACTATGATGACGAGTACGAGGAGTTCACTGTGCGCAACAACGCTCAAAATGTGCAGTTCAGCGTTACTGAGGACAAAATCAGCTTGATAGGCACTTCTACTTATGTTGTCTTTGGCGCCATCTATGCCAACAGCCAGAACTGGGCAGGCTATGCCGACTATTCGAGCATATATACTCCCACCACTCAGGCCGAGGACGTGCTCGTTGAGCTTCCCGCTGGCGTGGAGACACAGGTTTACACCTTCGAGGCCAACGGCTATGACGGCACCGCTTTCAAGTACAACGTGAATGTGGGCGTTGATGGCAACGACATCTACATGCAGGGTCTCTTTAGCGACGTGCCTCAATCATGGATTAAGGGCACTCGCAATGGCAACAGCGTCACCTTTGCTCAAGACCAGTTCATTGGCAACGTAGCTGGCCGCCCCAACTACATGGCAGGCGCCTTCACTAACGCCGAGGGCAAGAAGGAGATATGCGACTTCGTGCTCAACTACGATGAGGCCAGCGACACCTACACCAACTCCACCGAATATCTCGTGCAGAACACCACTAAGGGCGTTATCTACTATGTGCAGGCCTTCAACAACATCGTCATCACTCGTGATGCCAACGATGGCGCTTACACCATTCCTTACAACCAGGGCTTTGAGACTCAGGCTGCCTTCAGCGAGTTTACCGTTATCAACGCCAACAACGACAGCCGCACTTGGACTTATGGTGGCACAATCGCCCAAAACGCAACCTATCAGTGGAGCACCACCAGCGCTGCCGACGACTGGCTGATTACTCCAGCTCTGATCATGGAGCCCGAGGTAGAGTATGAATTTGGCATCGACGCCAAGGCTTCGGGCTATCCCGAGCGCTTTGAGGTAATGATTGGCACAGAGCCCACCGTTGAGGCTATGACTACCACTATTATTCCTGCCACAGTGGTTGAGGGCTATGACGTAAGTCACCTCACTGGCCGCTTCACCGTTCCCGCCAGCAAGGCCGATGGCAAATACTACATCGGCATCCACGCCACGAGCGACGCCGACCAGTTCACACTCACCATCGACAACATCAGCGTCGTTGAGGCCGAGCCATCGGCAATCAATGCGATTAACGCCGAGAAGGTACAGGACAACAACTACTACGACCTCATGGGCCGCAAGATGGACGCCAGCGCACTGCCTGCCGGCATCTACATCCACAACGGCAAGAAGGTTATCATTGTTAAATAATAAGGGCTAAGTAGGGACAAGGCGTGCCTTGTCCAGACCGTTAACACTATTATCACAATAACGGGCGTGACCAGCACTTGATCACGCCCGTATTATATCGTAAACTAAAAACCAGCGAGCAACGCGAAGCGACAAAACCAGCGAAGCAACGCGAAGCGACAAAACCAGCGAAGCAACGCGAAGCGACAAAACCAGCGAAGCAACGCGAAGCGACAAAACCAGCGAAGCAACGCGAAGCGACAAAACCAGCAAAGCGACAAAACTACTTAATCACCCACCGTGCTATGCGGGCTGAGCCACGTTTACCTTTTACTATGCGCCTGAAAAGCCAGGGCATCACCTTGCGATATAGCCACTTGCGGTTAAGAGTGGCATAAGCCTTCTGTGCTGCCGGCTTGGCATATTCGGAATGACCTTCACGCTCGTAGTGTGCCGCGAGCACTAGCAAACGATAGGCAAGCAAGTCATAGTATCGCTGCTTGTCGATAAGGTTAGAGTTTTTCACATCAAGGTTCATGTATCGCAGCGAAACCTCCCACTTGCCATGATTCTCGCTAAAACTTGTCCCAGTGATAGAGTTTGGCCCGCCATAAATCACATCGACACGAGCTTTACCCTCGAGGTAGCCCACAATGGGGCGAGCCAGCAATATTCTGAGGCCATACTCAAAATCGTTCCAGTGTGAGATGCTGTTGTTCCACTCAATTTTCTTGATGAAGTCGTGACGGGCACAGAAGGCCTGTGTTGCCAGCACACTGTGCAAGATGTGGTTAGCAATAATGTCTTTCTTGTAGATAGGCATCGCGGTTTTCTCCCCTATCTCGTTCACCCTGTTGCGCCGTGCAATCACGATGTCAACACGCCTCGGTGCCGACTGAAAAGCGTCAAGATACTTCTGCACAAGGCGCCTGTCCATAAGGTCATCACTGTCGAAGAACATAAGGTATTCACCTGTGGCAAACTGCATGCCTCGGTTGCGTGCCGCACTTGCCGTGTGCTGTTTCTCTTGAGTGACAATGACCTCAAAATCGGGCATATCATTCTCCACTTTAAACTGGTTGAGCACCACCAGCGAGTCGTCGGTAGAGAAGTTATCAACCAAGATCACCTGCAACGGGCGATGCGTCTGCTCCACCACACTATTGAGTGTGCGCGACACCACATTAGCACGGTTATAAACTGGAATTATTATTGAAACTGTACTCATAATTGAGTCCAAAATTAGACATTTTCTTGGAGAAAAACAAAAAAATCAATAATTTTGCGTCATTAAAAACATAAAAGTTATCACTAATAGATGAAGATACTATTCGTTGGCGATGCAAGCAACATGCACAACTGTCTGGCCCAGGCTCTGCGAGACTTGGGACACACTGCTATTGTCGCCAGCAATGGCTCGCACTGGATGAACACTCATCGCGACATCAACCTCAAGCGCAGCCCAGGCAAGATTGGGGCAGTGAAATATGTGCTCGACGTGCTGCGCGCACTGCCCAAGATGCGAGGCTTTGACGTGGTGGAGACCTGCGATGACATCTTTCTCGACCTCAAGCCAGCAAAGGTGAGGCGTGTGTTTGATTGGCTCAAGCAACACAACCGGTGCATGGTGATGGGCGCCATTGGCACCGACTATGTATATTATAGCGCTTGCCACGACGGCAAGACCTATCGCTATAGCGACTACATGGTGGGCGACAAGCCGTCGCCCTACGCCCTCTCAAGCGAGTACCAAGCCAAGCACGAGGACAACTGGAAACTACCACTCATGCGCGAGCACAGCAACCACATTCTGGGCAACATCGATGGAGCCATCTCCTGCCTGTGGGAATATCACGAGTGCTACAAGCCACTGCTCGGCGACAAGTTGGCCTACGGCGGCATCCCCATCGACACAGCAAGCGTTGAGCCCATCATCCTTGACCGCGAGCCCGAGAAAGTGAAATTTTTCATCGGCATTCAGCGCGACCGCAACATCCTCAAGGGCACCGACCTGCTTCTCGAGGCAGCACGCCGCACCGTGGATCGCTACCCCACTCGGTGCGAGCTTACTGTGGTTGAGAGTGTCCCTTACGACGAGTACATTAAGATGCTGTGCAGCTCGCATGTGCTTCTCGACCAGCTCTATTCCTACACACCCGCCACCAATGCCCTTCTGGCCATGGCGCGCGGCTTGGTAGCTGTGAGTGGCGCCGAGCCCGAGTTCTATGACCTGATAGATGAGCATGACAACCAGCCCATCATCAACGTGAGCCCACTTATCGAGGGCGACATCGACGCCAAGCTCGAGTGGCTGGTGCAAAATAAAAACGAGATTCCCAACCTAAGCCGTCTCAGCCGGGAGTTTGTAGTGAAGCATAACGACGCTCATGTGGTAGCGCAACGACATATTGATTTTTACAAGAAACTATTAACCGCGAAATGACACTCGAGATACTAATATGCACCCTTGATGATGGCATTGCACAGATTGCACCGATGTTGTTGCCTCAGCACAATGGCATCAGTTACCTAGTGTCGTGGCAACACAGCGACAGCAAGGAAACAGCTGTGCCCGTGGAGCTGAAGCGAGACGATGTGAAGATTTGCCACTTACAGGGACGAGGCCTAAGCCGCAATCGCAACAACTGCCTGCGCCATGCCAGTGCCGACGTGTGCCTCATTGGCGATGACGATTGCCGCTACACCCACGACCAGCTACAAGCAGTAATCGACACCTTTGACCATAATCCTGATGTCGATATCGCCACATTCCAGTATTCGAGTGAAGGCTACACCAAGCACTACCCCACCACAAGTCAAGACCTAAGCACCTTTCCTAAAGGATATTATCTGTCTTCGATAGAAATCGCATTCCGCCGGCAGAGCGTCCAGGGCAAAGTGTGGTTCAATGAGAACTTTGGTCTTGGCAGCGAGGTGTTTCACTGCGGTGAGGAGAATATTTTCATTCACACAGCCATCGAAAAGGGGCTGAACTGCCGCTTCTTTCCCATCACCATCGTTGCCGACCAAGAGCCTCTAGTGACATTAGAACGCGACAAGCAGCCCGGCACGCTGATGACCTATGGCGCTGAGTTGCAACTCTATAAACCCTGCACAAAATATGTGCGCACACTGCTGAAAGCGTGGAGATTAAAACGGCAGCGCAACGTGCCTCTCTTCCATGCGGTGAAGCACATGCTCAAAGGCATCAATTACATAAAACGCCATCCCGAAATCAGAGATTGGACGCCTGAGTAAAATCCACTTCGTCTATAGAATAGAACCTGCGGCAGCCAGCTGTAATGAAATCGTTAACGAGATTATAAGAATAAGCTCCCACGTTATCTACCACAATCTTGTCGCCCACATTGGCAGGACCAGAGTAGTCTTTCACGATATAGTCGTCCTCAATGCACGTGCAGCCCACAACAGCCGCATGCTCAACAACATTCCCTAGTTTTCCGAAATGACGATAAGGCGGACTCTTGAACTTGCAAGCAAAACCGGCATCACTCACTTGGCCATCTACAATGATGAAGTCCTTGCCATTGATGCGTTTCACAGCTATCACCGTGAAGACAATGCTCACCACATCCGACACCACTGGAGTGCCACCCTCGGCAAGAAGAAGAACTTCTTCGCCGGGAAACGCCTTTTTCATCTCTCCACCCACAACTCGCCCATATTCCTCAAAGGTGCAATAGCTAGGGAACTGGGCACGGAATGTCTCGTCGGTGATGCGCCCATACATGTTCCCGCCAATATTGACCGCCGTAGCGCCAAGCCTCTTGGCCACATCAATCAACACCGTTATCCTCGCTTGAAACCCCTCGGCCGAGCGAGCATGAGACACATGGCAGTGAACCACATTGATTTTCACGCCTTTTTCTTTCACATAATCTTGCATCTGGCAGAATTCAGGTCCATCAACATAGAACCCAAAGCGCGAGTCGTGCACTCCATCAATCGGGAAACACACCCGCACGCCAAGTTCTCTTACTCCATAACCCTCCACGAGCTGCCTCAGCTCTACCATATTCTCCACATGGACAAAGCCTCCGGCACTTGCCACCTGGGTTTTATAATCAGGATTGGGGATTACACCATTATATATTATCTGCGAGTTAGCAACACCCATTTCTCGTGCAAGCTCATATTCCTTGCCCGACACCACTTCGGCCAAAGCTCCTAGGCGTTTTGCACTGAGCAGGAAAGGCTCAAAATAGCTCGTCTTGTAGCTGTAGCCAAACTTGAAATTACCATAATGCTGCTTGAAACTAGCGCACAAATCGGTAACATTACGCTCAAACCCATCTAAATCATAAAGATAGCATGGTGTTGACAGGTCTAATATATTCATCTGGAGGATAATATTAATGGTAGAGGTTATTTCATCATCAGAATGAAGTCTTCAAAACGCCGCCACTTGCCATCAATGAGACTAGTGTCGATATGCAGGTCGGCACCGTCGATAAGTGCAAAGGGGCTCATACCGGTGGCAATGTTCACACACGAGGTGCCCGAGATGCGCTTAGAAAACTCGATATAGTAGAGCTGGCCGCTCTTGTCCTGGCACAGTTGCAAGTGGAAAATGTCGCTGAACATGCCATCTTTCTTAGGACACACAGCTTTGACAAACTCTGCAACACATTGCGCAAGCTCTCCATCTAGCGGCAGCAGTTTGATAAAGCGGTCGTAACCGTTCTTGAGCGTCACCTCACGGGGGAAAATATACATTTTCTCATTGTCATAGCGTAGCACATCAACTACATACTCGCAAGCGATGTCTATTTTCTGAACCACGCAGGCATTATCGAGCAGCTGTATGTTGCGCGAACCAGCCGACATAGAATTGGGCTTAACACACACATTCGATAGAGTGAAAGTCTCTGGCACTTTTATGGCACAGTTGGTAGTGAGTCGCGACAAATACTCATTCATCTGCATCTTTTTGTAAAAGAAAGGCAAGACACTTGAGAATGATTGCTTGCTAGCAATATTGTAGGCAACAGGATTAGACTGCCGGGTCAACTCATCGGCAGGAAATATCACTGCATCATCTGCCTCAAGCAGCTTAAAAGCCTGACTATCATGGATTAGATGCACCTGAGGATGCCTCGAAACGATGTGCTGAAAATCCTCATCAAGGTCGCTCAAGAAAAGCTCATGCCTAGCACCGGTGGCAGTGACATATTGCTCAAAGAACAACTCCGCGCTAAGCCCTGCCCTACTGCCCGATTCAAAAACCACAAATTTCATAGTCACTTCACCATCTTTTGGACATAAAACATCTCGGCATACTTGCGCCCGCACTCTAGACCACGCATCCTGGCAAGCACCTTAACGCCCTCTTCGTTGAGTGGCGAGGGCGGATTTTTGATCTGAGTCTTATAGAGGTAGAACAATTCCACTTTCTTGTCGATATACTCGGTAATGTCATAATAGAACAATCCGCCTTGAAGCACATCGTTGTAGGTGATGAAGGGATACTCATATAGCGCAAAAAACGACGGCATGAAGCCCTCTTTGAGCCTCACTGCAGCCTTGGCACACTGGTAGAGTTTGATGTGATCCTGATGGTTGGACGGGTAGTTGACAAACACTTCATCGGGTTCTAACTCAGCAATCTTCTTGTCGATGGCTGTGATAATCTCACGAGAGGGCAGCGTGTCGAGCATGGCATCCATGTTTTTGATGATGATGTCATATTTGTAGCCGGCAGCCTGCGCCACACTTTCAACCTCGGCCAGGCGCTTGTCGAGCGGTTGACGCACATCCACTCCGCCCATGGTAGCAAAGAGCACATGCACCTGCGCTCCTTTCTTGATTTGATCAAGCATATATCCTCCACAACCCAGCACTTCATCGTCGCCGTGAGGAGCTATTACCAAGATTTTTTTCATTGAACTAAAAGTCTATATAATTATCTGTTAAATGTACTTCTTCACTGTGTCTTCGAGCAGGTCGATATTATCCACACGCCCCACGATTTCTCCCGAGCGGTTGATAATATAAATCATGGGAATCTCTGTCACATTGTAGATTCTTGCGGTGATGGCACCATTGGTGTCGCGTGCCACAATCCACGGCAATCTTGCCACCGACTGCATCCACGACGCCTCGTCATCGTCGAACGACACCTGATATATCTCAAGCCCCTTAGACTGATACTTGCTATAAACATCGTTGAGCAGCTTATTGATATAAGGCGAGAACGACTCACTTTGCATTGTGAAGTTGAGAATCACCACCTTACCATGAGAGCACACCTCCTTGAAACTACGCATCTTGCCAGCCTTATCCATCAGCTTGAAATCAAGAACGCCAGTTTGCGTTGCCACTATGGTATCGCGAGCCATGTTACTACTTGCTGCGCGCCTAATTCTCAACTTGTCTTTATAGGTCTCAACAAGATATTGAGTGCGAGGATCATTAGGACGATAGGAAGAGAAAGCGTTTACCACAGCGCCTATAATCTTAAAGTCGCTATTGTCCTCGGGGTCAAATAGTGGCTGGTCACCAATATATTTATTCACGATATAATAAGACACGATGCTCTTGAGGTCACCCACTAGCATGCGGCTTGTTTCATGTTTCCACTTCTTGAAAGCATCGCTACCCAAATCTCCTGCCTTGACAAACTTTGCCAATTCCTTGTCAAATTTCATCATCGTCTCGGCATCCTTGCTACCAGCTATGGTGTAGTTCTCGGCAAAGTGCTTGAGATCGGTATTTATCTCTATCTTGTCGATACTGTCGATAGGGAAATAAATAGCGTCAGTGCCATGAACTAGACGAAAAATATTAGGGTACTCAGTAGCTTCTTCTTTAAACGAGAACTTGCCATCGTCGGTCCTTGCCGAGTCAACAAGATGCCACATACCGTTATAACTGGTCTCAAGGTAAAGAACTGTAGTGTCGCCAGCTCCTTCTACAGTGCCAGTAACCTTAAAGTTGTTGCCGTCGCTACAAGAGACAAGCTGCGCAAGCACTAAAACGGCCAAAACAACAAGTTTATTAAAAACTCTCTTCATATAAATTTATCTATCTAATTTTTAAAAATCGTGCGAAATTACTTCAAAAACCTTGAAAGAGCAAATAAAACCTACTCTAAACAACAAAAAATAGTGGATGGTGAATAACAGATGCTGGATTGTGCTCTATGCATTGCGCATTGACTCAGAATCCCATAATGATGCCTGCTGTGAAAGGATTGAACGCTGGTGCATAGCGCTCTTGCAGCACATGGCAGGGACTATAGCGCACATAGGCGCCAATGAATTTCCACTTCACGCCACCCATGATGTCAACTGTCACAGGCACCGGATGAATCTTACTGCTAGTATCCTTAACCTTCTCACCATTGAGGGTATATGCCGTCTCCATACTCGCATGAAGATTGAAGTTCACCACTGGCCCAGCAAAGATGTCAACAGTGCTAAACAGGCGCTGCCTCAGCAGCACAGGCACGGTGAGCGAAAACACTTTCACGCGTGAGCGACGTGACTCGGCACCATCGGGGTATGGAACAATCGAGAGGTTCTCGCCATCCTTATGGAAGCGCACATCGTTGCTCAACCTGAAGTTGCGCCAGTCGATGCCCACACCCATTGTGATGCGCTGTCCATGTCGCGTCTTGAACTTAGCACCAATCACGTTGAGCCACCCAATGTCGATGCTGCGGCCCATGTTCACATCGATGCCACTGGCATTGTCCCAGCCAATGACGAAACCACCAGTGTAGATGTTCCACCCCACGCTGTCGGTGCATAGTGGATACCAGTCAACCTGGATATAGTTGTCGTTGTCGCCAGCCCACACATTAGCAGCGGCAACCACACATATAATAAATGCTAATAATTTCTTCATGTTGCAAAATTAGTGCAAGCCGAGAGAAATACAAAATGAAAGACAAAGTTTTTCATTTTTATTTCCGAGGCGCAGCCTAATTTATCAAAAATTAGTGCAAGCCGAGTGCAGAACAAAATAAAAAGCGAAGTTTTTTTATTTTTTATGCCGAGGCGCAGCCTGATTTATCCAAAATTAGTGCAAGCCGAGTGCAGAACAAAATAAAAAACGATGTTTTTTTTGCTTCCAAGGCGCCACCTAATTCAGCAAAAATTCATTACACATGAAAAATATTAACAATTTTGTTAGATTTTTCTTGCATAATTCAAATTTATAGCCTTACTTTGCAGCACAAAGTTTATTAACATTCTTGTTAATAAAAAACAATAATTATAACTACATAATTACCAAACAATTAAGATAACGAACATGACAAAACATCAAAACAATAAAGAGCAAGCGATTCTCATAGCTGCCAAGGAGGAGTTTCTCGACAAAGGCTATGACGGTGCGCGCACCACGTCGATAGCCCGCAACGCCGGCGTGACTCATGCCATGCTCCACTACTATTTCAAGACCAAGGAACAACTCTTTGAGCGTATCTTCCACGAGACCATAGGCGTGCTCGGCAAAGGCATACTTGACGTTTTCACTCAAAGCGACAAGCCCATCAAGCAGCGAATGTCACAAGCCATTGAGCTTCACTACGAAGTGATAAGAGAGAATCCACGCCTGCCGCTGTTCATGATACGCGAGATTGCCACTCGCCCCGAGCGTTTCACCATAATCAAGAATGTGGTGAGCACATTTGCGGGCAGCCTTCTGAGCACCATGCAGCACGACCTGGACCTGGCGTGCCAGCGCGGTGAGATAGCAGCTATCGACGCGCCCACCCTGCTGCTCGACATGCTCTCGCTCAATGTGTTCCCGTTCATCATCAAACCGGTGTTTGAGGCCGCCACTGGCCTAGACTTAAAACCCAGCAGTGAATATTGGGAGCAGCGAAAACAAGAGAACATAGAAATAATAATGCGACGACTAACACCCTCACAAGCATGAAACGAATAACATTATTAGCCATCGCAGCACTTGTGCTGTTGTGTGCCCATGCGCAGCTCACTATTGAGCAATGCCAGCGACTTGCCAGAGAGAACTACCCACTCATCAGGCAATATGGACTAATTGATCAAAGCAGCAAGTTCACCCTCGACAACCTCAAGCACTCATGGTTGCCGCAGGTAAACCTGAGCGCACAAGCCACTTACCAGAACGAGACCCCCTCGTTCCCCGACCAGATGAAGGCGATGCTCGCCGCCAGTGGCCTTGACATGAAAGGTCTTGCCAAGGACCAGTACCGCGTGCAGCTCGATGTGAACCAAAAAATATATGACGGCGGCAAAGCCAGCAGCGAGCGAGCCATCACTCAAGCTCAAGATGTGGAACAGAAGGCTCAGACCGACGTTGACCTTTACAGCCTTAACAAGCGCGTGAACGACCTCTACTTTGGTGCGCTGCTCATGGACGAGAGCATCAAGCAGACCGAGATGACCCTGGAGATGCTCAACGGCAACCTCGACAAGTTGCGGGCTCATGTGAGAGGCGGCATCGCCACCAGTGCCGACGAGAGCCAGCTCCGTGCCGAGATTATGACAGTGGAGCAAAGCAAGACCACCATGGAGTGGAACCGGCAAGCATTCATTCACATGCTCGAAATCCTCATTGGCAAGCACATCGGTGAGCAGCAACTCGTTGTTCCCAATGCCGCCGAACCCATAAGCAGCACCATCGACCGACCAGAGCTGCGGTTGATTGATGCCAAGATAGGCACCATCAACGCCCGCGAGAGGGCCATCAACGCCTCGGTGATGCCTGTCATCAGCGCGTTTGGCCAGGCTTTCTATGGCTACCCAGGTTACAACACCTTTGAAAATATGGTCAACCGCAAGTGGTCGCTCAACGCGCTGGTGGGCGTGCGAGCCACCTGGAGCCTTAGCAGCCTCTACGACCGCAAGAACAACCTGAGCCGCCTCAACACTGCCCGCCAGCAAGCCGAGTTGCAACGCGAAGCGTTCCTGGTCAACACCCGTCTTGAAGTGAGCCACGAGAACGACGAGATCAAGCGTCTGCGAGAACTCATTGCCAGCGATGCCACCATCGTGAGCCTGCGCCGCGATGTGCGTCAGGCCGAGGAGTCGAAGCTTCGCAACGGCATCATCGACATTCACCGCCTCGTGGAGCGCATCACCGACGAGAACACGGCCGCCCAGGCACAGATTCTTCACAACATCGAGTTACTGAAAACAATATATGACTTAAAAAACACCGTAAACAAATGAAAAAGATACTCTTAATCATGAGCATCGCCGCCATGGCAACGGCATGCAGCAACGACAACGAGTGGGATGCCACCGGAACCTTCGAAGCTACCGAGGTAGTGGTCTCGGCCAAGGGCACCGGACAAATCATGTCGCTCAACATTGAGGAAGGACAAGAAGTGGAAGCTGGAGTGCAGCTGGGCTACCTCGACATGACGCAGCTCGAGCTGCAAAAGGCGCAGTTTGACGCCAACAGCGACAACCTCACAGCAACAAAATCGCAGCTCGATGCCAGCAAAGACCAGATGAGCACAGGCAAGCAGCAACTCGACGCCTCGCAGCAGGCCACCAGCAGCCACATCCTTGACCTGGAGAAGCAACTGGCTGGCACCAAGCAGCAGATTGCCAATCTCAAGAAAGAGAAAGCAAGATTTACCGCCATGCTCCACGACAACGCCGCCTCGCAAAAGCAAGTAGATGACATCAATTACCAAATCCTTGTGCTCGAGAAGCAGCTTGCCGCCACACAAGATCAAATCAACGCCAGCAATGCCAGCCTTAAAAGCCAAAGCCAGGGCTACAGCGCACAGAAGCAAGGCGTGGATGCACAGATGCGAGGCGTGGACGCACAAAAGCGGGGCATCGATGCGCAGAAACGAGGCATCGAAGCACAGAAGTCAATCATCGACAACCAGATGCAGAATGCCATCATCTCGTCGCCCATAAAGGGCACCATCTTGACGAAATATGCCCAGATGGGAGAATATGCCACTGCTGGCAAGCCTCTTTTCAAGATTGCCGACATGAGTACAGTGTATCTGCGCGCTTATTTCACCAGCGACCAGCTCCAGGACATAAAGCTTGGTCAGCAAGTTACTGTGGTCGCCGACTTTGGCGGCGGCAAGACGCGTGACTACACCGGCAAAATATCATGGATCTCAAGCGAGAGTGAGTTCACACCCAAGTCCATACAGACCAAGGACAGCCGCGCCAATCTCGTTTATGCCGTCAAGATTGCCGTCAAGAACGACGGCTATCTCAAACTCGGCCTTTCGGGAAACGTGAAACTAAAGTGAAGCTGACGAGAGGACAAGAAAACAAGAGGACAAGAGGACGAGAGGACAAGAAAACGAGAGGACGAGAGAACAAGAGGACGAGAAGACAAGAAGACGAGAGGACAAGAAGACGAGAAGACAAGAAAACGAGAGGACAAGAAAACAAGATAACAAGAAAACAGGACTAGGTTAAGTGTGTTGCGATGCCATCGCAACATACTCTTAACTAAGAACTCATAATCCATTCCACCTATTAACGAAAAAAAACATGGCATCAAGCAAAGCAATAGAGGTTAAAGGCATCAGCAAGAGTTACGGCACAGTCAAGGCTCTCGACCATGTGTCGCTCGAGGTGCGTCAGGGCGAGATATTTGGCCTTATAGGACCCGATGGCGCCGGCAAGACCACGCTGTTCAAGATTCTCGTCACTCTGCTCAATGCCGACGAGGGCTCGGCACTGGTCGATGGACTCGACATTGTCAAGGACTACCGCGCCATTCGCAGCCGCGTGGGCTACATGCCGGGCAAGTTCTCGCTATACCCCGACCTCACCATTGAGGAGAACATGGAGTTTTTTGCCACACTATTTGGCGTGACAGTTGAGCAGAACTATGACCTGGTAGCACCCATCTATAAGCAGATAGAGCCATTCAAGAAACGACGTGCCGGCCGCCTCTCGGGAGGCATGAAGCAAAAGCTGGCCTTGAGCTGCGCTCTCATCCACAAGCCATCGGTGCTCTTCCTCGACGAGCCCACAACCGGCGTGGATGCCGTGTCGCGAAGCGAGTTCTGGGACATGCTTCACAACCTGCGTGAGCAAGGTCTGTCGATTCTAGTGTCAACGCCCTATATGGACGAGGCAAGTCGCTGCGACCGCATTGCCTTGTGCAACACTGGGCACATCCTCGACATCGACTCGCCACAACACATGGTTGAAAAATTCGACGGCAACCTCTATGGCATCAAGGCCCACGACATGTATGCCCTACTCAAAGACCTGCGCAACAGCCCCGAAATCGCCAACTGCTACACCGCAGGCGAATATCACCACCTCCTGGCAAAACAGGGATTTGACCCCGATAAACTGAGGCAGAGTCTTCTCGCGCAAGGTCATGCCCACGTTGAGATAAAAACAATAACCCCCGACATCGAAGACGTATTCATCAAACTACTGAGCAATGAGCAGCACTGACCATATAATACAGGTAAAAGACCTCACCAAGCAATTTGGCGCGTTCACGGCAGTCGATCACATCACCTTTGATGTGCATCGCGGCGAGATATTCGGCTTCTTGGGTGCCAACGGTGCCGGCAAGACCACCGCCATGCGCATGCTGTGCGGACTGAGCTACCCCACCAGCGGCAGCGGCACCGTGGCGGGGTTTGACGTAGTGAAACAGGGTGAGAAAATAAAGCGACACATCGGCTACATGAGTCAGCGCTTCTCGCTCTATGACGACCTCACCGTCATGGAGAACATGGAGCTGTTTGGAGGCATCTATGGCGTGAAAAGCCGCGACCTTAAAGACCGCGCCACTGCCCTACTCCAGAAGCTCGACTTCAGCGACGAAAGTGGCACACTGGTGAGTGCCCTGCCGCTCGGCTGGAAGCAGAAACTAGCCTTTGCCGTAGCCACCTTGCATCGCCCCGAGATTGTGTTTCTCGACGAACCCACTGGCGGTGTTGACCCCATCACCCGCCGCCAGTTCTGGGAGATGATTTACCAAGCGGCAAGCGAGGGCACCACCATCTTTGTCACGACGCACTACATGGACGAGGCCGAATACTGCAACCGCATCTCGATGATGGTAGATGGCAAAATAAAAGCCCTCGACACCCCAGCCCAACTGAAGAAGAGATTTAACGCCACATCAATGGACGAAGTGTTCCGCATCCTTGCCCGCGACGCAAAACGGAATACATAGCTGACAAGTCTTCGAGCAGTCGAGTATTCGAGTCTTCGAGCAGTCGAGCCGATGTTCCCCATTCCACTCAACACTTAACACTTAATAAATGACAGGCTTTTTGAAATTTGTAAAGAAAGAGACACTCCACATCGTGCGCGACAGCCGCACGATGCTCATTGCGCTGCTCATGCCGGTGGTGCAGATTCTGCTCTTTGGCTTTGCCATCTCTACCGAAGTCAACAATGTGAATGTGGCGGTGGTAGTGCCCAAGTGGGACGAGCAGATAAGACAAAGCGTCAACAAACTCTCGGCAAACCCATATATCACTTATAAAGGCGACATTAACGAGAGAGATATAGACCAATACCTGCGCTCGGGAAAGGTGGATGCCATTGTGGTCTTTGCCCACGATTTTGACCGCCTCATGGCGCAATGGAAGCAACACGGCCACGGCAAGGCCGCCATGCAGCTGGTCATGGATGCCTCCAACACCAATACCGCCCAGGCTGGTGCCGGATACCTCAACAACATTCTCGCTGGCGAACTCATGCAGAGCAATGCCCTTGTCGAGACCCACATGCTCTTCAACCCGCAAATGAAGAGCGCCTTCAACTTCGTGCCAGGCATCATGGGCATGATTTTCATCTTGATTTGCGCCATGCTCACCTCGGTGGCGATAGTTCGCGAGAAGGAGACGGGCACCATGGACGTACTGCTGGTGTCGCCCGTGCGACCGCTCACCATCATCCTGGCCAAGATGACGCCTTACTTCATTCTCTCGTGCATCAACCTCACCACCATCCTGCTGCTGGCGCGATTTGTGCTGGGCATCCCCATGACGGGCAACCTTGGGAGCATCATCATCGTCTCTATAGTATATCTGATGCTCTCGCTAGCCCTAGGGCTGCTCATCTCCACCATCGCCAAGCAGCAGATAGTGGCGCTGCTCATCTCGGCAGCAGTGATGCTCATGCCCATTGTGATGCTCTCGGGAATGATGTTCCCCATCGAGAACATGCCCGCCGTGCTCAAGCCTGTCTCGGCAATAGTGCCCGCCAGGTGGTACATCGACGCCATGCGCCGCCTCATGATACAGGGGGCATCATTCAGCCTCATCCTAAAGGACTTTATCATCCTTGTGATGATGACTATCGCCCTGCTCGCTATAGCATTAAAGAATTTCAACGACAAACTAGAGTAACAGCCCATGTCCACACTGAAAGTTCTACTGAAAAAAGAGGTGCTGCAATTCAAGCGCAACTCCTTCCTGCCTAAGCTCGTGGTGGTGTTTCCCATCATGATAATGCTCATCATCCCCTGGGTGACGACGATGGACGTGCGCCATGTCAGCGTGAGCGTGGTTGACAACGACCACTCGCAGCTCTCGCAGCGCATCACCGCCAACATCAATGCCAGCGAGTACCTCACCCTGCATAGCGTGACCACCAGCTTCGACCTCGCGTTCAAGAGCCTGGAGCAGGGCGACGTGGATGCCATCCTCGAGATTCCGCAACACTTTGAGAAAGGGTTTGCCACTGGCAGCGTCAAGAAGCTGAGCATCAGCGCCAACAGCGTGAACGCCACCAAGGGCAGCCTCGGGTCACAATATTTGGCACAGACTGTAGCCTCAAGCATCAAGGAGATGCGAGCAAGCCTCTCGCCCACACAGGCCGGCGACCTCGTGGTGGTCCAGAACCGCTACAACCCCACCTTGGAATACCGCAACTTCATGATACCGGCCATCCTGGTGATACTGATTATCATCATCACAGGCTTCCTGCCGGCACTCAACCTGGTTGGCGAGAAAGAGGCAGGAACCATCGAGCAGATCAACGTCACTCCAGTGAGCCGTTTCTCTTTCACCCTCGCCAAGCTCATCGTCTATTGGGTGGCGGGGCTCATTGTCATCACCATAGCACTGATTGTGGCTTGGCTGGTATATGGACTCACGGCAGTGGGCAGCCTGCTCACCATCTACACCGGTGCCTTCCTCTTCATCCTGGTGATTTCGGGGTTTGGACTCATCGCGTCTAACATCTCATCGACCATGCAGCAGGCGGTGTTTTTCATGTTCTTCTTTGTGATGGTGTTCATGCTCATGAGCGGACTGCTCACACCCATCGAGTCGATGCCGCAATGGGCGCAATATGTCACCTATGTGCTGCCGCCGCGCTATTTCATCACCATTATGCGCTCGGTGTTCCTCAAGGGAGCCACCTTCTACGATATGCGCTTCAACTTCCTTGCCCTCGCCATCCTCGCCGTGGTGATGAACCTGGGCGCAGCACTCACCTACCGCAAGCGCTCCTAACCTCTTCACAAAACGGTGTTTCATAAGCACACGCTAGAAATTGGACACAAGAACATAAGCTCACGTTAGAAATTGGACACAAGAACATAAGCTCACATAAGGAACATAAGTTTTGTTCTTGAGACTATTTATGTTCTTATATCTAAAAAAAACGTGTGGAAGCCATGAGGGCACTATTATTTCAAAAAGCCTCTGGCTGAAACCCGGCACTGTCGCCTGAGGCTCCCCCTTTGTTTTGTCGGACAAAAATTAGTTTTAATTCGTTTAATTAGTGTGCCTTTGTTGTGTCGTAGGTGTAAAGTGAAACAATGGGGTCAGACCCCGATGTTTCATTAGTCTGTTTGTCCGAACTTGTCTGACTGTGTCTGACCTTGTTTTACCCAAAAAAACAAGCACCGTGGCGGAAAAACCGCACGGCGCTTGCTTAACGTGACTAATTCTTTATTTTTTAAGTTTTCAAGCAAGAGGTTATAGATTATCGTGTGTCACTTGCTCGACTGATGGTGCTAATTCTGCGGCACTCGCACTGCACGCACGCTCAGACCGAGGTAGCGGAAGCAGTTGCCGTTGCCCCAGTCCACGTTGCCCAAGCTGAAGTAGAGGTCGTAGGCGCCGCCCGGGAAGGAGCTGTTGAGCGTGCGCGACCAGTAGTCGCCGAGGGTGCCGGCGTCGTAGAGCGAGCTAGTCCCGCGGTAGCCGGCGGCAGGCAAGAACAACGACGCGCCGTTGATGTTGCTCGTGAACAAGCGGCCGTTCACGCCGTTCCTCGTGGTCCATTCGCTGGTGCAGTTGTTATACAACTCTTCCATTTGGTCCTTCGACGGCATGCGCCACTCCGCGCCCCAGGCGGCGGTGGCGGCATCGTCCTCGGGGTCAAGCTCGGTCTTTCCGTCAGTAAAGCCGTTGTAGCCATAGTTGCCGCTGGTGCAGTACTTGGTCAATTGGTAGTAGTCACCGTTGCACCACTGGTAGGTACTCCAGTCATAGACGTCCTTGGGCTCGGTCTCACCCCAGGCGAAGTAGTCGCCATACTCCTCTGGAGCGGTGGCGCCCACATTGGTCGTGGCCCACTGCGTGCCGCTGGGCAGACCCAGGTCAATGTAGTCATGGCCGTCGTCATGGCTCACATAGAGCATCACGTTATACACCCAGGTGACATCGCCCACCGTGATGTAGCCGTCTCCGTCCTGATCGCCTGCGACCATGGCGCTGCTGTCGTCAAATAGAAGATAGTTGTAGAGCGCAGTAACATCGTTGATAGTACACTCTCCGTCGCCGTCAACGTCGCCAATCACCACTGGCGACTGAGCCATTGCCCCGCCGCACACGGCGAGCATTGCAATTACAGATAGAATTTTCTTCATGTTAAACTCTGTTTTTCTTGCCTCTAAAGTCTCCCGAATCGCGGCAGGTTTATAATTAGGTATCAAAAAGATAGCGTGGAGACTTGGTCTTGTTTATTGATTCTGAGGTATCGCCAAACACCTCACCTGAAATAAACAGTCCACCCCACGCCGTGCCGATATATCGCCCCCTCCTGCGGGGTGGATACAGGCAAGCGAAGGCATCTTTGACTGCTTTATCCTTCAGGTTAAAAAAATGGCGATTTTCAGAATCAGGATAACGCAAAAACGCTTTCTTTGTATGTCTTCAACCAAGAGCTGGCCTCTACCAGTTTGCCTGAATTGTCGCAAAGATAGTAAAAAGTTTTAAGACCACAAAATGAAATAGTAATTTTTTCAACGTTTTTTCAATATTGTATATTTTTGCTACATTTTTTGTCTAATCGCTGAAAATTTGCATATTTCGTGCAATGGTTGTAAATTTGCGGTCTAATCAGCAATAGCCATGACCGATAAAGCAATAAAAGGCGTTTTGTTTGACCTCGACGGGGTGTTGATCGACACCGAGGGCACTTACACGCAGTTCTGGGAAGCCGTTGACCGCCGCTTCCCCACTGGTGTGGAAGGCTTTGCCCAGGTGATTAAGGGCTCGAACCTGCACAACATCTTGCACACCTATTTCCCTACTGAAGAGCTGCGCGCACAAGTGACCGAGATGCTAAACGACTTCCAGCACGACATGCGCTACGACTACTTCCCTGGCGCCATCGAGCTGCTCAATGAGCTCAAAGGCAACGGCATAGCCTGCTGCATTGTCACCAGCAGCGACAAGAAGAAGATGGAGTCGCTCTATGCTCAGCATCCCGACTTCACGAGCCATTTCCAGGCCATCGTCACCGGCGAGATGGTAAGCGAGCCCAAGCCATCGCCCGAGTGCTTCTTGCTTGGTGCCCAGCAGCTGGGCATCGACATCAAGGACTGTGTGGTGATTGAAGACTCCATCAACGGCCTCAAAGCCGGCATGGCAAGCGGCGCCAGGGTGATAGGCCTGGCCACGACATGCACGCGCGAGGCTATAGCTCCACACTGCCATCTCGTGATGGGCGACATCAGCGACATCAACATAAACACAATTTTAGAACTTTAAACACAATAAAAATATGAAATTAAAGAAATTATTGAGCTTCGCATTAATAGCAGCCATTGTGCTGGGGCTAGCATCCTGTAAATGCAAAAAAGACGATAGCCAGACCTCTAAGCCATCGAAAGAGGCAGTCGAAATTATCGATAACAAAGACGAGATCACCTTCTTGCATTCTTTCCTGGAGCATTATATCAAGCTCAGCGGAAAAGAGGCGCAAGAGCTGGCTCGCAAGCACCTCACGCAAGACTTCTACAGCACCTACATCGAGAACTGCAACAACCAAGACAACACCATCGACGTGATATGCGAAGTGCTCACAAGTGAGAAAGTGGAGAAGATCGACACGATTTTTAAAGGCAGTGAGGACCCCACTAGCTACATCGTGCAAGTCACCGCCAAAGATGCTCAGGGCAATGAATTCACCACTCAATATGACATGACAGTGGTGAAAGAAGGCGGCAAGTTCAAACTCGCCGACAGCCAAATCTATGATTAATGCATAATTCATAATGCACAATGCATAATCTTTTCTACCCCAAACTGATAACTGACAACTAACTACTAAAAACTAATATCATATCATGGGAAAGAAGAATTTAAACCGACGGGAATTTCTCAAGAGAGCAGGCATCGTGACTGGTGGAGCCATGGCGATGATGGCACTAGAGCCTTTCACCAGTTTTGCCAAGAGCAAAGATAATGGAGTCGCCGGCGAGAACATGATGACCTACCGCACTCAGCAAGGCTCAGGCGAGAAAATCTCGCTGCTGGGCTTTGGCATGATGCGCTTGCCTCGCGACAACCAGGAGCTGGTAAATCAGCTAGTTGACTATGCCATAGCTCATGGCGTGAACTACTTTGACACCGCTCCCATGTATGGCCGTGGACTCAACGAGGAGATTACCGGCAACGCACTGTGCCGTCACCCTCGCAACAAGTACTATGTAGCCACCAAGATGTCTAACTACGACGAGAAATACTGGGATCTTGAAGAAGCCAAGAAGATGTATCGCAACTCGTTTGAGAAACTGCGCGTTGATTACATCGACTACTACCTCTTGCACGGAGTGGGACAAAATGGCATGGAGGCCCTAGAAAAGCGTTTCCTCAACAATGGTCTGCTCGACTTCCTGGTGAAAGAGCGTGAGGCGGGGCGCATACGCCACCTAGGCTTCTCCTATCATGGCGACGTGCGCGTCTTTGACTGGCTCATTGACCATAACGACACCTATCACTGGGACTTCGTACAGATACAGATGAATTTCCTCGACTGGCGTCATGCCTCGCTCGAGAAGGGCGGGTGGAAGACCGATGCCGACGCCGAATATCTCTATAACAAACTCGCCAAAGCGGGAATACAGGCAGTGATCATGGAGCCATTCCGCGGTGGAGCGCTCTCCAAGATGTCGCAAGAGCATGTGGACCAGCTCAAAGCCATGCGTCCCAACGACACCGTGGCACAATGGGCATTCAGGTGGGTGAGCTCGCATCCTAACATCCTCACCACCCTCAGTGGCATGAACGTGATGGAGCACCTGGTGGAGAACGTGGCAACCCACTCTCCTCTAGAGCCCTGCACGGCAGCCGAGAATGAGCTGCTAGAGAAGATTGCCGATGCCATGATAGGCATCCCCACCGTGCCTTGCACCACTTGCGCCTACTGTATGCCTTGCCCCTATGGCGTAGATATCCCTGGCAACTTCGCTTTCTACAATGAGGCGATGAACAACAAGCTGCTGCCCCTGCCTGAGAAGTCAAACCCCGACTATGGCAGCAAGCAGAAGCAGTTCACAGAGCAATACCTGGCTCACTTCCCTGCCGGGGCTCGCGCCAACCAGTGCATGGACTGTGAGGTGTGCCTGAAGAAATGCCCTCAAGGCATACGCATCCCTAACCAGCTTAGCCGCATCAACGACATCCTGCGAGGAAGATAGGTGTTCTAGGGAGAACGGGGAACATCGACTCGACTGCTCGACTGCTCGACTGCTCGACTGCTCGACTGCTCGTCAGCTGCGATTTCTAAAGCGTCTTGGCTCTGACGCTTTCTTGTCGCGCCACATCAGCACAAGGAGTAACACAACGCCCAGCAAGCTCAGCCACAACCCAGCCTTGAGGCACATAGGGAAATAGTCAAGCACTATGGCATGCTCACCTCGGGGCACACGCAGTGCCATCATGCTCAAGTTAGCTTTGTAGATGGGAGTTTCTTTTCCATCGATGGTGGCAGTAAAGCCATCAGAATAAGGCACACTGAAGAACATCACTTTCTCGGCTGGCAACGACACCTGCGCCTCAAAACCGCGACTGGTACCTTTGAAATGTGTTGCCACAAATTGCTGCCGCTGTGCAACGACACTGTCCATGCCGCTTGATGCCTGTGCCTCGCCATGCTTGAGCAAGCCCCTGAGAGCCTCTACTTGGGCATCTTCGATTACCACATGGGAAAGCATTACCAAAGGTAGATTAACGGCAGTGTCGCCCATGAGTTTATTAAACTCACTGCGAGAGAGATAGCTATCGTAGGCAAACCCCATTGGTATAAAATGCTCAGCATCACGCCTGGCCACATTGCCAAGGGAATCTATATCATAAATTGTCTTCACCGAAAGCAGAGCGTCAAACTCGTCTTGATGCACGTTGGCACGCAGCTTGTTCTTTGCCCAAAAGTCGCGAGTTGCGGTTTTGTAAAGGCTGTCAACACCGGTTGTTATCACCGACTGATAGCCTTCCACGCTAGCATGGTTACGAAGCAAGCCAGCATTATAAGTCAAGAAGCTATTGCCGCCTCTGAAGTCAGAACGGCAGGTCACAACTCCACCGCCTTTCTCGACGTTTGTTTGCAAGCTCTTATACCACAACGAATCAGTGCCAAGATTCATTAAATACAGCCACATCTGTGCCACCGTACACACCACCGCTGCCACCTTGAGCCATCGCAATGACATCTTCCCTCTTGCCCACAGCAGCAGGGCTGCCATGCCGGCATAGAACAGAGCCACGAGAGCAACAAAACGAACTCCAGGAAGATGCATACCGTTATTTATCAGCACCTTTACCACAAAAGCCAGCACCACCACCGATGCCAGCACCACATAGCCCAGCACTCCCCTACTCACATCACGCTGCTCGTCGAGCACACGCACGGAGCAAAGCACTATAACCAACGTGAGAAAATAGGCCCAACGAGTGTATAACGGATTGGTAAAGAGCGTGAAAATGCCGTTTAGCGGCGTGAGATACAGCACCAGCAGTGCCATGAGTAGCACCGAGAGCCAGTCGCGATGCCGCCATGCATAAATCAACGACAGCGACAGCCCCAGCAGCGCTATGCACGCCTCGTTGCTATAAGAAGCCGAGCCACCAGGCACAAAGACTGTTGTCCCTTCTACTATCTTGGGCATGAGCACCGTGCGCAAGCGCTCGAGCAGGTTAAGCATGGCAGTAGTGTCGAAGGCACTTTGTGCATCGGCACGAGTAGTAATCAGCATCTGATAATAGACTGGCACCAGCAGGAACGAGCACATCACTATGCCCACCAGCACTGCGCCAATGCCCTTCAACGCCACTCGTCCATTGAAATCAACCTCTCCCGAGAATGCCCTGAAAATCACATATATCAAAGCAGCGATAAACGAGCCCACAGCAAAATAAAAATTCACAAACGTCACGGCAAACGCCGCTAACGCCACACCCGTCATTGCCCATCGCTCACGCCGCAGCAGCCGCTCAAGGGCTATGAGCAGCAGCACAAACACCATTATTGGCTCATAAAAATGATAGTAGTAAAGTGAAGCTATGCTGAAGGATGAGAACGTGAAAAGATAAGCTCCAAATGCCGAATTTTGACGACTCACACCCATCTTGCGCAGATAACGCCACGACAGCGTCCCCAAGCACAAAAACTTGAGCACAAAGGTTATAGCGAGACTTACCTCAAGTAAAGATTCAGGAAACAGGCAATTTATCCACACAAAGGGGCTAGTGAGCGTGTAGAAAGAGTACGAACCAATGAAGTCGCTGCCTAGATAGGTGTTCCACGACCACCATGGAGCACCAGTGGCGAGCATGCGCTTAGTCTCAAGGATAAACGACACCTCTTGGTGCAAAAAGTCGCTCGAGAGCCACAAGTCGCCTCTTATCGCCATCACGGGCAACAGAGCAAGCGCAAGAGTTGACAGAATTAAAAACAGTAACTTCCTCATCACGCTCATTTCATATCAAGCCCAATAGTAGTGTCGATATTATAGCGCGGGCGGTTCTTCACCTCGGTATAAATCTTTCCCACATACTCACCAATGATGCCAAGCCCTATCAGGACAAAAGCACCCACCAGCCATATTGACAATATAATTGACGGCCAGCCCGACACTGCCCTGCCCATGAAATAGGCACACAGCACATAGATGAGCATCGCCAGTGCTATCAACAAGAAAAGTAGCCCCACCTGCATCACTAGGCGCACTGGCCTCACGCTGAACGAGGTGATGCCGTCGATGGCAAAATTCACCATTTTCTTTAACGGATACTTGCTCTCGCCGGCTATACGCGCCGAGCGGTCGTAATACACACAATCGGTCTTGTAGCCCAGCTTGGTGACAATGCCCCTGATGAAGAGATTGCGCTCCTTATAGTCGAGCAGAGCCAGCACAGCACGGCGGCTCATCAGCCTAAAGTCGGCATGGTTCTCTATTGTTGACACCCCCAGGCGCCTCATCAGGCCATAGAACATAGTGGCTGTGGTGCGCTTAAACCAGGTGTCGGTCTTGCGCTCACGGCGCACCCCAAACACTATGTCACAGCCAGCCTTATAACGCTCCACCATCGTGGGAATAACGCTGATGTCGTCCTGAAGGTCGGCATCGATGCTCACCGTGATGTCGCAATGCTCCACAGCAGCCGCAAGGCCTGCCATGAGCGCATTTTGGTGTCCACTGTTGCACGCCAGCTTCACGCCGGCCACCCTGCCGCCCTCAGCAGCCAGGCGTTCAATGATTTCCCAGGTGTCGTCGCGCGAGCCGTCGTCAACATATAGCAGCTTGCTATCCACCGAGATAGCGTCTTGATCAATCATGTTGTCCATCAGTTGCGACAGTCGCCCGTGCGACTGCGGCAATGCCTCCTCTTCATTGAAGCAAGGCACCACGATGTAGAGTATAGGTTTTTCTCTTGTCATAGCTTTATGCTTTATTTTACAAAATTACAAAAAATACTATTTAAACTGCACATTAACACAAAAAAAATATCATCTCTGAAGCACAAAAAGGCTTTGTGCATATATTAAATGTATAAAATAGCTTAAAACGACCCTATATTTTAATGTTATTTTTATATATTTTGTACCTTTGCAGTCGTTTTATGAAACGACGATTATAACGCATTAAACACTACGTTACTATATAAATTTTACTATTAAAAGTTATGGCAGAAAAATTTGAGAAATTGTTTGACCAATTCGCTCCTGTCACTCCCGAGGAGTGGCGTGCTAAAGCTGAGGTTGACCTTAAGGGTGCCGACTACAGCAAGAAGATGATTTGGCGAACAAATGAAGGTTTCAACGTTGAGCCCATCTACCGTGGCGTTGACATTGAGAACCTCAAGACCATTGAGTCGCTTCCAGGAGAATACCCCTTCGTGAGAGGCACTCGCGTAAGCAACGACTGGTATGTGCGCCAGGACATCGACGTTACCGATGTTAAGGCCGCCAATGCCAAGGCTCTTGAAATTCTTAACAAAGGCATCACCGACGTGTGCTTCAAGCTGCCTCACGGCGAGAGTGTGGATGTTGCCGCATTACTCGAGGGGATTGACGTGAACCTAGTTGCTGTTGACTTCGACTGCTGCCCAAAGGTGGCCATTGATGTTGCCAAGCAGCTCGTTGAGGTAATAAAGAAGCAAGGCGCTGAGGAGACCTTCGTTGGCTCCATCAACTTCGACCCCTTCCGTCGCTACTTCAAGCATGGTGAGCCCTTCCCTGGCGACATGGTGGCCATGGCAAAGCAGATGCTAGAGATTGCCAAGCAAGTGAAGAACCTGCGCGTGCTCAGCGTTGATGCCATCTGGCTCAACAATGCTGGAGCCTTCATCTACCAGGAGCTGGGCTATGCCCTGGCCTGGGGTAATGAGTGGATGGCTATGCTCACCGAGGCTGGCGTTCCAGCTCAGGAGGTTGCCACTCGCATCAAGTTCAACATGGGCATCTCTACCGTCTATTTCATGGAGATTGCCAAGTTCCGTGCCGCACGCATGCTGTGGGCTCAGATCGTGAAGCAATACAACCCCGAGTGCGACTGCGCTTGCAAGATGGTTGTCAACGCTGCCACCACCGAATTCACACAGACCGTCTTTGACTCTTATGTGAACCTGCTCCGCAGCCAGACCCAAGCCATGTCGGCAGCACTGGCAGGTGTTGACTCTATAGTGGTAGCACCATTCGACAAAGCTTACCAGACTCCCGACGACTTCAGCGAGCGCATAGCACGCAACCAGCAGATCTTGCTCAAGGAAGAAAGCCACCTCGACAAGGTGGTTGACCCCGCCGGTGGCTCCTACTATGTGGAGATGCTCACCATGTCGATAGCAAAAGAGGGATGGAAGCTCTTCCTCGATGTGGAAGACAAGGGTGGCTTCAAGGCCGTGCAAGAGGCTGGCGATATTACTGCCGCAGTTAATGCAAGTGCCAAGGCCCGCTTCGACAAGGTGGCTAAGCGCCGCGAGCAACTGCTGGGCACCAACCAGTTCCCTAACTTCACCGAGAAGAGCGAGGGCAAGGCCGCAGGAATCAATTATGAGGCTCAACCTGACAACATTCTTAATTGCCAGCGCTTAGCAAGTCACTTCGAGCAGCTGCGTCTGGCTACCGAGAATGCCGCTCACACCCCCAAGGTGTTCATGCTCACCATTGGCAACCTCACCATGCGCCTGGCTCGCGCACAGTTCAGCAGCAACTTCTTTGCCTGTGCTGGTTACGAGATTATCGACAACAACGGCTTCAAGACCGTGGAAGAAGGCATCGATGCTGCTCTCGAGAAGAAAGCCGACATTGTGGTGCTTTGCTCTAGCGACCCAGAGTATGACGAGTATGCTCCCGCAGCGTTCAAGTACCTTGACGGCCGTGCAGAGTTCGTCATCGCTGGTCCAGAGAACGATGCGTTCAAGGAGCTTGGCATCAAGCACTTTATCAACGTTAAGAGCAATGTGCAAGCCACATTGACCGAATTTAATGCTAAACTTTTAAAATAATCGAGCAACATGAGACCAAATTTCAAAAACATAGACATAGCAAACGAGGCTTTCAATGTTGAACACAAGCCTCTTCATCTTGCCGAACCATGGCGCAACGCCGAGTTGCTCGACATAAAGCAAGTTTACACTAAAGAAGACATCGAGGGTCTTGAGCACCTCAACTTCGTGGCAGGTATTCCTCCCTTCCTGGGAGGCCCTTATAGCCTGATGTACCCCTTCCGCCCCTGGACCGTGCGCCAGTATGCTGGCTTCTCGACAGCTGCCGAGAGTAACGCATTCTATCGCCGCAACCTGGCATCGGGCCAGAAGGGTCTGTCGGTAGCCTTCGACCTTCCCACTCACCGTGGCTACAACGCCGACAACCAGCGCGTAGTTGGCGACGTAGGCAAGGCAGGTGTGTCGATATGCTCGGTTGAGGACATGAAGGTGCTCTTCGACGGCATACCTCTGGAGACCATGTCGGTGTCGATGACCATGAACGGTGCCGTGCTGCCCATCATGGCGTTCTACATTGTGTCGGGCCTTGAGCAGGGCGCTAAACTCGAGCACATGGCAGGTACCATCCAGAACGACATCCTCAAGGAGTTCATGGTGCGCAACACCTATATCTATCCCCCCAAGTTCTCGATGCAGATCATCGCCAGCATCTTTGAATACACCTCTAAATATATGCCCAAGTTCAACTCCATCTCTATCTCGGGCTATCACATGCAAGAGGCTGGTGCTACCGCCGACATCGAGCTGGCCTACACCCTAGCCGATGGTATGGACTACATCCGCACCGGTGTGAACGCAGGCCTCGACGTTGATGCCTTCGCTCCTCGCCTGTCGTTCTTCTGGGGTATCTCGATGAACTTCTTCACCGAAATCGCCAAGATGCGCGCCGGACGCCTCTTGTGGGCTAAGATAGTGAAGAGCTTTGGCTCAAAGAATCCCAAGTCGATGTCGCTGCGCACCCACTGCCAGACTTCGGGCTGGTCGCTCACCGCGCAAGACCCATTCAACAACGTGGGCCGCACCTGCATCGAGGCAATGGCTGCCGCCCTGGGTCACACCCAGTCGCTGCACACCAACGCCCTCGACGAGGCCATCGCACTGCCCACCGACTTCTCGGCACGCATTGCCCGCAACACCCAAATCTACATCCAGCAAGAGACCTATGTTACCAAGGCCATCGACCCCTGGGCAGGCTCTTTCTATGTAGAACGCCTCACCCACGAACTCGTACACAAGGCATGGGAGCACATCCAGGAGATTGAGAAACTGGGCGGCATGGCCAAGGCCATTGAGACTGGTGTGCCCAAGATGCGCATCGAGGAAGCTGCAGCGCGCACACAGGCCCGCATCGATAGCGGTGCTCAAACCATCGTGGGCATCAACAAATATGCCCTTGAGAAGGAAGCTCCTATCGACATCCTTGAGATTGACAACACCGAGGTTCGCAACGAGCAGGTTGCACGCCTCGAGGAGTTGCGCAAGAACCGCGACGAGGCAAAGGTTCAGGCCGACCTCAAAGCCATCACCGAGTGCGTGCGCACTGGCAATGGCAACCTGCTTGAACTGGCAGTAGAGGCCGCCAAAGACCGCGCTTCGCTCGGCGAGATTAGTGATGCCTGCGAGGAAGTCGTGGGCCGTTATAAAGCAGTTGTTAAAACAATTTCAGGCGTGTATTCAGCAGAAGCTATTTCCGACCCCGACCTCAAGCGCGCGCGTGAGCTCACCGCTCAGTTTGCCAAGAAAGAAGGTCGCCAGCCTCGCATCATGATTGCCAAGATGGGACAAGACGGTCACGACCGTGGCGCCAAGGTGGTTGCCACCGGTTATGCCGACTGCGGCTTTGACGTGGATATGGGTCCATTGTTCCAGACTCCTGAGGAGAGTGCTCGTCAGGCTGTGGAGAACGACGTTAACGTGCTGGGCGTTTCTTCGCTCGCCGCTGGCCACAAGACCCTCATCCCTGCCGTGATTGAAGAGCTTAAGAAGCTTGGGCGCGAGGACATTATCGTCACCGCTGGTGGCGTAATACCAATGCAAGACTACGACTTCCTCTACAAGGCTGGCGTGGCTGCAATCTTCGGCCCTGGCACCTCGGTGATGAAGAGTGCCATCAAGGTGATGGAAATCTTGCTCGACGAGGAGTAACCACCCCTTAGAGCAAAGCATTATATCCACGAAATCGCCCTGTGTTGTTCAACGCAGGGCGATTTTTAATATAATCTTTACTGCTTTTTCCAAAAAACATTGTAACTTTGCAGTTTGAACAATCATTTAGTAAATCACAACTTAAACAATAACGTATCGAAATGAAAAAATTAATGTTACTGGCTGCTGCCGCCATCATCACATCGAGCATGCAGGCACAGTCTTTTGAAGACTTCTTCTCAAAAGAGAAGTCGAGCGAGAAAATCACCTTCGGATTTCGCGTGGGTCTTAACATCAACGGCATGAAGAACAACATCCACGACAACGACGTCTCTAAAATCTTCGGTGACCGCCCCTACATCCTCGATGTTCACAAAAAAGCAGGACTCAACTTTGGTGTGAGCGTTGACATTCCTATTCTCAGAAACTTGTGGATCAACACCGGTGCTTACTACAGTGCAACTGGCGCTAAGTTCACCTTCAGGCAAGACAACAGCAAGATAGTGGAAGGCACCTATCTTGACGACTACACCGCCAATGTGACCATGCACAACGTGCGCATCCCCGTTCAGGCCTCTTATCGCTACAACTTCAACAGCAAGTACCAGCTGCAAGTGAACCTGGGTCCGTATTTCGCTTATGGTATTGGAGGCAAAGCCTATATCCACAACGATGTGAAGAAAGAGAAACTAGGTGCCCTCGACCTCACAGGCAATCCTGAATTCAAATACATCACACCTATGGACGATGCCACTGGCGAAGCAATGCTCGACCCTTCACAGGCCGACAGAGATGAGGTCAAGATACTTGGTGTGGCCAACATCAACGACAAGAACAGCAGCTACATAAAGCCTTTTGACATGGGCATCGCCTTTGGCGTAGGTGTTACATTCAACAAGAAGTATTTTGCTGGCTTCAACTACGACGGCGGCCTTGTCAACGTCAATGGCAAGCGCACACGCGCTCTCAACCACAACAGCATCAAGAACCACACTTTCTCGATTAATGTGGGCTACAATTTCTAGAACTCTCCACATCCTCAGTACAACATCACACACTACCGCTGGCAAGCATTGATGCCAGCGGTAGTTTTAATAAAAAACATTAAAATGACTTGCCATGTGGCAAATTATGTGTAACTTTGCACGCTAAATATGCCAATAACTGAAATGACACGCCGTTTATTAATAATATTATCGCTGGCTGTGGCACTTTGCTCGTGTGGTGAATACAGCAAAGTGATGAAAAGCAGCGACTACAACTACAAATACACTTACGCCAAGCAGGCTTTTGAGAACAAGAAATACACTCAAGCCTACACCATTCTTGCCGACCTGGTGCCCATCTTTAGAGGCACTGAGAAAGGCGAGGAGTGCCTTTACCTGCTAGGGCTCAGCTACTACGAGAGCCACGACTACCTCAACTCGGGTGCCTATTTCAGACAATACTACACTCAGTACCCCAAGGGACAGTTTGCCGAGCTGGCACGATTCTATGCTGGATATGGCTACTATCTCGACTCACCAGAGCCACAGCTCGACCAGAGCGAGACTCTAAAGGCCATCGAGGAACTGCAAGCCTTCCTCGACTACTTCCCTAAGAGCGACAAGGTGGCAATAGCGCAGAACGCCATCTTTGAGTTGCAAGACAAGCTGGTGCTCAAAGAGCTGGAAAATGCCCAGCTCTACTATAACCTGGGCAGCTATATGGGCAACAACTACGAGAGTGCAGTAATCACAGCAAAAAATGCTATTAAGGCTTATCCCTACAGCAAATACAAAGAAAAACTCGAGTTGCTAATCCTCAAGTCGCGCTTTAAAGAAGCACAGATGAGTGTTGACGAGAAGAAAGAAGAACGCTACCGCACTGTGCTTGATGAGTATTATGCTTATATCAACGACTTCCCAAATAGTGAAAACCGCAAAGAAGCCGACAATATATTCAAAATTGCCGACAAATTCTTAAACCGAAAATAATTGGCACCATCTTTAACGGATAACAAATAAAAGACTATTTTTTTTGACTAACAAAAACTCATAACATAATTTTATTGATACAATGGCTATCGACTACAAGAAATCAAACGCTCCACAAAACACTACTGTTCACGACCTGATTGACCTCGCCGAGCAAACGGGCAACATCTATGAGACAGTGGCTATCATTGGCAAACGAGCCAACCAAATCTCGGCCGACATGAAGAACGACCTGGAGAAGAAACTCCAAGAGTTCACCGAGAAAACCGACAACCTTGAGGAAATCTCAGAGAACCGAGAGCAAATCGAGATCTCGAAATATTACGAGAAACTCCCAAAACCGACCCTCATCGCCACCAAGGAATATGAGGACGGGAAGCTATACTTCCGCAACGTGAGCAAAGAAAAAGACGGTCTCGACTTCTAAAGACCCACACACAGTACACACAACACAACGACTAAAGAGCCGCGACTTCCCTCTTGCAGGGGGGGGTCGCGGCTCTTTTTTTCAGTTCAAGAAAAGACACCTAAACTAGAAGCTGTACTTCACACCTAGGCCTGTAACACTCTGGTTCATGTCCTTGAGGATTTGGAAGCGTTGCTCCACATAGAAAGCAAAATGATTGTTGATAGTGTAATTGGCCCCTAAGCCCACATTAGCACCAAAGCGGTTCACGCCATCGCCAATCTCAGGACTTATCCTAGCATAAGAAAAACCAGCCAGTGGATAAATGGCAAAACTGCGGCTGGTGCGAATGAGATAGTTGAAATTGAGGTTAAGATTATAAGCATCAATTCCATCACTCTTGAAGTAATAGATAAACTCGGGCTCTACTCGCACATTGTTGATGAACTCATAGTGGAAATTCAATCCCAGACCCACCATCGAGTGCTTTGAAGCATAATTAAACTGAGCGCCAAAAGCCTTCTCACCTTGAGCAGCATTCATAGTAAAAATGCCTAACATAGCAATAATGCTAACTAAAACAATTTTTTTCATAATACCGTTTATTTAGTGTTATTATCGATGCAAAAATAATACTTTTCAATTAACTATGCAAATGAGGGTGTGTCAAAATTCTGGCATACCCTTTTTGTATCTTTTTATTTCTTGTGTAACATGTTGTAAAACATATAAATAAGCCTCTACTTTCTCAAGCGGAGGCTTTGTCATGTCAAAAAGTTTTAGTAACTTTGTGACAATCAATAAAATAAAAAAATGTCTGCAAAGATACACTTTCGTTCGCACATAAACAACCAAACGGTGCTTTTTCCGCAAAGAATCGACAGGGATATTGCGGAAAACGATCCTGTGCGCCTTGTCAACGCCGTTGTTGACAGCCTGAATCTCGAGAATTTCAACCGTCTGTACAAAGAGCGCGGCCGCAGTCCCTACCACCCGAGGATGATGCTCAAGGTGATACTCTACGCCTACATGAGCAACATCTACTCGTGCCGCAAGATAGAGAAGGCCCTGCTCCGAGACGTGCACTTCATCTGGCTGGCGGGCTACGAGCAGCCCGACTTCATCACGATAAACCGCTTCCGCAACCGCGTCAAGGATGAGATAAACAACGTGTTCACACAACTGGTGCTGCTGCTTGCCGAGCGCGGTCTCGTGAGCCTTGACGTTGAGTACATCGACGGCACGAAGATAGAGTCGAAGGCTAACAAGTACACCTTCGTCTGGCGCGGCAGTGTGGAGAAGAACCGCGCCAGGCTCATGGCGAAGATACGAGTGCTTCTCGCTCAGATAGACGATGCCGTCGCCCAGGAGAATGCCGACACGCAGGAGAAGGTGGAGTTCACGCCCTCCCAGCTGGGCGAGATCTGCGAGGAGCTCAGGCAGTCACTCGCCCAGAGTCCCGCTCCAGAGGGCAAAGAGGAGAGGAGGGCGCGCCGAAAGAAGGAGAGGGAGCTAAGGCGGCTTGAGCAGATGGGCGACAAGCTCGGCGACTACGACAGCAAGCTGGAGCGCATGGGCGGGCGCAACTCCATGTCCAAGACCGACCCCGACGCCACGTTCATGCGCATGAAGGAGGACGCCATGAACAACGGCCAGACCAAACCCGGCTACAACCTTCAGATAGGCACCGAGAACCAGTTCATCACCGACTTCGGGCTGTTCCCGAACACCAATGACACACTCACACTACCGCCGTTCCTAACCTCGTTTGCCGAACGTTATGGCCACATGCCCGACGAGGCGTGCGCCGACTCGGGCTACGGCAGCGAGGAGAACTACCGCTTCATGGAAGAGAATGATGTGGAAGCATATGTCAAGTACAACTATTTCCACAAGGAGCAGAAACGCCCGTTCAGGAACGACCCGTTCCGAATTGAGAACCTCCACTACAATGCAGAAGATGACTACTACGTCTGCCCGATGGGACAGCACATGACACGCGTGGGCACACGGCATGACAAAAGCGGCAGCGGATATGTCGCAGAACTGGCAATCTACAGAGCACAACGCTGCCAAGGGTGCCCGTTGCGAGGGAGTTGTTACAAAGGCGAATATCCCGCAAGAGAAATCAGAGCCAACCACAGGCTCAATGAATACAAACGACGGGCAAGAGAGCGACTCACATCGGAGCGGGGGCTCGAGCACCGATCAAAGAGACCGATAGAGCCCGAGGCCGTGTTCGGGCAGATGAAATTCAACATGGCATACAGGCGGTTCCGACACTTCGGCAAAGACAAGGTCACAATGGACTTCGCCTTCTTCGCCATCGCCTTCAACATAAAGAAATGGGCGGCAAAAACAGCGAAATCCACCCGAAATGGCGGAAATACGCCATCTTTTCTCCTGTTTTGCCTTACAGTTCAAATTTTAACCCCTGAGAATCGAATATTCTGGGGAAAAACACAAAAACAAGCCGCCTGAGACATATCGCATTCTCAGGCGGTTTATTTTTAAAGTGGATGGGACATAAGCCTATTTTGACACACCCTCATTTAAGCTAAATTATCTGTTGTTATATCAACTGCTGATATACCGAATTAGATAACGCCCTGCTCGAGCATAGCCTGAGCAACCTTCATGAAGCCAGCGATGTTAGCGCCCTTCACATAGTCGATAGTGCCGTCGGCCTGAGTACCGAACTTCACGCACTGCTCGTGGATGTTCTCCATAATCCAGTGGAGCTTCTCGTCAACTTCCTTAGCCGACCAGCTCAGGTGAGCAGCATTCTGAGTCATCTCAAGACCAGAGGTAGCTACACCACCAGCGTTAACGGCCTTGCCAGGAGCAAAGAGGATGCCGTTATTCTGGAAGAAGTGGATAGCGCCGGGTTGGCAACCCATGTTAGAAACCTCGCAGCAGCACCAGCAGCCGTTAGCCTTCAGCTCCTTAGCGTCGTCCTCGCTAAGCTCGTTCTGGAATGCGCAAGGAAGAGCGATGTCGCAAGGAATGCTCCAAGCCTTCTTGCCAGCAGTGAATTTAGCCTTGCCAGGGAACTTAGTGGCCATGTCCTCAACCTTGTTGCGGTTAGAAGCACGCATGTCGAGCATGTAGTCGATCATCTCGGGAGTGATACCCTCAGGAATCTCGCACACACCGTCGGGGCCAGAAATGGCAACAACCTTAGCGCCAAGCTCAACGGCCTTCTTCGAAGCACCCCAAGCCACGTTACCGAAGCCCGAGAGAGCAACCTTCTTGCCCTTGATGTCCTTGCCAGCCTTGTGAAGCAGGTGCTGAGTGAAATACAGAGCGCCGAAGCCAGTAGCCTCTGGACGGAGGATAGAGCCACCCCAAGTCTCGCCCTTGCCGGTGAGCACGCCAGTGTGGTAGCGGCGAGCGAGTTTCTGATACATACCGTTGAGGTAACCAATTTCACGACCACCAACGCCTACGTCACCAGCGGGAACGTCCTGGTCAGGACCAATGTTGTGGCGAAGCTCAAGCATGAAAGCTTGGCAGAAACGCATGATCTCGGCGTCGCTCTTGCCTACTGGATCGAAGTCAGAGCCACCCTTGCCACCACCCATAGGCAGTGTGGTAAGAGCATTCTTGAAAGTCTGCTCAAAACCGAGGAACTTCAGCATTGATGGAGTAACAGCCTTGTGGAAGCGGAGACCACCCTTGTAAGGGCCAATGGCGCTGTTGAACTGCACGCGGTATCCAAGGTTGGTTTGAACCTCACCCTTGTCGTCAATCCAAGTTACACGGAATGTGAAGATGCGCTCGGGCTCTACCATGCGCTCTACAATCTTGGCTTTCTCAAACTCAGGATGCTGGTTGTAAACCTCCTCGATTGACTCGAGAACTTCACGAACTGCTTGCAGATACTCAGATTCGCCTGGGTGTTTAGCCTCCAGGTCGGCCATAATTTTTTCAACGTTCATGATTGAAATGATTTAGAAAATTAATTTTATTAAAAAATTACTATTTATAAAAATTCTTGTTTCAAAAGAACAGCACAAATTTATATCAAAAAAGTGGAACAGCGAAACTTTAAAACAATGTTTTTTAGCATAAATTCCACTTTTATCCATTTTTCACACGTGTTTATTTTATTTAAACGTCTAACAAAAATTAGCACAAAATTGCAATTTAATTAACATTACCCACAATTATCTAATAAAAAGGAGGATATTTAAAGATTTCAGGGCACAAAAACCTAAAAACTGGCATTTTGACCCAATTTTGATTATGTTTTATAACATAATTTCTTTTATAAAAAAATAGTGCTGAAATCAAGAAAAATAGGTACTTTTGCCAAAAGATTTTTTATTACCATTATTTTTTAAAACAAACTACATTTTATGAAGAAGCACAATTTCTATGCAGGCCCATCAATTTTAAGTCAGTATGCTATTGATAAGACTATTGAGGGCATTCGTGATTTTGCCGGTACAGGCTTATCGGTTCTTGAGATTTCTCACCGCAGCAAGGAGTTTCAAGCTGTAATGGACGAGGCACAAGCCTTATTCAAAGAGTTGCTCGACATCCCCGAGGGGTATGAAGTGCTCTTCCTAGGCGGTGGTGCCAGCACTCAGTTCTGCATGGTACCTTACAACCTACTCAAGACTAAGGCTGCCTATGTAGATTCAGGCACATGGGCCAACAAGGCCATCAAGGAAGCCAAGCTCTTTGGCGATGTTGAAGTAGTAGCTTCATCTAAAGAAGACAACTACGTCTATTATCCCAAGAACTTCACCGTTCCTGCCGATGCCGATTATCTTCATATCACTACCAATAACACCATCTATGGCACCGAGCTGCGTGAAGACCTCGATGTTAACGTGCCTCTGGTAGCCGACATGTCGAGCGACATCTTCTCTCGCCCTGTTGACGTTTCGAAATATGCCCTCATCTACGGTGGCGCTCAAAAGAACCTCGCCCCCGCTGGTGTGACCTTCATCATCATCAAGAAGGACATCCTGGGCAAAGTGGATCGCGCTATCCCAACCATGCTCAACTATCAAACTCACATCGACAAGGGCTCGATGTTCAACACTCCTCCCGTGCTCCCCATCTTCACCGCATTGCAGACCCTGCGCTGGCTCAAAGACCTGGGTGGCGTGAAAGAGATGCAACGCATCAACGAGGAGAAGGGTGCTTGCCTCTACGACGCTATCGACTCAAGCCGCATGTTCGTTGGTACTACCCACGTTGACAGCCGCTCGCTCATGAACGTGTGCTTCGTGATGAAACCCGAGTACAAAGAGCTCGAGAAAGACTTCCTGGAGTTTGCAACAAGCAAGGGCATCGTGGGCATCAAGGGTCACCGCAGCGTGGGTGGCTTCCGTGCTTCGCTCTACAACGCACTGCCCCTCGAGAGCGTGAAGGTGCTTGTTGACGCCATGAAGGAATTTGAGAACAATCATTAATTCACACATTATATAATAATATAGTGGGTCATGAACATGTCGTGGCCCACTTAAAAAAATAAACCTGAAACAAATGAAGATTTTAGTTGCAACCGAGAAACCTTTTGCTGCAGCTGCCGTTACTGGCATCCGCGAAGTTGTTGAACAAGGTGGTCATGAGCTCGTGCTCGTTGAGAAAGGCACTAAGCAAGACATGATCAACGCCATTGGCGATTGTGCCGGACTCATCGTGCGCAGCGACAAGGTTGACAAGGAAGTGTTTGACGCTGCACCTCAACTGAAGGTGGTAGTTCGCGCCGGTGCCGGTTACGACAACATCGACCTTGACGAGGCCACCAAGCACGGGGTGTGCGTGATGAACACTCCTGGCCAGAACGCCAATGCCGTGGCCGAGCTCGTCTTCGGTATGCTCGTGACTTTGATCCGCAACCGCTACAACGGCACATCGGGCACCGAGCTTAAAGGTAAGACTCTTGGCATCCACGCCTATGGTGCTGTGGGACGCAACGTTGCTCGCATCGCCAAGGGGTTTGACATGAAGGTTAGCGCCCTCGACCCATTCGTTAAGGACGAGGTGATGGAAGCCGATGGCATCACACCAGTGCACACTGTTGAGGATCTCTACAAGAACAACCTGTTCGTTAGCCTACACATTCCTGCCAACGACCAGACTCGCAAATCGGTGAACCGTGCCTTGCTCGAGCTCATGCCTAAGGGTGGCACTCTCATCAACGCCGCTCGCAAGGAAGTCATCAACGAGGATGACCTCGCTGCCGTGCTCGAAGAGCGCACCGACCTGCGCTACGTTGCCGACGTGAAGCCCGACAACACAGCCGCTCTTGAGGAGAAGTTTGCCGACAGAGTATTCTTCACTCCCAAGAAGATGGGTGCCCAGACCGCCGAAGCCAACATCAACGCCGGCCTCGCCGCCGCCAACCAGGTTGTTGCTCACCTCAAGGACGGTTTCAACCGCTTCCAGGTGAACAAGTAAACAAACGGTTGAATAACAACACACTCATTAACAAGACCTCATCATGCAGCAGCACTGGTGAGGTCTTGATTTTTTGTGCCACATCGCAAGCATAGCCCCCAGGCGTTTTTCTAAAACACTTAAGGACTTAATATTGCTGACATTTGAAGCAATTCATTTAAAGACAATCTAATCCTTTGACAAATTTCCAGCCAGCATTGTCATTAATAAACCCAAAAATGAAACAACGGGGTCTGACCCCATTGTTTCATTTTATCGTTATTTATCGTTTTAATCGTTTGAAAAAAACAGCGACCATTGTCCTTAATGACCTATAGAACAAAGCCCTTGTCTTTTATTGCCGTAAAAAAAACAGCCTAGCGCTGCCGCAAGTAAGCTGCGGCGCGAGTGGCCATGTTCTGCCGCAGAGAATCGCGGTAGAGCCATATCTCGCGTGAGTGATAGCACCCTTCCTTGCCAATGAGTGGCAACATATAGTCGGTGCCAGTAAAGCCATCTACCAGTAGCAGCCCCGATGCCACGTCAAGACGCACCGTCAAGGTGTCCTTTGTCTGCCCGGCGGTGTTGAGCGGTGAGGGTTCGGTGACAAGTGTCGCTGCTGTGGTGTCGGTTTTCCAATTTACTGGGTTGATGGCTACAGCACTGCTCGACATCAAGTCAATAGCGCACGAGCGATCGCGTACCGAGTTGTAGCAGATGGTCACACCGGTGTCTGTGGCATCTTGTGCCGGCTTAATGGCACTACAGCTATCGAGGTCTTCTTTTGAGATTGTGGCACCTATAATATAAGCTGCCACCAGTCGGCCCGCTGTAGCCGTGTCCATCTCCTTGAGCAGCTGCAAGGCAATCATCGCCCCCTGACTGTAACCAGCGATGATAAACGGTCGCCCGCAGTTTAGATTCTGTAGATAATAATGAAAAGCACTTCTCACATCATCAAGCGGAACCTGCATGCGGCGGCTCATCAGTGAGCTATCGGCAAAAGACTGTAACGAGCATTGGCGATAATAGGGCGAATAAAAGTTTAGGTCGCCGCTCACTAATAGGTCAACGCCATGCATCTCGCCAAGCAGTGGCTGCCGCACGCTATCGTTGTAGGTGTTAGCATAGTGCCATGTCGTTCCATCGACCACATAGTCGCCAATCTCGGTGGAGATTATGTAAAAGATATCCACATCGCTACAGCGATTGGTGACATACCATTGAGTTGAGTCGCTATAGGTGGGCACTGGCGGCAGAGCGTCACCACAACCATTAATAGCATAAACCTGGGAGGCAGCATTTAGCGCTACCACAATCTGCACCAAAACAAGAAATATCGTTCTCATTGTCTTCATTTCTTCTTGCGGCGAGGTTTCTTTTGTTGACTTCTCAGTTGCTTGGCTATCTCGTTGTGCTCGTCGGCAAGGTCGTCGAGCCCTATTTTCTCGTAAATGTCGGCCAGCTTCACATGGGGCTCAACGGCGGTGCGCGACGCTTTTGTGGCACGCTTCAGGGCTTTAATGGCGGCAGGCAGGTCTTTTTGCTTCTCGTTGATTGCCGCCAGTGCCATGAGAGCATCATAGCAGTTCTTGTTTTTAGAGAGAATCACATTGAGCTGCTCCAGAGCCTGATCGGTCTCCCCTATCGCATTGAGCAAGCGGGCCTTGCCGAGCATCGCGGGCACAAAGTCCTCGCTCAGCCGCAGAGCCTTGTTGTAATTGGCGAGTGCCGATTTTATGGCAATCTCGTCGAGGTGTGGCTTGGCATTGCCATAAATGACCTCATCTTCTTGTGCCAGCGTGCCCATGCCCAGCGACTGGTCACCCATCGCCGTGAACTCAGCTGCCAGGTCATGCAGTTGCTTGTTCTGGGCATCGATAACTTCTTCCAGGCACTTGATTTTCTCATTAAGCCGGTTGAATTTGTTGAACTTAAACTTTATGAGGCGTTTAGCTAATGGGTCACTTATCACGTTGTGAATTTCCATCGCCTGTGCAAAGCAGTCAACAGCGCGCGCAAAGTCGTCGTGGTCGAAGGCGATAGATGCCATTGTGTAGAGCCCGTTAGCCTTCTCCACCATGATGGCATCGTTGATAGTGGCCTGGTTGTTGAACTGGCGGCTAAAGTCAACGATGGCAGTGTTGACGATGATGTCGCGCTGCGACAGTGGCCGCAGCAGCGTGATGCCCTCGAGCGACGTGCATCGCGACAGGGCAACATAGGTCTGCCCACTAGAGAACGCGCCTCCGGCAAAGTCGATGACGATGTTGTTGAACGTCAAGCCCTGGCTCTTGTGTACCGTGAGTGCCCATGCGGGCTTAATGGGAAACTGCTTGAAAGTCCCCACCACGTTCTCTATCACCTTTTTCTCTTTCTCGTCGTAGGTATATTGCACGTTCTCCCAAATCTCTTGCTCAAGGGCGTAGCTGTCGCCATTCTCAAGCTCGACCACTATGCCGCTGTCATCGACCTCTGCCACCATTCCCAGTGTGCCATTCACCCACCGCCCTTCCTTGTCGTTGCGAATGAATATGACCTGTGCCCCTTTCTTTATCACAAGCTCTTTGCTGGTGGGCAGGTCGTTGTCGGGGAAGAGGTCGGTCACCTCGCCCATGAACACATATTCGGGAGTATCCAGAGCCTGCATGTGAGCGTCGTTGATAGAATCTACCGTGTCGCGACGTGTGGCAAGGGTCATCACCAGGCCGTTGTCGGGCTCTTGGTAGTCAAGATTGCATCGGCTGTTGAGCTGCTGCAGGTCGCTGTTGCTGGCATGGCTCACGCGCACACGGTCGAGCATGGCAATAAAAGTGCTGTCGGTCTGGCGGTAAATCTTGCGTAGCTCAATGGGTATCAAGCCCAAGCTATTAAACACCTTGGCGTTGAAGAAGAAGAACTGCTGGTAATATCGTCGCAAGATGTCGCGCATGTCGCGGGTGATTACCGGCTCCAGCTGAAAGATGTCGCCCACAAAGAGCAACTGCTTGCCGCCGAAGGCTTCTCGCATGTTGCCCGAATAGATGCGCAGCACTTTGTCGATAAAGTCGATGATGTCGCATCGCACCATCGAGATCTCGTCGATGATGATTAGTTCGAGTTTCTTGATGAGCTTCACCTTCTGTGCCGAGTAGCGCAGAGTCTTGCGGATGCGGCGAGGCGAGAAGTCGGGGTCGTCGGGGAGCAGTGGCTTAAACGGAATTTTAAAGAATGAGTGCAGCGTCTGGCCTCCCACGTTCACGGCAGCTATGCCCGTGGGAGCGAGCACCACGTGCTCCTTGCTGGTATTGGCACATATATATTTTAGGAACGTGCTCTTGCCAGTGCCGGCCTTGCCCGTTAGAAATACCGATCGACGGGTGTTGCGAATCAGGTTCCAAGCATTTTGGAACTCCACATTGTCAAGGTCGATATTTTCCAGATTTACCATGTTCATGAGCTAGTTGCAAAAAAGTTTTCAAAGATAGTGAAAAAGGTTGATAACTGCACTAAGGTGGGTTCTATAAATTAATTGAGATGGATTTTGAATTTATGCCGAGCAGGTTTTTATACAAAGTTGAAGAATAGTAGCGGGCTACATTTCAAGACTTTAGATAAAAAGATGCCGACAGAAAACAAAATACAACCAAAAATACATTTTTTACTTTTGCTTAATTTATTGAACCCACCTTGAAAAAAGGAGGCATTTTATTAACAATGCCTCCTAATCTCACTATTAATTTACGCTCAATGGCGCGAAAGGAATTATTTTCTCAGAATCTAAATCCTAGTGTCAATGAAACCTTGTTGTTGTTGTCCTTCAGCTCCTCGCCTTGCTCGCCAGGATAAGCGTGATAGTGGCTGGTGCGGTTGTGGTGCACATAGGCTGCATCGAGATAGAACTTCTTGTAGCGATAGCCCAGGCCACAAGTGATGTACTGGTTGTTCTTGTCATACTGATACATGTAGTTGCTCGATACCACATCCACATTGTCGTTGGCCACTCCCTTCACCTCATCCTTTACTGGAGAAGTCTGGTAAGCATAACCAGCACGCAAGCTGAAGCTGGGTGTCACACGATACTCGGCACCCACGCGCACGGTGTGCTGGGCTTGCAGCTGATTTTTAATATAGTATTCTGTGTCGCCATAGTTGTAGCCACGCTCGTCGCCACAGCGCATGGTGTTAGCGCCCACATATTCATAGTCAAAGCTAATCAATCCCTTGCTGGTGGGCACCACAGCGAGGCTACCCATAAACTTCCAGGGGGTCTTAATGGTGTAGCGATACTCGTCGTAGTAGCCTGTTGCGCCAGTCTCATAGTTCCCAGAGTACATGTTAGGATCAAGGTCGGCCTGCAGGTCAAAACCACTATACACCTTGTAAAGGTCTTTCATGTCATAATAAGTTGGAGTGTGGAATGCGGCACCAATGCGGAGTTGATTGATGGGCTTAACTATCACACCAAACTTGAAGTTGTAGCCCGTGCCACGGGTCTCTTGCTGCGACTGGAAGTCGAAGCCGGCATAGCCCTTAGTGGTGCTGCCATTATTAGCATTATAGTCATAAATCTCGGCATTGTCAAGATCCTCGCCATAGTACTGATAGCTGTCGAAGCGCAGGTCGGTGATGCCAAAGTTCAGGCCCCAGAACACGGTGTTCTTGAAGTTACCACCCAGCGTGATGTTATACTCATCGGTATGTCCTTTCTCATCAACCAGGAAATTAGCTTTACCCGAAGTCTGGTAATTTTCTATATTGGCAAGCCCTTTGAACGAGCCATCAACATTGCTGTTGAGCAGATAGGACTGGTAGGCCAGGATGCCCAGCCAGGGAGCATTGCTTTCATAGAAGATATTGCCAGAGTACTGATTAGCCGAGAGGTCTTGGTCAATCCATCCACCAGCATTAAGGTTGTCGGCAATCTTGTTGGTGATAGAATGGCCTGTGCTATACCCACCTTGATAGCGACGTTTATAGGAGTTGATGCGGTTATAGGAGAAACCCCAGTTGAAATACCTGAAGAAATCATTGTCGATTTTCATTGAGCCCACATATCCCACATTGTTGAACCAGAACTTGGTGTCGCTGAGCTTGTCGCCAGCAGTCTTTGTTGAGAGGAAGTTGAGGTTCATCGTTGCCGAGATGTCGCTGCTGCGATACACACCTATGCCACCAGGGTTCTGCGCTACCGCCGACACGTCACCGCCGAGAGCGCCAAAAGCGCCAGCCATCGACATGTAACGAGATGTACCACTCAACTCTGTTTCAGACATCTTTAGGACATCAAATGTTGCCTGAGCATTTGCCATGAGCGCTGCTCCTCCAAGCAATAATGCAATATATATTTTTTTCATTGTTAAATGTTCAAAATTTGGTGTTTAATTTAAATTATATTATTTCACAAGAGTGCAATATTACGATATTATCGGCGCCCGCCGTGACCACCGCCACCGCCACTGTGACCTCCGCCGCCGCCATGGCCGCCTGAGAAGCCGCCACCGCCGCCATGGCTACCACCCGAGAAGCCGCCACTGCTGCGACCACCGCCCGAGAAGCCGCCACTGCTCCTAGTACCACCTGTTGATGGAGTGTAGCTGCGAGAGGTGCCACCTGTTGATGGAGTGTAGCTGCGTCCCGAAGAACCCGAGGGGGTGTAGCTACGACCGCCACCATGACTTCGTGTAGAGGGAGTGTAGGTGCTTCTACCAGTAGAGCCGCCGCTGTATCCGCCCGAAGAGCGACCTCCGCCAGCTGTGGCGCCGTCATTATAAGAGCGGTTTCCGGGTCGCATAGTGCCTCGTCCGCCAGCATAACCTCCCTTGCCGAGGTTGCCGCGGTTTATACCATTGTGGCCCGAGACTGTTGAGCGCCCAGAGTTGCCAGCATATCTGCCATGGCCGTCATATCCACTATTGCCACGATTGCCATGATAGTTCAAGCCTGGGCGACGGCCGTTGTAACCACTGTTGTAGTGATGGCCACGGTATCCATACCAGCCACTATCCCAGTGATAGGGCCTTCCCCAGTAGCCACCGCCCCAGTAGCTGCCCCAGTAGCCACCCCATGGGCGTCCCCAGTAAGACCACGGATGATAGCGATAACCGCCATACCAGCCCCAGCCATACCAGCCGCTGTAGTACCAGGGATCATTCCATCCCCACGACCAGCTGTACCAGGGGTCATAATAGCGATAGCCCCAGCCCCAGTATGGTCCCCAGCTCCAGTCGGTACCCACGATGAGGTTTACCGTTGGGGTGCTGTCGAAGTAATACTCAATGAGGTCAGGGTCGTTGCTGCGTATCACGATAGTGGGGTTGTGAAACTTCTCTATGCGACGAGTGTTGGCAAACTCCTCCTCGGTAAGATACACAGTGTCGCTCTCATCGTAATTGTTGTAGCGGCGGTTATACTCGTCAACATCACGACCGTTGACAACTCCCGTGAGTGGAGTAACCTGGGTTGTGAGTTCTCCATAATAACCCGAAGATGGTGGCACCTGCTTGGTGACAACCTTGACCGTCTTGGTCTCCTTGCTGCCATCATAGTAGATGTCGTCCTCATAATCCTGTGCCATGACGCAGGCGCAGCCCACTAGCAAGGCACCCATTAGAGTGAATAATTTGTAGTTCATAGTGCTTTTATGTTTTAAATTATTAATATTCAACGGTATCCTCAGTTGCTCTTTAGACTATTAAACTCTATAAAAGTTTAAAAACTGCTAAGTTAAACTGCAAAGCTACACAAAGTTTTTCAATTCTGTTACAAATCTCATGCCAAAAATGACTGAACATGTACAAAAAATAGTCTTTATCGCCTATTTTTCACCCTCTAAACACATGAGCTGGTCAAATACTGCATAGCAAGCCTTCAAATTAACCATCTTTAACAACTCCCCTCCCCTTTTTTTCGTTACTTTGCATCAGTATAATTAATAGCCATTTTATAAAGTAAATAATAAACAATAAGAAAAATGAAAATTGGGCAATACAATATTTTGATAATTAACCGCTTCGTCGATTTTGGGGCTTACCTGATCGATGACGAAGGCAATGAGGTGCTGCTCCCCAAGCGATACCTCACCGGCGACGAGGAGCTAGATGACAAGATTGAGGTGTTTGTGTATCACGACTCAGAGAACCGACCAGTGGCCACTACCGAGCACCCTTTCGCAACCGTGGGGCAGTTCTGCCTCTTGAGGGTGAAAGCTGTCAACGCCATCGGTGCCTTCCTCGACTGGGGACTCACTGCCAAGGACTTGCTGGTGCCATTCCGCGAACAGCGAGTGCGCATGCAGGCAGGACGCAGCTACATCGTCTATACCTATCTCGACCCCACCAGCCAGCGCATCGTGGCAAGCGCCAAGCTCGACAAGTTCCTGAACAACTCGCGACCCGATTTCTACCACCGCCAGAAGGTTGACGTGCTCATCGTGCAGCAACAAGAGATAGGTTACCGAGTCATTGTTGATGGCAAGCACTGGGGAATGATCTATAACAACGAGCTCTATCAGCCCGTTAACATTGGCGAACATCATACAGGATTCATCAAGCAAGTGCGCGACGACGGCAAAATCGACGTCACGCTCGCCAAAATCGAGAAGATGCGCATCGACGACGTCGCCAGCGACATCCTCCGTTATATGCAAGAGAACAATGGCGTGATGCATCTAGGCGACAAGTCCTCACCCGAGGAAATACAGCGCACCTTCAACTGCAGCAAAAAAGACTTCAAGAAAGCCCTTGGCTTGCTCTACAGGCAGCACAAAGTGGCACTAGGCGAGCAAGTAACACTCATTTAAGCGACAAGCGACCGCCAAAACCAGCGAAGCGACAAAACCAGCGAAGCGCAAGCAAGCGCCAAAACCAGCGAAGCGCAAGCGATCGCCAAATCCAGCGAGCGCAAGCGACCGCCAAAACCAGCGAAGCGACAAAACCAGGGAAGCGCAAGCGAGCGCCAAAACCAGCGAAGCGCAAGCGAAGCGACAATAGTAAATCATTGTGCTTTTTTTGACACAAAAAACGAACTCATATTCAATAAAAAAAATGGCGCATAAATTCGGACAGACTTGGTGGGGAAACGAATGGCTCAGGGCACTGGACCAGATTGACTATTCCAACCGCCTGCCACGCGGCAAGAGCTATGCCCGTAATGGCATGGTAAAAGACATAAGAATTGATGGAAACATCATCAGTGCCAAGGTGCAAGGGCGACTCATCAGGCCTTACAGGGTGACTATCGTCGTGGAACCTTTCACCCCCCAACAGATAAAGATGCTCATCGATGAGCTGCTCAACCACCCCACTGTGGTGGCGATGCTGCTCAACCGGGAGCTCTCACCCACCATCCTCTCTATTGCCAGGAGGATTGGCCTAAACATCTTCCCGCACAGGTGGAAAGACCTGGGCATGAGCTGCTCGTGCCCCGACTGGGCGGTGCCTTGCAAGCACCTGGCAGCGGTAATCTACATGGTGAGCCATGAGATTGACAACAACCCCTTTATGGTCTTTGAGATGCACAAGGTGGACCTCCTGGGCGAGCTCGCCAAGCGCGGCATCACCATAGAACACAAGCTCTTGATGGAACTGCCCACTTGCCACCAGCTAATAGCTAAAAACACTAAGAAAGACACCACAAGCAACGACGATGCCAGCTACACTCCGGTCGATTTCTCGCACTTGACCAACATTGGCACCTCACTCGTGAGACTGCTAAAACCCGAACCACCATTCTATCATGGCGGTGACTTCCGCGCCGTCTATGAGAAAGCCATCACCCGCACTGCCCGAGCATGCCGCAACGTGCTCAAAGGCAAGAGCGAGGAGGCGATACTCCCTGCCACCGATGTCACAATCAATCACCACACAAGCATCACCATCTCAATCAACGAGAACCTGATGCCCAGTGTGTTCATCACCGACATCACCGACAAGAAAAAAGCTGTAACTGAAGCTTATCGACTGATGGATCTCTTCACGCCGCTCGAAGCTATCAAGATTGACTTCATCGACGATTACCAGCCATGCATCGCCGCCCTCAAGCAAGCCATGCTTTGCGCTCTGCATCTGCTCGAGTGTGGGGCCACCACTCCCCTGCACTACAAGGGCATGAGAGAGTGCAGCAACATCATGTGGATGCCAGCACTGCTCGACGCAAAGGTAAAGAAAGTGATCGACGCTATGGAAGGTGTCATGCCCGACCACCTGGTGACGGCACAATTCACAAAACCCAAACGCCCATTCTCAATCAATGAGCCTGCCAAGTGGCTGGTGGCGATGATGATGACCGAGATAGTGCAAGAGGTCAACCGCCTCGAAGCACAGCACGACGACGTGCTGCAGCTCTTCTTTGGCGACCTGCTCACCACCTTCAACAAAGTGGGACAAACCGAGACTACCGGAGCCGTGAAAGCTTGGCTCGACAGGTTCCTTATCAGCATTGACGACTTGGTGCCCACATTTGTCGTTGACGAGAAGAATAACGGCTTTGAGATGAGAGTGAAAGTCTCTCACAACATTGACAACATCGCCCAGCTGGTAGATTTGGGCGATATCGACAGCATTGCAGCACTCGCCAAGAAGAAATACCACATCTTCAGGAAACTGGCGGCACTAGTGACTCTGATACCGGCACTAGAGCAATATATCGACAACATGGGCCACAGCCCCATGCAATTCAGCCTCAACAGCTTTACCACAGTATTAATTGACGCTATCCCAACCCTGCAAATGCTTGGGATGAAAGTTGTCTTGCCCAAGGCACTGATGAAACTCATCAGACCTTTGCCGTCAATAAAACTCAGCACTAATTCCGCCAGCAAGGGCAGCTCCTTCCTGCGTCTCGACAAACTACTTAACTTCGACTGGCAAGTGGCAATGGGCAGCAACATGGTAGCCCCCGACGAGTTCTTCGCAATGATGGAAAACGCTAGAGGGCTCATCAAGTTCAAAGGTGAGTATGTCTATGTGAACGACGATGACCTGGAGCGGCTGCGCAAGTCGCTAGATGCCAAGAAGCAACTCACACCGGCACAGATGCTGCAAGCATCGCTCAGCGGAACCCTCAACTCGGTGCCCATCACCATTAGCGACGAGGTGCGACAACTCATAGCCAAGCTCACATCAATGCCCGAGATTGCACTCCCCACAGGCCTGAACGCCACGTTAAGGCCCTATCAGGAACGCGGATTCTCGTGGATGTATCACAACATGTCGCTAGGCTTTGGCTCTATTATTGCCGACGATATGGGACTTGGAAAGACCTTGCAGGTGATAACATTGATACTAAAACTCAAGAACGAAGGGCAGCTCAAGAATGAGCGGGTGCTCATTGTGGTGCCTACGGGACTGCTCACCAACTGGATGGCAGAGCTCCACAAGTTTGCACCGTCAATAACGGCACTCGTCTATCACGGCCCCACGCGCGACATCACCAGCTTCGACCACGACGTGCTGCTCACCAGCTATGGCGTGATGCGCAGCGACGTTGACCTCATCAAGAAGCGCAAATGGGCAGTGATGGTCATCGACGAAGCCCAGAACATCAAGAACTCTGCCACTCACCAGAGCAAGGCGGTGAAAGCTGTGAAAGTTGGCGTGAACATCGCCATGAGCGGCACACCAGTAGAAAACCGCCTCAACGAGTTCTGGTCTATCATGGAGTTTGCCAACAAGGGCTACCTAGGCAGCGAGAAGCACTTTGCCGAGCAATTTGCCAACCCCATCCAAAAGAATGGTGACCACAGTGTGGCAGAACTGTTTCGCAAGGTCACCGCACCATTCACCCTGCGCCGTCTCAAGACCGACAAGAGCATCATCAACGACCTGCCCGACAAAATTGAGCAGAACGACATGGCACAACTCACCCCGCAGCAGGCCTCGCTCTATGAGGAGACATTAAACAATGCTATGGAGGCAATCACGCAAATCGATGATACCGACAATGCCCAGCTATTCAAGCGTCAAGGCCTTGTGCTGCAAATGATTCTCGCCCTCAAGCAGATATGCAACCACCCGGCACAGTTTATCAAAGACGGCAACAGCGACCCCAATCTCTCGGGAAAAGCCATCATGCTGCTCGACCTGGTGCAGGCGATAGTGGAAAGCGGAGAGAAGGTGCTCATTTTCACACAATTCAAAGAGATGGGAGAGCTGCTGCAACAAATTATCGAGAGGCAGCTGGGCTCCTCTCCCCTGTTCTACCATGGTGGATGCTCCATCAAGCAACGCAACCACATTGTGGAGCGCTTCCAGAACAACCGTGCCGACCGTGTGCTAATCCTCTCACTAAAGGCGGCCGGCACCGGCCTCAACCTCACCGCAGCCACTCATGTGATACACTACGACCTGTGGTGGAACCCCGCCGTCGAAGCCCAAGCCACCGACCGTGCTTACCGCATCGGCCAGCACCGCAACGTGATTGTGCATCGCTTCATCACCAAGGGCACTTTTGAAGAGCGCATCGATGAGATGATACACAGCAAAAAAGAACTCGCTAACATGACTGTCGCCACTGGAGAAAACTGGATAGGACAGCTAAGCAACAAGGAACTTAACGAGATTTTCTCGCTCGCAAGCGCAACATCAATGTAAACCACTAATTGACACTGATTATCACTAAGAGCCAACACCACAGGCTTTTAGGTAATTAAGGACAAAATCTTGTCTTCCATTTTATTAAAGACAATGCTCACGCTTGCAAGGCCTTGAGTAGGCTCTGGGCTTTTCTTGTTTAATCTCATTTTTTAAGCATCATGTTGCATTATTTGTAAAAAAAGTGTAATTTTGCAACTTAATTTTTGAAAAAACTATTAAAACACATCTTAATAATATGGGAAAAGTTATATTGACGGGCGACCGCCCCACAGGCAAGCTCCACCTGGGACACTATGTGGGCTCGCTGCGCCGACGCGTAGAACTGCAAAACGCAGGTGATTATGAGAAAATGTTTGTCTTTATGGCCGATGTGCAGGCACTCACCGACAATGCCGACAACCCCGAGAAGATACGCCAAAACATAATTGAGGTGGCTCTCGACTACCTCTCGGCAGGCCTCGACCCGGAGAAGTGCATCATCTTCATCCAGAGCCACATTCCTGAGCTCGCCGAGCTTACCACCTACCTGATGAACCTCATCACCGTGAGCCGCGTGGAGCGCAACCCAACGGTGAAGACCGAGATTAAGATGCGCAACTTTGAGGCTAACATACCCTTGGGATTCTTCTGCTACCCCGTGAGCCAGGCGGCCGACATCACCCTCTTCAAGGCCGACATAGTGCCCGCCGGCGAGGACCAGAAACCTATGCTAGAAATCACACGCGAACTGGTGCGCCGCTTCAACGGCACCTACGGCGATGTGCTTGTGGAACCCGACATCATGCTCCCCGAGAACGAGACAGCACGCCGCCTGCCTGGCACCGACGGCAAGGAGAAGATGAGCAAGAGCCTGGGCAACTGTATCTACCTGAGCGACGACGCCGACACCGTGTGGCAAAAAGTGCGCTCCATGTTCACCGACCCCAACCACCTGAACGTGAGCGACCCAGGCACCGTGGAAGGCAACGCCGTGTTCACCTATCTTGATGCCTTCTCGAGCGACGAAGACTTCGCAAAATACCTGCCCGACTATCACAACCTCGATGAGATGAAAGACCACTACCGCCGCGGCGGCCTGGGCGACATGAAATGCAAGAAACTCTTGAACAGCATCCTCAACGAGATGCTCGAGCCCATCAGGCAGCGCCGTCATGAGCTAGAGCAGGACATTCCCGAAATCTACAACATATTGCGCCGCGGCACCGACAAAGCCCGCGAGACGGCCGTCAAAACCATGGACGAGGTGCGCAACGCCATGAAGATTAACTACTTCGACGACAAGGAGCTGATACAGCAACAATCGGAGTTCTTCAAAGCAAAATAAAAAAATGAGGGTGAAAAAATTTCCACCCTCATTTTTTTATGCGACACTACAGGTGTTTTCATAAAATCACAATCTTTTTATTGCCCACAATGTAGATGCCTGGAGATAGACCGGCAAGGCCTTGAGCGGCAGTACGAACCTTCACTCCGTCGAGGCGATACACATCGGCAGCGGCAGCATCGGCAGTAACAGCAGTGATGCTGGCACCCTGTTTATAAGTGAAATACCCTGGATTGTCCGAGCCACCATCCACATGGGCATAGTCCACACCCGTGTGAGAGTAGTTAAACCGCGTGCCTTGCTCGCCACATAGCATGTAGCAATTAAAGAACATGCCGTCACCGCCATCTTCCACGCTCTCTACACTCCATGCGTCGCTGGCATAAATCGTTTGAAGATTGACACAGTTTTCAAACATCGCCCACATGTATCTCACATGAGAAGTATCGAAGTTGCTCAAGTCAAGAGTTGTCAGCGACGAGCACCCTATGAACATGTCAGTCATGTCGGTAGCCACAGGTGTCGTGAACTTTTCCATGTCAAGCGCAGTCAGTGCAGAACACTCGCTAAACATGCCCACCAAGCTCAGCGTTTCGCTGGTGTTGATGTTCTCCAATCCCTCTATCGACTGGAGCTTGTTGCAACCCGCAAAGAAGTTCTTCAGGCTCTTAGTCCTCACTTTATAGAAAGATGTGTCGATAACACATTTTGTGATGTCCTTCTGTTCTTTACACGACATGAGTTCAGGAATCACCTCTCCAGTGCGCAGGTCTTTTTGGTCATCGCAGTAAAAAGTGATCGTTTTCTTATTCTCTTTTACAGCATAAACCCTGTCGGCGACGGGTTCTAATGCTGGCTCTATGCCCATAATAGCAAGCTGGTTATGGTTAAAGTCGCCCACGCTGGTGAGCAGGTAGTAATTGTCTTCATATCCATCCCACCCCCAATTGATGTGGAAATACGGCTCTATTACATCATCATATCCATATCCGTCAAAGACAAAGGCGTGGCCACCCTCTGAACTACTACCAGAATAATACACTGGGCGACCATTCTTGAGCTCGTCATATAGCAACTGCTCCCAATCGTCATCCAAGAAGTCGGAACGACGTTCGAGATGGCTATTATAGGCAAAGTAGTCACGCAAGGCTGCAGGCACGTCCTCGCTCAAGGCACCACTCGACTCACCATAGTCCATGTGTACCGATGCCCCACACAAGAGCATGAGAGTGGCAACGGCAGTGGCCTGCTCCTCGGTATAGTTCACGCTGTGAGGATTATAGGCGCTCAAGATATTGTCCCAATCGATTGCCGTTATGGGCAAGTTGGGCACACCTATACTCAGGCTTGTTGTGCCATAACCAGGTATCACATCCAGTGTCTCGGTGGGCCAACGGTGGCTATACATGATTTGAGCCATTGCAGTTGCCACACACCCCGTGACACATTGTTGACCATTGTCAGGATTAACAGGACACATGTTATTATAAGGGGTTCCTTGCCCGAAGTTGCAGCCCAGCAGTGGCGGTATAACCTCACGGTTAGAGGTTTCGCCCACATAGACCTTGACATCGGGATGCTCTCGCAGGTAGTTGACCTGCGCGGCATAGTCCTCGAGCCAAGCACGCATGTTGCATGGCATGTTGCCAGGTTCAACCATGCCCGAGGGCGAGAAGCCCAGAATTGACGGCAAGCGCTCATCGCCACTCACCACCACATAGCCTCCATGAGTATGGTCATTAATCACATACAGCTCGCTACGCTCAATCGCCACCTCCAGCTTGGGTTCCTCATGGTGGGATTTGTGGCCATTCTTTGACTGCGACATTACGAAAGCTGCCGCTTTTGCTATAGCTGCTTCTTTGGTAACGGATTGCCCTCCTGCCTTGAGCGGCACAAGCATCAACACTAACAGGAGCACATGACCGAGAATTTTTTTACTGCTTTTCATGATGAAAGATATTGTTTTATGTATAATTCGCAATTTAACACCAGTTCGTCATACCAAGCTTGCCCAAAGCGACGAACCAACGGCTCTTTCAGGAACTGATACACACGCTGTTTCTTGCTCCGTCCCAGCACCTCGGCACTTTTGCATATTTTCCAGCGATGGTAGTTGACAGCCACGCTGCCGTTGCTCAATGTCTTGAGGCGCAACGGATAGAGAGCGCATGAAATGGGCTTCACAAACCCGATGCGACCCTCACGATAGGCCTTCTCGATGGCACAGATGCACTTGCCGCCAGGAGCATAGCACGAGAACACGCAGTTGCTGTTGTCAAGAATCTGCGTCACCAGCTCCCCTTCGGGGTCATGATAGGAGATGCCGTTTTGCTCTATCTCCTGCCGGGCTCGCGGCAAGAGGTCGTCCCAAATCTCGGGCAGGATTTTCCTGATTTGCTCCGCTTCCTCGGCAGTGAGTGGCGCGCCAGCATCGCCATCGATGCAGCACTGCCCCAGGCAGGAGTCAAGGTCGCAGCAAAAGAAGCGCTCCACCACATCGAGGGTGACCAGGGTGTTTTCGTTAATCAGAAACATAACTTTATTCTATCAGGTTAGAGAGTGCGCGGTCGAGGTCGGTGCTCGAGAGCTTGAGGTGCATCTCGCCACGGTGGGCATAGGAGATGTTGCCAGTCTCTTCGCTCACCACTATGGCAATGGCGTCGGTGGCCTGCGAGATGCCTAGCGCCGAGCGGTGACGCAAGCCCAGATATTTGGGCAAGCTGGTGTCGTGCGACACTGGCAAGATGCAGCCGGCGGCTTTTATCTTGCCATCATCAATAATCACCGCGCCATCATGCAGCGGGCTATTCTTGAAGAAGATGTTCTCGAGCAGGCGGTTGTTGACCTCGGCATTGATGATGTCGCCAGAGTGCTCATAGTCCTCTAGCGAGAAATTCTGCTTGATGACTATCAGCGCGCCAGTCTTCGACTTCGACAGGCTCATGCATGCATACACGATGGGCATCACCCACTTCTTGCGGGCATTCTTGGGCTGGCCGCTATGCCATAGTTTAGATATTGATTTCCACCCACGCTTGGAGCCAAGCTCGGTCAAGAACCGCTTTATCTGGTCCTGGAAGATGATAATCAAGATGAAAATGCCACTGTCGATGATGCGATCCATAATAGTGCCGAGCAGTTTCATGCCCAGAATCTTATCTACCACTACCCACACCATGATAAAAGCAAACACGCCAACAAAGATGTTTAACGCACCACTCTCCTTCATAGAGCGATAGGTGTAATATAGCAAAACCGCAACAAGCAGTATGTCAATCAAGTCTTTAATGCCAAAAGAAATCATTTCAGTTCACAGTTAAGAGTTCAGAGTTTTGTCTAATTTGCGGTCTGGGCAGCGATGACCAAGTCGCGGGCTTCTGCTGCCGCTTTCACGTCGTGAACCCGCACGATGTGAGCGCCCTTCATCAGTGCAATGGTGTTGACCACCGTGGTGCCATTGAGCGCAGCGGCAGCGGTGCAGTTGAGCACCCTTTGTATCATCGACTTGCGCGAGAGTCCCACCAGCAGTGGCACGTCAAGAGCATGAAACGCCTCCAGATGTGACAACAGGCGATAGTTCTGCTCCACTGTCTTGGCAAAGCCAAATCCTGGGTCGGCAATCACGTCGTTGATGCCTAGCTGGTGCAATGTGTCAATCTTGCGAGCCAGCTCCTCGAGCACCACTGCTGCCACGTCGCCATCATAGTTGGTAAGCTGCTGCATGGTAGCCGGAGTGCCACGAGTGTGCATCACGATGTAAGGCACCTGCAGCTGGGCTATTGTACTGTGCATCAGTGGGTCAAGGTCACCACCAGAAATATCGTTGACGATATCTACCCCAAGTTCCTCCACACAGTGCTTCGCAACCTGGGCACGAAAAGTATCTACCGAGATAACAACGCTTGGGCCAACGGCAGCTCTCACCGCTCTAACAGCCACATCGAGTCGCTTCACCTCCTCGGCGAGTCCCACATTTTCGGCACCAGGACGCGTGGAGCAAGCGCCAATGTCGAGGATGTCGGCACCATCGGCCACCATTGCCAGGGCACGCTCGGCTATTGCCTCCGCATCCATCACACGGCTGTCGCTATAGAACGAATCGGGGGTGGCATTTAAGATGCCCATCACCCAGGGATGAGCCATCTCCACCAATCGCCCACGCAAGTTAATGCTATATTTCTTAAAGAAGCAATTATTCATGCCAAGAAATTCCTAAAACAAATCAAGATGCTTGAGCACCCCCGTATAGTACAAAAAGATGATTACTATAGCAACAGGAGCAATGTAACGCAGACAGAAAATTATGTAAGGCTGAACAAACCTCGACTTATGCTTCCCGCCGTTAGTGAGCTGCTTGTGGATAACATCCTTCTTAAGAACCCACCCCACATAGATGGCTGTTACCAGACCACCCAGCAGCATGAAGAAGTTGGGACCCACATAGTCGAGGAAGTCAAATATGTTCTTGTCAAAGAGCTTGACATCGCTAAGCGTACTAAACGACAACGCGCTCAGCACAGAAATCACCGTCATCAGCACGGCAGTGATGGCTATAGCCTTGCCACGCGACATCTTGTACTCGTCAATCAAGAAAGTGACAGGAATCTCGCTAAGCGAGATTGTTGATGTGATAGAAGCAAAAAACAACAGCACGAAAAACGCCACCGCCCACACTATGCCACCTGGCATCTGCTGGAAAATAGTGGGCAGCGTGTTGAAAATCAGGTCGGGGCTAGCATTGGGCTGCATGTCAAATGAGAACACTGCCGGGAAAATAACAATACCAGCTAGAATAGCCACCAGCGTGTCGAGAGCCGAAATGGTCACCGCATCTCTCATCAAGCGAGTATCTTCCTTGAAATAAGACGAATAGGTGATGAGGCATGTAACACCCAGCGACAACGACATGAAAGCCTGACCCATTGCATCTACCACACCTTTCCAGCCCAGCTCGTAAAAGTCAATATTGAAGAGGAAATCCATGCCATCGTCAGAGTCAGGCAACAACAAGGAGTTGACACAGAACACTATCAACAGCAAAAAGAGCAACGGCATCATCACATTTGACAAGCGCTCTATGCCATTCTTGATGCCACGGCTAAGCACGAGGAAGTTGAGCACGAGGAAGAGCAGAGTCCAGAGCAAGCAGCGGTCAGGAGAGCTAACAAAAGTTTTGAATATCGTGTCATACTCCTCGGGCGAGTGACCCAGCAGGTTGCCACTAGCCGATGCCCACAGATATTCTATCACCCAGCCACACACCACGCAGTAGTATCCACAGATGAGCAACGCGCCAAGCACGCCAACGTAGGCAAAAATCTTGAAGGGCGAACCAGGAGTGAGCTGCTGCACAGCACCTTTCATGCTCTTGTGAGTGGAGCTGCCTATAATAAACTCCGACATCATGATGGGTATCCCCAGCAACACCACACATATCAGATAGACCAGTATATAGGCCCCGCCACCATTCTCTCCAGCCTGGTAGGGAAAGCGCCAGATGTTTCCCAAGCCCACTGCACTACCCACCGTGGCAGCTATAGCTCCCATGCGAGTTGCAAAACCTAATCGTTTCTCTTTCATAATATATAATTCCAGGTTTTCTAGATTAATTTATAATATTGTAAATTATGAGCAAGCGACAAAACCAGCGAGCGCAAGCGAAGCACCAAAACCAGCGAGCGCAAGCGAAGCGACAAAACCAGCAAAGCGACAAAACCAGCGAAGCGCCAAAACCAGCGAGCACAAGCGAGCGCCAAAACCAGCGAAGCGCAAGCGAGCGCCAAAACCAGCGAAGCGCCAAAACCAGCGAAGCGCCATCACTTCTTCACCACCAAGGCACTCATCTCATAGAGCAGGTAGATGGGCATGAACACAATAGTGAGCGTGAACGGGTCGCCAGTGGGAGTGATAAATGCTGCCAGAATGAGCAGTGCCACAATGGCATGGCGGCGGTATTTCTTGAAGAAAGCACGCTTTAGAGCCCCCATTTTCCCAAGCAGCCACGCCAGCAACGGCAGCTCAAAGATGATACCCATAATGAAAATGAGCATCAAGAAGGTGTCCATGTAGCTGTCGAGCGAGATCTGGTTTGGCACCATCGCGCTCACATGGTAGTCGGCAAGAAATCGTAGAGTCACCGGGAACACCACAAAGTAGCCCACTGCCACGCCCAGAAAGAACATCAGGTTGCCGAAAGCAAAGGCACGCCTAATGCCACGCTTCTCATGTTCATACAGAGCTGGTGCCACAAAGGTCCACAGCAGGTAAATCACCACGGGGAACGAGAACACCAGCGCCAGCCAGAACGAGGTGCTCATGTGGATGAAGAACTGTGATGCCAGCTGGATGTTGATTAAATTCACATGAAAGCCCTCGGTGGTAAACTGCGGCAACCCAGGGATGCCAGCGGTCACCTGCTCAAAGAGGCGATAGAGCACAAAGTCGCCACGGCACGGGGCAAGGATCACGCCATCAAAGATGCGGGGCATGAGCGCAAAGAAGATAATAGCCATCGCCACTACCACAATGGCAATCTTAATCAGGACACCCCGCAACACGTCGAGGTGGTCCCAAAACGACATCTCCTGCAACTGTTCCTTGCTCGACTCTTCCATAAGGAAGTGATGTTTATTGACCGTTCTGCTTAGTGCCAGTGTCTTTCTTCTCGTCGGCAGTAGCCTCTTTTATTGGCTTTTCCACCTCCTCTTTCACCTCGTCCATGCCTTCCTTGAAGCTACGCACACCCTTGCCAATGCCTTTCATCAGCTCGGGAATCTTCTTGCCACCAAAGAGCAACAAGATGATAACCACGATAATTATCAATTCGGTAGTGCCAAAGTTGCCAAGAAGCAATAATATTGAATTCAACATGATAGAATATATTTTATGTTTATAACTCGCAAAATTAAACAGAATTTTTGAAAAATACACAACATTCACCCCAAAACTCACAACTTTTTGATAAATCAGCCTTAACCCCTAGCCAAAAATGAAACAACGGGGTCTGACCCCATTGTTTCAAAAACGATTAGACGCAATCTCCATATTATAGTTCTTTATCGTTTTTAATCGTCTGACACCCCCCAGCGACCATTGTCCTTAATAACCGATTACAACATAGACCTTGTCTTTTATTGTCGTAAAATGAAACAACGGGGTCTGACCCCATTGTTTCAAAAGCACTCATAGCCAGAGAGAGGTAGAGGGTGACGATGGATGGGTAAGGGGCAATGTTTTGATTGTGCAAAAGGGATTAGAAAAGGGATTAGTGAAAAGAATTGTTTTGCTATAAATAAAAAAATGCTTACATTTGCGGCGATTTTAAGATTTACACAATTATTCTACAACATAACAACAACAAATTTTAAGTATGAAAGCATTTGTTTTTCCTGGCCAGGGCGCGCAGTTTGTGGGCATGGGCAAAGACCTGTATGACAACAACGCCGAGGCCCGTGAAATGTTTGAGAAAGCCAACGAAGTGCTAGGTTTCCGCATCACCGACCTTATGTTCAACGGCACCGAGGACGACCTTAAGCAGACTAAAGTTACTCAACCCGCCGTGTTCTTGCACAGTGTGATACTAGCCAAAACTCTGGGCGACGTGTTCAAGCCCGACATGGTGGCTGGCCACTCACTGGGAGAGTTCTCGGCTCTTGTTGCCGCTGGCGTACTGCCTTTTGAGCAGGGCTTGAAACTCGTGGAGACACGTGCCCTCGCCATGCAGAAGGCTTGCGAAGCCACTCCCTCTACCATGGCTGCCATCATAGGCATGGACGATGACAAGGTGGAGGAGATTTGCGCCTCGATCGACGGCGTGTGCGTTCCCGCCAACTACAACAGCCCAGGCCAAGTGGTAATCAGCGGCTCATTCGAAGCCATCGAGGAGGCTTGCGCCAAGTTCAAGGAGGCTGGCGCTCGCCGCGCTCTGCCATTGAAGGTGGGTGGCGCTTTCCACTCGCCACTGATGGAGCCTGCTCGCGAGGAGCTTGCAAAGGCCATTCACGAGGCAAACTTCAGCGAGCCCATCTGCCCCATATACCAGGATGTTGACGCTAAGCCCCACACTGCCCCCGAGGAAATCAAGGAGAACCTCATCAAGCAACTTACAGCGCCCGTGCGCTGGAGCCACATTGTTGCCAACATGGCAGCCGACGGCATGACCGAGGCCGTAGAGCTTGGTCCCGGCAAGGTGCTGCAAGGCCTGATTGGTCGCACCTGCAAGGAAGTGGCCGTGAGCGGAATGCAGTAAGTCGCTCGCTGGCGCTCGCTTGAGCTTCGCTGGTTTTATAGCTCGATCGCGCTCGCTTGAGCACAATTCACAAAACATTGCCCGAAACTCTCAGGCAATGTTTTTTTCTCAACAAGTTAGCTCTTGATTATGCAAAATTGCAATGCATAAATTTGTATAATAAAAGAATTCCTACTAATTTTGAAGCCAAATTAAAGTTTCAAACATCATATTTTAGTAACTATATGGACTATCTATTTCTTATTCTGGGACTGGCATTGCTACTTGTGGGAGCCAACTATCTGGTTGATGCCTCGGTAGCGATAGCTCAACGAGCTAAAATCTCTAATTTCATCATCGGGTTGACAATCGTGGGCATAGGCACCTCGGCGCCCGAGCTTTTTGTTTCTATACAGAGCGCGCTCACCGGCCATGGCGACATCGCCATGGGTAATGTGCTGGGTTCTAACATCGCCAATGTTTTCCTCATCCTGGGCGTGACGGCAATCATCCTGCCTTTTGAAATAAACCGACAGCAAACGCGTCGCGACATCCCTATAGGCATTGCGGCGGCACTGCTTGTGTTCCTGCTGGCCAACGACTCCCTCATCCCCGGCATTGGCGGCAACTCGCTCTCACGCCTCGACGGTATCGTCCTGCTGGTGTTCTTTATCATCTACATGGCGGTGGTGATTCTCAAGAAGGGCCAGAACCCCAGCGAAGCCCTTGCCGAGGCCGACGAAGAAGCCTCTTCGAGCCTTACCGGCAAGAACGTGTGGCTGCTGTGGGGCATTGCTGCCGTGTCGCTGGCGGCTCTGCTGTGGGGCGGCAACCTGTTCCTAGAGTCGGCCAAGAGCCTTGCCGCAGCATGGGGCATGAGCGAAGCCGTCATTTCTATCACCATCGTGGCCGTGGGCACCTCGCTGCCCGAGCTCATCACAGCCATCATCGCGGCCTGCAAGAAGAATCCACAGCTGGCGCTGGGCAACGTGATAGGCTCCAACGTGTTCAACATGCTCATGATCCTGGGTGTTTCGGCGAGCATTAAGCCCTATGCGCTCGACAGCATCAACATCGTTGACTATGGCGTGGCAATACTTGCCGCTGTACTCACCTGGGTTGTGGTGTTCACCTTTGGCAAGCGCAAGTTCGACCGCATCGAGGGCTTCATCTTTGTAGCCATCTACATCGGTTACACCGCCTACTTGCTCATGCGATAATAGCTGACGAGAGGACGAGAGGACAAGAGAACGAGAGGACAAGAGGACAAGAGGACAAGAGAACAAGAGAACGAGAGGACGAGAGGACGAGAGGACGAGAGGACAAGAGGACAAGAGGACAAGGCAATGGTAGCCGTCGCACTTCTTACTTCTTACTTCTTACTTCTTACTTCTTACTTCTTTCTTCCTACTTCTTTCTTCCTACTTCTTACTTCATTCGTTCCACGGACAAGGCACGCCTTGTCCCTACTTAACACTTCACACTTAACACTTAACACTTCTTACTTAGTACATGCCAAGATTTATTGCATTTTTCATCATAGCTCTTAGTCTTAACGCTGCACAAGTGTGTGGCCAGGACATAAACAAGCTGCTCATCGACTTTGAGCAAGCAAGCCCGGCGCAACAGGTGGGCATCGCCAACCAAATAATGAAGGCCTACGACAAAGCCGAACTTACCGATAAGCTCTACCAGTTTGCCACGGGCACCCCTGCCGACACGCTCAAGAAGCATGTGTGGTACTGGAGCACAGAGCATTACTACGCCAGTCAAGACTTTCCTCGGGCTATAGCAACGGGAAAGAAGGCGTTGCAATTGTGGCGACGCGGCGAGCTAGAGGCCGACTGCCTGAACCTGCTGGCAATGGCTAGCTTCAGGCAGGCGCAGTTTCAGGAGGCGATAACCTATGCCAAGCAGTGCTATGCACTAGATGAGAAAAGCGGCGACCCCGACGTGATGAGCTCGTCGCTCAACACCATTGCCGGCATCTATCTTGGCGCCAATCAGCCCCGCGAAGCCGAGAAATATATCCTCAAGGCCATAGACCTTGCCAAGAAAGCAGGCAATCCAGCCCGCATGTCGGTGCTGCAAGGCAAAGCCTCGGAGGTGTATCATGCTCTTGTCAACGACCAGAAGGCCCTGGAACACATCAACATCGCTTGCGACATAGAGAAGCAGCTGGGGCGCGACGACATGCTCATGGTGCGCAATGCCCAAAAGGCGTCGGTGCTCATTGGATTAGAAAGATACCAAGAGGCCGAGGCTCTATTGAAAGATGTGATACCCTTCATGCGCCAGGTGGGCGACAAGCTGTCGCTGGGCATCGCCTGCAACAAGATGGGAAAAGCATTGCTGGCACAGAAGCGCGAGAATGAAGCTATACCCTACTACCGCGAGGCGGCACAAATCTTTGTGGCAAGTGGAGATATTGCCAACGAGATGCACTCGCGACGAGGGCTTTACGAAGCCCTGTGGCACAGCAACCCCGACAGTGCCAAGCTTGAGCTGGAGCGCTTCGACCTGCTCAAAGACTCGCTCTACAGCAATGCCAACGCCGAGACTCTGGCACGCTATAATGCCGAGTTTGGAATCAACGAGCTGAAGCATGAGAACGAGCAGAACAAACAACTCACACTATATATAATAATAGGAGCTATAGCACTAGCCATCTTGATTGCCATGCTGGTGTGGTGGCTCATGCGCCGCCGCATGCATGTGAGGGAAGAAGCCCTGCAAGCCACCATAGATGCCCTGCGTAGCAAAACCGCTGCAACCGACATGGCAAAGCAAAGCACCGAGCAGTCGGCACTCTCCGAGCAAGACCACCAGTTGCTAGGTAAGGTGGTCAACAGTGTGAAAAATGGCATTGAGAACGGCAACCTGTCGATTGAGGCGGTGGCAGCCGACGTGTGCCTATCGCGCAGCCAGCTCAACCGCCGCATCAAGGCCATCACCGGAGTGACAACCCAGCAATATGTCAACCGTGTGCGACTAGAGCAAGCACGAGAGCTGCTCAACGACCCTGCATTGCAGGTGAGCGAAGTAGCCTACCAGTGCGGCTTCGACGACGTGGCAAGCTTCTCTCGTGCATTTCGTCGCACCTTTGGAAAATCACCATCACAGCATCGCAACGGCGACAAATAGTTGGCAAAATGGTGCAAATGCATCATTTTGCCAACACGATGCACCATTTTGCATAGTAAAATAAGTGATTGATTACGAACTTTGCAATATCATTAACCACTAGTGATATTGCAATGCTCACCAGCGACACTCACAACACATTCATCACTCAATTCAGCAAGGCAGTGACCCAGCACATGACGCAGGGCCACGTGTCGCTTGTGGCCATTGCCGGGGAGTTTCACATCACCCGTGGCCAGCTCAACCGCCGCGTCAAGGCAAAGCTGGGCATCACCGCGCAGCAGCTGGCGCTCAACATCAGGATTGAACAAGCCAAGCTGCTACTCACCTCGCACCGCGACCTGCCCATTGCCGACGTCGCTTTCCAGTGCGGCTTCGACGACGCCACCAGCTTCACCCGCGCCTTCCACCGCGCCACCGGGTGCTCGCCATCACATTATAGAAATAACAACAAATAACATAACACTGACTTTGAAACGCTTATTACTAATTCTATCTTTATTCTTCGCGCTATCAGCAAGCGGAGTCAATGCTATGACTATAATGGCTCTACAGCTACCTGCTCAACAACGACAGTAGCGCCATTGTCAACGGTGACCAAAACGGCGACGGCTCAATAACCAGTGCCGACGTGACTATGGTCTATAACATCCTCTTAGGCAATTAATATAAATCACAAATATAATAAATATGAAAAATAAAATTCACCTACAAGTGCTGTTTGCTGTGATTGCGTTGGCCGCTTTCACTGCACATGCCGATGTCAACATCAACGAGACCAACTTCCCTGACTATGATTTCCGCTACTATCTTACAAACGAGCACGTTGGCTACATTGTTAATGGACAGTATGTGTATCCTGGAGCTGACGGTGTGTTTACTGATGCCGAAATTGCCGCCACTAAAAACATGAACCCGGCGTACTTCCACACCACAATCAAATCACTGCAAGGCATTGAGTATTTCACCAACCTCCGTGTCCTCATATGCCATAGCAATAAGTTGACCTCCGTCAATCTCTCCAACAACAAATTGCTTGAGAGTCTCACCATCTATCGAAATAATCTAACATCACTCGACTTGACGAGCAACACCAAGCTCAAATTTTTAGATTGCTGGCAAAACACAAATATGATCTCGCTTAATGTGGCAGGGCTCAAGCAGCTCACCGAGCTGAATTGCAACGGCTGCAATTTATCCACGCTCAACATTTCGGGGTGCACCGGGCTACAATTATTAAAGGTATATGGAAACAACTTGCAAGGCACAGGAGCCGCCGATTTCCTGTCAAGCCTGCCAACAGTCACCGATGGCAAACTGTATTATGGCTACGAAAACGCCTCACACGACAATAAGCCGTTGACCAGTGAAGATATTGAACTCATTCGTGCCAAAGGTTGGACTCCCTACTACTTCAGCCAGAGTGCCGACGCATTTGTTGAGTATGATTTACCACTAACCGCCAACTACTTCCCCGATGCCAAATTCCGCACCGCTATAGCACAATACGACACCGACGGCAACGCCATGCTCTCGCATGATGAACGCAACGCCGTCACTACGCTTTCTTTGAATCAAAAAAGCATTCAGAGCCTGCAGGGTATTGAGTACTTCACCGAACTCGAACAGCTCTTCTGCAACGACAACCAGCTCACTTCGCTCAATGTGAGCAAAAACACCAAGCTGCGCTTGCTCGATTGCTACAACAACCGCATTACCACCCTCGATGTGAGCAACCACGAGTCGCTCTTCCGCGTGTTCTGTAACAACAACCGGCTCGAGAACCTTGTCATTAACAACTGTCCTAATCTCAGCCAACTCTACATATACCGCAACAGAATTCCTTTCACAAAAATGGTAGATTTATTTGACGCACTACCCGAAACCTCAGCCACCACCTATTTTCGCATGTATGACAATTCAAACCTCAACGAGGGCAACAAGATGTATGATTGTCAGGCACTGCGCAATGCCATCGACCGAGGATGGACACCCATGCAATACCTGAATGGCGAATGGGTTCCCTTCTACGGTATAACCGACTATTCAATCATTGTGGGCGGGGTGCAAATCACCGAAGCCAACATGGACAACATTACCGGTGCCGACATTACAGGCTCTGTAACCTACAACCCCTACGATAATGTGCTCACACTCACCAATGCCACTATCACCAGCGCCGATTGCATCAGAACAGGAAGCACAGTACATGGATTGAAAATTCTTATTTCAGGCGAAGTGAACCTCACTGCGACCCAACATGGCCGCCCCGCCATCATTTTCAACAATTTGGATGGTGACGTCATTCAAGGCATCAGTGACGGAGACCAATATGCAAAGCTCAACATCAATGTGCCAGGTGGCAACTACGTTACACCTGCCATCTACTACATAAGCGGTTATGGAACACGTTGCTATATCAAGGACATCGACATCCACATGACTGGCAATGCCTACATTGGCTCTGAGAATTGGGACGAAAAACTAACAGTAGAGAATTCGAGTATAATATCTGAAGCTCCCAACGGCGAATTCTACGTGATTGACGATGTGCAGCTCGATGGCTGCTATGTGGCTCTGCCCGAGGGCGGTTACTTCGACCGCGGTCAGCTGTGCAATGCCCAGGGACAGACTCATTATGGACCCTATCAGATATTGCGCTCGCAAGCAGTGGCTGTTCCCGGAGACGTGAATGGCGACGGCAACGTCACCAGCACCGATGTCACAGCCCTCTACAGCTTCCTGCTCAACAACGACAGCAGCGCCATTGTCAACGGTGACCAAAGCGGCGATGGCTCAATCACCAGTGCCGACGTGACTATGGTCTATAACATCCTTTTAGGCAATTAACCCTTTTTATTAACTAATAAAACTACATTTTATGAAAAAGTTATTTTTAATGCTCGCAGCTATAGTGATGATGACTGCTTGCGATGGTAACGGTAACACTAGCAGTGGCAGCGCTAGCCAGGAAGAGAAAAAAGTAGAGGCTTTAGCCGAGAATGAGTACTTCAAGGTGATGGCAGTGCCCGATGGATGGGAGGTGAACAAAGAGTTTGACTCTGAGAGAGGCATCGAAATAAAGCTCAAACCCGGCACCGACTTGGGCGAGTGGCAGAATGCAACAGTGTCTTACTATAACATCGCTGATCCTCAAGAGCTTGTTGACCAACTGATGCAAGATGAGAACCGCAAGCTGGGTGATGATGTGACCATTGGCGACAAAACCTTCAAGCAAGTGCTCTACATCAACAGTGCCGACTACTATTGCGCCCTTATCACCAAGCATCCCAAGGGCTCGCTGGAGGTAATGCTTACCGAGAAACTTACACCCGACAACGCCGCAGTGAAAGCCATCATCGAAGGCATCGAGTACAAGAATTAATTTTACTCACTAAACGATTCAAACATTTATGAAAAAGTTGTTTTTAATGCTCGCTGCCAATATTGTCCTAAATATTTTTTCAAAAAAGAAATAAGAGGGATTGATTCAAGGTAGAAAATTACTACCTTAGTAGTGCGAAAAAACCACCCCTCTTATGAGCACAAAGATAACACTATTTTCT